>Ga0187892_10006853_pt1 | contig 16625 bp, 18 predicted proteins | sample MA1701073metaG_FD_139345 | JGI IMG/M metagenome (GOLD analysis project Ga0187892, IMG submission 139345) | Bio-ooze microbial communities from a basaltic lava cave in the Kipuka Kanohina Cave System on the Island of Hawaii, USA - MA170107-3 metaG ... | reverse complement strand
GCTAGCTCGCCTCGAAGCGAGCCCTCACCGGCCGGACGCACATCATCTCGGGTCGGGCCGGCGGCGGCGCTCACCAGGTCCCGGCGATGGCGGCGGCACGAGAGAGGGCGTCGACGACGGCGTCTTGCTGAGCCTCGGTCATGCCGTCGAAGAGCGGAAGGATGAGCCCGTGATCCTGAGCGGCCTCGCTCTCGGGAAGGCGGGCGCAGCGCCCCGGCGGGCACCCGCAGACCGTCCGCTCCTGCCCGCAAGACCACGTGCCCTGGGAAAATGCGGGCTGGCGATGGGCGCACATGATCCCGGGGCGGGTGGCGATCCCCGCGTCGAGCATGTGCTGCATGACGCGGCGCTGGTCGCATCCGTTGGGCAAGCGCACGCAGTAGCTCTGCCAGTTGCTTCGCGCCCAGGCCGGCTCCTCGGGTGCGCGGAAGTGGGGCAGCGCGGCCAGGAGCTTCGTATAGCGCTGGGCGAGGGTGCGCCGGCGCTCGACGAGGTCGGGGAGCCGCCGCAGCTGCACGCGCCCGACCGCCGCCTGGAGGTCCGTCATGCGGTAGTTGTAGCCCAGCGTCTCGTACTCCTCGACCGTCACGTCCCCGGCCTCGTGCCGGGCCAGGTCGGGAACCGTCATCCCGTGCTGCCGCCAGCGCCGCAGCCGCCGGTCCCAATCGGGATCCGCCGTCGTGATCATGCCTCCGTCTCCGGTGGTCAGGAGCTTGCGGGGGTGGAACGAGAAGCACGCGATGACCCCGTGGGGCCGGCCAAGCTTCTCCCACCGTCCCTCTCGGAGAATCTCGCTGCCGGCCGCGCAGGCCGCATCCTCGACCACCGGCAGGGAGCGACGCCCGGCGATGGCGGCAATGGCCGCCAGGTCGGCGGGCATCCCCATCTGATGCACGCAGAGGATTGCGCGGGTCCTGGGGGTGATGGCCGCGTCCACCAGGGCCGGCTCGACATTGAACGTGCCCGCCTGGACGTCGACGAACAGCGGCCGCGCGCCGCAGTAGCGGATGCTAGCGGCGGTGGCGATGAAGGAATGGCTGACGGTGACGACCTCGTCGCCCGGCGCGACCCCGACCGCCAGGAGCGCCAGGTGGAGCGCGGCGGTGCAGCTCGACACGGCGCACGCGTGTGGCGCCCCGACGTACGCGGCGAACTCGGCCTCGAGGCCCGCCACCTCGCTTCCCTGGGTGAGCCATCCGGAGCGGAGGACGGCGGCGACGGCCTCGATCTCCTCGGGCCCCACGACGGGCTTCATCAGGGGGATACCCGGTCGCGAGGGCGAGATGTCCCGGCGTGGGTCCGTCACAGCAGCGTTCCGTAGCCGCTCGCGCGGAGGGCGCTGAGGCTGTCCGCCAGGGACCGGCCGGCGCGACGGGCGCGCCACAGGATCTCCCCGACCTTCAGGCCCGCGGCCTGCAAGCGGACGACCGGATCGGGCCCGACCGCCGACGGGAGAATGCCCATGTGGCCGGGCCGCGGGGCCGCGCGGGGCCACACCGGCACCCCCGCCTCGCGACATGCCGCGCGGTCCACATCGCCCCAGAACTGGGCCACCACCGCCTCCGGCCAGGCGTCGGCAATCGCCCAGGCCTCCTCGGCCGAGAGCACGGGCTCCGGACGCGGCCGGCAGGCGACGACGATGGCATCGTAGGGGTGAGCCGTCCGAGCCCGGGGAAGTGTGGGCGCGAGGTCCACCGCGGCGCCCATGCGGTTCAACCCCGCCTCGATGTACGGGGCGAAGGCGTTGTCACAGAGGAGGAGCACGCGCGTGCCGTGAACCGCCACGCCGGCGTCGGTCAGGAGTCGAACCGCCATGACGCCGAGATACCCGAAGACGTCGACGGCGGGGTGGCGCTCGTCGGTGCCTGCCACGGCGATCCCCGCCCGCGAGCAGGCGGTCACGTCCACGTCCCCGGCGCGCAGCTCCCAGGCCTCGTACATGAGCGGCACCACCGCGGTGGGCTTCATCCAGGCGACCAGATCGGCGTCGATGGGCCGCACGCGCCCGCTGTTCGTCACCACGTCGGCCTGCGCGACGACGGCCCGCGATCTCCCGGGGACGATCTCGACGCGCGCGGCGACGCCCAGGTCGCCGGCAAGCCCGAGGGTCTCGTCCCGGACCCGATCGGCGTCATCGTGGGGAGCGGGGCCGACCAGCGCGTACACGCGATCCGCCCCGGACAGGGCGGCGAGGCTCGCCGTCACCGCATAGGCCCCGGTGGCCGCCTCGGTGAGGACCACCGCGCCGGAGAGGTCGAGGCCCAGGCGCTCCACCGCGGCCCGCGCGAGGGCCGCGAGGCGCCGAGACGCGCTCATCCGCGCGGCACGCGGTCTCGCGCATCCCCTACGACCCGCGCGGGCACCCCGGCCACGATCGCGTCGTCGGGGACCGCGCGGGTGACGACGGCCCCCGCTCCCACCATCGCCCGCTCCCCAACCGTCACGCCGCAGAGGATCACGGCCCCCGAGCCGATCGAGGCCCGCGTCTTGATCCGCGTCGGAATCACCGTCCAGTCCGCCTCCGTCTGGACGTGCCCGCCCGCGGTGGCCCGGGGGTAGCGATCGTTGATGAACATCACGCCGTGGCCGACGAACACCTCGTCCTCAATGCTCACCCCCTCGCAGACGAAGGTGTGCGAGGAGATCTTGCACCGCGCCCCGATCCGGACGTTCCTCTGGATCTCGATGAAGCTCCCGATCCGCGTGTCGTCGCCGATGGAGCAGCCGTAGAGGTTCACCAGCTCGGGATTATGTATCACGACGCGCTGGCCGAGGATGACGTCGGGCGCGATCGGCATCGTATCGTCGGACCTCCTCCGCTCTGGCCCTCGCGCCCAGGATCTCACGTCAGCCCCCCGGGCCGCGATGTCTCCGTTTCGGCACGCGCCTGGGCTCGTCCTCCGCCATGGCGGCTGACGGATGACCGGGCCTCCCGGCGCGCCCCCGCTGTCCGCCGCTAGTGATTCCTATGCGCTTTCGAGAGGGAGGTCGTGGCGGACCCCCCTCCGGGTTCCCTAGCGCCCGCCGCCGCCCTGGTGGATGTCGCGCCGGAGCTCAGCGAGCGCGACGCGGACGACGGCGTGGAAGGACGTGAAGCGCGAGCCCATCTCCGTGCGCAGCTCCCGGCCGAAGCGCTCGACCGCCTCGAGTTTCGCCGCGACGCCCTCCGCGACCGCCCGCACGTCCGAGCGGATCGACCCGGCGACCACATCGAAGTACCGGCGCGTTTCCGCGGCGGTCTCCCACATCTCCCGGCGCTCGCGTCTCGCTGGCCACGCGCGCACTCTAACGGGCCGGCCGAGACCGCACAAGTGTCTCCGGATCGAAACAGCCTGAGCCGACCGCCGGATCGCTACCATGGACCTGGTGATCATCACTTAGCCCCTCTCTCCTTCGGCCCACGCGGGTCCACGGTGTCGGGGAGGCAGAGATATCGGCTGCTCGACTTGAGGAATTCGGTCAGTTGTTTGGAATCCTTCCTCATGGCTGTCATCAGCTGGGTGACCGCCTCCTTGCAGGCCTGCTCGCCCGTGCTCGCTCCGTAGGCGCCGAAAGGGGTGTAGGTCGTGCCTGTACCGAGCCACAATACCCACGCACACTCCGCATGCGCCGCCGAGACGATGACGAGCAACAGCAGGATGCTAGCAATGACAGCTTTCATCGCATCCTCCCCGCCCTTCCACGATGCTGGGCCTAAGACACTCCACGCTCCAGCTTGTCGAGCACCTGGATCAACTCCGCCGCTATGGCGGATCCGGCTTGGTCCTTCCTCTTGAGGGCGGACCGCAGCAGTTTGGCCTGACCTAACCGTCGGAGAAGAAAGAGCGGCGCGAGAAGTGCTCGACCCCGCCCGGTCGCACCGTTAGCGGCGCCCCGGACGCTTCAGCCGTCCCCGATCAGCCGCTTCAGGGGTCGCCACCAGGGCTGGCGGGGCTCGCGCGATCCGCTTCCCTCTCCACCGTCGTTGCGATGTTGACCTCAGGGTCGTATCGAGAGAGTCTAGCCCGCCACTGCCCGAGCGAAGCGCTCCACCTCGGACTCGTCGTTGTAGTAGTGCACGCTGGCGCGGACGAGCGCGTCCACTCCGCGCGCGGGGAGATCGAGCCGCGACAGGCGGGCCTCGTGGGCGTTGATGTTCATGGCGCGCAGCCGGTCGCGCGTCTTGCCCGCCGCTTCGCCGTCCTTGAGAAAGGAGACGATCCCGCACTGCTCCACTCCGCGATCGGGCACGCTCACGCCGGGTCGCTTCGCGAGCTCCCGCCGCAGCAGCGCGGCGAGCGCTTTGACCCGTGCTTCGATCGCGTCGATGCCCACCCGCATCGCGTAACGGGCGGCGACGCCCAGGCCGATCTGGCCGGCGATGAATCGCTCCCAGTTTTCGAACCGGCGCGCGTCGTCACGCACGACGTAGGTGTCGGCGTCGATCCAGGACGCGGCGTGGAGATCGATGAACGGCGGCTCGAGCCTCTCGACGGTGTCGCGCCGCACGTAGAGGAAGCCGGTGCCGCGGGGCCCGCGCAGATACTTGCGGCCCGTCGCCGAGAGCATGTGGCAGCCGATCTCCCGCACATCGACCGCGAGCTGGCCGACCGACTGGCAGGCATCGAGCAGATAGAGGATGCCGTGGCGCGCGGCGATGCGGCCGACGTCGGCCGCCGGATTGACGAGCCCGCCTCTACCGGGCACGTGCGTGATCGCGATCAGCTTCGTGCGCGGACCGATCGCGCGCTCGAGCGCGGCGACGTCGAGCTGCCCGGACGCGTCGCTGTCGACCACGTCAATCTCGATCCCCACGCGCGCCTTGATCTGCAGGAACGCGAGGTAGTTCGACAGGTACTCGGCCCGCGCGGTGATGACGCGGTCGCCCGCCCGGAACGGAACCGCGTAGAACGCCATGTCCCAGGCGCGCGTGGCGTTTTCCACGACCGCGATCTCGTCCGGGCGCGCACCGATCAGCGTGGCGACGGCGTCGTAGACATCCGCGATGCGATCGGCCGCTTCGGCCGCAGCCTCGTAGCCGCCGATGGCAGCCTCGCGCGCCAGGTGGCTCGTCACCGCGTCGAGGACCGGACGCGGCGGCAAGGCAGAGCCTGCGTTGTTGAAGTGGAGAACGTTGGCCACACCGGGCGTGTCCGATCTGAGCAACGGTACGTCGAGCGTCATCTGCTTGATCCTCCATGGACCCCTCAAGACCGGCCAGTCGTGGACGGGGCAAGCGGCTCACGTCTGGTTGATAGCTAGACGGGTTGCCCCTCGATGAGCTGATACCCCATCGCCTCTGGAAGGCGCCCCAGAGAGATGGCCTGGGCGAGTCGGAACCCGCCGCGCGCCAGGAGGGTCGCATACTCGTCCGTCGTGCGCTCCCGCCCCCCGACGTTGACGAGCATTTCGAGATCAGAGTAAAGAACCGGGAGCGCCTCGTGGGGATCCGTGGCGACGTATCGCTCCACGAGGAGGACACGCGCACCGGCCGCCATCGCGCGACGGCAGTTCGTGAGGATGGCAACCGCCTGATCATCCTCGGGTGCCGCGCAGTCGAGGGTACCGCTCGAGGATCGTGGCGAGCAGCTGGCCGCGTCCTCCCCCGACATCGACCACCAGGCTCATCCGGGAGAAGTCGTACGTCGCGGCGACGAGGCGTGCGTGGGCGGGCGAGTTGCCGCTCATGGCCGCGTTGAACACGCTCGCCACCTCGGGGTGTCCGGCGAGGTAGTCGAAGAGGCCCGCGGCTCCGTGGGCGTGGTGGAACGCGGTCTCCCCGGTCCGCACGGTGTGCAGCAGGTGGCCCCACGGTCGCCAGTGCGATTCGTCGAGCAACAGCAGGACGGCTGGCCGCAGGGAGCCCGGGACGCCCGTACGCAACGCGGCTGCGACTGGAGTCAGGGCAAAGCGGTCCGGCCCGACCTTGTCGAGCACTCCGACCCCCGCCAGGAACAGCAAGACTCTGCGGAGACTCGGCGGATGAGACCCGGTCGCGTGTGCCAGCTCGTCGATCTCCCGAGGTCCGTCGGCCAAGAGGTCCGGAATGCCGAGCCGGGTCGCGACGTAGACCGCTTGCGAGATCCGATAGCCCCGAACGAGGGTCAGAAGACGCTCTCGGGACTCGACACTCTGAACAGGGCTCGGGTCGACAGGTCCGTCCATTGCGGCGGCCATTCTAGCGAGGTTCGCCCTCCGGCGCCACGACCACCCGAACATCTCGCGTGCCACGTTCGTTGGCACCAATCGATCTTCCCGAAGTCGCCCGCGAATGGGTCGGGAGGCCCGGCGGACCACCCGTGCGTCCGGGCATCGAAGTGGAGCAGTTCCTGCGATTCATCAAGCGTCAACACGGGCGAATGGCCCGGGTGGGCGAGCTGACATCGGACGCCATCCAAGCCTGGATGGACGCCATGGCGGGAGCCGATCTAGGGCTCGAGACCATGCGGGTGCGCCAGTCGGTGCTGTCGAGCTTCTGTGCCTGGCTGGTGAAGCGGGGCGTCCTCCCGAGCAATCGGGACGCGGCCCTGTTCCTGATTCTCCGGTACACCGGCATGCGCCGGGAGTCGGTGCCCACATTGCAGGTGCGGCATCTCGATGGAGCATCGGGACTCCGCGGCGTCCGGGTCGAGGGCGGCAAGACCCGAGACATTCCGTTGCCTACCGCGGTGACTCAGTACCCCGCGTCGCCCCTGCCCCGCTGCCCGCCGCCGGCGAGCCGGCACCGCCCTGTCCCGCTGCTGGACCAGCGGGCGGACGGCGTGACACGGGCGTGTCGAGACATTGACGTCTGTCATTGGACCCGGTGTGGTGTCGGGCGTCCAACATCCTGATAAGTAACATTGTCGTCTTTGCTGGCGGCTGGCACCCGAGTTGCGTCCTGAATGGGGCCGCTAGGTGTATATCCGCCCAGAACGTCGTCCCCGAAGCGCCGAACTCGGAAAAAATTTCTTGGACGAACGGGCAGCGACGACCCGAAGCGATCTCACAAGCACGGCAGCTTACTGAGGAGGACCCGATGATTGACCAGATCATTGCCAGACTTCCGGAGGCGTGGCGCGGCGGCGGCGAGCTGGCCGCGGCGCCGATCGCCTGGGTGCCACGGCTCCAGCAGGTACTGCTCGACTTCTTCCTGGACTCGTCGTCCGGCTGGTCGACAGCGGCCAAGTGCATCGGGCTCCTGTTCCCCGCGCTCCTCGGCCTCGCCGCCGCCTGGTGCACCGGACTCGCCCTCTACACGTTGCCGTTCCGATCGCGACGGGTCGAGTTCGTCTCGACACTCCTCCTGACGTGGTGGGACGCCGCCCGCTCGACCTGGATGTACTGGGTCGGCATTATCCGGCTCGGGGCCGTGGCGGCCGGTTGGCTGGCCACGCTGGCCCACCTCATGGTGAAGCTTCTCTTCGAGGCGGTCCGCCAGCTCGTCACCCTGCCGATGGCGGTGACCGGCCGGATGACGGACCAGTACTTCCGGCCCGGCGTGCCCTGGGTCGCCTTCCTGATCCTGGTCTTCTGGTGCGCGCTCGAGGCCACGATCTTCAGCTACACGCTGATGCCGACCCTGTCGCAGGTGCTCGCCGACCTCTCGGGCGAGTCGCAGATTCCGCGCGCGACGGGAGCGGTGCTATGGTTCTTTCTGTTCCTGCTGATCATGGGCAGCTTCGCCTGCATCCAGGCCCTCGTCGACGCCATGCGGAAGCGGGACTTCAAGTTCATCGTCCAGATCGTGCTGGTCGAGCTCTTCGTCATGTTCTTCGAGGTGATGTTCCTCTACCGCGAGATGGTGGACGCGATCACGCCCTGGATAGCCCAGCAGACGGGGGAGCAGTTCCGGCCCGGGCTCTGGTTCACGCTGGGCGTGGCGGCCTTCGGCTGGGTCGGCATCCGCGGCATGACGTGGTTCCTGTTCGGCCAGTACGGGACGCCGCCGCTGCTCGCCGTCATCTCGCGGCAGCCGATGGCCATGGCCGAAGATCGAGCGGTCCCGAGGACCCCCGAGCCCGCCTGGTGGCGGCAGCCGCTCGCGGATTTCAAGCGCGAGGTCGGCTGGCTCCACGAGAAGAGCGACCAGCTCCTCGAGTACCTCGGCCTGCCCACCATGCACCTCCTCGCATCCGCGCTGAACTTCGGCATGGTCCTGGTCACGGCCCGGCCGGTCTTCAGCCTGCCGTTCAAGAGCCTGAAGGAAGTGACGGACACCCGGGAGGTCCTCGCCGGTCTGCTGCATCTGCAGCCGCGAGGACAGGGCAACCTGTGATGGGCCACGCCTCCTCCCTCGCCCTCGCGCTGCTGGCGTGCGGCCTGCTCGCGACGACGGCGGCCGCGCAGCCGACGAGCGACAACAAGCTGCGGGAGAGCCTGTTCGTCGGCGTGGATACGAGCGGATCCTTCGTCCAGTCGGGAGAGTACGGCGACGCCGTCCGCTTCCTGGCGCACTACCTCTATGGCCACCTCAACGGCCTCGGCGGCCTCAGCAAGCCTCGCGAGCTGTTCGTGGCCGCCATCGGGGGCAAGGAGGCGAACGAGCCCAAGGCGTTCCACCCGATTATGGACTTCGCGGGCAAGGACATCGCGCTGATCGAGGCAGACCTCAAGCGCTGGTACGCGCCTACCGACACGCTCACCGACTTCAACGTCTTCTTCGCGCAGGTGGCGCGGATCGCCAAGGAGCGCAATCTCGTCTTGAGCCCGATCACGGTGCTGCTGGTCACCGACGGTATTCCCGACGTGGGGCTCCCGGGCGTGAAGCCCGGCTCCCCGGCCCTGTACCGAAAGATCGATCTCGGCCCCCTCGAGTACCTGTCGAGAAACCTCACGGTGCGGGTGATCTATTCGAGCCCCAAGGTGGGCGAGCAGTGGCGAAAGGAAGTGCCGCGGCAGCGGGTCAGACTCTGGACGACCGAGGCGGAGGTGATGAGGGGCTGGCAGGCTCAGCTCGTGGCCGGGACCAATCCGGGCGAGCAGGCGCGCCTGTGGAAGTGGGTTCGTGACAACGTCGATTTCCGCGTCCGGTCGCGCCCGCTCTGAGCACGCGACGCCTGATGCCCGTGCTCGCGCTCACAGCGGTCCTTGCGCTCGCGTTCGTGACCCCGGTGGCGGCAGATGGTCTCCGCATCGGCATCGATATCACTCCGCCACCGCCTCCGCGGATCGTCCTCACCGCCCCTCCTCAGCTCGTGGTCGTCCCGGGATCGCCCGTATTCCATGCGCCAGGCGTGAGCATCAATTTCTTCGCCTACGGGGGTCGCTACTACAGCTTCCACGAGGGCGCGTGGTTCGTGGCCACCGCGTATGGCGGGCCGTGGACAACGATCTCAGCAGGTCGAGTGCCTCAGCCGGTCCTCTCAGTTCCGGTGGCGTACTACAAGATTCCTCCAGGGCACGCGAAGAAGATGCATCCGGAGGGGCGCGCCGCAGGAGGTTCCGGGTGCCCGCCTGGGCTCGCCAGACAGGGGCGCTGCTAGTCATGCGTCTCGTCGTTGCGATAGGACTCAGTGCAGGCATCGTACTCGTCGCCGGGCAGGTGGACGCTCAGTACCGGTACACGGACGACAAAGGCGTCAGTAAGGTCGCGCAGTACAAACTGGACGTGCCCGCGCCCTACCGCGCCGCGGCCGTCTGGATCGGGCCGACCGGAATCGGGAAACCAGCCTTAAGTGAAGAGCAGCGGCAGGTGAAGCAGCGTGAGGCTGAAAACCTGGAGCGACAACAGCGGTTGTGGAGGCAGAGGTAACAAAGCTGTCGCGGTCTGCCCATTAGCCTGCGCGGCGCCGCCCCCTCCCATCAATAATCCGTCCCAGTCTCGGCGTTGGACTCTGCCCCTGCGGGACGCTGCAGGACGCGTCTTGACTGCCCCGCGGTCGCCGGTGCACGATCGCAGTTGATGACTGGTCCGGCGCCTTGAGCAGCACCGCGCTGCTCTGCTTCATCGGCCTCTGCAGCTGCTTCTCGATGGGCGCCTTCACCCCGCTGCTGCCCGAGATCGGCCGCGCCGGCGCGCTGGCCGACTGGCAGCTCGGCGTCGTGGCCGGGGCGCTGGGCTTCGCCCGCATGGCCACCGCGATCCCCGCCGGCTGGCTGGCCGGCCGCTACCTGGCCACCACACTCTGCGCGTCGCCCGCGCTCATGCTCGCCGGCACCGTGTTACTGGCAGCATCCTCGTCGTTCTCCGTGCTGGTGCTCGGGCGGCTGATCCTGGGCTTCGCGTACACCCTCGGCACCGTGAGTGGGCTCATCGCGCTGCTGCTCGACGACCGAGGGCCCGGGGCCTCCGTGCGCCTGAACATCTTCGAGTTCTCCGCGATGATCGGCGTCCTCGGCGGGCTCGGCCTCGTCGGGCTGCTTCCCGGCCACTGGAGCTGGAGCCTCTCGCTGCTGATCGCCTCGTCGCCCCTGCTCCTGATCCTCGCCGCGGTGCCGAGCATCTGCCGGCGCTTCCCCAACGCCTCGAGGGCGCCGGAGACGCGCGCGTCGCGGACATCGGACGCGGGCCGCGGGGATCGGATGTCGGTCACGCTGTGGACGATGTTCGCGGTGGGCATCGTCCTCGCCCTGGCGTGGTCCGCGGTCAGCCAGTTCCTCCTGCCGCTCCGGGGGACGCGCGAGTTCGGCCTGGACCGGGGTGGCGTCTCGGGCCTGCTCATCCTCGCGCAGCTCGTGGACCTCGTCGCGCTGCTGCCCGTGGGGCGGCTCGCCGACGGCCTGGGGCGCACGCCCGTCCTCGGCTTCGTCCTCGTGGTGCTCGGGCTGGGCACGGCCGCGGTCGGCCTGGGGTCGTTCCCGTGGTTCGTGGCGGGCTGCGCGTGCTTCGGGTTCGGCCTCGCGGGCTGGATGCTGCCGGTCGGCGTGATCCGCGAGCACACGCGCGCCCAGCACCTGGCGTGGCGGATGGGCCTGTACCGCGTCGGCGTCGACGCCGCGATGTTCTTCGGCCCATTCGCGAGCGGCCTTCTGGGGGAGGAGAATGCGGGGATCTTCGTGACCGCGGTGGGCGGGCTGGCCCTCGTCGTCGGCGGGCGCCTGCTCCTCACCCCGAGCGGCCGCCGCGCCGCCGAGGTCTAGTCGATGATCTGGTCGGCGCGGCCCAGGACCTCGGCAATCCGCGTGTAGGGGCGCGACCATCGGCATCCGATTGCGCGACGCGAACGAGGCGCCGCGCCTCCCGGGGGACTACAATGCGAGCGAAATGAAGGTCTCCTCAAAATGACCCTGGGCGTCGGAACGTTGGCCCTTACCCTCCTTCTCTTTGCGTCCTCTCTCGTTGCCGTCGCGCAACCGACCGGAAAGGTGCACCGAATCGGCTTTCTCAGGCATTTCGCATGTCCGGACCAATTCGGTCTGATGAATCTGCGCCAGAGGCTCGGCGAGCTGGGCTACGTCGAGGGTCGCAACATCGTCATCGAATGCCGAGCCGCCCCCGGGAAGTGGGAGGAGCTCCCGGAGCTTGCGGCTGAGCTGGTGCGTCTCAACGTCGATGTTCTGGTCACGGAAGGGACGCCGGCGAGCCTGGCGGCAAAGCAAGCGACACGGGTTGTCCCGGTCATCATGGTGTATGTGGGAGATCCCGTGGCGAGCGGGCTCGTTAGCAGCCTGGGGCGGCCGGGGGGAAACGTCACCGGGGTGTCGATGAACGCCAACGAGATCGTCCGCAAGGACATCGAGCTGCTCACGGAGATTGCTCCCGGGATCTCGCGCGTCGCGGTTTGGATGGATTCTACGAATCCCAGCCACTTGCCGGCCTTTGCCGCGATGGAAGCCACGGCTGATCGGCTGAAGGTCAGGCTGCAGCGTGTCGAGGTTCGAACTTCGACCGATCTCGACGGGGGTTTCGCGGCGACGCTGAGGCAACGTGCCCAGGCGGTCGCCGTCTATCCACTGAGCACCACGCCGGCCGACATCAAGAGGATCGCAGAGTTCGCAGTCAAGAACCGGCTGCCGACCGTCACGAACACTGCCGCGTACATCAAGGAGGGGCTCCTGGCCGGCTACGGGCCGAACGTTCCGGACCAGTATCATCGCGCGGCGATCTACATCGACAGAGTCCTGAAAGGGGCCCAGCCCGCCGAGTTGCCGGTCGAGCAACCCACGAAGCTCGACCTCGTCATCAACGGCAGGACCGCGAAGGCGCTCGGTCTCGCACTTCCGCAGTCGATACTGTTGCGCGCGGTTGAAGTCGGAGATTAGGCGGTCGCCCTGCCTCTGATCGTTCGCTCAGCCCTTGCTGTACTCGTCGTGGCGGCGGAACCAGAGGCCCGTCTCGTTGCGTCCCTTGGGGGCGCGGTCGAGCCACTGGTACATGCCCCAGAGGCCGTCCACTCCGCGCGAATAGGTGGAATAGGCGTGGTAGACCACGCCGTCCTCGAGCGTGAACGCGCTCATGCCCGGCCTCTCGCGCGTGTACGTGGCCACGTCGGTTCCGGTCATGGCCGCGAAGGCGACAGGCCCCTCGGCGGCGGCTTCCGGCTTCGCGTCCAGCGCGTGGCCGCCGCGTTCGTAGTTGTATTCGACGGCCCCCTCGCGCTGTTGCTCCTCGGTGATCGAGACGTTGAAGTCGAAGTTGAAGTCCCTCTCGAGAGAGGACGCCCAGGGAAACGTCCACCCCATCCGCCGCTTGTACGCCTGCAGCTTCGCGAGGGGCGCCCGCGACACCGCCCACAGCATGACGTCGTGGTTGGCCAGGTGGACGGCGAAGCCGTCGAACCCGTCCGCGATCGCCGAGCAGGACGGACAGCCGGCCTTGTAGTCGGGCCCGAACATGAAGTGATAGACGAGGAGCTGCGAGCGCCCTCGGAAGAGCTCGGCCAGCGAGGCGCTCCCCTCGTCGGTCTCGAATCGATACTCCTTGTCGATCCGAACCCACGGCAGCTCCTGCCGCCGCCGCGCCAGCTCGTCGCTGCGCCGCGTTAGCTCCTTCTCCGCCTTGAGCAGCTCGAGCCGCGCAGCGAGCCACTCTTTACGTGTCCCGGTCATGTGCGTCGTCATCGCCCTTCTCCTTCCTTTCGGTGTCTTTCACCGTTCGTTCGTCTGCGCAGCAATCTCGTGGCCAGATAGGTCGTGATGCCGCCCGCCGACACTCCGCCGGCGATGTAGAGACCCATCGTGGCCAGGCATACTGGACACATCGCGAGCTCCTTTCTCCTGCGTCAGGGCTTGCGCACGGCGCGCACCTTGCCGCTGGTGCTACCGCCGCAGTAGAAGACCCCGGCGCCGTCGGCCTCGAGGCCGCTCACGACCACGCCGGCGGGCATCTCGAGGCGCTCGAGGACCTCGCCTGTCTCAGGATCGACGCGGCGGAGATCGCTGTGCTCGTCCTCCATGGTGGCGTGCCAGAGCTCGCCGTTCACCCAGGAGACGCCGGTCACGAAGCGATCCGATTCGATCGTGCGCAGGATGGCGCCGGTCTCGGCGTCGATCTGGTGGATCTTGCGGGCGCGGTACTCGCCGACCCAGAGCGTCCCCTCGGCCCAGGTCAGGCCCGAGTCGCCGCCGTGGGCCGGCGCCGGGATGGTGGCGACCACCTGGCCCGAGCGTGGATCGACCTTCTGGATCCGGCCGTTGGCGAGCTGCCAGAGGTACTTGCCGTCGAAGGTGGTGCCTCCCTCGGCGACCACGGCCAGCTCGCGGAGCAGCGCGCCACCGCCGGGATCGACGGCGACGATGCTCTGGCCGCGGGCGAACCAGACGTGGGCACCGTCGAAGGTCACGCCGTGGACGTTGTCGATGCCGGGATAGGGGCCGTACTCTCGAAGGATCTCCGCCTGCCGGGTCTTGGTCTTGCTCGTCCTTGCCATGACCCAAGCCTACCCAACTGGCAGCGCGCCCGGGAGTAACAAGGTTGTCGCGAATCCGCCGAGCGCCGGCGCGAGCCAGCGGCGGGATCGACCGCGGCCGACGGCGCGCACCGCCGCCGCTTCCTCGAGCTGGCGCAGTGCACGCTGGACGGTTCGCTGGCCCGAGCCCAGCGCACCCGCGAGCGCCGAGGTCGACCACGACTCGCCGCCCTCGAGCAGCGCAACGATGGCACCGGCGGGGCCATCGATCGGCGGCGCCAGCACGACGACGGCGCGGCCACCGACGGGGACGAGCGCGAAGCCGCGCCGGGTCGCCTCGACCCGGGCCAGCGGGCGCAGGGCGGCTCGCAGGCGGCCCAGCTCGACGCGGAGCCGGGCACGGTACGACTCATCCGCGGTGCGCGCCCCGAAGGCGCGCTCGATGAGGCGATCGCGCGGCACGTCGGCCGGCCAGGCCTCGGCGAGGGCGCCGACGAGCGCGAACAGGACCGGGCGTCCGGCGAGCGGGACGGAGCGAGCCGGGCCGCGCACCGCGCGCCGGCAGGCGTCGACGACGAGGTCGCCAGACGCGAACAGGGCCTCGACCTCGTCGAGGCGGACCGGGCGGACCACACCCCTGCGAATCAGGCGCGCCGAGGGCGCCGACAGGGCACGCCGGGCCCGGTCGACCTCGGCGACCAGGGCCGGGATGCCGGCGGCGTGGGCGGCGGCGTGGGCACGGCCGATCGCGGCGACGGCGTCCGCGGCCCGGACGCGACGGAGCGCGAGCTCTGCGCGGGTGAGCTCGGCGCGGGCCGCGAGCGGCGGCGGCGCGCCGGCGGCGTCGACGTCGACCGCGGCGAGCGTCTGCTCGGCGGCCTTGAGCTCGCCGACGAGGAGCTGGCGGCGGGCGCCGACGAGGCGGGCGTAGAGAGCGTTCGCGCGATCGCCCAGCGCATCGAGCGCCTGCGCGGCCGCGTCGAGCGCGCGCACCGGCCCACTCAGATCGCGCGCCGCGAGCGCGACCTCGGCCTCGGCGACCTGGCAGCGGGCCTGGGCGAGGCGCTCGCGGGCGCCGAAGCCGCGGGCGGCGCGCCGGAGGAGCTTGCGCGCCCGGTCGTAGTCGCCGAGCTGGGCCATGGCGATGCCGCGCAGGGCTAGGGCCGGCGGGTCGTCGCGCAGCGCGACGCCCTTGAGGGCGCCGAGGGGATCACCGGCCGCCAGCGCGCGCGCCGCCGAGGCGACGAGGGAGTCCATGTCTGGGAGGATACCTTTCGATCCAGTGCGTCGCTCGCCTGGCACGCGCATCGACACCACACAGACTTACGCGCGGATCCGGTCGCCTTCTACGAGGGAAGGGCGGTGGACGTACTGGGCAACCGAGCTGAAAACACGACTCCGTGTACAAAGAACTTTGAAAGTTCCTCAAACCCTGAGCGTAAAACACCAACCAATTCAATTTGGTGGCCCCAACGAGATTCGAACCCGTGTTTGGTCACGGTCATGTTTTCGCCATGTTCTACTGGCAGTTACCCGTTGAATGACATCAACGCAATTGACGCGACCTAAACACGAACACAGAAGCCCTGCTCTCACGGGAACGGCGGGCCGGCCTCGCCGTTACGAGAGGAATGCCGCGCAGCCGAGATCCTCGAACGCGGCGAGAATGCGATGGAGGTGAGGCCACCAGACACCCGCGGGGAGCCCGAACGACTGCTGCCAAACGGGTATCGACAAGTGCCCGATGACCGAGAGTCGATAGTCCTGCCACAGACGCTCGAGACCATAGCCGGTGACCCCGTGGGCGAGGAGGCCGGCATGGTAGCGCTCGAGAAGCCCTCCCTCCAGCCGCGCGCGCCGCTCCGGAAACCAGTGCACGGCCACCATGTAGGCGAGGTCGGCGACGCCGCGCCCCACGCGCCAGCCATCCCAGTCAATGAGGCGGATGCCGGTCGCGGCACCATCGCGTGGATAGAGCAGGTTCCACATGTGCGCATCGCCGTGGCCAAGTGTATAGGTCGCGTAGAGACGCTCGGGCGTGAAAAGGCGCTCTCGGGCGTCCAACACGCGCGCATAGACCGCTCGTGCCTCCGGCCAGAGACGGTCGCCGAGCGTCCCGACGAAGCGCTCATAGCGTCCGCGATAGTCCGCGGTGATCTGCGCCAACGCCGCCGTGTCGAGGAACGTGCCGACGTCCCGCCCGAGTCGCGGGTGGCGCCACCAGAACCCGTGGAACATCGCCCACGTGTCGACGATCCGCTCGCACTCCTCGACGGTCGGCGGGACCGGCCACTCGGTGAGGATCACGTGCGTTTCCGCTAGGTCCTCGAGCAGCAGGTGAAAGCTTCCCGACGAGTAGTCCGCATCGTAGCAGCGCGGGAACGGGCCGCCCGGCATCAACGGCGCGGCCTGGCGGTAGAAGCCCACCTCGCGCTCGCCGACAGACCGGAGGCCGGAATCGAGCCCGCCGCGCATCGCTTTCAAGAGCAGGCGGGGCGGGGCCTCATCGGGCGCGTCTCGCGAGTATTCCACGCGAAAAGGCACGATCGTGGACAGGAGCGTCGTGCGGCCCTTTTCGGCGTAAACCCCAGTGACGCGCCCGGACGGAAGCACCCCGCCCAAGCGCAGGCGCTCGGTCAGATGATCGGGGACGAGGTCCTCGGGTCCCGCGACTACCACAGCACGCGGGAGTATAGTGCATCGCCGCTGTCGCTGCCTGCTTCACAACGGGGCTTGCCGTGACATTCCCCGGCCGCCCTGCCGTCCGCCGCCCGCCCCGCGCCGCGCCGCCTGCCGCTAAAGTTTCCTATGCGCCCCCGGAGGGGAGAGGGCAGGGCGAGGGGGGCGGCGTCAAAGCCAGAGACCCTCACGACTACT
>Ga0187892_10006852_pt1 | contig 16625 bp, 16 predicted proteins | sample MA1701073metaG_FD_139345 | JGI IMG/M metagenome (GOLD analysis project Ga0187892, IMG submission 139345) | Bio-ooze microbial communities from a basaltic lava cave in the Kipuka Kanohina Cave System on the Island of Hawaii, USA - MA170107-3 metaG ... | reverse complement strand
GCCCGATCCCGTGATGTCCGACCAGCCCTTCCGGGCCGAGCGGTTCGCGCGGCTCGGGCTCGCCGAGGTCGTCCCCGAGGTGTCCGAGGCCTACGCGCGGAGCATCCCGCGGGCGCTCGGGCGAGCGCGCCCCGCCCACGACCTGGCGCTGGACGGGGCCGAGCGGACCCGCGCCCTGCTCGAGGCCCTGTGAGCTACCGCGGCGGCCGGGGTCGGATCAGTAGTGGCAGACCAGCTCGAGCCAGCAGGCGAGGTCGGCGAACCCGAATCCCTCGACCGAGGCCACGTACACCACGACGGCGACCACCATGGCGGCCGCCAGGATGAACAGGAACTGCCCTTCCCCCTTCATGAGCCTTACCCCGCGGCCCTTACCGATGGAGCGATCGGCTGCCCCGTCGCCGACGGCAGCATGGGCCAGGCCCGTGACCTGCAACCATCGCACCAGCCCGTCGGGGCCGCCGTCATCGCCCCGGCGGCGGCGTCTGAGGCGGCTCGGCGCCCCGATGATGGCGCTCGCCGCCGAGGAGGACCCATGACCGAGCCGACAGGCTGTCGTGGCCGGGACAAGCTGACGCGCCCGCCCGCTCCGTTCGGGCTCGGCGCGCCGCCCCGCGAGCCGGAGCGCGCCGCCCCGGCGAGGCGGCCGCGGTGACGCAGGCATCTGGCCGGATGAGGGGTCGGGCCGCCCTCGTGACCGGGGGCGGGGGCGGGATCGGCGAGGCCACGGCCCGGCTGTTCGCGGCCGAGGGCGGGGCGGTGGCGGTGGTCGACGCGGACCGGGCGGCGGCCGAGGCGGCGGCGGCCCGCCTCGCCGCGGAGCAGCCGGGGGCCAGCGTCCTGGCTCTCGGGGCCGACCTCTCCGTGGAGGCCGAGGCGCGCCGGGCCGTCGACGCGGCCGCCGCGGGCCTCGGCAAGCTCGACTGCCTGGTCAACGTGGCCGGGATCCGCGTGTACGCGCCGCTGGCCGAGGCGGACGCGGGGGACTGGGCGCGCATCCTGGCCGTCAACGTGCTGGCCACCGCCTACTGCTGCACCGCCGCCATCCGGCACCTGCGCGCGGCCGGCGGGGGCGCCATCGTCAACGTGTCCTCCGTGTACGGCGTCATGGGACGGCGCGGGATGGGTCAGTACGACACCACCAAGGCCGCCGTGCTCGGCCTCACGCGGGCGCTCGCCGTGGAGGAGGCGCCGCACGGCATCCGCGTCAACGTCGTGTGCCCGGGCGGGACCATCACGCCGTATCATGTCCGGCGGGCCGAGGCGGAGGGGGTGTCGGAGGCGACGCTGCGCGCCTCGCGCGCGGGCGACAACCTCCTGGGCCGCTGGGCGGAGCCGGCGGAGGTCGCTCACGCCATCCTGTTCCTGGCCTCGAGCGAGTCGTCGTTCGTGACCGGGGCCACCCTCATGGTCGACGGCGGCCGGTCCATCCTGTGACGGCGTCGGGAGCGGGGAGGGAGCCATGACCTCGTGGGCGATCACCGACGTGAGGATCTTCGACGGCACCGGCGCCCCGCCCTATGCGGGGGAGGTGCTGGTGAGCGACGAGCGCATCGCCGCCGTGACGCGGGGCACGGCCGGCCCGCGCCCGGAGGGGGCGCGCCTCATCGCCGGCGCCGGCGCCATGCTGATGCCGGGGCTGGTCGAGCCCCACGCCCACCTGAGCTTCGCCGACGTCACGTCGCCGGAGATCACGCGCATCCCGCCCGAGGAGCACATGCTGCTCACCGTCCGGAACGCCCGGACCATGCTGGAGGCCGGGTACACGAGCGCTACGGGTTCCCGTGGAATCCCCACGGCGCCTACGCGCGGGACCTGGCGGTGTTCGTCAAAGTGCTCGGCTTCTCGCCCACGGAGACGCTCGTGGCCGCGACGCGGCTCGGCGGCGAGATCATGGGCCGGCCCGGGGAGGTGGGCGTCGTGGCCGAGGGGGCGCTGGCCGACCTCCTCCTGGTCGACGGCGACCCGCTGGCCGACGTCGGCCTCCTGGCGGACCCGCGCGCGATCCGCATGATCATGAAGGGCGGAGTGCTCCACCGCGCCCCGTGACCGGCGCGGCGGGGTATGCTGGGGCGTGATGCGCGCCGCCGCCGGTCCCACCCCGCCCGCCGCGCTGGAGGACGAGGCCCCCGTCGGCGCGGCGCGCCGATGGCTCATCACCGCTTCCGTGATGACGGTGACGGTCATGCAGGTGCTCGACGTCACCGTGACCAACGTCGCGCTGCCCCACATCCAGGGCTCGCTGTCGGCGGGCGTCGACGAGGTCTCCTGGGTGCTCACCTCCTACCTGGCCGCCAACGCCGTGATCCTGCCCGCCACCGGCTGGCTCGCCGCCGTCGTCGGGCGCAAGCGGTTCTTCCTCCTGTGCACCGTCGCCTTCACGGCCGCGTCGCTCCTGTGCGGCCTGGCCCCGAACCTGCCCGTGCTCCTGCTCGCGCGGACGCTGCAGGGCATCGGCGGCGGCCCCCTCATGCCGCTGTCGCAGGCCATCATGTGGGAGATCTTCCCGGTGCGGCAGCGCGGCCTGGCCATGGCGGCCTGGGGCGCCGGCATCATGATGGCCCCCATCTTCGGGCCGACGCTGGGCGGCTGGATCGCCGACCACTGGTCGTGGCGCTGGATCTTCTACATCAACCTGCCCATCGGGCTCCTGGGGTTCTTCGCGGCCAGCGCCGTGCTGTTCGACCCACCCTACCTGCGCCGGCCCGGCCGCATCGACGCCGTCGGGATCGCCCTGATGGTGGTCGGGTTCTTCTCGCTCCAGATGTTCCTGGACCAGGGCGAGCGGCACGAGTGGTTCGAATCCGGGCTGATCGTGGCGCTGGCCCTGACGGCGGCGGTGACGCTGGTGGCCTTCCTGATCCGGGAGCTCACCGCCGACGAGCCGGTCCTCGACCTCACCGTGTACGCCGACCGGAACTTCGCGGCGGGCAGCCTCATCATGTTCATCGTGATGGTCGGCTTCTTCTCGAGTATGGTGCTGCTCGCGCTGCTCACCCAGAAGGTGCTGGGCTACGACGCCTGGACGTCGGGGACGGTGCTGGCGCCGGGCGGGGTCGGCAACCTCCTGTCGCTCATCGTCGCCGGGCGGCTGGTGACGTTCGTCGACCAGCGCTGGCTCCTGGCCGCCGGCTGCCTGTTCAACGCCTGGGCCACCTACGCCATGTCCGAGGTCACCCTCGGCATCGACTACTGGTCGCTGGCGTGGCCGCGCTTCATCCAGGGGGTGGGGATCGGCTTCATCTTCGTGCCGCTCAACACGGTGGCGCTGGCCACCATCGCCCGCGAGAAGATGGGCAACGCCACCGCCGCCCTGAACGTCGTGCGCAACCTCGGGGGCGGCATCGGCGTGGCGCTGATGGCGACCCTGCTCGCGCGGCGGAGCCAGCAGCACCAGGCGACGCTGATCGAGCACGTCACGCCCTGGGACGCGGACACGGCGGCTCGCCTGGCCGGCTGGACGGCCCACTACGCAGCGCAGGGCGCCGACGCCTTCACGGCGGAGCGGCGGGCCCTGGCGACGGTCTACCAGGAGGTCACCCGCCAGGCCCAGCTCCTCGCCTTCGCCGACGACTTCTGGCTGCTCTTCGTGCTCTTCTGCGGGTCCTTGCTCCTGCTGCCGCTGCTGCGCCGGGTGCGGGTCGGGCCGGCGGCGCCGGAGGCGGGGCGCCCCGGCCCGGCGCCGGTCGCGGCGGAGTAGGGGAGGCCCCGGGCGGCGCCCGCCCGGGCCGGCGGGCGACCGGCGACGCAGTGCCCACGACACGCGACACCCACGAGAGGAGGAGGCATGGACGGTCAGCGGGAGGAGATCCGGGTCCCCGGGATGGCGGAGCCCATCAGCCACTTCACCCACGTGGTGCGGGTCGGACGGCTGGTGTTCGTCTCCGGGTGCGTGGCCTCGGACGCCGAGGGCCGCACCGTCGGCGGCATGGACGTCGTCGCCCAGGCCCGCCAGGTCCACGAGAACCTCCGGCGCTGCCTGGCCGCCGCCGGCGGCGGGTTCGCCGACGTCTGCAAGGTCACCGTGTACGTGCGCAACATGGCCGACCGCGAGCGGATCAACACCGTGCGCAAGGAGTACTTCGGGGCGAGCCGGCCGGCCAGCACGCTGGTCGAGGTGTCGCGCTTCGTCCGGGACGACCTCCTGCTGGAGATCGAGGCGACGGCCGTGCTGCGCGAGCGGTAGCCTTCCCCGCGCCCGGGCCGGCGGGTCGCCGGCGATCGCGCGGGCGCCGGTGCGGGCCGGGGGGCGCCCCGGGCGGGTCCTCTGACCACGGCCCGCTGGGGCGCGGCCGTGGGCGCGCCGTTCCCAAGCCTGGGCCGCGGCGGCGGCGCGCACCGGGGCGGGGAACGGGTCACCCGGACCGGCCCCCCGCCCGGGCGCTCCGGCCGGCGCCGATCCCCGCCCGTCGCGAAGCCCCCCAGGCCCGGGCCCGGGGTGTGAGAGGGGGGCGGTCCTCTGACCACGACCGTCCGCGGCGCGGCCGGCCCGCCGGCCCGGGCTCGGGGACGGGAGGGTTGACACGGGCGCGGCCGGGGTGGTAATGGTTGGCAGCGGCAACTAACGATCGATCGAGATGGTTGGGGGTGACAACCAACGTGGGCGGGCGACGGGCGGGGACGCTCCGGCGGCAGGCCGAGGGGCTGCACGAGGCGCTGGGGGAGTTCGTCCGCGCCTACCTCTTCGGCGAGCGGGACCGCATCTGCTGCCACGACGTGTCGCTCACCCAGTGCCACGCGCTGGACGTGCTGGTGCGCCGCGGCCCGTCGACCCTGGGCGCGCTGGCCCGCGAGCTGTGCCTCGACAAGAGCACGGCGAGCCGCGTGGTGGCGGGGCTCGAGCGCAAGGGGTACCTGGGGCGGGCCACCCACCCGGGCGATGGCCGGGCCGTCCTGCTCGACGTGTCGCCGGGCGGCCGGCGGCTGCACAGACGCATCCGCAGCGAGCTGATCGCCGAGCGCGCCCGGTTGCTCGCCGGGTTCCCCCCGGAGGTGCGCGCGGGCGTGGCCGACGTGATCCGCGGGCTGGCGGCGGCGGCGCGGCGGCGAGCCACCGGCGCCAGCGGGCCCGCCCGGCGGTCCGCCTGAGCCGACGCCCGCGGGACCGGACCGTTGCGTCCGACAACCGAGATCGTTGAGGAGCGAGGATGAACCCGTCGAGCGCTGGCCTGCCCGTTGCCGTGATCGGCGCCGGCCCCATCGGGCTGGCCGCCGCCGCCCACCTCGTCCAGCGGGGCGCCACGCCCCTCGTGCTGGAGGCGGGCGACCGCCCGGGGGCCGGCGTGCTGGCCTGGCCGCACGTCCGCATGTTCTCGCCCTGGGAGTTCAACGTCGATCCCCTGTGCCGCGGCCTGCTGGAGGCGGCCGGCTGGGCGAAGCCCCCGGCGAGCGGGTACCCGACCGGAGCCGAGCTGGTGGAGCGGTACCTGGCGCCGCTGGCCGGCCTGCCCGCCCTGGCCCCCCACGTGCGGCTCGGCACCCGGGTGGTCGGCGTGTCGCGGCCCGGCCTGGACCGGATGAAGACGGCGGGGCGCGGCGGGATGCCGTTCACGCTCCACGTCGTCGCGGCCGGCCGCGAGGAGCGCCTCCTGGCGCGGGCGGTGATCGACGCCTCGGGCACCACCGACCATCCGGCCCCCCTCGGCGCCGACGGCCTGCCCGCGGCCGGCGAGCGGGCCCTGGCCGGGCGGATACGCTACGGGATCCCCGACGTGCTGGGCGGGGAGCGCGCGCGCTACGCCGGGCGGCGGACGCTCGTGGTCGGCAGCGGGCACTCGGCGTTCAACACGCTCCTGGACCTGACGCGGCTCGCCGAGGCGGTGCCGGGCGGCCGCGTGGTCTGGGCCATCCGGCGCGACGAGGTGGGCGCCATGTTCGGCGGCGGCGAGGCCGACGCCCTGCCCGAGCGGGGGCGACTCGGTCAGCGCCTGCGCCAGCTCGTGGAGGAGGGCCGGGTGGTGATGAACCGGGGCTTCCGCCTGACGGCGCTGGCCGACACGCCGCAGGGCATCGTCGCCGAGGCGGACGGGCGCCGCCTGCCTGCCGTCGACGAGGTGGTGTGCGCGACGGGCTTCCGGCCCGACTGGACGCCGCTGTCCGAGGTGCGGCTGGCCCTCGACCCGATCCTGGAGAGCCCGGCGGCGCTGGCGCCGCTCATCGATCCCAACGTGCACTCCTGCGGGACGGTGCCGCCCCACGGCGAGGCGATGCTCCGCCAGCCGGAGCCGGACTTCTACCTGGCCGGCATGAAGAGCTACGGCCGCGCGCCCAACTTCCTGATGCTGACGGGGTACGAGCAGGTGCGGTCCATCGCCTGCGCCCTCACGGGCGACGCCCGGGGCGCGGCGGCCGTCGAGCTGACGCTGCCCGAGACCGGGGTGTGCAGCGGCGGCGGCCCGCTCCCGGAGCCGGCCGCCGCGGGCTGCTGCGGTCCGTCGGAGCCGGCCATCGTCGGCGGGCTCGCCATCGGCCGGGCCGGCGGCGTGAGGGGCGGCGGGGCCCCCGCCGGCGGCTGAGCCGGCGGTCGCCGCTCCGAAGGCGAGGCCGGGCGCCCTCGCGGCTCTCTGGGCCCGCTCGGCGGGCCCGGGCGGGGCGGCGTCGCCGGCCCTCGCTCAGCCCGGCCGCCGCCGGGCGCCGGCGGTGAAGAGCGCGAGCCCGGCGCCCAGCGCGACCACGCCCGCCGCGAAGGCCAGCGTGTAGGACCGGGTCGCGTCGTGCAGGAACCCGGCGGCGGCCGGGCCGAGCGCCGCCCCCACCCGCCAGCCCAGTCCGATGACGCTCATGATGCTGGCCAGGGCCACCAGCCCGAAGACCTCCGGCACGACCTTGACGAAGGAGTTGTCGGCGCCGGCCGCGCCCACGCCGAAGACGACGAGGGCGGGGATCAGGGCCCACGGTGGCGGCCCGGCCACCAGCGCGAGCAGCGCCGTCCCCTGGATCGCCACGCACCAGTAGAGCGTCGGGGCGGTGCCGAGGCGGTCAGCGGCGACGCCGGCCCCGAGCCGGCCGACGGCGGCGCCGATGCCGAAGGCGGTGAGCGCGAGCGAGGCCTGCTCGAGCGGGAGCCCGCGGTCCCGGGCGTAGGGCACGCTGTGCACGCTCACCATCATGAAGACCAGCCCGAGCAGGCACCAGCAGCCCATCAGGACCCAGAGGTGCCAGTCGCGCAGCGCCCGGTCGATCGGCGTGCCGGTCACCGGCCCGTGCCCGCCCGTCGCGGCGCCGCCGGCGCCGCGGGCGCCGCGGCCGACGCCCGGGAAGCTCACCGAGAGGCTGGCCGGCACCCCGACCCCGGCGACGAGGCCCGCGAGCCCGAGATACGCGCCCCGCCAGCCCCAGGCGCCGATCAGCCACGCCGCCAGCGGGCCGCCCACCAGCCAGCCGAGGTTGAACCCCGAGAGCACGATGGCCAGGGCCAGTCCCCGGCGGTCGGCGAACCACCGCGCCACGGCGGTGGTGGACAGCACGTAGATGGACGACATGCCCACGCCCACGAGCACGCCGTAGGCGAGGTAGAAGTGCCAGAGGGCGTCGATGCGCGAGGTCAGCAGGAAGCCGAGCGCGCCCACCAGGACGGTGCCGGTCAGGACCCCGCGGGGACCGTGCCGATCGGCGGCGCGGCCCACCCCGAAGGCCAGGAGGCCGCCCCAGACGAGGTTGATCGACAGCGCCACGGAGACGGCGCCCCGGCTCCACCCGAAGGCCTCGGTCAGCACGGGGAGGAAGACGCCGAACGCGGCCACCGAGCAGGAGACGGAGCCGGTGACCAGGAAGAGGGCGGCGACGACCCGCCAGCGCGGCGCGATCACGAGCGCGATGGCGGGCCGCCCGGCGGTCTCCTCGCTCCCGCGCTCATCGCCGGCCGTCCACACCGGAGACGGTACAGGAGGTCCGGGCGCGGGGCCAGCGCCAGCGCCGCCCCGGGGACGGCCGGCGCGTGCGGTATCCTTGGCCCGCCATGCCGGAGCCCGGGCCGGACCCCGCCGAGCTGATCGAGGCCTACTTCGCGCGCGGCTGGACCGACGGCCTGCCGGTGGTCCCGCCCACGGAGAGGGCGGTGGGGGCGATGCTGGCCGCGGCCGGACTCGAGGCGGACGACGTCGTCGGCGAGCTACCCGAGCGCGGGGCCGTGGTCACGGCCGGCAAGCTCGCCATCAACGCGGTGCTCGCCGGCTGCCTGCCCGAGTACCTGCCCGTGGTCGTGGCCGCCGTGCGCGGGCTCTGCGATCCGCTGTTCGCCTACCACGGGCCAGCCAGCAGCACGGGGGGGTCGGCCATCGTGCTCGTCGTCAACGGCCCCGTGGCCCGGCGGCTCGGCATCAACGCCGGCAACAACGCCTTCGGCCAGGGCGTGCGCGCCAACGCCACCATCGGGCGCGCGGTGCGCCTGGCCATGATGAACCTGCTCAACACGCGGCCGGGCCTCCTCGACCGGGCCACCCTCGGCACGCCCGGCAAGTACACCTTCTGCTTCGCCGAGAACGAGGAGGAGCACCCCTGGCAGCCGCTCCACGTCGAGCGCGGGTTCCTGCCCGGCCAGAGCGCGGTCACCCTCTACGCCAGCAACAGCCTCTGCCAGGTCTACAACCAGCTCGCCGCCACCCCCGAGCCGTTGCTGCTGTGCCTGGCGGACGCCCTCTGCAACCTGGGCACGCCGAACCTGCGCGGCTACAACGAGTCGATGGTGGTGCTGGCGGGCGAGCACGCCGCCCTGCTCGGCCGGCGCGGCTGGAGCAAGCGCGACGTGCAGGCCTTCCTGGTGCGTCACGCGCGGCGCACGGTCGCCGACCTGAAGCGCGCCGGCCGGCGCCCGGGCGCCCTCGAGGCGGGGGACGACCGGCGCTGGAAGCACGCCTTCGAGCGCCCGGAGGACGTGCTGATCGTCTGCGCGGGCGGGCTGGCCGGGAGCTGGTCGGCGTGCCTGCCGGGCTGGGGCAACCGGTGGACCCGGAGCGTGACCGTCCCCGTCGAGGCGCCCTGAGCGCCCGGCGCCGCCCTCAGCGGGGCCGGGCCGTCATGTGCTCGGGCGTCATGCCGTAGAAGGTCCGGCTCCGGCCGCCGGGGGCGGGCCACGGGTGGGCCCGGAGGACCTCCTCGTCGATGTCGGCGCCCCAGCCGGCCGCGGCCGGCAGGAAGACGTGGCCCTGCTCGATCCGCGGGGGCCGCGTGACGAGCGCGGCCTTCCACGGCACGTCGTCGATGTCGATCTCCATGATCCGGACGTTGGGTAGGACCGCGCACAGGTGGAGCGAGTGGTAGTCGGCCAGGTGGCTGTAGTAGTTGTGGGGCGCGATGTTGATGTCGCAGGCCTCGGCCAGCCGCCCGATCTGGACGGCCTGGGAGAAGCCGTTCCAGGGCACGTCGATGATGGCCACGTCGGTCGCGTGGCGCTCCAGGAACGGGCGGTACTGCCGCGTGGTGACCAGGCTCTCGCAGGAGGCCAGCCGCGTGGACGTCGACTGCTTGATCTGGAGCAGCGCCTCGGCGTCCCAGGTGTCGTACTCGAGCCACTGCAGGTCGAAGGGCTCGAGCAGCTTGGCGATGCGGAGCACGCCCTCGGTGCGGAAGTTGTAGTTGAGGTCGAGGCAGAGGCCCGTGGTGGGGCCGGCCCCCTCGCGGAACGCGGTGAGGAGCCGCTCGATGGCTCCGAGGACCTCGACGGTGGGGGCGCCGTCGGTGCTGTTGATGCCGCTGGCGAACCCCGGGAAGTAGACGGTGGCCGGGTCGCCCGGGATCACGATGTTGGTCTTCAGCGCGGTGAAGCCGCGGGCCACCACCTCCCGGCCCAGCGCAACCACGTCGTCGTAGCTCCGGAGCGGCGGGGTGCCGAGCAGCTCGCCCAGCCGCGCCCGCGTCGTGCCGCAGTGGGACCAGTAGAGCCGCACGCGGTCCCGGAGCGGGCCGCCCCAGAGCTCGTACACGGGCACGCCGAGGGCCTTGGCCTTGATGTCCCAGAGCGCCAGCTCGACGCCGGCGATGGCCTTGTGGCTCACCCCGCCGAGGTTCTGCCGCGTCCGGCGCAGCATGTCCCAGTAGAGGCGCTCGACGGGCCGCGGGTCCTGCCCGACCAGCAGGTCCTCCATGTCCCGCACGCACCCGGCGATGCCGTGGGGGCTCCGGTTGTCGCTGCACTCGCCCCAGCCCACCAGGCCGTCGTCGGTCTCGACGCGCACGAACGTCCACGGCCGCCAGCCCCCGTCGGCGTGGAGCGTCTGGACCCGCGCGATCTTCATGGCGGCGGCGCCCCCGCTCAGCGCGCGGCGGGGAGCTGCTCGGCCATCCACTCGAGCCCGAGCGCGGCGAGCTTGGCGCGGGTGGGATGGCCGGTGGCGGGGTCGAAGCCGCCCAGGCGGTAGTAGGCGTCGCGCGCCCGCTCGAACTCCTCGTCGGTGAGGGCCACGCCCGCCGTCGGTCCCTTGCCGGTGAGGGGCCGGAACAGCTTCTTGGGCAGGACGTCCTGGTCCCGGCCGATGCCCTCGCGGGCGTTGAACGCGCGCAGCAGGTGCAGGCGGCGCTCACCGGCCTCCATGAGCTCGTCGAGCGTGGCGTCCCACCCCGTGCCCGAGCGGACGAGCTCGACCGTGTCGCTCGGCCCGTAGAGCTGCCATGAGGGCCCCCAGACGAACTGGCACAGGCCGAGCGAATCCAGCGCCGAGTAGAAGCACTGCGTCCGGTAGGCGAAGCGCACCTTGTCGTCGGACAGGTCGCGCAGGTCGAGGGCGCCGAAGTCGCCCAGCTCGCCGAGGCGGCGCCGGTGGAGGCTGTCCGGCTTGGTGCGGAGCATGGAGTCGTGCTCCGAGGACTGGTGGTCGGCGCCGAAGGCGTTGACGGCGTAGATCAGGGCCATCGAGCGCTTGTGCTGGGGCATGTGGGCCGGCAGCTCCTGGCCCTTCACGGTGACGGTGAGGTCGACGGCGGCCGGCCCGAGCCGCTGGGCGGCGCGCAGGCTGCCCTCGGCCAGGAGGTCCCCCACGCCCTCGCGCCGCGCGATGGCCTCGATGGCGCGCAGCACCGAGCGCCCGTCGCCCCACGCGAGCCCGAGCCCCTGGTCGTCCAGGAGGCCCTGGGCCTTGGCCTCCATCGCCCAGGCGATGGTGGCCCCGCACGAGATCGTGTCCATCCCGTACATGTTGGCGTCGGCGGAGGCGCGGGACAGGAGCTTGAGGTCGCCGACCCCGCACATGGAGCCGAAGAAGGTGAGGGTCTCGTACTCGGGGCCTCCGTAGACGGGGTCCACCTCGAGGTCCGGGTCCCGGATCTCCACCACCCGCTTGCACTTGACCACGCACGCGTAGCAGGTGTCGCGCTCCTTGAGGAGCGTCTTGGCCAGCACGGCCCCGTCGATGTCCTTGGCGTGCTCGAAGCTGCCCTCGGTGTAGTTGCGCGTGGGCTGCCCGCCCATCTTGTCCTGGATGGCCACCACGCCGGCCGTGCCGTACTCGCCGAACCACGTGATGCCCGGGTTGACCTGCTGCAGCTCCTTCAAGCGCTTGATCAGGTCGCGGAAGGCGTCGGGGCGCGCCGGCTTCGGGGGCTTGGTCCCGCGCACCACGACCGCCTTCAGGCGCTTGGACCCCATCACCGCGCCCATGCCGGTGCGGCCGTTGGCGCGGTTGACCATGTTCATGATGGCGGCGAAGCGCACGAGGTTCTCCCCCGCGGGGCCGATCTGGGCGACCTCGGCCTTGGGATCGCCCACCTCCGCCTTGAGGAGATGGTCGACCTCGCCGGTGACCTTGCCCCAGAGGTGTCCGGCCGGACGCAGCTCGGCCTGGCCGTCGTGGAGCCACAGGTACACGGGCTCCGGCGCCCGCCCCGTGAACACGAGCGCGTCCACCCCGGCCGAGCGCATCTCGGCGGGGAAGAAGCCGCCGGACTGGCTGTCGCCGATGGCGCCGGTCAGCGGCGAGCGGGCGCAGGCCGTCATGCGGCTCTGCCCCGAGATGGCGAGCCCGGTGAGCGGGCTCACCGCCATGACCAGGACGTTGTCGGGGCCGAGGGGATCGGCGCCGACGGGGATGGACTGGAGCAACAGGTAGGCGGCCAGCGCGCTGCCGCCGGGGTACTTCCGGTAGACGTCCTCGGGGACGGTCCGGGTCTCGATGCTGCCGCGAGTCAGGTCCACGTGCAGGACGGTCGCCGTGAGTGCCACTGTCCGCTCTCCTCTCTCGCTGATCGCGCGACGGGGTCAGCCGGGTGGCGATCCCGGGAGGCATCTTATCCCAACCGCGCGGGCCCTGGCGATCCCCGCCCGATGGCGCCGCCCGCGGCGGACCCGATCAGCCCTCGAGGTCGAGGACGATGGCGGCATGGTCGCTCGGGCCGCGCCGCCGGCCGGGGGGGCCACCCCAGTCGTAGCGCATGGTGACGACGCGGGCCGAGAGGTCCCGGTTGGCGAAGGCGTGGTCGATGCGGAAGCCGTTGGCGCCGTTCGGCGAGTACCACGTGTAGGCGCGCGCGCCGCCGTGCAGGCGGCGGAAGGCGTCGGCCCAGCCGAGGCGGTCGAGGGCGGCCATCCAGCGGGCCTCCCGGGGGCCGAAGGCGGGCGCCTCCTCGTCGATGCCGGGCAGGCCCGAGTTGGTGTCGCCGAGGAGCAGGCCCGGCCCGTGGCGCCAGTCGCGCAGGAGGCGCAGCACGCCGGCCTGGAAGCGGTCCTTGGTGCCCTCGACGCGGTTGGGGATGTGCATGGCGCCGAGGGCGAAGGGGGCCGGTGCCGCGACGCCGCTCAGGAGCCAGCGGCCCGCCGGCGCCGGCCCGTAGCGGCCGCCGAGGTCCACGAGCGGCCAGCGCGAGGCGACGAGGAGGCGGTTCACGGTCGGGCGCCGCGGATCCACGGTGGTGCGCTGGTGGGGCAGGCCCATCTCGCGCAGCGCGGCGGCCAGCCGGGCGCTCGGCTCGCTGCCCCGGTACTCGCACAGCGCGACCAGGTCGGGGGCCCACCGGCCGAGCCGCCGGCCGATGGCCGGCACGCGGACGCCGCCGCCCGCCCGGATGTTCCAGAACACGATCCGCATCGGCCCCCAAGGTACTTTACTGGCGCGGCCGGGCGGGGGAGTATCTGCCGGACATGGACGCCGCGGGGGCGTCGCGCGTCGTGACGGGGACGCGGTGGGCGGTGCTCGGCGTGTGCACGCTGGGCACGGCGCTGGCCTACGTGCACCGTCTCGGGCTCGCCCCGCTGCTGCCGGCCGTGATCGGCGACCTCGGGGTGAGCGACACCGCGGCCGGCGTCCTGGTGACGGCGTACTTCTGGACGTACATCGCCGTGCAGCTGCCGGTCGGCGTGCTGACCGACGGCGTGGGCGCGCGCCGGACGATGCTCGCCTCCCTCGGCGTCCTCCTGTTGGGCGTCCTGGTCTTCCCGCTCGCGGGGAGCCTGGCCGCCGCCATCGCCGCCCGCGGCCTGGTGGGGCTCGGCGCGGCGGGCCTCTGGCTGCCGAGCCTGCGCCTGATCCGGGAGTGGTTCCCGGCGGGCGAGCGCGGGCGGGCCGTCGGCCTCTGCTCCGCGGGCGGCGGGGTCGGGGGGACGGCGGCCCTGGTGCTGCTGCCGGCCCTGGCCGAGACGCTCGGATGGCGCTCGGCCTACGCCGTCACGGCGGGCCCCGTCCTCGCGATGCTCGCCCTGACCCTCTGGCTGATCCGGCCCGGCCCGCTCGCCGGCGACGGCGGGCCGCCCGGCGGCGGCCGCGCGGGATCGGGGCTCGGCGAGGTCCTGGCCCACCGGGCGCTGTGGCCCCTGGCCCTGGCCTCGCTCGCCTCCTACGCCGGCTTCGTCGCGCTCGTGAGCTGGCTGCCCGCGCTCCTCGTGCGGGAGGCGGGCGTCACGGCCGGGACGGCCGGCGTGATCACCTCGCTGCTCACCGTGGGCACCATGCTCTCCTGGCCGCTCGGGGGCTACCTCTCGGACCGGCTGGGCCGGCGGCGCGGCGTCTACCTCGTCAGCCTGGCCCTCGGGGCCGGCGCCGGCGGCGGCCTGGCGGCGAGCGTGGCGGCGGCCGGGGTGGCCGCGTCCGCCGCCCTCGCCCTGGCCACCGGCCTCGCGCTGGGCGGCATGGTCACGCCCTTCTACGTCGCGGCGGCGGTCTTTCCCGCCCGGCTCACCGGCACGGTGGCGGGGGTCGTCAACACGTTCTGGCTGCTCGGGGGCGTGGTCGGACCCGCCCTGGTCGGGCGCGTGCTCGACCTCACGGGCAGCGCCGCCCTGGGGCTCGGGACCTGCGCCGCGCTCCTCGTCCTCGCGCTGGGGGCGGCGGCCGGCATCCGCGAGCCGGAGCCGCGGGGGCCGGGGACGGGCCGAGGCCTCTCCGCGTCCGCGTGCGCGCGGCCGTCGGGCAAGAGACAATGACGACCATGCGCACGCCGATCAGACCGCTGCCCGAGCCCGTGGCCCGCTGGATGGCGAGGACGCGCTGCCTGCGCTGGCTGGACGCGCTGGCGGGCGGGCTCCTCCTCTGGCTGCTCCTGAGGATCTCGCCGGCGTCGCTCCCCGCCGGCCCGGCCGCGCTGGGGGCGGCGGCGCTGCTCGCGGTCCTCGCCGCCGTGCCCGGCGTCGGGGCGCGCTGGCGGGTGGTCAGCGGCACGGTGGGCCTGTGGGTGAGCCGCGCCATCGGCCCCGGCGACCGCGTCTGGTACGTCCGGCCCGGCGCCGCCGAGCTCGTGATCGTGACGGCCCGCCGGGGCGGCCGCGTGACCATCGCGGCCTCGGGGCGCGACACCACCGAGGGGCTCCGCGTGCAGCCGACGCGGGTCCTCCTGCTGCCGGCCGACCCGCGTTCCGAGCGCTGAGCGGGGGTGGCCGGCCGCCCGGCCTTTGCAATCCCTCGCGCGCCGTGCCATGATCGGCGCCGATCCCCTCGACGGCCATGCCCCACGACGTGACGCTGCTGCGGGACATCGCGCTCGGAATCGTTTTCGCCGTCCTCGCGGCCCACATCGCCCGGCTCATCCGCCAGCCGCTCATCCTCGGGTACATCGCCGGCGGCGTCTTGCTCAGCCCGCGGCTCGGGTTCGGGCTGGTGACCAGCGCCGAGAGCATCGAGCTGATCTCCGAGATCGGCCTGATCCTGCTGCTGTTCATCATCGGCCTGGAGATCGACCTCCGCGAGCTGGGCCGCCTGGGCCGGTCCGTGCTGGTCCTGGGCGGCGGCCAGTTCGTCGTCAACGCGCTGCTCGGGCTCGTGTTCTTCGGGTGGCTGGGCTACCGCGTGGCCGGCGCGGGGTTCGACCTGCTCTACCTCGCCATCGTCGCGTCGCTCAGCTCCACGCTGATCGTCGTCAAGCTCTTGCGCGACAAGTTCGAGCTCAAGGTGCTGTCGGGACGGCTGACCCTCGGCGTGCTCGTGGTCCAGGACATCTGGGCCATCCTGTTCATGGCGCTCCAGCCCAACCTCGCCGACCCCGGCGTGCTGCGGATCGCCCAGTCGATGGCGGGCGGGGCCGCGCTGGTGGGGTCGGCCTTCCTGGTGAGCCGCTACGTCCTGGCCGGGCTGTTCGAGGCGGCGGCGCGGCGGCCGGAGCTCGTGCTGCTGTCCTCGGTGGCGTGGTGCTTCGTCACGAGCGGGGTGGCCGAGTGGCTTGGCCTGTCGCGGGAGATGGGCGCGCTCATCGCGGGCCTCAGCATCGCCGCGTTCCCGTACGGCTCGGACGTGGTGTCGAAGATCACGGGTGTCCGCGACTTCTTCGTGACGCTGTTCTTCGTGGCGCTCGGGATGAAGGTCCCGTTCCCCGAGGGCGACATCCTCTGGCACGCGGCGCTGATCGTGGTGTTCGTCTTCGTGAGCCGGGCCGTCGCCGTCGTCCCCCTGGTCGCGCTCCTCGGCGACGGCCTCTACGCGGGGCTCGTCAGCGCCCTCAACCTGTCGCAGATCAGCGAGTTCTCGCTCGTGATCCTGACCCTCGGCGCCGGCTACGGCCACGTGGCGCCGCGGACCGGCGACGTGGTCCTCGCCGCCATGATCCTGACCTCGCTGGTGTCGACCTACGTCATCAACTGGAACGACGCCATCGCGCGGTTCCTGCTGCGGCCGTTGCAGCGGCGGGCGGGCCCGGCCCCGGCCGCCCCCGCCGCCCCGGGCGGGGACGGGGAGCCGCGGGACATCGTCCTCCTCGGCCACTTCCGCATCACCCAGGCCGTGCTGGACCTGGTGGAGGAGCGCGCGGCCCACCTCAAGGGCCGCATCACCGTCGTCGACTACCATCCGGCCCGGGGGCGCACCGTGCAGGCGCGAGGGTTCCGCTGGCTCTACGGCGACCTGGCGAACCCCGACGGCCTGGAGCATCTGGGCCTCGAGCACGCCCGGATCGTCGTGACCACCATCTCCGACACCTTCCTGAAGGGCATCAGCACGCGGCGCCTGGTGGGCAACCTGCGCCGGCTGGCGCCGACGGCGACCCTGGTGATGACCGGCGAGGAGAAGGCGGACGCCGACGACCTGAAGCACGCGGGGGCCGACCACGTGCTGATCCCGGGGGAGATCACGGGGGAGCGGGTGCTCGAGCTGCTGGGCTCGTCCTAGTGTCCTGTCTCTGAAATAGATTGACAATGAGTCTGAGTCAGACTATCGTGGCTCATCATGTGGGAACCTGCGCCGGCATTGCGTGTGAGCAGAGAGGATCGGGAGTGGTTG
>Ga0187892_10006851_pt1 | contig 16627 bp, 13 predicted proteins | sample MA1701073metaG_FD_139345 | JGI IMG/M metagenome (GOLD analysis project Ga0187892, IMG submission 139345) | Bio-ooze microbial communities from a basaltic lava cave in the Kipuka Kanohina Cave System on the Island of Hawaii, USA - MA170107-3 metaG ... | reverse complement strand
TTCTACAACGGGGTCTACACGCCGTGGCTGAAGCCCACGACGCCCTTCGCCGCCGTGCCGGGGGCGATTCCGGGCGCCATCCCGCCGGTGATCGGCTGGGTGGCGGGGGGCGGCCAGCCGACCGACGTCGGCGCGCTGACCCTGTTCGGCATCCTGTTCCTCTGGCAGATGCCGCACTTCTGGGCGCTCGCCCTCCGCTATCACACCGATTACGTCGCGGCGGGATTCCCGATGATCTCCGAGACCGTCGGCGTCGAGGGCACGGCCCGGATGATCCTGCTCTACGCGCTCGGGCTGACAGGACTGTCGCTGGCCGCGCCGACCCTGGGCGTGGGCGGACCCGTCGCGCTCGTGACGGCGGCCGCGCTCGGATGGCGCCTGCTCTGGCTCGCGGCCAAGTTCGCGCGGCGGCCCGAGGACGAGCGGGGCTGGCTCTCGTTGTTCCTGTTCTCGAACTTCTACCTGCTGCTGCTATTCGTGGCGATGGTGATAGAGCGCCTGGTCCGGCACGCGCTGTCCTGAGTTTGGAGGACACGCCGAGAAGTCTGGTATTCTGGCCTATCTTCTGACCATGAACATCTGCGTGGTCGGCACGGGATACGTAGGTCTGGTGACCGGGGCGGTCTTTGCCGACCTCGGCAACGACGTCGTCTGTGTCGACAGTGATCGCGTCAAGATCGAGTCGCTGTGCGCCGGCCGGATGACGATCTACGAGCCCGGGCTGGAAGAGATGGTCAGCCGTAACGTGGAGGACGGCCGGCTCGGATTCACGATCGATCTGGCCGCCGGGGTTGCGCATGGCGATGTGATCTTCATCGCCGTCGGCACCCCGCCCAAGGAGACCGGGGAGACGGATCTGTCCGCGGTCGAGGCGGTGGCGGCCGGCATCGGGCACGCGATGGACCGCTACAAGGTGGTCGTCAACAAGTCCACGGTCCCGGTCGGCACCGGCGAGCTCGTGCGCGAGGTGATCAGCCGGCATCAACGCCGGCCCACGGAGTTCGACGTCGTCTCCAACCCCGAGTTCTTGCGCGAGGGCTCGGCCATCGAGGACACGCTCCGCCCGGAGCGGATCGTGATCGGCGCCCCCACCCAGGACGTGGCCATGACGCTGGTGGAGCTCTACGCGCCGCTCGAACGGCCCATGATCATCACGGACCTGCCCTCGGCCGAGGTGATCAAGTACGCCTCGAACGCGTTCCTGGCGGCGAAGATCTCCTTTGTCAACGCCATCGCCAACATCTGCGAGGCCGCCGGGGCCGACGTGAGCCAGGTGACCAAGGCGATGGGGCTGGACGCGCGCATCGGGCATCAGTTCTTGCAGCCGGGGCTGGGTTACGGCGGCTCGTGCTTCCCGAAGGACGTGGACTCGCTGATCCACACGGCGGCGCGCCTCGGGTACGACTTCAAGCTGCTGCGGTGCGTGGCCGACATCAATCGCGAGCGGGCGGGCCGCCTGGTCGAGATGATGCAGAAGGCGATCGGCCCACTGGATGACAAGACCGTGGCCGTGCTCGGACTCGCGTTCAAGCCGAACACCGACGACATGCGCGAGGCGAAGAGTGTGGAGGTCATCCGGTTGTTGCTCGCGGCCGGCACGCGGATCCGCGCCTACGATCCGGTGGCCATGGACAACGCCCGACGCCTCCTGCCCGAGAGCGTCACCTTCTGCGAGTCGGCCTACGCAGCCTCCGAAGGCGCCGACGCGCTCGCCCTCCTCACCGACTGGAACGAGTTCAAGCTTCTGAACCTGGAGCGACTGCGCCGGGTGCTGCGGCGGCCGACGATCTTCGACGGCCGCAATCTGCACGAGCCGGAGCGGATGCGCCGCCTCGGCTTCGAGTACCACTCGATCGGCCGGAAGCCGGTTCTTCCGACCTAGAGGCGAATCGGCGTGCGGGTGTTGGTGACGGGCGGCGCCGGCTTCATCGGTTCCCATCTGTGCGACTTCCTGCTGGCCCATGACTGCGACGTCGTCTGCATGGACAACTTGCTGACCGGCTCGCGGGACAACATCGCGCACATCCGCCATCCGCGCTTCACGTTCGTGCATCACGACGTCACGACGTACATCTCGCTGCACGGACCGCTGGACTACGTCCTCCACTTCGCGAGCCCGGCCTCGCCGATCGACTATCTCGAGCTGCCCATCCAGACGCTGAAGGTCGGCGCGCTCGGCACCCACAACGCGCTGGGGCTGGCCAAGGCGCGCGGCGCGCGGTTCCTGCTGGCCTCGACGTCGGAAGTGTACGGCGACCCGCTCATGCATCCCCAGCGCGAGGACTACTGGGGCAACGTCAACCCGGTGGGGCCGCGCGGCGTGTACGACGAGGCGAAGCGCTTCGCGGAGGCGATGACGATGGCGTACCACCGCGTCCACGGCCTCGACACCCGCATCGTTCGGATCTTTAATACGTACTCCTCCCGGATGCGGCTCACCGACGGCCGCGCGATTCCGACGTTCATCCGTCAGGCGCTGGCCGGCGAGCCGCTCACCGTGTACGGCGACGGCTCGCAGACGCGCTCGTTCACCTACGTCTCCGATCTCGTCGACGGCATCTGGCGGCTGATGCACGCGGCGGTCAACGACCCGGTGAATCTCGGCAACCCACGCGAGATGACGCTGCTCGAGCTGGCCAAGCACACCTTGCGGTTGAGCGGCTCCCGGAGCGAGATCGTGTTCCGGCCGCTGCCCACCGACGACCCGAAGGTCCGCCAGCCCGACATCAGCAAGGCGCGGCGCCTGCTCGGCTGGGAGCCCAGAGTCGAGCTCGAGGAGGGTCTGACGCGCACGATCCAGTGGTACCGGACGGTCGGCACCTCGCGATGAAGATCCTGGTGACGGGCGGCGCCGGCTTCATCGGCTCCCACGTGGTGGATGCCTTCCTCGCGGCCGGGCACCAGGTGGCGGTCGTCGACAACCTCGCCACGGGCAATCCGGCCCGGCTGGACGGCAAGGCCTCGCTCCACACGGTGGATCTGCGGAGCACGCAGCTCGGCGCCGTGTTCGATAGCGAGCAACCCGACGTCGTGGCGCATCTCGCCGCGCAGCCCTCCGTGGGCCGCTCGGTCAACGATCCCGTGTTCGACGCCTCCGTGAACATCGTCGGTGGGCTGCAGCTGCTCGACTGCTGCCGACGGTTCAGCGTGCGCCGCATCATCTATTCGTCCAGTGGTGGGGCGGGATACGGCGACACCGACGTGCTCCCCACCCCCGAAGAGCACCCGACCCGTCCCGCCTCGCCGTATGGCGTGGCCAAGGTGGCGATGGAGCAGTACCTCCAGGCGTGGGGTCGGATCCACGGCATCAGCGCGATCTCGCTCCGGTACGCGAACGTGTACGGGCCGCGCCAGGACCCGCTGGGCGAGTGTGGCGTCGTCGCGATCTTCTGCCACCGGCTGCTCAGGGGCGAGCCGCCCGTCATCAACGGCACCGGTGAGCAGACGCGCGACTACGTGTACGTGGAGGACATCGCGGCCGCCAACGTGCGGGCGCTCGAGCACCCCGAGGTCAGCGGCCCCGTGAACATCGGCACCGGCGTGGAAGTCACCGTGAACCAGCTCCATCGCGTCCTGGCCCGCCAGGCGGATTTCTCGGGCGCGGCCATCCATGGGCCGCCGCGGGCCGGAGAGCAGCAGCGGAGCTGTCTCGATCCGGCGCTGGCCCGCCGCGCGCTCGGCTGGGCGCCCCGGGTCACGATCGAGGAGGGCCTCGCCCGGACCCTGGAGCACTTCAAGAGGGAGAACGGCACATGATCGACGAGGAGCTTCGTGCCATCCTGGCCTGCCCGGCCTGCAAGGGCGAGCTGATCTTCGAGGAGACGCGCATCATCTGCCCGGCGTGCAAGAAGGCGTATCCGATCCGGGACGGCATCCCGGTCATGCTGATCAACGAGGCGGAGCCCTGGAATCCCGGAACATAACCGGCGTCATCCTCGCAGGAGGACAGGGCACGCGGCTGCGGCCGTTGACCCTCTCCCGGCCGAAACCGATCGTTCCGCTGCTCAACATCCCGTTCCTGGCCTACCAGCTCGATCTGCTGCGCCAGCACGGTGTGACCGAGGTCGTGCTGTCGTGCTCCTACATGGTGGACGAGGTGCGGCACACCATGGGCGATGGCTCCGGCTGGGGCGTGCGGCTGCGCTACGCGGTCGAGACGGAGCCACTGGGCACCGCGGGTGGCGTCCGCAACGCGCTCGATCTCTTGCCGCCGAGCGGGCTGGTCGCCGTGCTGAACGGCGACGTGCTCACCGACGCCGATCTGTCCGCGATGCTGCGCTTCCACTCGGAGCGGCGCGCCTCGGCCACGATCTATCTCACCCGGGTCTCGGACCCGACCCAGTACGGTGTCGTCGACATCGCGTCGGACGGCCGCATCCTCCGGTTCGTCGAGAAGCCGCCGCCGGGACAGGCGACGGCGGATACCGTGAACGCCGGCATCTACCTGCTGGACTCATCGCTGATCAGCCGGATCCCCGGCGATCGCATGGTGTCGATCGAGCGTGAGTTCTTCCCGGGACTGCTGGCCGACCGCATTCCGTTCTACGGCTGGGTCGGCGATTACTACTGGCTCGACATCGGGAGCCCCGCGAAGTACCTGCGGGGCCAGGTCGACCTGCTCGCGGGCAAGCTGGCGAGCCGACTCACCCCGGCCGCCGCCGGCGGCCGGGCCATCGCCGCCGACGTCATGGTGCCGCCGACCGCCACCATCACCGGCCCCTGCGTGATCGGCGCGGGCACGCGGCTGGGCGCGGGGTGCCGCGTGGGGCCCGACGTCGTGCTCGGCGCGGGCTGTGTGGTGGGCCCCGGGGCCTCGATCGAGCGGGCGATGCTGTGGGAGCGCGTGCAGGTGGGCGACCGCGCGGTGCTCCGCGAGTGCATCGTGGCCTCCGGCGCGCGCATCGGCGATCGCGCGGACGTCGGCCCGGATGTCGTGCTCGAAGCGGACGCCGTCGTGCCGCCCGGGACCCGCCCGGGCTGAGCGGCATGCGAGCATGCGCTCGACACGCGGCCGCCGTCGAAATCGCCCAGCGCAGCACCCGGCCGATGCCGAGACCGATGCGCGCATACAGCTCGCGCGTGATCGGCACCGCGATCTCGGTCTCCTGCTCATCGATGCCCGTGAAGTCGTCGGACCCGACCCGGATGAGATCCAGGTGAATGTGCGGCCCCTTGAGAAGCTTCACCTGTTGCCGGAGCGACAACCGACCCGGCACGGTGGGATCGACCTTCACCGCGGCCTCGCTCACCGTGGTGAAGTCGGTGGCCAGGGAGATGTGCCCGTACACCCCGGTGGCGTAGCCGTAGAAATCCCTGACGATCGAGAAGTTCCCGACCACGTTGATGCACGCCCCGATCGAGCGCACGGACGCCATGGCTCACGGGAACCATGGCACGCTCCGGCGACACGGTGAGCCCGCACCAGGGCTTACTTTCTTGCCGTCGGCTCAGCGAGAAACTGTAAAGAAGGTGGGCCTGACCCCGCGACGCGCGGACCCGCCGGCGCGGCGGGCGCTGGCCTCGAAAAGATCGGCGTTGTCGGGTGCGGGACGGAAACGAGATGCGTTCAGGGATCCGGCCGGCCACCCTGTCCGCCGGGCGACGCCTTGTCGCGCGCGCGAGGTGTCGCAGGTGCCCGGGGCGCCCAGGCATCCCTGAGGCCCCCGTGCTATCCTTACGGGGATGAGCACCGCGCGAATCCGCAATTTCTCCATCGTCGCCCACATCGACCACGGCAAGTCGACGCTGGCCGATCGCCTGCTGTCGCTCACAGGGACCATGGACGCCAAGAAGGCCGTCGGCCAGGTGCTGGACTCGATGGACCTGGAGAAGGAGCGCGGGATCACCATCAAGGCGCACGCGGTCCGGCTCCTCTACACCGCCCGCGACGGGCAGGAATACACGCTCAATCTCATCGACACGCCCGGACACGTGGACTTCTCGTACGAGGTCTCGCGCTCGCTGGCCGCGTGCGAAGGGGCCTTGTTGATCGTGGATGCCGCGCAGGGCGTCGAGGCCCAGACGCTCGCCAATTTCTACCTGGCGCTCGACAGCGGGCTCGAGATCGTGCCCGTGATCAACAAGATCGATCTACCGGCGGCGGATGTGGAGGGCACGCGGACGCAGATCAGCGAGGCGCTCGGGCTCGACGGCGACGAGGCGCTCGCGATCTCGGCCAAGCACGGCACCGGGGTTCCCGAGGTCCTGGAGGCGATCGTCCGGCGCATCCCCCCGCCGCCGGGCGACGCGGAAGCCCCGCTCAAGGCGCTCGTGTTCGACTCCTTCTACGACTCCTATCAGGGGGTCGTCGTCTACGTCCGCCTGATCGACGGGCGGGTGCGCGCCGGCACGAGGATCTTGCTGATGTCCAACGGCAAGACGTACGAGGTCCAGCAGGTCGGCGTCTTCTCGCCGGACATGCGTCCGGTCGAGGAGCTCCGGGCCGGCCAGGTCGGCTATCTCACGGCCTCGATCAAGCGGGTGGCCGACGCGAAGATGGGCGAGACGATCACGGACGCGCTGAGGCCCACTGCCGCGCCATGCCCGGGTTACCGGGACGCCAAGCCCATGGTGTTCGCCGGCCTGTACCCGATCGAGGACACGGACTATGAGGGCCTGCGCGATGCGCTGGAGAAACTGCGCCTGAACGACTCGGCGTTCAGCTTCGAGCCGGAGACGTCGCTGGCGCTGGGATACGGCTTCCGGTGCGGGTTCCTGGGGATGCTGCATCTCGAGATCGTCCAGGAGCGGCTCGAGCGCGAGTTCAACCTGTCGCTGATCGTGACCGCCCCCAGCGTGCGGTTCCGGGTCGCCACGACGCAAGGCGAGGTGCTGGAAGTGGAGAACCCCTCCAAGCTCCCGCCGCCGGACAAGATCGAGCACGTCGAAGAACCGTACGTGCGGGGCTCGATCTTCGTCCCCACCGAGTTCATGAGCGAGCTCTACAAGCTCGCGCAGGACAAGCGGGGCGAGCACAAGTCGCTCGAGTATCTCGGGAAGCGGGTCCACATCCAGTTCGACTTCCCTCTGGGCGAGATCCTGGTAGACTTCTACGACCGGCTCAAATCGATCTCGAAGGGCTATGCCTCGTTCGATTACGACTTCCTGGAGTTCCGCCCGTCCGACATGGTCAAGCTCGACATCCTGTTGAACGGCGAGCCGGTGGACGCGCTCAGCATCATCGTCCACCGCGACAAGGCGTACGAGAAGGGCAAGGCGCTGACCGAGAAGCTCCGGGGCGTCATCCCGCGCCAGCTGTACGAGGTGGCGATCCAGGCGGCCATCGGCAGCCGCGTCATCGCCCGCGAGACGGTCAAGGCGATGGGCAAGAACGTGACGGCCAAGTGCTACGGTGGCGACATCACGCGGAAACGCAAGCTGCTCGAGCGACAGAAGGAAGGAAAGAAGCGCATGAAACAGGTCGGACGCATCGAGGTGCCGCAGGAGGCGTTCCTGTCGGTGCTCAAGAGCTGAGCCCATGAGCGACCTCCGGACACGCAGCGACAACGAGCCCGCGGTGGTGACGGCGCCCCCGATCGTGCGCAAGAAGTCCCAGATCCGCGAGTACGCGGAAGCGATCTTCATCGCGGTGCTCCTGGCCCTGCTGATCCGGCAGTTCGCCGTTCAGGCCTTCACGATCCCGTCGGGTTCCATGACCGACACGCTCCTGATCGGCGACTACATCCTGGTCAACAAGTTCCTGTTCGGGGCCGAGATCCCGTTCACGGATCGTCACTTGCCTGGCCTGCGGGACCCGGAGCGCGGCGATATCGTGGTCTTCAAGTATCCCAACGACGAAGCGCGCGATTTCATCAAGCGCATCGTGGCCGTCGGCGGGGACACCGTGCAGGTGCGGGACAACCGCGTCTGGCTGAACGGCAAGCTCCTGGACGAGCCGTACGTGCATCCGGGCTCGTTCCGTCCGAACCCGTCCACGCACTGCGGATATCTCTACGGCTGCGACCCGCTCCGCGTGCCGCCGGGCTCGTATTTCGTCATGGGAGACAACCGCGACAACTCCCAGGACAGCCGATACTGGGGATTCGTCCGGCGCGAGAAGATCCGCGGCAAGGCGTTCCTGATCTACTGGTCCTGGGACGGCGAGCATCATTGGCTCCGCTGGCGACGGCTCGCCAACTACCTCCCGTAGCTGACCCCGCCGCGGCTCTCCATACCTGGGAGCCGCGGAGCACCGCGCTCGGCGCCTATCTGCACCTGCCGTTCTGCGTCGAGCGCTGCGGCTACTGCTCGTTCAACACCGCCCCCTACGAGCCGGGCGCCATGGACCGCTTCCTCCGCGCGCTCGTCGCCGAGATCGACCTCGTGGCGCGCGCGAGCTGGAGCCGCTCGATCTCGCTCCGCACCGTGTTCTTCGGCGGCGGCACGCCGTCGCTGGCCGCACCGGAGGAGCTGGCGGCGATCCTCCAGCGGCTGCGCGATCGGTTCGGCCTCGCGGACGGCGCCGAGATCACCGTCGAATGCAACCCGGAGAGCGCGTCCCTGGAGCGGTTCACCGGGTACCGGCACGCCGGCGTCACTCGCCTGAGCCTCGGCGTGCAGAGCCTCGACGACCGACTCCTGCCCACCCTCGGCCGGCTGCATTCGTCGAGCGGTGCCCGCCACGCGTTCGAGACTGCCCGCGCCGCCGGCTTCGACAACATCAGCGTCGATCTGATCTATGGACTACCTGGCCTCGACCTCGACACCTGGGACCGCACCGTGCGCGAGGTCCTGGCCTGGAGCCCCGATCACCTCTCCGCCTATGGCCTCACGCTGGACGAGGGCAGTCTCTGGCACGCGCGAGGCGTGACCGGGCTACCGCCCGAGGATCTGGTCGCGCAGCAGTACTGGCGTCTCGCCGAGCTGGCCCGCGACGCCGGCTTCGAGCACTACGAGGTTTCAAACTACGCCGGCCCCGGCCGCCGCTCGCTCCACAACCAGATCTACTGGCGCGCCGAGGAGTACCTGGGCCTCGGCCCGGGGGCGTGCGGCTATCTCGGCGAGGTGCGCTACTCCAACGTGAAGCCGGTGGAGCGCTACTGCGTCCTCGTGGAGCAGCGCCAGCCGCCCATCGCGAGCCACGAGGCCCTCACCCCAAGACAGCGCTTGAGCGAACGGCTGATCCTGGGGCTTCGCACGCGCGATGGCATTGCGGCCGAGTTGATGGAGGAGCGCCTGGCGCTAGAGCGCGGCCGCCTTCCGGACGTGCTGGATTCGTGGCGTGATCGCGGGCTGCTGGCGCAGCACAACGGCCGCGTGTATCTCAGCGAGGCCGGCTTCCTCCTCTCCGACTCCCTCTTCGTCGAACTGCTCTGAGCCCAAGCCGCTTGCCCCGTCCCTGAGCGCGCGGCGGCTTGTGGACGGCCCGACGATCGGTCAGGATACCTCAGCGGTTCCAGCGCATCTTACCCACTTGCCCTGCACACGTGGGGCGACGGCGTTTCGAGGAGGCCGCCCATGCGGGTATTTCTGCTGGCTCTGTCACTCACCTTCGCGTCACTGCTGCTATCTGGCCAGGCCGATCGCTCGCCCTAACCTGGACTGTTCATGAACGGCGCTGTGCGACGCCGGCCGGGTGCCGTTCATGAATAGTCTGGGCTAACCTACCTGGGCTTGCGTGACTACCGCGTACCGTGAGCGACGAGGACAGATCCTGATGCGAGCGACACGGCATCCCGCGCGCGGCTGAGCCGTGCGCCAGGTGGAGCAACTCGCGCGCATGGCGTGGGGCTTGCGCCGGTTTCTTCGCGAGCCGATGACCCTCGCTCGCGCGAAGGAACAGCTCCGAGCGCGCCTGGCCACACGGCCGAAGCGGTTCCTGCACGTGGCCGATCGGCTCATCTATGCGAACCCCTCGAGCCCGTATCGCCATCTGCTGGTGTGGGCGGGGTGTGAGTACGGCGATCTCGAGCGGGCGGTCCGCCGCAACGGGATCGAGCCCACGCTGGCCAAGCTGCGCGATGCGGGTGTCCATGTGAGCCTGGAAGAGTTCAAGTCGAAGACGCCCATCGTTCGCAACGGATTGAGGCTGGACACCTCCGCGAGTGACTTCGACAACCCGTACCTGATGGGCACGGGGATCTTCAGCTCGACCAGCGGCAGCCGCTCAAGGCCCACCCGGGTGGCGTACGACTGGGACTTCATGGCTGAGCAGGCCGCGAACGAATTTCTCCTGCACGACATCCACCGGGTGTGCAAGGTGCCACTGGCGGTGTGGCTGCCGATCCCGCCGGGCATCGCCGGCATTCACTATGTCCTGTTGAACACCAAGTTTCGCCGGCCGCCGGCGCGCTGGTTCTCGCACGTCGATCCGGCGAGCTATCCCGTGCTGTCACGCAACCGCCTGGCCGCCGAGTACATCGTGTGGGGTTGCCGGGTGCTCGGCCACGCGGTGCCGCGCCCCGAGTTCGCCGATCTGGCCAGCGCAGGCAAGGTGGCGGCCTGGATGGCGGAGGCGAAGCGGACCGACGGGCAGTGCGTGTTGAGGACCTATGTCAGCTCCGCCGTTCGCGTGGCCCGCGCGGCGCTCGAGCGTGGCCTCGATCTGCGGGGCTGCGTGGTGCTCACGGGCGGCGAGCCGCTGACGGAGCGGCGGCGCACGTTCATCGAATCCACCGGTGCCGCCGCCTTCCCGCGCTACACGGCGACCGAATCGGGCATGATCAGCGCGTCCTGCGATCTTCGCGACGGCGCCGACGACATGCACGTCTATCTGGACCGTCTCGCCGTGATTCAGCGGCGGCGCCTGACCCGCCACCGCGACCACGAGGTCGACAGCTTTCTGTTTTCCTCGCTGTCGCCGAGCTCGGGCAAGGTGCTGCTGAATGCCGACATCGGCGATTTCGGCACGCTGTCCACCCGCCCGTGCGCCTGTGCCTTTGGCGAGCTCGGTATGGACCTGCGCGTGTCGAACGTGCGCAGCCACGACAAGCTGGTCGGCGAGGGCATGTCGCTGCTGGGGTCGGATCTCGATGACCTCATCGCCCAGCTCGTGGAACGGGCGGGCGGCGGCCCGGACGACTACCAGTTCTGGGAAACCGAGGACGAGGATGGGTTCGCCACGCTGCTGGTGGCCATCAGTCCCCGGATCCAGAGACTGGACGAGCCGCGCTTCATCGCCGACGCGCTGGACCGACTACGGGCGAATCCCCACGGCGGCAGCTTGGTCAGCTCACTGTGGCGTCAGGCCCACACGCTTCGCATCGTGCGCGCCGAGCCCTACGTCACACGCGGCCAGAAGTTGCTGCGGATCGTGCGTGACCCGCGACGCTGAGCCGAACTCGCGGTTCCGGACGCTCAGCAGCGCGACGGGTCGGTGATCGTGAGGCCGAGCGTGCCGGTGGCGGGGTCGTACGCGAAGTCGTTGCCGGGGCACTGGAACTTCGGCGGGGACACCAGGAGGCCCAGCACGGTGGCCTTGTCGGGCGGAGGCTGACCCTTTTCGGCCTGGTAACTCCGCACCAGGCCCTGCACCGCGCTGAGCGTGGCTTGATCCGCCACGAGCCTGGTGCGCGCGAGCGGGCGGCTCTGCTGGATCGTCTCGATGGTCCTCGCCGTCGCCGTGAAGTACTGCTGGAGGAGGTAGCCGGCGACGGCCACGACCGCCAGCACGATGACGATCTCGATGAGCCCGAGCCCGCGCTGATTCACCTGGCGCCCCGTTCGGGTCGGTTGAGTGACGACCAGATACGGTGCGGTGTGAGCGGCAGATCCAGATGCCGCACGCCGCGGCCGGCGAGCGCGTCGAGCACCGCGTTCACGGCTGACGGCAGCGCGCCGGCCACGCCGGACTCGCCGGCTCCCTTGACACCGAGCGGATTGGTGCGGCACGGCACGCTGTGATGGCCGACCTCGAGCATCGGCATGTCCGCCGCGCGCGGGATCGGATAGTCCATGAACGAGGCGGTCAGGAGCTGGCCGTTCTCGTCGTAGATCACGTGCTCGCCGAGGACCTGGCCGAGGCCTTGCGCGATCCCGCCGTGGATCTGCCCTTCCACGATGACCGGATGCACGATGGTGCCGACGTCGTCCACCGCCGCGTACCCGACGAGCGTGACCAGGCCGGTCTCCGGATCGATCTCCACCTCCGCCACGTGGCAGCCGTTCGGAAAGCTCATCTGCGGCGAGACGAACCGCGCGGTGCTGTCGAGCCCGGCCGCGAGCCCTGGCGGCAGCGCCGGGAGGCCGCGCGCGCGGCGGGCGACCTCGAGGAGGCCCATCGACCGGTCGGTCCCGATCACGCGGTAGCGGCCATTCGTGAACTCGATGTCCTCGGGGGCGGCCTCGAACAGGTGGGCGGCCAGCCGGCGGCCTTTCTCGATGGCGCCGTCGCACGCGAGCGCGGCGGCGCTGCCCGCCATCATGAGCGAGCGCGAGGCGACGCTCGGCGTGCCCGCCGGCACCTGGTCGCTGTCGCCCTCGATCAGCCGGACCGACGCCACGTCCACGCCGAGCCGGGCGGCGACGACTGGCGGGAAGGTGGACAAATGCCCCTGCCCCATCGCCTGCACCCCGGTGCGCAGGGTGACCCTGTCATCGACGTCGAAGCGCAGGTCGGCCGTTTCCTCGAGGATGCCGCCCGCCACCTCGAGAAAGCAGCAGAGGCCGATGCCGCGCAGACGCCCGGCGCGCTCCGAGCGAGCCCGCCGGGCCGGGAAGCGCTTCCAGTCGGCGAGCTCGAGCGCGCGGTCCAGCACCGCCTCGAACTCGCCGCTGTCGTAGACCTGCCCGTTCGGCGCGCGATACGGCATGAGCGACGGCGGGATGAGATTGCGACGCCGCAGCTCCACGCGATCCAGCGACAGCGCCACGGACGCCAGGTCGATGAGCCGCTCGATCAGATAGATCGCCTCCGGGCGGCCGGCGCCCCGATACGGGCCGAGCGGCGCGGCATTCGTGACCACCATCTTCACCTCGATCTGCATCGCGGGGATCACGTACACGCTCGAGAGACAATTCTTCGTGTTGCTGGTGGCGAACACCGCGGCGAAGGCGGAGACGTAGGCGCCGATGCCCACGGCCGTGCGCATCCGGAGCGCGAGGAAGCGGCCCTCCCGGTCGAGCGCGAGCTCCCCCTCGAGCACGCCGTCGCGGCCGTGGGTGTCGGCGAGGAAGCTCTCGAGGCGGCTCGCCCGCCACTTGACCGGGCGGTTCAGCCGGCGGGCCGCGTACAGCAGCGCCGCATACTCGGGATACGGCTGCACCTTCATGCCGAAGCCGCCGCCCACGTCGTGCGTCAGGACACGAATCTTCTCGGCCGGGATCTTGAACACGCCCTCGGCCAGCAGCTTGCGCACCACCGCGACGCCCTGGGTGCTCGCGATCAACGTGTAGCGCTCCGTCAGGGCATCCCACAGGCCGATCGCGGCCCGCGGCTCGAGCGCCGACGGCGCCAGGCGCGTGTCGACGAGTCGCACGCGCGCGACGTGCGCGGCACGCTCGAAGGCGGAGTCCACCGACGCCGGATCGCCGTCGCTCCAGTCCAGCGCGACGTTGTCAGGCGCCTGAGGCCAGATGACCGGCGCCGCCGGCGCCAGCGCCCGCTCGACGTCGGCGGCCACCGGCAGCTCGACCAGATCCACCGTGACCTCCGCGACGGCATCCGCCGCCTGAGCGGCGCTCTCGGCGACCACGAGCGCAACGGCTTCGCCGACGTACCGCACACGATCCACTGCGAGCGGTGGGATGGCGGCCGCCAGCAGCGGCTTGCCGCCGCGTCCCGGAAACGACACCGCGGGGGGGATGGCGCCGACCCCATCGGCCTGGAGGTCGCGCCCGGTGAACACCCCGAGCACCCCGGGCATGGTGAGGGCCTGGGCCACGTCGACCCCGTGGATCTCCGCGTGCGCGACCCGCGCCCGCACGAACGCGGCGTGCGCCTGCCCGGGCACGTCGACGTCATCGGTGAAGCGGCCCCGTCCGGTGAGGAGCGGGCCATCCTCGCTGCGCCGCGTGTCGCCGGCGCTGCCGAACCGCCGCAGATTGTCGGTCATTCGAGCGATCCTCCTGTCGAAGCTGCCCGCCTGCGGGCGACCTTCAGCTCCAGAGCCGCCGGGTCGCGATCGTGGCGCCCTCGCTGAGCGCCCGCAGCTTGGCCCAGACCACGCTCTGGGCCACCATCTCGGAACCGGCGAAGGTCCCGAACCCGCAATCCGTCGACGCGATGACGCGTGCTCGGTCGCCGACGGCGTCGACCGCCTGACCGATCCGATCGGCCACGACTTCGGGATGCTCGACGTAGTTGGTCGTCGTGTCGATGACGCCGGGGAGCAGGAGCATCGCCTCCGGCAACGGGTAGCGCTTCAGCACCTTGTACTCGTGCTGGTGACGGGGGTTCGCCAGCGGCAGCGAGAGCGCGCCCACGCGCGCGCGGTAGAGGAGCGGGAGGATCGCCTCCAGCGGCACGTCGTGGGTATGCGGCCCATCGTAGTTGCCCCAGCAGACGTGCAGGCGGATCCGATGGGCCGGGATGGCGGCCGTCGCGCGATTGATCGCCTCGATGTGCAGCTCGACCATCTGCTGGAATCGGTCCAGCGAATCCTGCTGGAAGAAGCGGGCGCGCTCCATCGCGAGATCCGGGCAGTCGACCTGGAGCAGCAGTCCACAGGAGTGGACGAGCTCGTATTCCTTGCGCATCTCCCTCGCCAGCGCCATCACATAGCTCTCGTGGGAGTCGTAGTACGACGAGAGCAGGATCGTGGCGATGACCCCGGGCGAGGCGGCGGTCATGAAGCGCTCCACGAAGCGGCCGGCGGACGCGTCGCTCCGTCGCAAGAACACGTCGCACTCGCGGCGGGCCTCGCCGAGCTCGGTGTACTCGACCTCCGCAATCGCCTGCGGCGCATTCCCGATTCGCGCGGCCGCGCGGCGGCGCACCGACAGCATGTCGGCGTAGTCCGGGAAATCGATCAGGTCACGGGCCGGCGCCCGGCGGCTCTCGCCCCCGAAGCCTCGCATCCGGCCGGCCACGTATGTCGAGAAACCCGGCCGTGGCTGTTCGCCGTTGTTGATGACGTCGAGGCCCACTCCGATCTGCCCGTCGATCACGCGGGCGACGGAAGCCTCGCTTTCCCGATCGAGGGCGGTGGGATCGACCGCTTCCCCGCGATCCTTCCGGACCAGCAGGTCCCGCAGGACGGGCGGCCGGGGCAGGCTACCCACGTGAGTGGTGAGAATGCGTGTCTCGCTCCGATGCACGAGGCCTCCTTCGCCCCGCAATTCTGCATGGCGGCGCCCGCGAAAGAAAGCCTGAAGGCCTCGTCGAAATCCCGCATCCCCGAGGGTCCAATTGACGGCTCTCCAGGGGTCTGGGGGATCTGCCCTCGACCCGGACACCGGTGCCAGGTATCCGTTGTAAGATGAGCGCGATGCCCAGCGACCCTCTCGATCAGCGCAGCCGGCAGGTCCTGTTCGCCGTGATCGCCGAGTTCGTCCAGACGGCAGAACCCGTCGGGTCCCGGGCCGTGGCCCGGCGGCACATCCGAGGGCTCTCCCCGGCCACCATCCGCAACGCCATGGCCGATCTGGAGGATCTCGGCTTCCTGAACCAGCCACACACCTCGGCGGGTCGGGTGCCCACCGACAAGGCATACCGCTTCTACGTGGACCACCTCCAGGACATCGCGTGGAAGCGGGCCGACCCGGCGCTTCGCATGGAGCCGCTCGGCGCCCAGGGCGATGCGACGGAGCGGGTGATGGCCGAGGCCCCGGCCCGCCTGTCGATACAGACCCACATGACCAGCATGCTGCTCTCGCCCCCGCTCAAGCAGACGGCGCTGGACCGGATCGAGCTCGCCGCCCTCGGAGACGAGCGAGCCCTGGCGATCGTGGTCACCGAGACGGGCTGGGTGACGGCCCGGCCGATGTCCGTCCCGCCGCGCCTCGGGACCGAGGAGCTGCGCGAGATCGGTCGCACGCTGACCCGTCGACACCGCGGCCGGAACTTTCAGGACATCATCGATGATCTGACCGCGCCCGCCGACCCGCTCGAGCCGCTCTGGACGCGCAACCGCGCGCTGCTGGATCAGATCGTGGCGCTCCTGCGCGACCGCACGCTCTACGTGAGCGGCGCCACGCGGATTCTCGACCACCCCGACCTGTCCGAGGTCGCGACGGTGCGCACGCTCTTGCGGGCGTTCGAGGACAAGCAGCAGCTCATCGAGCTGCTCTCGCGGATGGCCGAACAGCCGGGCGTGCAGGTCATGATCGGCCGCGAAAACCCGCTGTTGGAGATGCAGGAATGCAGCCTGATCACCTCCACCTACCGCTATCGTGATCAGGCGCTCGGGGTGCTGGGCGTGCTCGGACCGCGCCGGATGGCGTACTCCGATATCATCGAGCTGGTCGACGAGAGCGCACGGACGGTGTCCAGCTTGCTGTCCCGCGTCAAGCACCAGCTCTATCTGCCTTCCTAGGCCGAAGTTCCCCTGCCAGCACGTGAGGTAAGTCCGCATCACCGTGTCAAAAACTGTTGGTTCCAGGCGAGTACGTGTAGCCAAGAGTTGTAGACGATAGTGTGGGAGAAGTTCCCTCTTTGAGAGGCATATTTCGCGGGAACTTATGTAGCCAAGATTATTCTTGACATCCCGCCTCCTCGGCGCGTAGAGTACCGGCATGGCGCGCGCCTCCG
>Ga0187892_10006850_pt1 | contig 16631 bp, 25 predicted proteins | sample MA1701073metaG_FD_139345 | JGI IMG/M metagenome (GOLD analysis project Ga0187892, IMG submission 139345) | Bio-ooze microbial communities from a basaltic lava cave in the Kipuka Kanohina Cave System on the Island of Hawaii, USA - MA170107-3 metaG ... | reverse complement strand
GCGCTGATGCACCGCGTGTTCGATCTCGATGTCCTCGCCTGCCCGCGCTGTGGCGGCCGGCTGCGGGTCATCGCCACTGTGCAGGATCCCCGCGCCGTGCAGGCCCTCCTCGCCCACCTGGCCCGCTCGGTGCGCCCCCGCGCCGCCCGGCCCCGCCCCACCCGCGCCCGCCGCACTCACGTAGCGCGCGGCTCAGTCCCTCTCTCGACGTTGCCCCTGACACTCGCCGGCGGCGCCTCCCCGCCTCCGGCGCCGCACCCCTCTGCCCGCTTCTTGACCGCGAGCTCGTGGCGGCGCAGGATGGCTCGGGTCCAAGGGCGATCGCGGTGCCGACGCTCGCCTTCGCGCCCGCGAGGCCGACGCGCCGGCGATTCCCCTATTCCCCAGGGGCCCGGCCTGGGTTCCTCAGGGGGCGGAGGGCCCAGCGCCCCGCGGAGAATGGCGTTTGTACCGGCTATGCGCTTCGACAACTCAGACCGGAGCAAGGTGAACGATGCAGGCCACGCTTGGCGCGCCCGGGCAGGGGGGTGAGCGTGGACGGCACAAGTACGTTTCGGCACTCGTAGATCCATGAAAGAAAAGGCCGAAAGGGTCTGGGCCACCACTTGGCCCGAAAATTCGCCTGCCCCACACTGGAAGTAGCCGACCGTAAGCAGAAACGACACGACCCCCCAACCCGGAGGTGGCCATGTTCGGGCTCGACTCCCGCGACCTAGCGCCGTTAGTGATCGCGCCTCTGGTTATTGCTTGGCTGCTTTGGAAACGGCCGAGGGCACACGTAGAGCATGGGGCGCGTATCGGTGGCTGGCTGTTAGCGATCGCCGTCGTGGTTGTCACGACCCCATTCAGCCTCGCCTGGACCACGTATCAGGCGTTCGCGTTCAGCGCCTGGCGCGAGATGGAGCCGGCTGAGGTCGCGGTGGCCGCCGGAGCCATCGTCGTCATCAACGGTCTACTTATTGTCTGGAGCATCTACAGCATCGTGTTGTTCCTTCGGCAGCGACGCAGCTTCCCGTGGGTCTGGACCACCCTGAATGGGGCGCTTCTTCTCACTGCCATCGTCTTCCCAACGACGGGAACCAGCCTGGGCATCATGATCTTTTGGACCGCATTGTGGAGCGTCTACTTGTTCACGTCCCAGCGGGTCAAGGCCACATTTGTCGAGTAGGCCATTGAGAAGATTGAGAGCCCGCTTGGTGAACTCCTGTGGCGCCGAGCTCGGCGCCCACCGCGAAGCGGGAGGACCATGACTGAAGCGCGCATTGTGGCCATCGCTGCCGTCCGCCAATACCTCGAGGCCGCATTTCCTGATGGGACGGTCGAGACCTTCTCCGCCATGCCGGAACGCCAGGCCCAGCGCTTCCTCGTGGCCTTTGGAGAGACCACACGCCTCGCTATCGTCTCCTTCGAGTTCCTGGACCTCACGTCTGTTCAGGACATCCCGAAGAGGTTGGACAGGTGGCGGCTCGCCGAGCAGATGGCGGCCCGAGGCCCAACGGGTGTGCTGGTGACCGAAGGCGTGAAGCCACTCTAGGCACCGAGTGGTGCCAAGCCTCACAACACCAGCATGATCGGTACCCGGACCCGGCTGTCGCTCGCGCAGTACCTCGACCGTCAAGGCCGCACCCTCCTGGATGTGCTCTTCGAGAAGCACGGACTCGCCGGCGCCTGGGTATCGGGGCACGACTATGCGTCGGGTACGTTCGAGGCGCTCGTCCAGGTCCTTCGCGACGCGCCTGCTGATCGCGTCCGGGGGCTCGTCGGGGAGGTCGTGGCCACCGAGCTGGATCTCCACGACCGAGTAGTAGACCAGTGGGGCAACGGCGAGGGCGCGTACCGCGCCCGGTGGGAGGACCTGCTACGGTGCCTCGCTCTCGACGGATATTCCGTCTCGGGGCGCAAACTGACCGCTGTCGAACGTGACCTCGAGGGCGCGGGCCACGTCGAGGACGCACTGGCCGTCGAGGTTCGCCGCTCTGGTCTCCATGGCGCGGACGCGATCGTTGCGTTGCTCGAGAACTCCGCCGACGATTTCCGGCAGGTCCCGCCCGACTACAACGGGTGCCTTATCAACGTCCGGGCTGCCCTTCAGACGCTCGCTACTGGGATCGCACTCGCCAGACAGAAGACGAGCGGAGGCAGCTTTCAGGCTGACAAGTGGGCCCAAGTCCTGGCCTACCTCCGCACGTCCGGGCTGATCACGAAGGCGGACGAGAGCCTCGTGTCCGCCGTCTACGGCCTCGTCAGCCCCGGCGCCCACCAGCCCGTGGCGCTCTCACAGGAGGAGATGGTCCGTCTCGGCCGAGGCATGGCCGTATCCGTCTGCTACTTTCTCGTCAAGCTTCACAATGGCTGAGAGTAGCCGAGCCATCGAACGGGCCCGAGGCGAGCGCGCCATCTTTCGCCTCTTCGCGCGGGCCGCTAGACTGCCGCTCCGGAATGGGTCGGTCCAGAGCCGGCCTGAGCCTGAGCCGGACATCCGCTGCACGGTGGGGGGCGCTCCGGTCGCGTTCGAGTTGGGCGAGGTCGTCTACTCGCGGTTCGCGGAGACCACCTTCCAGCGCCAGCCCCTGCGCCGGCGGTTCGCGGAAGGGTACGCGAAGCTAGCGACCCCGATCAGGTCGCAGCTTGAGCAGCGGCTGGGCGGCCCACCGGCCGTCTCGGTCTGGTTCCCAGACGGCACCTCCCCGGGCAAGTGGCAGCGAGCGATCCCCGGCATTCTCATGGTGCTCAGTCAACGTGCGGGCGAGGTGGTAGACGGCCAAAGCCTTCCCGTCTGGAAGATCCCCGAGCTCAAGGGCGTGGTGCTCGAGATGGAGGTTCGACGCGGGACCGGCCAGCGTGCCTCGTTGCACGCCGTGGAGTTGACGGAGGTGCGAGACCAGACCCTGGACTTGCTCAAGAAGAAGTTCGGCCGGACCTACCGGACATCGGCCCCTGTCGAGCTGGTGGCGTACTACTTCTCGCAACCTCCCCCGAGGCGTGACGGGTGGGTCGAAGAGGTCACCTCGTTCATCACCCAGCACCTCGGCGACTCTCCATTCCGGCGCGTGTGGCTCTTTAGTCACTTCTCCGGGGGGAGCATCCCGCTCGTGTTCCCTCCCTCCTCGACTCCCTGACACTGGGCCGGTGCTGCTCTGCTAGAATCCGGCAAGACCTTCGAAGGTGGAGGACCTCCAGATGAATCAGGAAGAGCGGCATAGTTGGGTGTTCGATCGAACGGCAGGACGGTGTCACATCTGCCGGGGACCCCTCGCGTTCTGTAACTATGGCCGCCACGGGCGGCGGGGGGCGTGGAACTACGAGCACTCGCTTGCTCAGAGTCTCGGCGGCACTGACCATCCGAGCAACCTCTATGCCGCTCACATCGGGTGCAACTCCCGTAAGGGCGTCCGGTCCAGCCGGTCGGCGCGCCGGGAGTGGGGGCATGCGCGGGCGCCGCGCTCCCGGGCACGCTGCGAGGAGAGGCAGGAGCAGGCCTTGATCTTGGGGGGAGTGGCCGGCCTCCTTCTGGCGCGTCTCTTCGGCGCCCAACCGCAGCAGGCGTTCGCGTGGATGGTCGTGGGTGGGGCGGCGGGCCACTCGATGTGGGCGGATGACTAGAGCCTGGTCACGATGGCCGGGGTAGCGATGCTGGCGACGTGGGGTCCGGAAGCGGGAAATCTCCGGGAAAAACACCGGCGCGCATAGCCGCCGGACCGGAGGCTGTCGTGGGACTCCTGTTGTGGATCCGCAAGTTGACGACGCGGGCCCCAGACCTTCGGCTCGAGGGGCCGGGCGACTATGACTTCGAGATCGTCGGGGAGGCCTCCTACCAGGACGCGCTCGAGATTCTCGCCGGCGGTCGGACCGACGACGGGCACCGCCGGGTGCTCGTCACGGCCCGCTTGGTCCACGAAGACGAGAACCCGCACGACGACCAAGCCGTCCGCGTAGACGTGAATGGTCGGACGGTCGCCTACCTGACCCGCGCCTCGGCTCGTATCTACCGCAGGTGGATGGCCGGGCAGGGGCACGCTGGCCGCACCGCGACGTGCTCGGCCGTCATCGTCGGCGGCTGGGACCACGGGCCCCGGGGCCGCGGCCACTTCGGCGTCAAGCTCGACCTGCCATCCCTCTACTGACGCGGGCGGCCCGGGCAAGGAGGCACTGCGGTCAGGACCCCACTGTGATCACCACCCGAGGCGTGGTGTCACGAAAGACCTCCCGGACGACGATCTTCGCCCAAGGGAACTCCGTCGGGCTCTGGCCAGGTTCAACGGGGCCTACTATGGCCACGTGCCGAAGACGGTTGGCGCGATCTGCGATCCAGCGGCCCTTTCCGGGGTCGTTGAGGTGCCTCCAGGTGTGCTGGGACCACGTGACGGGGCGGTCACGGTGGACCTCGAGGTGCACGCTCTCCCGGAAGATATCGGTCAACGGCTGGTGCGTCCGAGGGAGGAATATCCGGCACCCGCTCTTCAGGTGCAGGGTTCCGTCGAGGTGGTAGCTCGCATGCGATTCCCAGTCTCGCTCGCCGTAGGGACGGAGGACGAAGAACTCCCCGTTCCAGGAGCGGCGCACCCACAACGTCAGCCACAGATCAGCCCCCTCCCGGACCGCCACCGCGTAGAGATGCTCACCCGGGGCCGCCTGGAGTTTCATCAGCACGACCTTGGGCAAGGTCGCGATACGCTGCCTCGCTTCGTCGAAGATTCGGCGCCACGCCGCAAGCTCCTCCGGACTCTGCGTCGTCGCGTCTATGCCCTGATACCTCAGCCACCCCTCCCACGACCGGAGGTCTTCCTCGCTGATGAAGTTCTCCACGGATACCCCCTTGCGCCCCGCGCCGTCACAAAGCCGCAAGTCCTCCCTAGCTGAATCCCGCCCCACCGGTCAAGGTCGGAAACGTGAGCTGTATCCTCTGCAGCACGCTTTTCCGCGTCACCGGCGGCCGCTACGATCGGCACCATGCCAGAGGTGCTCTCGGCCCTCATCGCGTTCGTCGCTGAGCACCAGCGCTGCGGCGACCTGGACAGCGGGCTCGAGGCCGGGACCGTCTGGCTCGGCTGCTCCTGTGGGGCTGAAACTCGTGCGTCCAGCGGTGGCACCCGCGGATGGTCAGCAGATTCGTGAGGATACAGAGTAAGGACAGCCACTACCGAGTAAGCGCACATGTTGGGTGGGAAATTCGCGGCGTGTCATGCTGGAGGGTGATCAACTCTGAGCCCAGGAGGTCCCCAATGAAGCGGACTCACCTCACCCTCGTGGTGGCGCTCGCCCTGCTCGCCGGATGCGCGACGACACAGATTGCGGAGTTCCGGAATCCAGAAGGCCAAGTGCGGCGGTGCCAGCCCGACGTTGAGAAGCTCGTAATGGGGGCGGTGTTCACGGGCACGTTCTATTCGGCGGGCCCGGCCGTAAGCGAAGCGGTGCGCTACCGGGAATGCAAGGAGGACGCGGTCAAGGCCGGATATGTCCGCACCCCGGCCGGCCAGGAGATGGAGGAGACCAAGCAGATGATCCGAGATGCCGATGCCGCGCGGGCGGCGTCGATTCGCAAGCCGTGACATCACTTACGGCTCTGCTCTGCGTCGTGCGTGAGGCCGCGCCCGAAGGCCCCCACTACTTCAAGCGTGGTTAGGAGGATCTCCATGACGAACCTTGCCCGGATCATCCTCGTTGTCGCGGCCGGCGTGCTGCTGTCTGCCTGTACCAGCTACCCGCCGCCTCTCTCTCCGATGAAGGGCCAGACGGCGGCTCAGCAGGAGGCGGACGCCAAGGATTGTGACCACCAGGTCCACAGCGCGGGCCGAGCGATGCTCATCGGCGCCTTCACCGCTTGGTCTGACAAGGAACGGGACGACTACGTGGCCTGCATGAAAGGCAAGGGATACACGCCGGCGAAGTAGCGGACGCTAACACTCAGGAGGATTCCGATGGCGCTCCTGACTCGCCGTGCGGACGGAGAAGCCGACCGCCACGGAAGTGGCGGCGCTTCGGCGCCGGCGCTATGATGCCGCCGCCGGCCCGTATCCTCCGCAGCACACTGTTCACAGCCGCCCGCAGCGGCTACGATGGCCCCCATGCCTGAGCCTGCCGTGTAAGCACACGAATGGCGCTGGGTCCGGTCACCTAGGCCGGGTTAGAATAGGACATGCCGTTGCACCGGAGAGACTGGTTGCTTCTATATCTGGCGGCGGCCCCGTCAGGACCCGGACCCGCGATGCAGGCCGCAGCGGTGAGCCCCACCCTCGACCCCATTCGCATCATGAAGGGGATGTTTCTCTTCCAGCACGAGGATGCGCCCGATCTCGTCTCGGTGCTGCACGGCGCCCCATACGAGTTCGAGGCTTACGCATACGGTCCCTTCACAGCGGCGATCTACCATGACTTGAACGAGCTCCGCTCGCTTGGGCTGGTTCGGTCTGAACCTGTACCGGGCCGGACCTATTTTCGATGGTCGCTCACTGAGGATGGTGCGATGGCCGCTGCCGACCTGGTAAACGGCCTCCCGCCTGATCGGCTTCGCCGGCTGAGGCACGCGAAGCAGCTCGTACTCAGCAAGGGGTTCGCAGCGCTCCTGCGATACGTCTACCAGCGGCATCCTCAGTACGCCACCGAGTCGGTCGCCAAGCTCTAGTATCGGGCGCAGCGCTCGCGGCGCATCATGACCCTCGCAGTCGGCATCGTCACGCCCCGTGGGTTAGTGATCGCTGCCGACGGGCTGATGACCTTCGGGACTGTTCAGGTGCCGACCCAGAAGGTGCACGCCGTCGGCCAAACATACGGTATCGGGTTGTCTGGCAATGCCAACATGATCGACCTTGCGGTCCGGGCGCTTCAGGCATGTCCCTTGGCCCTGGACCTCCCACACGCTCGTACAATTGCTGATGCGACGAACGTTGCACGAGCCGCACTCCAGACAGCCACTATGCAGTATCTCGGTAGCGTTGCGTGGGTCACCACGATGCCCGTCGACAGCCAGATCGGCTCAGCGGCCCTGCTTTTCGGAGGGCTTTGCTCGGACGGGCCCTTCCTCGCTGTGCTCGACAATCGCGGCAATGTTCACCCGCTCGCCCAGCCGCACTATCACGCCATCGGCAGTGCCCACGACGCGGCCCTCGTGCTGCTCCGCGCCTATGCGGCATACGACTATGCCGTCCATCCGTTGGACACTTCCGTGTTGTTGGCGAAGCGGGTGATCGACCAAGTGAGCGCGGCGATTCCAGCGATTGGAGGCCAGGTCAGCGTCCTGGCGATTTCCCATCAGGCCCCTCCACAGGGCCAGCACCTGCGACTGATCGACCCGACCTCGCCGCTCGTGCAGGATGGCTTAACGACCTGGCAGCTTCTTGAGGGCGAGATGTTCGCAGACCTCGCCGCGTGGACGAGCAATCCTCCGACTGGTGCATGCGCGGGTGGACCAGGGCCGGCGACGGACCCCGGCGCGTAGGATTCCGGCTGTTGTCACTCCGTATCGGCGAGCGGGAGCTCAGGCTGAGTGCCCGCAATCATGATGGTCCTGAACCGCGGCGTGACGACCTACCAGAGGCCGACGCGTAAGCTTCCCCAGCCGGTAGACCGTTCGAAGGTAGACTTTCCGGGGCCAAGGAGATGCCCATGCGAAAGTCACGGTTCACGGAGAGCCAGATCGTCGGCATCCTGAAGCAGGGGGAGGCGGGGGTCCCGATCGCCGAGATCCTGCGGCAACACAACATCAGCAAGGCGACCTACTTCCATTGGCGATCGACGTACGCCGTCCTGCGGCAACACAACATCAGCAAGGCGACCTACTTCCATTGGCGATCGACGTACGCCGGGGCGTCGGTCGACGAGCTGAAGCGGCTGCGGGAGTTGGAGGCCGAGAACGCGAAGCTGAAGCGGATGTACGCGGAGCTCGCGCTCGAGAACGCGGCGATCAAGGACGTCTTGAGCCGAAAGCGGTGACGCCGTCCGCGAAACGAGAGGTCCTGGCCGTGCTGGTGCAGGAGCACGGGGTGCCCGTGCGGCGGGCCTGCCAGGCGGTGAGGCTCTCGCGGGCGGCGTACGATCGGCCTCCGCGCTCCCGGCTGGTCCGGGACGCCGCTGTCGTCACCGCGCTGAACGAGGTGGTCGCCCGCCATAGTCGCTGGGGGTTCTGGAAGTGCTTCTATCGGCTGCGTCGGGCCGGGCATCCGTGGAACCACAAGCGCGTGCATCGCGTCTACTGCCCGTGCCCGTCGCCGGCGAGTTGCTGGGCGCGGCGGAGCTGATCCAGCTCGGCGTCGCGGCCGACGAACCGGGTGAGTCCACGTCGGGCGGTGGCCTGCAGGCGGGTCCGCGCCGGGCCCGTCCCTGTGACCTCGTACACCTCGACGACGTCGGCGAGCCCCTTGACCGGCACCGGACCGAGCGGTTTCACGGCGACGAGGTCTTCCACAAGCTCCATGGTTGACGGCGTCAGCAGAATGGTGTCTGGGCTGGCCAACTGCTCCATCCGCGCGGCGAGGTGTGTCGTCTGGCCGACCGCCGTGTAGTCCATGTGGAGATCGCTGCCGATGGCGCGCACGACGACCTCGCCCGAGTTGAGTCCGACGCGAATCTGCACGTTCACGCCGTGAGCATGGCGCGCCTCTTCCGCGTAGCGCTGCACCCGCTCCTGCATCCTGAGCGCCGCGTAGCAGGCCCGCGCGGCATGGTCCTCGTGGGCGAGGGGCGCGCCGAAAAGCGCCATGATCCCATCACCCATGACCTGATTGACGGTGCCCTCGTAGTGGTGGATCGCCTCCATCATTCGCTCGAGCACCGGGTCAAGCATCTTACGCGCCGCCTCGGGGTCGCGGTCGAGCAGCAGTTCCATCGAGCCCTTGAGGTCAGCGAAGAGCACGGTGACCTGCTTGCGCTCACCTTCCAGGGCGGCCTTGGAGGTGAGGATGTTTTCGGCGAGGTGCTTGGGGGTGTAGGACTCCGGGGTGCTGAACTTCGCCTCGGCGCCGGCGGCGGGAGTGGCGAGCGATCTGCCGCAGCCACCACGGAACCTCTCACTGCCCTCGTTCAGGAATCCGCATGACGGACACGTGGAGGCGAGCGAGAGGCCGCAGTCCCCGCAGAATCGGCGACCTTCGCGGTTCTCCGCATGGCACCGAGGACACCGCATGTCGGCAACCTCCCAGCGAGCGGGCCGGGACAGGTCGGTCGGACAGGTGGCGCGAGGGTAGTCTGGAAGACCGGAGGGGTCAAGGACGATAGGGAGCCAGCTGGTATCGGGCGCATTTCCGCTCAGGTGGTCCACTTCCGGCGCGTCCATCGACTCAGCTCTGTTAGGCTTCTGACTCCGTCGCCCTGACCGAGGCTGTACCAAAGCATGACGGCCTAACTTAGTCAACGCCGCCACCGGGGGGGGTCTTGCACATCAAGGGTAGGTCCGATCAAGTCACCGAAGAGCGCTTCCGACAGGTCCCCCTGGGTCGGTAGATCGAGGCTGGCCATGAGACGCGTGAGGGCCGTATCATCCGCGAGCCCGGCGAGGATGAGGGCAACGGTCTCCAAGTGCGCGAGCGTGAGTCGGGCGAACAGGGTGGCCGCGCGTTCCGAAATTGGCGAGAGTGGCGCCAGGGCGGCGCCGCGGACGGCGCCTAAATCGACCCCGCCACCGGTCGCGTCTGCGATCGAGAGCAGAACGGACACCCGTCGGCGACTCTGCTCAAGTCGTTGCTGTTCGCTGGGGCCCGCCATCGCTATCGGCCGGTCTCGCGTACCAGCTCGAGTGCCTCGCCGCCCTCTTCGTCGGGGGCCGCGGCCTCCAGGGCCTTCTGCTCAGCGTCGCGGGCGTCGTCCCGGGCCTGGGCGGCCAGTAGCTCGCGCTCCTTGACGGCCAGCGGATCGTTCTGCCACGGCAACCCGCGGGCCGTGATGAAGTTCAGGGAGCGGCGCTCGGTGGTGGCGGGCTGCATCTTGATGGGTGTCCCGAAGCCGTACTCGATAGCGATCCGCGACCAGTAGCGAAACTCGACGGCATCGTGCACCTGCTCGAGGTGCCTCCGCACGTTCTTGCGCCAAGCCATGCTCTCGATGGTGAGGCCCTTGAAGAACTCGGCGATGTCACGCTTCACCGCGGCCTTCACGAGGTTCTTGGAACCACGGCGCCGGCCGGTGCCGCGGCCCGAACCCGGGATCTTCTTGTTCACGTCGTCCTTGTCCATGGTGGTGATCGTCTCCATGTCGTCTGCATGGTCCCTGTCTTACAGATCTGGACTTCGCCGTCAGCATTTTCACCTGGTTGCGAAACCGACCTCCAGACGGCGCGGTCGGTGGTGATGCGCTGGGTGTGCTCCCGAGATCCGGACGGAGGCGGTGGCCATCACCTGGGCAACCTCGCGGTTGTCGGAGATCTGCTTGGCGCGGGTGTAATACCGCTCCAGAGCCTGGGCCCGCTGGCAGGTACGACAGATGCGGCGCGAGCGGCCGTCCGACCGGGTCATCTGCTCGAATGGGTGACCGAGCTTACACGCCACCTTGGACTTGTTCGGCTGAAGCGGAACGGGTACCCATCCAGCCGACAGGTGGCGCCACGCCTGGCCGGTCACGATGCGGTAGACCGTGCTGACATGAACCCCAAACTTCTCGGCGAGGGTCGAGGTCGACCAGCCGGCCGCATGGAGCGCTCGCATCTCGATGACCTGGCCGGCGACGAGCTTCTTGCTGAGCCTTCCCTTGGTGGCCGCGTCCTCCGAGTTCAGCTTCGGGGTGGCGAGGAACAAGTGCCACGGGGCCACACATCGAGGACGATCGCAGTGGTGCGCCACGACCTGCTCAGGCGTCAGCAGAATGCCGGTCGCCAGTTCGTAGGCCAACCGATGCCCGAGCCGCGTGCGGCCGGAGATGCTGACCTTCGCGTAACCGTTCGGCCACAGGCCGGCCATCCAGTCCAAGCACGGCGTCGGCAGCGGGCCATCGACCAGGTCTGTCTTCGCCCAGAACTTCTCGACGGCATCTGCGCGGGGGCCGCCCGCGTGGGGAAGGCGGGCACGATGCCCGTGGATGAAGCGGAGCGGCTCATCTCGCACCCAGCCGCGGCCGCGGTTGTTCACGGGCGCGATCGGCGCCAGCATGCCGCAGCGGCACCCGCAGTAGCCGGGCGGAACCGGCTCGAGCACGCCGATGATGTTGACCTCGATGGGGGCGGGGGCGGTGGGGGACATGGGGCTGAGCTAGACGGCCTGACGCAACGGCAGACCCGACTGAAGGAACTGTCGGAGATCCCCTTCGCGCACCCGGAGTCCTCCGCCAACCCGCACGGTGGGAATGACCCCTTCCTTCGCGAAGCGGTAGAAGACCCGCTCCGAGATACCGAGTAGCATCCGAACTTCCTCAGGGCGCACTAGGCGCTCAAGCCGCTGCTCTGCCATCTGCTGAAGCATCGATTCCTCCGTTGACTGCTAGGCCCAGAATGCGAAAGCCCCACGACGCGGGAGTCGGGCGTTATCCCGACTTCCCAGATCGCGGGGCTTTTCGAGCCGTTGTCCGCTTGGTGAAACTACCTACTCACATCGTAGGGGAGAATTCTGGCAGCGTCTAGTCAGTCGGCGGCAACAATCGACAACGATCAGCACCAGCCCCCGCCGCCGGCCGCGACTCGCGAGCACCTTCACCTACTCCGCGCCTGAGGTAGCCGTCGCTGACTAGCTCCTCCTCCGCCCGCGCGACCTCCTGCACGCTGAACCCGGTGATCGCCGCCAGTCGTTCGTAGCCGACATGAACGGCCTCGCGGCGACCGCTCATGACCACGATGAGGGCGATCGCCAAAAGCTTGGCGGCCGGCGAGACCCCGGCCTCGAAGATGGACCCGGTCAGCCACACGGGGTGATCGGGGTACGGGCGGCCGTCGCGGATCGTAATGCCACTCTTCGGGCGCTTGCCGGCCGGCGGCTGGTCGGCGGGCCGGGTGCTGGCCGGCGTGGGCTTGGTGGCGGTGATCGGGGGTGTCGGGGGTATGTTCATCGTTTTCATCTCAAGCCGCCCCCTTCTCCTCGAAGAGCGTATCGGCGGCGCGGACGGCGTGTCGGGCATGCTCAAGGCTTGATCTCCTTCCAGGCGGCCATCCGGGCGCGGGCAGCGGCAATCGCCTCGGCGCGGCGCATACTCCCCGATTCACGCCGAACGAGCATGACCACGTGGTCCGGGCGCACACACCGACGGTTGCGACATCGACCGCGGAGCCGCAGCTTGGCGACCGCCTCCGGCGTCACGGGGAGCCCACGGTCAAGTAGGAGCGCCACGTGGACCGCCAGGACGCGGCGGCCGGACACAGTGATCTGGATGGGGCGGTGCAGCCAGCAGCCGCCCTCGAACTTCTGGACTCGGGCCCAGAACTCGTCCGCCCTGATGTCGGCGAACTCGAGGCGATGTCGAAGCCTGGCGGCGTGCCCCCTGATGAATCTCCGTGGCTGCCCGGCGACCGCCCCCGAGCGGCGATCAGTCTTCTTCGCGACCGGCGTAGGGGCTCCACATCCACACCCGCACGAGCTAGGAGCCTCCAGGAGTGCGGCGGCCGGGGGCGCGGGTCGTAGGTGCCGGCTATTCGAGATCTCCGCGCCTGGCGCGAACTGGGCCGGCTCTCGAGGCGGCGGTGCGCTCGTCGAGGCGGAGCCGACGAGTAGTTGCCCCGAGGGGCATGCAGGTATATACGCCGTGATGTCCGCGGGCACGATCGTGTTCGCCTCGCGGTTGACCTCGGCGGGCACTACGCGGCCTCCTTGCCGCGGACGGACTCGCCGACCACCTCGAATATCGTGCCCCACTCGCCAAGCAACCTGTCCCAGGAGCGCGGCCCGAGCTTCACCGCGAGCTTCTCGAGGCTCAAATTGCTGGTCACGATCATGGGCAACTGGTCGCCCTCACGCGTGACGAAGATGGTGTCGAGCACCCCCTCCCAGTAATCGCCCTCGCGGGTGTACTCGATGCCGAGGTCGTCCAGCACCAACATCGGGGCGGTCAGGAGGCCCTCGATGATGGCCCCGCGGCGGTCAAGGTTCATCAGGCTGGTCCTCAGGACCGTGGCGTTCCAGAACATCTGCCCACGGTAGGTGTTGTGCTCGAACAGGACACGAAGCGCCGCGGAGGCGCCGTAGGTCTTCGCGGTGCCGGGAGTTCCACAGAGGACGAGCGCACGCCCTTGCGGATGGTCATCCCGGAGGTACCGCCGGACCCGCTCGATCGTCGCCCGGATAGCCGTAAGGTCCGTTCCGGGCAGAAACTGAGCGAGATCGACACCTCCGATGGTGGCCTTGAGGTACCGGCGCTGGACCCCGATCTGCTTGGCTGCCTCGGTCCACGCCTGGAACCGGGCGGCCTCACGCAGCGCGGCGGCGACCCGCTTCTGTTCCGCGATGGTGGCCTGCCCATCCGGGCTCGCGGCCCAGGCCCGGCGCTCCTCGAGCCGCTTGGCTTCCTCTGCCTCCTGCCGCTGCATGGCCTGCAGGCCCTTCTCCTTGACGCGCCCCAGTGTCGCCATGAGGCCGTCCACGTGCTGGCCGACCGCGGTGGGTTCGCTCATGGCTTCTTGTAGTCCCCCGTCTTGCGACCGGCGAAGTCGGCGGGGGTGTAGCTCGGGCGCCCGGTAGCCGGCGCGGCGGCGGACACTTCGTCCTCCCACCGCCCGGAGTTCAGCCAGGTCGCGGGGTGCGGGATGTACTGGCCGCCGTCCTTCGTCCAGTCGACGGAGCGCTTCTGGGCCTCGAGCGCATGCATCAGGATCTCGAGGGCCGGGAGTTTGTCCTCCTTGGCGAGCTTCTTCCAGGCGGCCTCTGCGTCCTTCTTGGCCTTCTTCTTCGGATAGGCTAGCCAGAACTCCGAGAAGCCGAAAGGGTTCTTTACTTCCTGGTTTGGTTTTACTTCCTGGTTTGGTAGTACTTCCGTAGTTGTCGCTCTGCCAGAGCGATCCAGATGCTCTGCCTGAACAATCGTCTGCTCTACCTGAGCGATCGCTCGTTCTCCCTGAACAGACGACTGCTCTGGCTGAGCGATCGGCGTACCGAGGAGCCGGTACGTGTTCTCCACCTTCAGGCCGCTGCTTGGGATCACCTTGAGCCAGCCCGCCGTCTCAAGCTCGTCGAGTCCACGGCGCACCGAGCTAACGGACAAGTCGGTGAGCCGGGCGAGGTCGGCGTGGGAGAGCTTGATGTCGTTGCCCCGAACCTTCCGGGCCAGGGCGCAGTAGGTGAGCTTCGAGTAGTACTTGAAGCCGGAATCTATGAGCGCGTCGTCGACCCAGAAGCGGCCAGGCCTGCCGTCCTCGACCCGGTGTTTAGGGCCGCTCATGGCGTGCCCACCATCGGATTGCCCGCCGTCTCCGGAGCCTCGAGCGCCCCAAACTCGTTCCCGATCCCCTCAAGACCACTGGGCATGCCGTTGCTGGTCTCGATGAGACAGGAGAAGTTCTCGCGGGTGAACCAGGAAGGATCCTTCCTGGCGATCTCCTGGATCACGCGGTCCCACTGATCGAGCCCACCATGTTCGAGGTCTAGCTCGCAGGCGACCGCCTCATTTACTTTCGACATCAGGTACTCCGAACAGTATTTACCCTTGAGTTGTTCGCCCTTCTGTTGATTCCAGAGATTGACGAGCGCAAGGGATACTGCTTTGACTTCGACGGGGTTGGCAGCGATCCGCTTGATGTGCCCCAGCGCTTTCCCCGCAGCCACAATGTCCTCAAACAGGCCATGATCAGGGACCCAGGACAGCGGGCGTGTAAGTTCTGGAACGGCCTCCCGTAGATCGCGGACGACCTCTCCTAGATCACGAACGCGCGCCTTGAGCCACGGGCGCGATCCGCGCTTGAGCTTCTTGGGGGCGGGCGACTCGTTGGTCGGCGCCTTCACCGTGTTCTGCTTGGTCACGGGCGGCTCGGTCTCGGGCAGCACCTTGATGGTCTTCTCGTCCTCCGCCTCATCGACGATCAAGTCGCCGTCCGGTTCTGCCTGCTGGCCGGCCGGTACGATGTGCAACGACTGCCGGCCACGGTGCGCCGCCACGTCCTCGCGGTTGGCCGCTGCATCCGCCTTACGTAAGTCGGGTGAGCGGAGGTAGCGCTGGGCCTGCCGCTCCCCGAACCCCAGCACCTCCTGGTTGTCGGCCAACCACTTCAGCCAGCCGCCGTCGCCCGCCACCGTCTTGGCGTGGGTCAGGAGGGTGTTCATCTCGGTGTAGCGGCCCGGCTGGGCCTGGATCTCACGGTGGAGCGTCCCGATCCGCTGGGCCAGGGTCAAGATCTCGACCGGCTGCTCCAACACCTTGGTCTTCATGCGGTCACCTTGTTCTCGCCCCTCTGGGGCACGATCTTGCGTGATCGGGATCCTCGTGCGCCATGTTCTGCTCGTTGTTCACTAGAGTCACGGGCTGGTGGTAGACCACCCTCCGAATCGCCTCGAGGTCGGCCGCACTGTACTGGCGGTGTCCAATGCGATTCCGCATGACCGGTGGGAACAGGCCCTCCCGCTCTTTGCGCCGGAGCCAATCCCGGCTCACCTTCAGCTCCCGTGCTACGTCTTCGATCCTCATGTGCGCCCCTCCACTTCGTCATCAGTCGTTCAGCTACCAACAAAAAAGGCCTCGCAAGATAAGGCCAGGGTGTTTCTCCTGGTCCTTCCCTACGAGGCCGGTCGGGCCTGTCGAGATCATCGTAGTCAGACTCTTTGCCTACAGTCAAGCAAGGCTGCCCACGCCGGCAATCACGCCGAGCCCGTTAGGTCGGCCTAGACGGACCTCAGCGCGAGGAGCGGCCAGTAGTTGTCGATCGGTCGTGTTTCTATGGCTTCAGGGGTGGGGGCGAGCGAGCCGGGGTGGGGTCTACTCCGGCCTGGCCGGTCGGCTCCGGCCATGCAAGGCGTCGGTGACGGCCTTCAGGAGCAGCAGGACCACGACGCCGGCAGCTTGGCTCGGCGCGCGGCGTAGCTCAGCACAATGAACTGCGCGGTGCTCATCGTCGCCTCCTACTTCGGCGTCAGAGTGACGGTCCCAGATGCCGGGTCCATCACTACCTTGAAGCGGTCCAGAAAGTCCCGCCCGAGCAGCCCATCCGCGATGTCGTTCTCGTTGTTGAAGGCCGCGACTCGCGGTACCCGCGCGCGGTGCCCGGCGACCTCGAAGTCCACGGGGAAGTAGGACACCGTAACCTTACCCGTTACCCCGCTGGCCTCCCCGCGCGCTGCTGGTCGTGACAGATCAACGCCAGCGGCAGCCAGCAGTTCCGGCTTCACCATGCTGCCGTCAGCACCAGTATCGAGAATGAGCCGCGCCGAGGAACGCCCGTTCAGCCTCACGACAGCGACGATCGGGCGTCCGGGCGTGTAGCGGATGATGCCATCCGGCTCTATCGTGATCCTGAAGCCGAACTTCCCGGTGTCAGCATCCGGCTTCCTGGGTGCCGGTGTTGGCGCGGCGGTTTGCGGAAGCACGATAGAGTTGCGCACACGTGGGTCATCGGACGCGACGCAGACGCTGAATCTGATCATGTAATTTATGCTGATGTTGATCGTTGCTTCTTTTAGCCCCAATCCGAAAATAAATGCTGAGTAGCGTCGTAGATCGGAAGCAGAAAGGCCCCCTGTGCGATCGAAAGGGAGAACGCGCCAACGTTGCTCCCTACACACAGGAGGCCCCTCTGATGCGTT
>Ga0187892_10006848_pt1 | contig 16634 bp, 15 predicted proteins | sample MA1701073metaG_FD_139345 | JGI IMG/M metagenome (GOLD analysis project Ga0187892, IMG submission 139345) | Bio-ooze microbial communities from a basaltic lava cave in the Kipuka Kanohina Cave System on the Island of Hawaii, USA - MA170107-3 metaG ... | reverse complement strand
GAGGGTTTACGCTTTCCGTTCTCCCACCCGTTGACCGTGACAAAGGAGACGCCGAGTCTGTGGGCGAGCTGTTCTTGGGTGAGGCTCAGGGTCTTACGGATCGTCTTCAGCAGGCGAGGGGTGTCCTTGTAGTTCACGGCTCGTTACCTCTTCCAGGCCCCCCATGACACATCTGATTGGAAAGAGAAAACGCTTTACCTGACATAAGATATACTATAGTATGGTTAAGCAGATTGTCAATGCCCTTCCGAGGAAAATTGGCCTAAATTCTCGGTCGTCACAGATGAAGGATAGGTTGCGCGGCGGTAGTCGAGGCTGTAGAATGGCCGCGAGCGGTGAAGAGAGATGCTGGTCATACCGGCGATCGACCTGAGAGGGAGGAAGGTTGTCAGGCTGGCTCAGGGCGATCCTTCCCGCGAAACCGCCTACTCTAGCGATCCGGTCGCCGTCGCCAGGCGGTGGGAGGGGGAGGGCGCGCGGTTCTTGCATCTGGTCGATCTCGACGGCGCGTTCTCGGGAAGGCCGGAGCAACTGCGTGTCGTCGCCGACGTGGCCGAAGCTGTGAAGGTACCGGTGCAGCTCGGCGGCGGTCTGAGAAGTCTGGAAGCCCTGGAGGAGGCATTCGCTGCGGGGATCGAGCGGGCGGTGGTCGGGACCGCGGCAATCCAGGACGCAGGGTTTCTCGCCTCGTCATGCCAGCGCTTCCCGGGACGGATCGCCCTGGGGATCGACGCGAAGGAGGGCAAGGTGGCCGTGCGCGGCTGGGGCGCCGACACCGGGATCGAAGCGACAGAGGTTGCGGCCCGGTGGGCGGAGCTGCCGTTGGCCGCGATCATCTACACCGACATCGCGCGGGACGGCATGCTCACGGGACCGAACCTGGAGGCACTCCGGCGAATCGCGAGGGCCACGCCTCATCCCGTGATCGCCTCGGGCGGGATCGCGACACTCGATGACGTGAAGCGACTCGCGGAGCTGGAGCCGTCCCGGATCATCGGTGCGCTGATCGGCAAGGCGCTCTACGAGGGACGTTTCACGCTGAAAGAGGCGATCGCCGCCGCGAGTTGACCCGAAGGGTCATTCCGAGCGAAGCGAGGAATCTCAGAGACGACGGTTCGTGACGCCTAACGACACTGCGTTTTCAGATTGCCACCCCTTCGCTTTCGCTCAGGGCTTCGGCTTCATTCGGTCGCTCACAATGACAACGGAGCACACGCGCAATGCGTCTGCCGTAGGATATGTTGACCAAGCGGGTGATTCCATGCCTTGACGTGAAGGACGGCCGGGTCGTGAAGGGGACTCGGTTCGTGAACCTCCGCGACGCGGGCGATCCGGCGGAGGTGGCCGCTCTGTACGATGCGCAGGGGGCAGACGAGTTGGTCTTCCTCGACATCACCGCCTCGCACGAGCGGCGACAGATCCTGATCGATGTAGTGCGGCGGACGGCGGAGATGGCCTTCACGCCGCTGACCGTCGGTGGCGGCGTCAGGACCGTCGAGGACATTCGAGCGCTCCTCCTCGCGGGAGCGGACAAGGCGTCCCTCAACACCGCTGCGGTCGATCGCCCGGAACTGCTCAGCGAGGCCGCCGAGCGTTTCGGGAGCCAATGTATCGTCCTCGCGATCGATGCGAAACACAGGGGGTCGGGAGGAGACGGTGGGTCGGCGACCGCGAGCGGCAGCCTGTCATGGGAGGTGTACACCCACGGAGGCCGGACGCCGACCGGACTCGATGCGGTCGAGTGGGCGAGGCGGGGGGAGGCGCTGGGGGCCGGCGAGATCCTCCTGACCAGCATGGACCGCGATGGCACGAAGGATGGCTACGACCTCGCCCTCACGCGAGCGGTCGCAGAGGCCGTAGGGGTCCCGGTCATCGCTTCGGGCGGGGCCGGCACCTTCGAACACTTGTACCGGGCGCTCACGGATGGCGGGGCTGACGCCGCGCTCGCCGCTTCGATCTTTCATTTCCGCGAGTGCTCGATCCCGGACGCCAAGGCCTATCTGCGCGGGCGAGGCGTCCCGGTCCGCGACTAGAACGCTATGGAGCCATTTGACCTGAATCAGTTGAAGTTCGACCAAAACGGTCTGATCCCAGCCATCGTCCAGGACGCCACCGACGGCCAGGTCCTGACGCTCGCCTACATGAACCGCGAGTCGTTGCGCTTGACCCTGGAGACCGGATTGACCCATTTCTATAGCCGGTCCAGGCAGCGGATCTGGCAAAAGGGCGAGGAGTCGGGACACGTTCAACAGGTTCGCGAGATCTATGTCGATTGCGATGAGGATGCGCTGGTGGTGAAGGCGGAGCAGGTCGTGGCTGCCTGTCACACCGGCCGCCGGTCCTGCTTCTTCACGCGGCTTCACCCATCGCCAGAGGCGTCGGGGGAGGTGACGCAACGGCTGTTCGACCCGGACGCGGTCTACGCGGGGAGTCTCGCCATCCTCCAGCAGGTCTTCGAGGTCATCACCGACCGGAAAGCGAACCCGAAGGCGGACTCCTACGTGTCGCGCCTGTTCGAGAAGGGGCAGGATCAGATCCTCAAAAAGGTGGGGGAGGAGTCGGCCGAACTGGTGGTGGCGTCGAAGAACGGACAACATGCGGAGATCATCCATGAGCTGGCGGACCTCTGGTTCCACACGCTCGTCCTTCTCGCGCACCATGGCTTGACGCCGAAAGAGGGGGCGGAGGAGCTGCGCAGGAGATTCGGCAAGACGGGCAAGGGCGATCCTCGCTGAGGGGAGGGCGTGGAGGGCTGCGTGTTTTGTAGGATCGCGAGCCGGGAGCTTCCGGCGGAGATCGTCTACGAGGACGACAAGTCGATCGCGTTCGCGGACATCAACCCGAAGGCCCCGGTTCACATCTTGATCGTCCCCCGGCGCCATCTTCCGACCCTCCTGGATGCGGGCGATGGGGATGATCGGCTCCTGGGACACCTCCTCCTGGTTGCAAACAGCGTCGCCAGGCAGCAGGGGATCGCTGACCGAGGCTTCCGCCTGGTGCTCAACTGCAACAGCGAAGGCGGACAGGTGGTGTTTCACCTCCACCTTCACCTGCTGGGAGGACGGCGTCTGGGCTGGCAGCCGGCCTAGAAAACGTTGTCAAGAATTGCTAACTTATGCTATAATGCTTCTTTCGATTTCTCGAACCAGGCAAGCGCCTCGGTGCCATCGAGACAGCTCTCATGAGATTCCTTGATAGACTCGGTTTGAGAAGGGGGTGTGAATGGAATGCCGAGTGTGACGGTCAAGGAGGACGAGTCGTTTGAGAGCGCCCTCCGCCGTTTCAAGAAGCAGTGCGAGAAGGCCGGCGTGCTGTCAGAGCTCCGCAAGCGGGAACATTACGAAAAGCCGAGCGTTCGCCGCAAGAAAAAGTCAATGGCCGCCAGAAAGAAGGCGATGAAGCGGCTGCGCATCACGGTGGAGTAGGCCGTGCAGCCCTTCAAGGAACGGTTGGCGGATGACCTGAAGGGGGCGCTCAAGAGCGGAGACCGGTTGAAGGTGTCGGTGCTGCGCCTGCTGAGTTCGCTCATCAAGAACAGGGAGGTCGAGAAGCGACGGGAGCTGGAGAATGACGAGATCGTGCAGGCGATCGTCTCGTCCTGTAAGCTCCGAAAGGAGGCGATCGAGCAGTATCTGAAAGGGGGGCGACAGGAGTTGGCAGCCAAAGAGGAGGCCGAGCTCAGGCTTCTCGAGATGTATCTCCCCAAGCCGTTTACGCTTGACGAGCTTCGGCAGAGGGTGAACGAAGCCGTCCTGGCGGCGAGCGCGGCCTCCTTGAGCGATATGGGGAAGGTTATGGCCCTCCTGATGCCTCAGGTCTCCGGACGGGCTGACGGGAAGGTGGTCAGCCAAATGGTGAGGGACGCGTTGTCGCGGGGATGACAGTTGCCGGACCTCCTTGTTGCCAGTGCGCCCCCTCGATCAACGCAAAGGGTTCAGGGGACCCGCCAGCGGGTCCCCTGTTTTTTCTCGTGTGAACCGCTCCTGGCGCGATCACGTTTCGCGACATAGCGGGCGTACAAAGTATTGATGCAGGGTCATTGCGAGCACATTCACAGAGTCTACACTGAGCGAAGCGAAGGTGTTCAGTGTAAACTCCGCGAAGCAATGACGGGAACAGCAAGGATGGATGAGCATTCGCTGCAGCTGCTCGAGTGGCCCGCCATCCAGGAGATGGTGGCGGCGGAGGCCGAGTCCCCGATGGGCATCGTGGTGGCGCGCAGCCTTTCGCCGCTTCCAGTCCTGGAAGAGGCCCGACAGCTTCGCGACGAGATCGGAGAGTTCCGCGTCCTGTTGTCTCAGGATTCCGCGCCGCCCTTCGGCCGGCTGGCTGATATCAGGGACGCGATCGGCCGCTCGCGGCCGGAAGGATCGGTCCTTCCCCCGATGGACCTCGTCAGGATCGGTGACTCGCTCGAGACGGCGGGCGCGATCCGCCGTGCCATCGGCAGCGTGAAGGGTGTGTGCCCGCGGCTGCATGGGATCGCCTCCCGACTCGACGGTCAGCCCGAGCTGGTGGCGGCGATCCGGACTGCCGTCGAGGAGACAGGAGCGGTGAGGGACGCCGCCAGCCGTGAGCTGGCCGATGTGCGCCGGCGGCTCCATGAGCTACGCGACCGGATTCAGGCGCGGTTGCAGTCCCTCCTGACCGATCCGAGGTTTCAGTCTTCCATCGCCGAATCGATCATCACCGTCAGGAACGACCGCTATGTGATCCCGGTGAAGGCCAATGCGCGGGGCGGGCTCAAGGGAGTGGTGCAGGATCGGTCCGCAAGCGGAGTGACCCTCTTCGTGGAGCCGCAGGAGATCGTGGAGCTGAATAACCAGCTCCGTCTGCTCGAGCGCGATGAGGCGGAAGAGGTCCGGAAGGTCCTGACGCGGCTGACCGCCGAGCTCCGACCCAAAGCCGATGCGATCCTCCGGACCATGCGGCTCGCGGCGGAGCTGGACGCGCGATGCGCGGCGGCGAGGTTGGCCAACCGGCTCTCGTGCGCGCCCCCTTCGCTCAAGGAGGGCGGGCCGCTGATCCTGGTTCGGGCGAGACATCCGCTCCTGGCGGCGCAGAGCGCTAGGCCCGGGGGTCCGGAGGTCGTGCCGATTGATCTTCGAGTCGGAGGCGACTTCGATGCGTTGCTGATCACGGGGCCGAATACCGGAGGCAAGACCGTCGCCCTGAAAACCGCCGGTCTGCTCTCGCTCATGGCGTCTGCTGGCTTGCACCTTCCCGCTTCCGGAGACTCCGAGGTCCCGTTCTTTCACGGGGTGATGGCCGACATCGGGGATGAGCAGAGCATCGAGCAGAGCCTGAGCACGTTCTCCTCCCACATCGGGAACATCCGGCGGATCGTCGAGGGGACGGGGCCCGCGACCCTGGTCCTGCTGGACGAGCTTGGCGCGGGCACCGATCCGGTCGAGGGGGCGTGCCTCGGCATCGCTATCCTCGATCACCTGTTGGACCGGGGGGCCCTGGTGATCGCGACCTCGCATCTGGATGCGATCAAAGCGCACGCCTATGCGCATCCCCGGATCGAGAACGGCTGTGTCGAATTCGACCTTGACACCCTCAGGCCGCTGTATAGATTCTCTATTGGGCTCTCCGGCCGAAGTCACGCCCTATCGATCGCCGCCAGGATCGGCCTTCCCTCCGCGGTCATTCAGCGAGCCAAGACCTTGCTGGGCGACGGCGATCATCGTCTGCGTACGGTGCTGGAGCGCCTGGAGGCGGAAGAGCGTCGCCTGGCCGAGGAGCGTGAGGCGCTCGCCCGCGAGATCGACGAGGTGGCGCGGGCGCGCGGCATCGTCGAGGCGGAGCGGGACGAATTGCGGATCGCGACCGAGCGAGTCGGTCGGGAGGCGCGCCGAAAAGTTGATGCTGTGCTCTCCGAGGCTCGGTCTGAGATCGATCAGCTCCTGCACGAGTTGAAGTTTTCGGAGTCCCGCGCGAGCACGCTCCACGAGGCTCGAAAGCGACTGGGAGAGGTGAAGCAGCGGGCCGAGGCTGCTCTCAGCGACATGTCGGAGCAGGAGGGGGCTCCGATCGCGTCGCCCGGAGAACCGCTTCGGCTCGGCCAGCAGGTCCGGATCAAGGGGCTCGATCAGCTTGGGACGATCAGCGCCGGGCCTACGGCCGCCGGACTCGTCGAGGTCCAGTTTCCTCTCGGAAAGGTCAGACTCCCCCTGAAGGCGGTGGTTCCTGGGGCCGGCTCCCGCCGAAACCCTGCCATCAGCTCGGTGCTGGTCAGCGCGGCAGGGGAGGAGACGCCGGCCGAGCTGAACCTGATCGGCTGCGACGCGGAAGAGGCGACTCGGCGCCTCGACCGGTATGTCGGGGAGGCCTTCCTGGCGGGGTTCCCGACGGTCCGAGTTGTTCACGGTAAGGGCGCCGGGATCCTCCGACGGGCCGTCGCGGAGCTTCTTCGCGACCACCCCCTCGTCGTGAGCTTCCGGCTTGCCGACTCCCGCGATGGCGGCGTCGGCGCCACCATCGTCGAGCTGCACCCTCGTGGCGCGATCGTGGGCGGGGCAGTATGAGGAGGGGCCGGCGGCGGTGATCCCAGCAGAGACGGTTTCGCGGGTACTGGCCAGCATCGATATCGTGCAGCTCATCGGGAGCTACCTCCCCCTGAAGCCTGCAGGGCGCTACCAGAAGGCGTTGTGCCCCTTCCACACCGAGAAGACCCCGTCCTTCATCGTCAACCGGGAGCGGCAGATCTTCCATTGCTTCGGCTGCGGGGAGGGGGGAGACGCCGTCGGCTTCCTGATGAGACAGGAGCGGCTGACCTTTCCTGAGGCGATCCGCTTCCTCGCCGACCGGGCGGGCATCGCCATCCCGGCGAGATTCAGCGGGCCGGGCGCGCCCACTCGCGGGGAGGAAGGACGCCTCCAGATTCTGGAAATCCACAAGGCGGCAGCGGAGTTCTATCGTGAGCAGCTCGCGCACGAGACTGACGGGGCGGCTGGCCGGGCCTACCTTCGGGAGCGCGGGGTCCCCGAACCGTTGATCAAGCAGTTCGGGCTCGGCTGGGCGCCGGCTTCCCGCGAGGGGCTGCTCCGGCACCTGCTCCGCCGGGGATTCTCCAAAGAGCTGGCGGAGCGGGCTGGGCTTGCCCTGGCGCGCAAGGACGGGGGCGGGCTCTACGACCGCTTCCGGGGTCGGCTGATGGTCCCGATCTGCGATTCGGCGGGCAAGGTCATCGCCTTCGGGGGCCGTGCCCTCGACGGGTCTGAGCCAAAGTATTTGAATTCCCCGGAGACCCCGATCTACAGGAAGGGGGCACACCTATTCGGCCTTCACCTCGCGGCCCCGGCGATCCGCGAGCGCGCGTCGGCGGCGGTGGTCGAGGGATACTTCGACCTGATCAGCCTGCATGCCCATGGCTTTCGGCACAGCGTCGCCGTTCTGGGGACCGCGCTCACCGGGGAGCAGATCGCGCTGCTCGCGCGGTACACCTCGCGGGCATTCCTGGTGTTCGATCCGGATGCGGCCGGGATTGCCGCCGCCCGGAGAAGCGTGGAGAGCCTGTTGAATAGCGGCCTCGACTGGCGGGTGGTCTTGTTGCCGGACGGCAAAGACCCCGACCGGTTTCTTCGGGATCGTGGGGCTGCGGCCTTTGCCGGCGCGCTGGAGCAATCGAACGATCTGATGGAGTTCGTGTTGGATCGGCGGGTCTCCGGGTTCGACCTGGCAAGCGCCGAGGGACAGACGGCTGCGGTCAACGCGGTCCTCCCGCTCCTGGCCGCGGTCGAGAATGCGCTCACGCGACAGCGGTGTGCGGAAAAGGTCGCGCGGCGGGTGTCGCTCCCGACGGAGGCTATCCTCCGCGAGCTCAGTCGTCAGGTTAGAGGCGGTCGTCGGGACGCCGTGGTGCCGGCGTTGCGACCGAGATCGTTGCCCTCCGGGGAATGGAAGCTGATGCATTTGGCGCTGCATCATCCCGGCGCGGCCGATCGGGCCCGTGAGGCCCTGCGGTCGGAGGACGTGGAGGACCAGACCCTCCGGAGGATCTTTCAGTATGCGGTGACGGGGTCAGGGGCGACTCGCGGCCAGCCGCCGCTTGCCATGGAGGAGCCGGAGGTCCAGCGGGTCCTGACCGAGCTGCTGGCGACCGATCTGGAGGAATACGAGGGTGAAGAGGGAGTCGCTCGCGCCGTTTCCGATTGTCTGTCCTGGATGAAGGCCAGAGGTGCTCGCCGCGCCGCTGAGCTGCTTCAGCAGCGGATAGAGGAGGCGGAACGGAGCGGCGATCACGGGGCGGTCGAGCAGCTTCAGGCGGAACTTCTCGCGCTGAAGAAGGACCGGGCCCGTGGCGCCGTTCACGCTTCGTCGTGACTCCGTGACGGCGGCTTGACTGGGTCCTCGGACACGCTGCGTATCGGGGCGCTCGCCGGATGGGCCCGGCCACGCCGCAACGCGCAAAGATCGCGGATTGACATGAAGGGGAGAGAAGAATGGCGAATACTCGCAAGAGACGACGTCCGTTGAAGGTGAGCCGAGGGGCATCGCACAAGAAGGCCACGCGGCCTTCCGTCGTGGGACGCAAACAGGTGGTCAGCCGGAAGCGGGGGAAAGCGAAGGCGGCCTCTCAGGTCCTGACCCGAAGGGACGTGCCATCCGGCGGCCAGGCGAAGATCTTGCCGAAGAAACCCGGTCAGGTGCGACAGCAGACCCCGCCGGGAGTTCCTCAGAGCCGGGGGGGTTCCGAGGGCTTGAAGAGGCTGGCCGCGATCAGACAGATCATGATGAAGCGCCAGGGCCGCCAGCCGCGGCTCTCCGCCCGCGGAAAGAAGGGCTACCTGACGTACGAGGAGATGAGCGGTGTGCCGCCGGAGGAGGTGACATCCCCGGACCAGATCGAGGGCCTCCTGAACATCTTCGATGAGATGGATGTTGAGGTGGGCGCGGAGCGGCCGAAGGCCGTAGGGCCGCTGGAGTCCCAGGAGGAGGAGAGTTCCGAGATGGAGCTCGACCTCGTGCCGTCATCGGTCGGCCGCACCGACGACCCGGTTCGAATGTATCTTCGGGAGATGGGGAAGACGCCTCTACTCACGCGCGAGGGGGAGATCCAGATCGCGAAACGGATCGAGGAGGGGCGCAAAGAGGTGGCCGACGCCGTCTGCAGAGCCGGGGTGGCAGTCCGCGAGATCTCGGAGATCGGGGAGCGCCTGCTCCACGGCCGGGCCCGCGTCGGAGAGCTCTTCGCGATGAACGAGTTTGACGAGATCTCGGAGCAAAAGGAGAAGGAGATTCTGGCCGAGAACGCGCCGCTCCTGGGATCGCTGCGGAAGGAGCAGGCGAAAATCGACGATCTGCGTCGCCGGCATCAGCGCGGCCTCGGCCGTCTCACCGCGAAATGGCTGCAGAAGATTCAGGACGAGATCGCGCGCCGCAAGGCCGCTCAGGCGGCCCTGCTTCGGAGGCTCCATCTGAATCAGCGGGTTGTCGAGCGGGTCGTGGCCAGGATGCGAAACGTCGTGGGACGGATCGATCAGAGCGAACGCGAGCTCCGCGAGACCGGGAGGGAGTTCCATCTATCCGCCCAGGACATCAAGGCCATCTCGGGCGATGGACACCACAGGGGCCGATCCCTGCGCGCGATTCTGCGCCGGACCGGCCTGAACCGAAAGGAGCTGGATGAGTGCGCGCGCGAGATCACGAACGTCCAGCGAAAGATCCGAAAGATTGAGGAGGAGGCTGATGCCTCCGCAAGGGAGCTGCGGGCACTGCTGCAGGCCATCACAAACGGCGAGCGCAAGGTGCTTCGCGCCAAGAAGGAGATGGTGGAGGCTAACCTCCGGCTGGTGATCAGCATCGCGAAGAAGTACACGAACCGCGGCCTTCAGTTCCTCGACCTGATCCAGGAGGGGAACATCGGCCTGATGCGGGCGGTGGACAAGTTCGAATACCAGCGCGGATACAAGTTCAGCACCTATGCGACCTGGTGGATCCGCCAGGCGATCACCCGGGCGATCGCCGACCAGGCCAGGACGATCAGGATCCCCGTTCACATGATCGAGACGATCAACAAACTCACCCGAGCCTCCCGGTACCTGGTTCAGGAGATGGGGCGGGAGCCGACACCGGAGGAGATCGCCCAGAAGATCGACTTGCCGGTTGACAAGGTGAGGAAGGTCCTCAAGATCGCCCAGGAGCCGATCTCTCTCGAGACGCCCATCGGGGAGGAGGAGGACTCTCACCTGGGTGACTTCATCGAAGACAAAGGGGTCGTGTCGCCGGTGGAGGCGGTCATCGGGATGAACCTGGGCAGTCAAACCCAGGAGGTCCTCGACTCGTTGACGGAGCGGGAGAAAAAGGTCTTGAGGCTCCGCTTCGGGATCGGCGATGGGCGCGACCACACCCTGGAGGAGGTCGGCCAGCAGTTCGACGTCACCCGAGAGCGGATTCGACAGATCGAGGCCAAGGCGCTGCGGAAGCTGCGCCATCCGACCCGAAGCAAGAAGCTGAAGAGCTTCGTCGAAGCATAGTGCGCGTCGCGCGCTGGTTCAGAGCTCATGATTCAGAGACGCGACTTGGCTGACGACCTTGATACGAAGTCTACGAACAACCATGAACCATGAACTATGTGGGCCCATAGCTCAGTTGGGTAGAGCCCCCGGCTCATAACCGGGTCGTCCCTGGTTCGAGTCCAGGTGGGCCCACCACCGCGCAGCCATCGGCCCTCGGCACTGAGCCCAGCATGCGCCAACGTTCGACGCCGATTCCTGATGGCGTGGTTCCGACCGGATTGGACTGGAGCGATGCGTGTTGGCGGAATTGGAACGGCTCGTTGAACTCCAGCGACTCGACTCCGAGATCGCCCTGCTCGAGGCGGCGGCCGCCGCTATCCCGGGGCAGATCCAGGAGATAGAGGAGCAGGTTCGGCAGGCCATGGCGATCCTCGAGGCGGCGAAGGCCGACACGGACCGGATGCAGAAGCGTCGCCGCCAGAAGGAGCGGGAACTGGAGGAGTTTACCGGCCAACTCAAGAAGCGGCAGAGCCGACTCTTTGAGATCAAGACCAACCAGGAATACACCGCCGTCCTGAAGGAGATCGAGGGGTTGAAGGAAAAGATCTCTTCCATTGAGGAGGAGATCCTGCTGCTCTTCGAGGAGATTGAGGTGGCAGTCAAGTCGCAGGAGGAACAGGAAGGCAGGGTGAGGTCTCAAGGGGCGGAGTTCACGAGAGATCGGCAGCGGAAAGAGGTCGAGCTCCGCGAGTTGCAGAGCCGGCTGTCCGCGCTGCAGGCTGCCCGGAGGGGCCAGTCGAAGGTGATCGACTCGGCGCTGCTGCAGCAGTATCTTCGGCTCCTCAAGAGCCGGGCTGGGCTGGCGGTTGCGCCGGCAAAGCACGGCTCTTGCGAAGGGTGCCACGTGGCGCTGACGCCTCAGGTGTACAACGAGGTCCGCCGGAGTGAAGAGATCCTGACCTGCGAACGCTGCGGCCGGATCCTCTACTGGAGTGGCTGAGGTGGAGCCGGAGAAGGTCTGTGCTGCCCTTCGCCGCCTCGCGTCCAAGGGAGCTCCCGATGGCGGACCGCCGCCGGCGTCGGGCCTGTCGTCGAGAGACAGGCGAGCGCTTCTGGAGGCGGTGGACCTGATCGAACGGGCGCACCCCCCCTCCGTCCCTGTCGGCCGAGACGGGGGAGTGCACCTCGTGATGAGCATCGATGGGGCGGCGCGCGGGAACCCTGGCCCGGCCGGTATCGGCGTCGTCATCAGGCGGGAGCATGGGGCCTACACGCGTGAGCTGTGGGAGTACATCGGCGAAGCGACGAACAACGCCGCCGAATACCAGGCCCTCCTTCTCGCCCTGAAGGAGGCAGCGAGGCTTCAGGCAACAGGGGTCAGGGTTCGATCCGATTCGGAGCTGCTGGTCCGCCAGATAGAAGGCCGCTATCGGGTGAAGCATCCCCGCTTGATGGAGCTGCACGCGCGGGCGCGCAACCTGATCCGGGCGTTTCGGTCGTTCAAGATCGAGCATGTCCGACGCGAGCTGAATCAAGAGGCCGATGCACTTGCCAATCGGGCGATCGATCAAGCGCTCGACGGGTCGCGTCGCGACGAGGGGCGCGCATGAGGCGACCGACGGCGGTCACACCCGCGAGGTCCTGCTCATGAGCGAGGGGCGATCGGTGAAGGGAAAGAAGCGGGGTGCGCCCTCCAGATGTTCGGAAGTCCTGACGGCGACCTTGAGCGGACTCGGCCTCGTTCGGACCGTCCGCCACCTCGTCGTGCTTAAGGCGTGGGATCGGGCTGTTCCTCAGCGGGTCAGGGAGCGCGCGACCGTGGAGGACTTCAGAGAGGACAAACTGACCCTCTGCGCGGCAGATCCGGTCTGGATGCATGAGCTCCACATGCTGCGCCACAAACTCAAGACGATGCTGAATGCGGAGATCGGAGAGCCGCTGGTTGGGGAAATCCTCTTGAGGATCGGCCGCGTCGCTCGCCGCGCAGACCCGGGCCCCTCTTCCCCCCTCGGGAGACGACCACCTGCCTTTCCGGAATTCCCGGAGTCGAAGATCGAGGAGGTTCTTGCCCCCGTCAAGGATCTTCCCTGTCGCGACGCCGTGGAGCGACTGCTTCGGCGACAGATAGCGAGGAGTATCTGACACACCCTGTTGCAAAGCCTCAACATAGGTGTGGCTCATGCGTGGCGTCGCGATCGGGGCGCCTTGTAACCTATTGAAAATCCTACGACACGTCTCGGGAAATTCTTAATTGGTTCTCAATCTAATTGGTACGCTGATTGCACAGCAGTTGCGGGCTTCGCTTTACAACTACCTAGAACAGCGGTCCTTGAAGCCCCGAGTCGGTTTTTTCATGATCATTGCGAAGCATATCGAGAAAACGAAAGGAGAACCGTGAGCCACCAGCGAACGCTTCAGAGAGCTGCGGTCTGCGAAGGGGTAGGACTTCACACCGGCCGGCCGGTTCGAATGCGGCTCGACTCGGCCCCGCCCAACTCGGGGGTGGTGTTTCGGCGGGTCGATCTCCCCAGAGCCCCGATCGTTGAAGCGAGGCCGGGCAACGTGGTCGATGTGCACCACGCCACCTCGATCGCGAAGGATGGGATCGAGGTCAGGACGATCGAGCACCTGATGGCGGCGTTCGCGGGGCTTGGGGTGGATAACGTGTTGGTGGAGCTTGACGCCGAAGAGGTTCCCGCTATGGACGGGAGCGCCGCGCCGTTCGTGGAGATGATCAGGAAGGTGGGTCTGCGACGCCAGATGGCTCCCAGGACATATTTGAAAGTCAAGGAGCGCCTCGTCGTCGAGGCCGACCGTCGGAGCATCCAGATCGTCCCATCCGAGCGGCTCCAGGTGATCTACACGATGCGCTTCGACCATCCCATGCTCGGGGAGCAGTCGGTGGCCTTCGATCTGACCAGGGAGACCTTCGTCCGCGAGATCGCCAGTTGTCGGACCTACGGGTTCATGAAGGACGTCGAGGAGCTTCGCCGCCGCAACCTGGCACTCGGTGGCTCATTCGAGAACGCCGTCGTGATCGGCGAGGGCGGGGTGCTCAACGGCGACCTGCGTTTCCGCGACGAGCTGGTCCGGCACAAGGTCCTCGATCTGGTCGGCGACCTGTATCTACTCGGCAAGCCTGTCGTGGGGACGGTGATCGCGCACAGCGCAGGCCACCTCCTCCACACGAAGCTCGTCCAGGAGATCCAGCGACACCTCGACCTTCAACATGCGGCCCCCACGAGGAACAGCGTGATCGAGCGCTGGGCGAGACCCTTGCTTGAGTCTGGACGTCCCCTCGAGGTGGCCCCCTCCTGATGCAGTAGTTCCCACCGGTCCCTCGTTACCCTCGCCGCACATCGCGCGCCCATCCGGGGCACGCGACTTTGCCCTTGCAATCGTTTCTCGAGTTCGGCTATAGTGGCGGCAGTGTTCGGCGTGCCCGGCGAGGTGGGCTGCATGCAGGTCTTTTCTGTCAAGTCGCTGTTTCCCATTGACCCCGGCCGGTTTCGCACCCTCCTGGTTCGCCTCCACTTCACTGCCCCACGAGATCGGCCAGTAGCAGACTAGCAGGCGTTCACATGGTCGCCCCAACTTACCCCGATCGTCGTCAGCGACGCGCCCGCCTGATCCCTGTGGCGGTCCTCGGCCTGGTGGTGGTGCTCACCACGGTCCAGGTCCTGATCCATCAGCTCCGGTTCCCGACGCCCATCGCAAGCAACATCCTGATCTTCGCCCTCGTCAACGTCAATCTGGTCCTCTTGTTGGTCCTCGTCGTGATGGTCTTTCGCAGTCTCTTCAAGGTCTATCTTGAGCGTCGGGATAACCTCCTGGGGTCGAAGTTCCGGGTCAAGCTGGTGGTGGCGTTTGTGAGCCTTTCGCTGCTGCCCGCGCTCCTGCTCTTCGTCGTGGCAAGCAACCTGCTCACCAACAGCGTCGATAGCTGGTTCAATATCAAGGTGGAAGAGTCCCTCCAGGACTCGCTGGAGGTCGCACAGCTCTTCGACAGGACCGCGAAGGAGACCATCCTGGCGCAGGCTCGCCACATCGCCTCCCGCATCGACCCCGGTGTCCTGAACAGCCAGGAGGGGCTGGAACTGGCCCGGTCGTTGATCGGGGAGAAGCTGGCCGAGTATAACCTCGGTGCCGTGCAGGTGATCGACGGCAGCGGGGCCGAGCTGATGGGTCTTCGCGCGAAACGGCGGGCCCCGGCAGATCTTCCGGCGCTGGGCCAAGCGTTCCGGCGAGGCCAGAGGGGCGAGACCTTCGCCATTGCCCAATCGACCTCCGATGGGGATTTCGTCCGGGGCGTGGCGCCGATCGCCGTCTCGAACGGTCGTGCCACCTTTCTCGTCGCCACGCAGTTGATTCCCGAGGCCGCCTCGGCCAAGGTCGGCGACGTCACGCGCGGGGTCAAGGAGTATCAGCAGCTCAAGACGTTGAAGAACCCGATCAAGGGGATCTATATCATGCTCTTCCTCATGGTCACGCTGGTGATCATCTTCGCCGCCGTGTGGGTCGGGGTCTATCTGGCGCGCGGGATCACGGTGCCGATCCAACAACTGGCCGAGGGCACGCGGGCGATTGCCGCGGGAAACCTCAACTACAGGGTCGATGTGAAGGCGGACGACGAGATCGGGATCCTGGTCGGCTCCTTCAACACGATGACCGAAGACCTCCGGCAGAGTAAGGCCGAACTGGAGAGCGCCAACCTCGATCTGCAGCGGTCCAACGTGGAGATGGACCAGCGGCGGGCCTACATGGAGACCGTGCTGGAGAACATCGCGACGGGCGTGCTCTCGCTCGACCGGCAGGGGATCATCACGACGATCAACCCGGCGGCCGTGAAGATCCTCGGCCTGGAGGGGCGTCCGATGCGACGCTCGCACTACGCGGAGCTCCTCCGGGGCGACTCGCTCGCGCCGCTTCGAGCCCTGTTGGATCGCAGCACGGGTCACGCGGCCGGGATCATGGATCAACAGATCACCCTCCGTCGCAACGGCCGGGTCGCCAACATCGTCGTGAGCATCAGCGGTCTGACCGAACGGCCTGAGAGCCCCCTGGGAAGGGTCGTGGTTCTGGAAGAGATCACCCAGCGTATCCGCGCCGAGCAGACGATGGCGTGGCGGGAGGTGGCGAGGCGGATCGCGCATGAGATCAAGAACCCCCTGACCCCCATCCACCTCTCCGCCCAGCGTCTCCGGAAGAAGTTCGCCGAGCGCGCCCCCGACTACGAGCAGGTCTTCGACGAGTGCACGCGCACCATCATCTCGGAGGTCAAGGCGCTCAAGGGCCTGGTCGATCAGTTCTCGAAATACGCCGTGAAGATGCCGTCGTCCGACCCGAAGCCCAGCGACCTGCACCTGGTGGTGGAGATGGTCCTGACGCTCTACTCGGCGGTCCCGAAGGGGGTGAAGATCGGTCGCGAGCTGGACCCGGAACTCCCGTTCGTGAATGTGGACCCCGAGCAGATACGGCGGGCGCTGATCAACCTGGTGGATAACGCCTTGGATGCCGTCGGCGGAGAGGGCGAGATCACCATCAGGACCCGATACGTGAAGGCCAGGGAGGTGGTCGCGCTGGAGGTGGTCGATACCGGCCGCGGGATCCCGCAGGCCGACAGGGAACGGTTGTTCCTTCCTTACTTCTCGACCAAACTGGGCGGGACCGGCCTGGGCCTGGCGATCGTGCGTCGGATCGTGGCCGATCACGCCGGCCAGATCCGGATCGAGGATCACGTCCCGCGGGGGACGCGGGTCATCATCGAGCTGCCGGCCCCGATGCCTTCGGGGGGGAATGGCGATGGAGTCGAGGCATGGCCCACGAAGACATCCTAGTCGTCGATGACGAGCAGGAGGTCCTGAAGTCGATCCTGGACATCCTGAGGGACGAAGGGTATCGACCCAGAGGGGTGAGAGACGGCCAGGAGGCGCTGCGCGCGATCCAGAAGGCCGCCCCCGACCTGGTGATCCTCGACATCTGGATGCCGGGGCTCGACGGCCTCGAGATCCTCGAGGCAATCAAGCGGCTCCACACGGAGCTCCCTGTCGTCATGATCTCTGGGCACGGGACCATCGAGACCGCCGTCAAGGCGACCAAGCTGGGCGCCTACGATTACCTCGAGAAGCCGTTGGACCTGGAGAAGGTCCAGCTCACGGTCCGTCACGCGCT
>Ga0187892_10006847_pt1 | contig 16637 bp, 14 predicted proteins | sample MA1701073metaG_FD_139345 | JGI IMG/M metagenome (GOLD analysis project Ga0187892, IMG submission 139345) | Bio-ooze microbial communities from a basaltic lava cave in the Kipuka Kanohina Cave System on the Island of Hawaii, USA - MA170107-3 metaG ... | reverse complement strand
GTGCGATGACCGCTTCCCACTGCGGGCCCAGTGCCAACCGCACAAAGTCATCCGCAGTGAGGGCCAGACCAAAACACATCGGTAAGGTCAGATATGCGATCGCTTCTGTTAGCATGAGGAAGTAACGACGTAGTGCTTGCTGATCCGTCTGGACAGCAGAGAAGATCCCAGGCACTACCTTAGAACAAAGAGCAAGTACCTCGACTACCAGAAATGATGAGAAGGTCGTGGCGAAACCAAACACACCGAGGGCATCTTTGCCTAAAACGCGGCCAATTATAGTCGAGTCAAAGTTGCTGTAGCCGTACCATGCGGCGCGAGAGATCATCATGTACCAACCTGCGCCAAGTGAGCGGATAAGAGTTTTCAGTTCTCGCGGCCAACTTGGTCGATAAGGTCTTAAGATGCAGGCCGCCAGAGTGACCATGACCGAACTCAGGAGGGTATTGCAAACCAGAGCCCAGTGTCCGAGTCCTAAGGTTGCCGCAATCGTAACTGTTACCGCTGCTGCGGCAAGCTGAAGCCCATCCATGCCTGCCAGGGCCTGGAATCGAAGTTCTCGCTGTAACATCGCTCGCGGGAGGACTTGAATAGAATCTGCAATAAAAGTCAAACTAAGAGCACAGACGATGGCCACGACCGCGGGTTCATGAAAGTATGTCGCAATCGGAACGGAAAGGATAAAAAATAGCCCAGTCAAAGAACTGCCAAGTAACAAGACCGCCCCCGCCAATCGCCTAAGTTGCTCTTGACTCAGTGTTCGATCTTGAACAAGGACACCATCAAGCCCAAACCCTTCGACCATCCTTGCAAGTCCGATGGGAATTGTTGCCATCGCTACCAAACCATAGTCGCCAGGACGCAGGATGCGGGCGACGTATAGCATGGCTGCCCAACTGATTATTTGGGCGCTCCATCGAAAGAGCACCGTCCAGGCAATTCCGCTGAATAACGCCCGATCCAAAATCTGGACGGTCGCAGTAGCGCTAAGTTCAGCCTGCTTTTGCTGTTCGTCGGCCATCTCGCGGAATATCTGTCTCAAGGATGAAGTTGACGAACCACTTACTTACTTCTGACAGATTAACTTACCTTAGGTGCTTCAGCACGAACCGCAATTCTTCGTAGAGTCGTCGCCGTCTCCACAATAAAGAATGCAGAAGGGAATTTATTAATGAAAGCTTTTGTCTAAGATGTAACTGAGAGTGTACAATTGTAGTGAAATGGTCTGCGCTCCGGTAGAGACATGGCAAGGTTAATTTAGGCTTCCCGTTGTAGAACCTGGTTTGCCATTCCAGATCGTTGCTGTGTTGACTCGAAGCATCGGGCTGCAACCTTCGAAGAAGTAGACACTCTGGAATTTCAAAGAACTTGCCCAAAAGGCTTAGCTCCCCTAGCACACAGTAATCTCCCCCGGAGTAGGTCCGTAGGAGTCGCGTTTTCGACAAGGCAGAGGTGCGTATTAATCCATAATGAGGGTTTACTAAATGTCCTGCATATATTATGTATCGTAATCTTTCGTGAGCAGCGTCGTCTCGCAAATCCCAACCCGGATCATATCTGTCGAAAGGCGTTCCGGTCTCATCAATAAACCTGATCTTTGCGCAGGCAAGCACCGCTGTGGGAGTGGTATCCAAAACGCTCAAGCAACGGGCTACAAGCTCTGGGCTACACACATCATCAGCCGTAGCCCACTTGAAGTATTCTCCGCTAGATAGCTCAAAAACGTGATTAAAGTTACGAGCCGCCCCAACGTTTTCCTTATTCCGATAGTAACGGATGCGTTGATCACTCGCTGCGTAAGTACGGCAAATTGACTCTGTTTGGTCTGTTGAAGCGTTATCCGAGATAATCAGTTCGAAATCGGCATAGGTTTGCGCTAAAAGCGAGTCTAATGCCTCTTTGAGGAAGCGCTCGCCGTTATATACAGGGAGGCCAATACTCACCCGGGGTTTGTTGTCACTCACAATTCCCTCTTTACAGAAAAAGAGATTGCAGGGAATATACGGGTCTGCTGTGGTTCGATTTAATCTACAGTCTAGCCCCAAGCGAATTTTCTCTGCGCAGGGCGCGTGAAAACACTTTGGCTATATCCGATCCGATCATATAGAAAGGATAGAAGAACTGAAGCAACCATGCCTCCCCAAGACTTATAAGGCTCGCTCTCTTTTCTTCTATCCACTCGCAACCTTTTACCCCACTACTCGGATAAACATCGAAATCCTTGTACAGAGTGCCAAACATCCAGTCCCATATTGTGAGGCGTTCACCAAAGTTCCGGTCAAGATGCTCTGGCTCTATGGAGTGATGAAGTCTGTGGTTTTGCGGTGTCACAAGAATATATTTGAGCGGCCCCATATTGGTCCGAACATTTGCATGAATGTAATAGCCCCACATGTTGTTAAACAAAAGGAAGAGACTCCATGCCGGATAGGAGCCACCAACGATTGCGATTGGTACTGCCTTGATTAAGAGATTTATCAGCCCTTCAAACGGGTGATTGCGGAAAGTCGTAAACAGGTTGACATGACGCTGGGAATGGTGGACCGCATGGAAATACCAGAACCACGGGACTTTGTGCTTGAGCCAGTGGGTAACGTAAAACATGAAGTCTACAATGAGGAATGCTCCTATTGCCTGGATGGAGACTGGTTGTCCATCGAGCAGATTGGTATCCAGGAACGGTACGTATGTCGCGAAGGCTCTATTGATGAGTGCTGCTCCTGACACAATAATCGTTGCCTCTATCGGCAACGAAAAAATGGGATACAAGAAATCAAGAGGCAAGTTCCCACTGGATAGGGACCTCGGCTTCTCTGCAGGCCACATCTTTCCCAAAAGCACCCATAAGGGAACGGCTAGTAGCATGACGTATGGGTTGAGATAGACATCCCGAAACAAAGACCAAACTGGTTGCAGACCGTATGATTCAAATGCGACCTTCAACGCCTGTTTGTCTACCCCAAGGAGGGAGAACAGCCCGATCAGTTGTTCAGTTATCCAGTGAAACGCTTCCATCGATAGCCTATCTCATGATCGACTACGACTTATACGTGATAGAAGTGTCTTCCTGACTCGACTATTGTGTGAGCACAATCAACAATAGATTGTAGGTCAGTTAGCATAAGTCTGGTATTACCAATTTTTTTCGTGGTTATAAGATTTTTTGCTTTTAATTCATTTTCTACAACGGGAAAGTTGCGACTCTGGATTGCTTCTTTACTAAAAACAAAAGTTTTAACCCTTCTTTCTTCACCACTAGTGTCGATAATAATACTGTCCAATAATTCGTCTCGGTATACTTTTACTGGCGCACATTCTGCATAAAGGTCCTCCAAGTAATGGAGAAAAGAAAGACTCAGAAAGGAAACATCAAAAAAAAGAACTTTGGTATTGAGTTGCAATAATTTTTCAAATGGTGACCCTTTCCCGCAAGAATGCATTATTTTATCGTGATCCGCGATAAGCCACTCGGCTCTGGAGCCGAGGGCTAAAATGGGATGAAGAGGGTTGGCGCTTCTTAACACACCTTCGCGCCGCCGAAAGCTTTCGCTGATCATTCCCATTCGGGAAATAGTCTTTTTAACGTTGAAAGGCTCGCCCATTTTCAAGTAGTCATATGATGACCCTTTGTACGTCATTGACATCATAATCACATTTCCCGAAGCCCCAACAACGTTCAGAATGCAGTCGATGATTTGTCGCGCCTCACCCGTAAATCCATTGAAAGCAGTAAAGGAGCTATGAACTAAAATCGTGTCACCTTCTACAAGCCCCATTTTTCCAAGCTCACCCTCTAGCTGAGAAGGCGTATAGGAATAAAATTGGTTAATAACCCTGGCCTTAATGATGGCATATTTTCTTTTGAAATATCGTTTCTGTGTGGGTGAAAGATAATTCTTTACGATATCAACTAAAGACATAATCTTCACTCAACTTCTAGTGAGAGGCAGCACTCTCTTCGGCATCTAAGAGCTGCGCAGAATATGCCTTCGAGTCTCGTTCCGTCAGTTCGCTGATCACAGCCGGTCGATCAAGCTTGCCACTAGCGGTGCGCGGCATCTCTCCCTTCCATACATGAATTGCACGCGGCCACATGTAGCTTGGCATATGCTTGCGGCAGAAGGCCAGTAATTGACCTGCGCCAGGCTGGACTCCCTCGCGGAAAGAAACTACGGCATTGACTACTTGTCCAAGCAATTCATCTGGTACGCCGAACGCGACGGCGTCTGTTACCCAGCCGCTGTTGAAAAGTATGTCCTCAACTTCTGTCGGGCTGATGCGAAAATCACTACATTTAATAAACAAACTGGTACGGCCAACGAACCAGAGGAAGTCATCCTCGTCTTTGAAGACAGTATCCCCGCTGTACAAAACCTTTTCATCGCCAATCAGGTGTTTGAGGTGCGGACAGGGTCTGATTTTTTCCGCGGTGGCTTCGGGTTTCCCCCAGTAACCCATGCTAATAAGGCTCCCACGATGGAGCAACTCGCCATAGTCGTTGGGGCCGCAAAGCCCTTTCTCCGAATGCACGACATAAAGTTCTACATTGGGCAATGGCTTGCCGATCGATCCCATCTTTCGTGCGTAATCTTCTGGGGGCAGGAAACTGGAACGAAACCCCTCGGTCATTCCGTACATAAGGTAGAGCTTCGTATGCGGGAAGATTTTTGGCCACACCCGCACAATACTGCTTGGCAGGCTTCCTCCGCTGTTGGCGACGTAGCGCAGGTGAGGCAGACTAACCGGGTGTTCCTCAAGCATTCGTACAACCGGGATCCAAATGGTAGGTACCGTCGCCATGCCGGTGATACGTTGATGGACTAGGGTCTTGATGATTTCTGCGGCCGTTGCGATTGGCTGGAGAACGAGGGTTGCCCCGACGAGGAACATGGTTGTGAGCTGGCTCAGGCCGTAGTCAAAACTCATGGGCATGATACCAATCGCCCGTTCGTCCGCGTTGTTTTCGAGATGCGTTGCCGCTGCCCTGGCGCTTTGTACTACATTCAAATGTGACAGCATCACCCCCTTGGGGCGACCGGTCGAGCCAGACGTATAAAGGATTGCACACAGATCAGTATCAATGATGTTCACGTCAGGCGCTTTCAGCCCCGAGGGTAGCTCTTCCATACTCATCACATTCTCGTAATCGAAAGCTTTGCTGCCTTTCACGAGAATATATTCGAGAGAGGAAGGAAGGCCAGCTTCAATCAGGGCCGAAGCCTTGCGTGGTTCGGTAATCAACAGGCGGATATCACAATCCGAGATATTATACTTAAGCTGCGCGACAGTGCATTGATGATGGATGTTGACAAAGATGGCGCCGATACGTGAGATGGCAAACGAGGCAATCACTTCTGCAAACGACTTGAGAAGATGGATGCCAACACGATCTCCTTTTCTTATACCCAGGTGATACAAATTGCCGGCTAACTGCTCGACTTGTTCGTTCAACTGTGCATAGGAGAGACTCTTGTCCCCACTCACAATCGCAGGATGATCAGCGCGATTTTTTAGGCTTATTTTCAAAAGATCATGAAAAGTGAAACAGAACATAGGATTCCTACCTAAATCAGAGAAATAGAGATATTCCTTCCTCTTCGGGAGTTTGTCTCCGGCCACGCTGGTGGAGTCACAAGCGTACCTTCCCGGGTGATATCAGTGATTATCGGTTTATTGTTGTAAGTTTCGACGAGCAACTCACGTGGCTGTCGATGCGTAATGAAGTAGATTGGACTGGCGGTCAGCCCATAAGCCCCACTGCTGCCAATAGCGATAACATCGCCCCGATCCATAGGGCCAAGCTCAACATCTCGCCCCATCAAATCAATACTGGTGCACAAAGGACCCACCAAGTCGTATTTGGCCAAATTGTCTCCCGGGAGAACTGGAGTAACTCGGTAGATAGGATAGTTGCGCTTTATAATATTCCCGAGATTCCCACTTGCTCCCAACTGATGGTTCATGCCCCCGTCGAGGATTAAGATTTCACGTCCGCGTGACGATTTCTTGGAGAGCACACTGGTCAAATAATATCCAGCCTCGCCGACCAGAAACCGGCCCATCTCCAGGCTCAATTCTGCACCGCTGGTATATGGATTGACTCGCAATTCGTTAAATACCGACCGGGATCTTTCAGCGACAGCTTGTAAATCAAGCGGTTGATCTCGATCGTGGTAAGGAATGCCGAACCCACTGCCAAAGATAAGACGGCTGGGATAGAGGCTATGGCGTTGTGAATAGTCCTTAAAGAGGTTGGCCGAGTAAGCAAAAGTTTCAACAATCGAGTCTGCTTCCAGGCACTGTGTTCCCGCAAATATGTGGAAGCCACTGAACCGTACGTGTTTCAAGGAAGCCACAACTTCTAACGCGGAGTCCAGCTCCTCCTCATCGATACCAAACTGGCTGGCGCGTGTCGCCATCGCGACCCCATAACCTTTTGCGATCTTCTTGGGGTTAACGCGTAACATTACAGGAATTGTTTTACCCAGTTCATCGCCAAGTTGATCAAGACGACACATCTCTGATGCGCTTTCAACTACTAACTGACCACAGTTGCGCTCAGCTGCTATGCGAAGCTCCCAATCGGCCTTGCCCGGGCCTACAAAGGTAAACAAGGTCGGATCGTAGCCAGCTTCGGCGGCCACAATTAGCTCACCTCCTGACGAAATATCCAGGTGATCGACATATGGTGCGAGTCGGCGAAGTAAAGCTCGGTTCGGGTTCGCCTTCATCGCGTAGCTGATGCAGAGATGATTATTAAAAATTTGACGGACGGTCGTAATACGTTCAACTATGTGGTCGAGAAAGTAAACGTAGCACGGTGTCCCGAACTGCTCTGCAATTTGCCGCAGGATTGTGTCAGGCATTACGATCTATCTCACTTTTAGACTCAGTGTCCTTAGCCTTCCTGGCCATCTTCTAATGAATGTATGACGAAATCCGCAGTGGCGACGACCGAGCCGAAATTATCCAGCACCAGATCATCGTCTCGTACGGTGAGGTTAAAGGTTGTCTCGATAAAATTCACAATTTCGAGGAGACTGAGAGAGTCAATGATACCTTCCTCGAAAAGCCTGTCTGTCGGATGTATAGGTTCTTGGTCGGCCAGCGAGAAGGTATCACAAATGAACTTGTGCAGTGTCTCAATAACTTCTTCTTTTGAGACGCCAGGCATAATCGAGCCTCCTCTCATGAGAACTTGAACAATTGATATACTGACGAGTATCCAAATCGATGTAGAACTGGACCTGAAAAGCTAAGACTCACAGCCCTCGGATTTCTTTCTCAAGCAGGTTCGAATCGACGAAAAATTTACCTGCCCAACTGAGATACTGATAAGCATTGTACCCACCATACACCGGGAATGAACCTTTAACGGCACCTCGGATTTCTGGTCGTCCATCGATATCCATTGCACATCGGAGATAGCGATTAGCGGCATATGCAGCGTCTCGATACTGAACAGTACCGGTGTCCTGAAACAACATAAGCCAACAGATCGCTATCTGGGCTGTCCCTGTCAGGCAAGACCAGTTGACTACTCCGTTCCAAGATGAATCTAGTTGACCAGGAAGAAACCCATCATTTCTCAACGTTGTGAGAAGTCCAGTGGCTGTCTTCTGTGCAGCCTGCAGGAAGCAGGTATCCTTTGTGAATCGGTATGCTTCAATAACTCCGCGTAGAGCATACCCTATCGTATGGGTCAATGGCTGGAGGGGATCACTCAGGCAGCATTTCTCAAACCACCCATTTTCACGTTGTAAAGAGAGCGCCCATCTGACGTTGGCGAGAGCAGCTTTTGCGTAAGGCTTATCAGGCTCAATACAAGCCGCTTTCAAGAGCCCCCAAGCAATATGAGTGTCATACGTTTTTTCACCGGATATAGCGAACGGCGTGGAGAATCTGCGCCAACAGCCATCAGGATCCTGTATCGATACTAACCAATTCGCCGCACAGCGTAGGGTTTCTCGGTACTGACCAAATTCGCGAGCACCACTCGCCAAGCCGAGGAGAATCTGGCCGGTATTGAAGGCAACAGGGGCTACGGGAACAGAGTCTACCATCCCACCTTGAAACCCACCTTCTGGAAACTGGATTGAAACGAGCCAATCCAGCATTCGTTTCGCTCTCCCAAGGCTAGTTTCGTCTCTATACAATCTCGCGTAGGCAAGCATTGTTGGTATAATAAACCCTGTCGTCTCGGGGTAGGAAGAACTCCAGCCATTTATTAGACTGTAGTGACGCGCCACACCTCCGTCGGCTGAGGCAGAATTGTCCTGAGCACGGCAGAGCCATGCCACACCCTCCTTGATTGCCTGGTCAACGCCGGGATCTTGCCCCAGAAGCCTTGAGCGATCCTTGCGATGTTCCGCCTTGGCTGATAACGGGAGTCGCAGGTAGCTATGGAAGGCATTTATTGCTTGAAGTATGGAACTAGACATGTCTATTCAGCTTTCAAATCTGTCTCGCTAGATCTCTCTCGCTAAAATGACAATGCGACTTTCACAGCCTATCGCTGAGTTGATCTCCCGGCTTAAGCATTGCCGCGGCTTCTAGATATTGTCCATCCACCAGCAACTTGCGAACGAGGAGCCATTCATCATGGCATGCTACATAAATCCCTGAGTCTCCAACTTGACCGACTGTCCCCGGCAGAGAATCGGCTTGGCAGCCAGTGAGGGAAGCCTTCGCAACAGCAATCTCTAGATTTCCCTTCATCGTCCGAGGGTGACCCCAAGGCGACTGAAACGGGAAGAAGTCGCAGGCACGGACAAAGTTAAAAACCTCACGTGCGCTGAGAGACCAGATCACACAGCCTTTCTGTGGGACTTTAGCGTTAAAGTATTCTCTGTTCGTAAGATCTTGAGAATCCAGGGGAATAGCCTGTAAACCGTGAGACGCTGCCTCAAGAAGTCGTAGGATAAGCAATATGCCCTCTTTCACGCACTTAGCGGTTAAAGTCAGCGCCGAGTCTGTCTCTTCAAGACTGAAAAGCGATTGGTACACAATAGGGCCAGCATCGATTTTTGGCACCATCTTGTGAAGTGTCACCCCATGTACATTTTCGCCATTGTAAAGCGCCCAGCTCACAGGATTAAAGCCAGCATAACGAGGAAGCGGTCCAGGATGCATATTGAAGCTGCCGAGGCTGGGAGCGTTAAGGACTTCGTCCTTTATAATGAACAAAGAATATATATTGAGAAGAAGATCAATTTTTTCAGAGCGGATCTTGGATGCAAAATTTGGATCTTTCACAAGTTCGGCTGGCCAGACAGGATATCCTAGTTTTTTCGCAGTATCCCATAGGGTCATGACAATAGCTTTTTTTGCAGGAGAAGCCATCACAGCGACAAGGTGGTGGTCGGTGCGTGCGACTGCCTTCAGAGTCTGTATCCCAGCTGACTCCCCACCTACTAATAAGATATTTAGGTTCTTGCTCATTGATCTTACAACCTATTGGATCTTTAGTTACTGGGAGAACATAGGGACCTCAATCGAGCGGAAGCCACCGTGTCAGTGCCGGGCCTGCCCATTTGACAATCGGCACTGGCAGCCGTTTCCAAGTTTCGATAAACAACCGCAAGCGTGGGTTGGCTGGACTAACGTTAGGGATATCTGACCCATTCACTAGCACATACTGATAGGCCAGCGGTCGAGGCTCGAACCCCCAGTGGCGCTTGAATTCGTACGAACCGGTGCCTTCGCGGCTGCGGCCAAAATCAAAGACCCGATATCCGGCTAGACCTGCGTTTTTCATCAGTTCCCAATACATGAAGTCATTCACCGCTAAAGAAAAAGCCTCGGGGAGCGATGCGCCATAGTACGGCATGACACGGTCTTCATAGAAAAATGAAATCACGCCAGCAATCATCCGTCCCTCGTGCCAGATTGTGAGGAGTTCAGCTTCCCGGTCGAAATAGTCACGAACCGCCTCGAACACCCGCTTCGGAAACGCTGGAGACCCTAGTCGTCGCTTGTTGACCACAAACACTTCGTAGAAGCGATCGAGATACTCCCAGCCTCGCCGCGCTTCGAGGTTGTTCTTCATCCCCTGCCGAACCATGCGACGCGGTTTTCTGGGGATGGCAGCAAGGTTGACCTCCGGGTCAGGGTCAAGCGGCTTGGCGAACGCTGAATAGAGAGACTTGGTTGGGAGACCAGGCGTTGGGTCAGAGAGATGGCGAAGTTCCACGTAGCGAACCTTCAGGCGGCGAGCCAATTCACCAGCCTCATCGAGAAGCATCTGACGAGCCCAAGTATCAGACCCACACAATCCACCATACACTCCGTACATGACGGAAATCAGCACATGGCCGGAAAGCAATCCTGTGAGTTCAAAGAGTGGAAGTATTGCACGGATTTCAGTGCCCTCACGTGCCAGCAAATAATGCGGCGTTAGTCGGTAGGCTCTTTCGACCACACGTTTCCAAGCAGTCAAATGAAACACCGTGCCATCGGGTGAGGAACGGACGAATCGATCCCAAGCTTCCTTTTCCTGAGAATCTTTCTCACTGAGTCGGTGAATTTGTATGGAGGCATGCGTTTGCAGGGACATTAAAGGGCTATTTTCTTTTATCACTCGGGCTTCCATCGAGGCGAAGGTTCCTCTTGATTTGTTCGTTAGAACAGACTCAATACGACAGTTGTTCCCTGAGCACGGCAACGATGCGTTCCGCCGTCCGGCCGTCCCACAGGGGCGGCGGCTCCGGCTTGGCTTGAGAGTCGGCGAGGATAGCTAAGGCTTCGTCGATAATTTTCGCTGGGGAAACCCCAACAAGGCGATTCGTCCCATGAGTTACAGTCACCGGACGCTCCGTATTCTCGCGTAACGTCAGGCAAGGAACGCCGAGAATGGTTGTCTCTTCTTGAAGTCCGCCGGAATCTGTCAGAACCAAGCGTGCGTCAGACACAAGCGCCATGAAATCCAGGTACCCCACAGGTTCAAGACAACAAATTCCTCTTGCAGGCAGCTTCTCATCCCCAAACCACAACGCGTAGCGTACTCCATTCAGCGTTTTCAGGCGGGTACGGGTACGGGGATGAACGGGGAAAATCAGTGGCACCCGCTGAGCAATTTCTCCCAGAGCCTCCAATAACTCTCGAAGTTTTGTTTCATCATCAACATTGGACGGACGGTGGAGGGTAATAATCCCGTAGCGTTGCTTCTCTACACCCAACCGTCTATGGACCAGCGATCTCTCCCACAAGCGTCGCGAACTCTCCAGAGAATCAATCATGACGTTACCGACAAAGAAGATTTTTTGCTCAGCGATACCCTCACGCAGGAGGTTTTGTTTACCACTTTCCTCTGTCACAAAAAGATAATCTGAGATCGTATCTGTTGCTAACCGATTAATTTCTTCCGGCATGGTCCGGTCAAAGCTTCGCAGTCCAGCTTCGACATGGGCAACTGGAATTTGGAGTTTCACTGCGGTCAAGGCAGCCGCCAACGTAGAGTTCACATCACCGACAACGACAACCACATCCGGCCTGTGTTCCTCGAAGACTGGCTCAATCCGCTTCATCACCTCCCCGGTTTGTGCCGCGTGCGACCCGGATCCCACTTCTAACGATACATCGGGGAGCGGAATCTGTAGGTCCTCAAAGAATTGCCCAGCCATACGCACATCGTAATGCTGCCCTGTGTGAACGAGTATGGGCTCGATATCGGGATAGCGTCGCATCTCCCTGATTAAGGGAGCAATCTTGACGAAATTAGGCCGTGCCCCAACGACATTGACGATTTTCACAATTCTCTCCGCTAAGCGAGTGCGAGCACTTCCCGCGCTACACCAAAACGCAGACAACGCAGCAGCTGAGATAGTTTCATCTCTTCCCGGGCGAGACCTACATAATGGCGGAAGCGGTGGTGCCAAGGCATGACTGGCCGGGGCTGGCCTGGGTCAAGTTCCCAAGGATGAAAGTAGAACATCACTGGATGTCGTTCTTTCGCGTTGACTCGTCGTATCCCATAGCGGGTCAAGATCTCTGGTAGTAAACGAAAATAGCCTCCACCGCCGATGGGAAAGTTTATCCCACAAAACCTCACAGTTCCAATGGGAAACTCAATGAGAACCAGACTCCCATTCTTCCGTATCTCATAGGGAAATCGCGGCGCCTCCGCTTGTCCGTAACGATCATGGACGATTGGGTACACACTTGAATCGTAGCGGAACCCTTCCTCTAACAAGATGTCGTAGGCCCATTGCTGGTTTGACTGGATGGAATAGTTGGGCGCTCGGTAGCCGATCACTACTGTGCCAGCGATGTCTTCCAAGACAGCTTTGGCGCGCCGCACATCGGCACGAAACTCATCCACACTTTGTCGAAAGACCAGTTCGTGTCGGTAACTATGGCACGCAATTTCATGTCCTTCCGCGGCAATTCTTCGCAGCATACTCGGGTGTTGTTCCGCAATCTGTCCAACGGTAAAGAAGGTGGCCTGGACATTGTGTTCGTGTAAGAGTGCTAACACGCGATCGATATTTTCCTCGACCCGACTCGGTAACGCCCCTCGTTGATGAGGAGGCACGGCAGACTCGAATTCCATGCCGTGGAAGTACTCTTCCACATCGACACTGAGAACATTCGTAATAGTCACAGTCTGATCACCTTGTTCTCTGGGACCGTCATCCCGCGGGTCGCGTTGCGCGCGTCAATGATCAAGTCGGCCTGCTGCACGATGGTATGATAATCGAACTCTCGGTGATCAGTGAGAATAACGGCAGCATCACACTCACGTAACACTTCAGCAGTCAAATCAACTCGCCGCACATCGAGTCCCTCATGTGCGAGTGAGGATACGAATGGATCCGCGTAGCAGACCTTGGCTCCTTTGCGTTGGAGCTCATTGATCACATCAATCGCTGGTGATTCGCGGACATCCCCTACTCCCCGCTTGTACGCCACGCCTAAGACCAGGATATCGGCACCTTTCAAGCATTTCTCTCTATTGTTCAAACCATCACTCAAAAGCTCAATAACATACCGAGGCATACTCCGATTGATGTCATCGGCAAGCGCAATAAACCGGGCTTCGTAACCATTGAGTCGCAGTTTCCATGAAAGATAGATTGGATCAATAGGGATACAATGTCCTCCTATACCCGGCCCTGGAGAAAAAGGCATAAAGCCAAACGGCTTCGTCGCCGCCGCATCAATCACTTCCCACACATTGGTCCCGAGATGGCGACACATCAGGGCAAACTCGTTCGCAAGAGCGATATTGACACTGCGGAAGGTATTTTCATAGAGTTTCGCCAGTTCAGCAACCGTTGGACTCGATACTTCCAGAACACGGGAAACGATCTGCCCATACAGCAGGGCGGCCATCCACGAACATTCAGAGGTAATCCCGCCAACAACCTTCGGGATATCTTTCACTTTGAACTGGGTATTCCCCGGATCGATCCGCTCTGGCGAGAAGGCCAGAAAGAAATCACGACCGATTTTCAGTCCACTTTCCTCAAACATCGGCAAAAGGACTTCTTTAGTAGTCCCAGGATAGGTTGTACTTTCAAGGATGACGAGAAACCCGGGATGCAGGTGTTTCTTCACTTCATTCGAGGAAGCGAGCACAAAGGAGATGTCCGGATCTTTCGACTTACGAAGCGGGGTCGGAACGCAAATAACAACCGCGTCACTGTCAGCCAGAACATTCATGTCTGTCGTAGCTCTATAGTGTCCGTCCTCTGTCAAATGGCGGACGGTTCTACTTTCAACATCCGGGATATAGGACTTTCCGACATTCAGAGAAGCTACTTTCTCCTCATCCAGATCGATCCCAGTTACCCGAAATCCGACTTTCGCAAACTCAATTGCGAGAGGTAGCCCAACATACCCTTGTCCAATGACAGCAATTCGCGCTGAATGATTACGAATTTTATCGCTCAGTCTCATGTGCTCCCTCGTCTCGTTGGTTTTTCTGCTTGCAAAAAATTGATGATCGCAGGGGATGTCCTCTGCTGATCGGCTTCTTTTTTCTCTGACCGATTTTTCCCTTCTTCATCACGGCCAAGCAAAACGATCTTTACTGTGTCAATGAGGATTCGCAGGTCGAACCACGGAGACATATGTTTCACATAATACAGGTCATAGCGCATTTTCTCGGTCACATCTTCTTGACTCACTGAGTAGCCATGTCGCACTTGCGCCCATCCCGTGATCCCCGGCCTGACCACCATCCGCAGCGAATAGTATGGGATCTGCTCGACCATCGTTTTGACGTTGCTGGCAATTTCTGGCCGTGGTCCCACCAGGTCCATATCGCCACGAAGAATATTGTTGAACTGTGGAAGCTCGTCGAGTCGGAGTTTTCGTAACCACTTTCCCACGCGAGTCACACGTGAGCTCACATCTCGTTCCCAAACCAATCCAGGTTCCTCTCCGGGCGGAACAGGATGCATTGTACGAAACTTGACCAACCGAAAAGTCCGTCCTCGTAATCCGGCTCGGTCTTGGACAAAAAAAACCGGGCCGTAAGAATCTAATTTTATCGCGAGGGCAATAAGCGCCATAAGTGGAGCTGTCAGCACTAACCCAACGAGCGCAAAAACCAAACTGACAACTCGCCGCAAGGCCATCTGAAAGCGCGATTTGGTGAAATCTCCCGAAAAAAAGAGGAAACTTGGAGTTAAACTTTCTATAGCTAATTTTTCCGTTAATCGTTCGTGGACTTCAATTCCATCTTCTACAACGATCCCGGCCATCCGTGCGTCAAGTAAATCTCTTACAGGAAGTCGCCCTCGCCGCTCGGTCAAGGCGACAATGATGTGATCAGGGCGGAGTTCGTTGACAATATCAGCGAGGCGGTCTAAAGGCCCAAGCAATGGGTACTGTGAGGATGGCGACGCGAACGACACCGAAGCACCTCGATCTTCCACAAGGCCAATGATTGCATAGCCGACATGAGGGGTAGCTTCAATTTCTTCAACAATCTTCCAGGCAAGGGGGCTCGTTCCTAAAATTAATACCCGTTCAGTCAGCGAACGGAGCTTGAGGAGACTATAGAGTACCCAGCGGACTGGCAGTACGACGGCAAGAACGACAGAGGAAATCAACAGACTTGAGAAAAACGGCCCAGCTTCGATTCCCATGAGGGGAAAAAGAGCATAGAAACCGTATAGCAAGATAAAGGTAAGCCCAAAGGCTCGTGGGAGGCGACTCAGAAATTCGCCGAAACTCCTCACAATCCGCAAGTCATAGAGATCACAGTAGTAGAACGACAGGATAAAACAGAACGCCGGAAAAAGAATTTGGCCACTGATCACCACGGTATTACTCCAAACGAACAGCGGCGATGGCGTCTGGAGAAGAATCGAACCACAAACCGCCAGAAATAATAGCATTATTTCAACAACTACCGGAGTGAAGATTTTCGGTCTCACCAGGAATTCCTATCCTTCATTAGTCCTTCGGAAAATGGTCTGAAATTTCCTCATGAAGCGGCCGGCTAGAGTTTCCTGATCGCCTCGTTTTCGAGGGGTATTGTATTGATAGTATGAGTAATAATTGGAATATCCGAATACAGGCTGGTCATCATTATTGAAAATAAGGCCCACCACCTTATTCGGATCAAGGATATTAGTTGCCTCTTCTATGAGCTTACGAGGCGTCTTGTGGGCCGCCACAACCATAAGAAATCCGTCAGCAATCCGTTCTATTAAGCGGCAGTCCGGAAAGGGAATAATCGGTGGTGTATCGAGAATCACGTAGTCATACTGTCGCCGAGCTTCGGTTAAAACTTCCTCTATCCGGAGAGACTTGAGGGTGTCATACGGAGTGGCCACTGCTCCTCCTGCATACAGGATCTTCAGGTTCATCAATGGAGGAAAGGCTATCGTAACGTCCTCAAGTGTCAGGTTCAGGTCCCGAACGAGGTCGAGCACCCCGGGTTGAGAGTGCCCCCCATCGCCAAGGTATTCAGCAATAGAGGGACGTCGCAGATCAAAGTCCATCAACAGGACGCGCGTTCCTGGAATTTGCGTCAGCGCTCCAGCAAGATTGATCGAGGTTGTGGTTTTCCCATCACCGACTGTGGGGCTAGAAATAGCAATCACGGACAGACCAGCTTCTTTGCGAAGTTGTTCAATGAGATGACACAGGGTTCGGTATTGCTCTGCCTCAAACGAATTTGACGCGAGAAGACTAACCAAGTGATTTTCTACTCCCGTCGGCGGCAACATTGGAGGAGGGGGAATAGTTTTGCGTCTTTCCAGCGCAATCTTCTCCGACCGGCTCCTGAGGTTTGACTCAGAACGACGACGAGCGGGCGGGTCTGTTACTGCTCCAACTCTTCCTTCTGTTTGTTTTTGCTTTCGCAGAGCGTGTTCTTGTTCCGCTCGCTCCAGGGCTTGGTAGAATCTGCTCATCGGTCTTGTCTTTCCAGAGAGGTTGATTAGCGGATCTGGCCCCCACCGGGAGAGCCAAAAGATCGGACAAGTTGTTCGTTTCCATTCGCAATACGGTAAGAGACGTTGACGAGGAGGATTAAGGACGTTACCAAGGCCACTACACCAAAACCGTTGTACAGACGACGACGGCGGCGGTCCTCGTTTGTCACAATCATAGGGATCGCTACGAGTACAGGGATTTTGACAAACTTCTTGAGATCATCGACGCGATGAAATGAGGAGTCC
>Ga0187892_10006845_pt1 | contig 16643 bp, 13 predicted proteins | sample MA1701073metaG_FD_139345 | JGI IMG/M metagenome (GOLD analysis project Ga0187892, IMG submission 139345) | Bio-ooze microbial communities from a basaltic lava cave in the Kipuka Kanohina Cave System on the Island of Hawaii, USA - MA170107-3 metaG ... | reverse complement strand
GACGGACGGCGGGGCCAAACCTAAACTCCCTGCTCGCAGGAATTCACCGGGCGAACGGATAATGGCGGATAGTGCGTCATAGAAACCTCCTCACCTACCCTCTCGCCCAATGGGAAGTGGAGTTTCAGGGCGCATGTTTCAAGGAGAAGACTGATGCCGCGAACATGCACATTACGAGGCAAGCCGCTCAACCTGGAGGGACGTGAGCTAAGGCCCGGGGATAAGGCCCCGGATGCGGCCTTGAAGAAGTCCCTGGTCGATTCGGTTCGAATCAGCGAAACAAGCGGCAGGGACCGCGTCTTCAGCGTGGTCCCCTCTCTGGATACGCCGGTATGCAGCCAGCAGACCAAGCGGTTTCACGAAGAGGCAGGCAAGCTTCCCAACGTCGATTTCTATACGATCAGCTGCGATCTGCCGACGGGAATGGCCAGGTTTTGCGGCGCTGAGGGCATGGACAAGGAACGATTCCGTGTCCTGAGCGACCACTTGGACACGAGTTTCGGCAAGGCCTATGGGACTTTGATCCCCGATTTGCGGGTCGAGTGCCGTGCAGTGTTCGTGGTCGACAGCGGCGGGACGATCCGCTATGCCGAGTACGTCCCGGAAGTGGCGAACCATCCAAACTACGACGCGGTCCTGGCCTGCATTAGGCAACTGGGCCGCTGATCTCTTGGGAGGAGGCTGTACGCCGATAGCCGACCCCAATTGTGGACGTAAGCAAGCCAACCCGCGCTAGCCGCGCCGCGGAACGGTCGCAAACCCATCCGTCGTATATCGCGACCATGATCTTCGGCGGGTACGCGGCTTTGCTATTCGCCTACTTCGGTCCCGCAGATCCAACGCGAGATGGGACGTTTCACACGTTCGCCGGGCATGCGGCATTTCTGATTCGAGTCTGATGCCGGACATACGCATCGACCGTGTGTTCCTTCGCGGAGGCCTTCACGCCGTGGGTTGCCGTGTGGGTGTTGGTCGCGGATCGGACCACCGGCCCATTATCGCCGACATTTCGACAGACGCCGGACGTCGCGAATAGCACTCCGATGGCGTCCCTGTGGCTCGTGTCGTTTACGGCGCTGCGGATTTGATCTTCGTGAACTGGAATTCCTTCGGCGTTTCGCCCTCGCCGCCCCCCACGCGCACGGTCATCGTGTCCGCGCCCGTCTGGCGGTAGGTCAATTTCATCAACGCCGTCTGGCTGGGGTTTGTGAAAACGAATTCACGGTCGCCGGCGCGACTCACTTGGAAGGTCAGCGGTGAGTCTTTCTCCTCCGAGGCCTTCATGTCCCGGCCGAAGTGCCGGAAACGATAAGTCAACTCGCCACTCTCCTCGACGATGGTTATGAGTTCGAACAACGAAACCCTGCCGTCTTTTTTCATCCAGCGGAACATACCGACCATCGAGTCGCCGGCCGGCGCCGCCCAGAACTCCTGCAACTGATCGCCGCCCTCCAGGTTCGCCCGCCAGTCGCCTTGAAGCCACGCGAGGTCCGCCAGCCTGACCTTGGGTTTCCCCTCGCCCGTCGCAAGCGCCACCCCGAAACCGCAGGCGAATGAAAGGATGGCAATTCGTCCTCCCCACTTGCGCATTTGCGATTCAGTCCGACACGGAGCACTCCGAGGAATTAACATATCGAGAATCCAGCCGAACCGCGCCCGCCAGGAAGCGGCCGGGTATATCGCTCGGCGGACGCCAACGCCTCACGCTACCGAATGATCCATTCTGTCGGCGTCATCATGATAACGCCCTCTGCATGGATGAGTTCGATCCGCTGAAGCATGCGGCCGATTGCCGCGGCCCGCAAGGGATCGACGGCGGCCAGCACCTCTAACGTCGACGCCAACAGAGGCGACGCGGCCAAACCGAGCTTCGGACTCGCCGAAACCCGGACCTCGTCTTCTTTGTCTTTCGGGATGAAGAGATCGAAGATCGTCGGCGGTTCGGGAATGACTCGGATGTCGAACTCTCCAACGCCCGCGCGCGACCCGGCGAACTTAACGGCTTCATCCAGGCCGCCAAGCTTATCCACGAGACCGAGTTCCAAAGCCTGGGCCCCGGTGTAGACCCGGCCACCCGCCATCTGATCAAGAGGCTTGGTCAGCCGCGAGCCGCGAGCCGTCGTCACATGGTCTTTGAAGACCTTGTAGATCGTTTCCATGTAATGCCGCAGCTTGGCCCGCTCCTTGGCGGTAAAGGGTTCGGAACTGCCGAACATACCGGCCATCTCGCCGCGCTGGTGGCGGTCCCAATTGATGCCCAGCTTGTTCCAACCGGCGGTCGTTACCAGCTTGCCGGCCACCACGCCGATGGAGGCCGTGATGGTCGTGCTGTCCGCGAAGATGGTTTCGGCCCCCAGGGAGACGTAATACCCCCCGCTGCCGGCGACGTTGCCCATCGAAACGACTAGGGGCTTCTTGGCGGCGACCCGTTTCGCAGCGTCGAGGATGATCTCGGAAGCCAGCGCCGAGCCGCCGGGCGAATCTACCCGCATCACGACGGCCTTGACCGAGTCATCGTCGGCGGCCTTGTCGAGCGCTTTGCGAATCGTCGTGCTGTAGGCGCCGTCGGAGGGCCCGAACGGGCTCAACTCAGCCGAGCCGGTCTGGATGGGGCCTTCGACATACACAATCGCGACGCTGGGTTCGGTGTACTCCTTGGGCGTGGGATTGAGCAACTGCATCAGGAAGCCGATCATCGCGAAAGGATCTTCCGGAATCTCCAAATCATCCGTGTCGCCATAATCACGGTCGATCTTGACGTCTTTACCGAAACGCTCCTTGAGATCCTTGACGAAGTCCTGCCGATGGCGAACGGAATCGACCAAACCGGCGGCCAGCGCCTCCTCTGCGGTATAGGGGCCATTATCGATAAGCGAACGGACCTTTTGTGGAGGCACGCTGCGCCCCTTGGCGATCATGTCTACGAGAGAATCGTACAAACCGTCGAGCAGCCACTTGGTCATCTCCTTGGAGGCATCCGACGGCCCGCTCCGCATCAAGGTTTCCGCGGCCGTCTTGTGGTCCCCGCAGGTTTCAAAATCCGGCGTAAACCCGAGCTTGTCCAGCGCCCCGCGCAAGTACGGACTCTCGCCGTAGAGCCCCATCAGCCACACATCGCCGGTCGGCACCACGCTGATGTGTGAAGCGCCCGTGGCGGCGGCGTAGGTTCCGTTGTGCAGCGAATCGGCATGAACAAAGACGGCCTTGTCCACGGCGCTGAATTGCCTCAGGGCGTCGTGAATCTCTTTGAGCTGGCCGAAGCCGAACTGGGCTTCCTCCAGGTCCACGACAATCGCCGCGACGTTGGAATCATGGCGGGCCTGCTTGAAGCGTTCCAGAAGCGACTTGAGCGAGACCGGCGGCTTGTCCCCGAACAGCGGCGGCATGCTGCTGGGCGTCTCCACCAGCTCGCCCTCCAGCTTGAAATACGCGATCGTCTTGGTCGGGCTCACCGATCGAGTCAGCTTCTTGAGTTGTTCAAATTGCGCGGAGACCGCATTCTGAAAGAGTAGCGACCCGAAAACCGCAATGACCATTGCCCATGTGTTCTTTTTCATCGCGATGACTCCTGGTTCTTACCTGTGAACTCGTTGTTCCTTCAAATGGAATATGCTATCACTCACATCGACGTGGTGGAAGCCCGACAGAGCCGTTTTCACAATTCCTTACATGTTCCTACCGTGGGACTGAATCGGAGCTGCGGGGCCTGCGGCCGATGCGCTTCGTCGGGCGTTCGATCGAGCCCATGTCAGAGTCAGTGCGACTCCGGCAAGGATGGCAGTCACCCCCAACAATTGCAGCCACAGGCCGGTCGTCTGCCCGGCGCGCAACGCAATCAGCCCGCCGACCAGCAGGGACATCGAGACCAGGTTGCAGGCGGCGCCGCCGTTGGGCCTCAACAATAAGAGCCACAACGACGCCACGATCATCAGCTCCCGCACCAACGGGAAAACGGATATCCCAAAGGCCAAGGCGTCCGGCAGATAGGCCAGGGCGCGGAAATTGTAGTGCACTCCGGTTTCGTCGGCGACGACGGCGATCGGTTTCGGCCGCGGCATGGCCATCACCTCCCCGGCCTTGGTCTTGACCCATGCGTGTTCAAAGTCGGTGACCAGCGTGGCCGGAATACCGACTCGGGTGAGTAGCGACGCGGCGATGACCGCCCGGCCGTCGCAGTCTTCCCTGCCCATCTGGATCACCTCGGCCACCGTCGGTAGGTAGTCTGCCATGCCCCAAGTATCCCAGTCCCACGCATAAGGAACGTGCGAGTACACGAACGACTCAACGTGCTTGAGGACCTGAGACTCGGATAGGTCCGGTCCGAGTTTCATTTGCAGTTTCGCGACGAGGGGCTCCAACTCCGGCGCGTGCGGCTCGACGAGTGCATGTGGATTGCGCCAGTGTTGCACATGGCGCACGAACCGGGCGGGGAATGGGAAACAAACGACAAAGTAGGTCAGGCCGAACAGCAGCCACTTCACCGGGAGCCGAAGCGGCCAAGGAAGTCGGTTGAGGACAAATAATCGGTTCGAGCCCAAATCGTCGCCTCCGCGCGGTCGCTATAGTATACGCCGGTCAAACGACTTGTGGGCGGCCGCCAGATCAATGGCGGCGACGACCCATTCTCGGAGCGGAGCATGACCCTTCTGGTCACGTCCATTGAGGTGGACAAGTTGGCGGAACTGGAAGTCTGCGCGGAGGCGGCCTGGGCCGGCGGGGCCGAGGCCGTCGAAGTGCGGATTGATACGCTCGAGGGCGACCCGGCCGATCTGGCCGCTTACCTGAACCGGCATCGACGCCGAACGTGGATTGTTACCTGCCGCAGCGCTGCCGAAGGCGGCCACTTCGCGGGCGATACGATGGGTCGCGTGGCCCGGCTCATCGCCGTAGCCCGCGGCATGGGGGCATATGTGGACTTTGAATGGGCCGATTGGCAAAGGTCAGCGAACATCCAACAAAAAGTGCGCCTGGCCGCGGCCGGGCCGGACGAGGCGCGTCGGTTGATACTCTCGGCACACCACCTCGCCGGACCGCCCCCCGACCTGGCGGCGTCGGTCGACCAAGTGCTACGAACACGCGACCTGGCGTCGGCGAAGATGGCCTACGCGGCCGATGATATCGGTGACAGTTTCGCCGCGCTCGATCTGATGCGGCAATACCGCGGGTCGATCATCGCGATCTGCCTCGGTGAGGCGGGCATGTGGACCCGTGTCTTGGCGAAAAAGCTCGGTGCCTTTGCGAGTTACTGCTGCCTCACGCCAGACGCGGCCACCGCGCCGGGGCAAATCAGGCTCGGGGACATGGTGGGCCGATATCGCTGGGCGACGCTGAATACCGACACAAGGGTCTTTGGCGTAGTCGGCGATCCAATTGCTCATTCGATGAGTCCGATGCTCTTCAACCGATGGTTCGCCGAAGCCGGCGTCAACGCCGTTTACCTGCCGCTGCGCGTGCGTCGCCACGACGACAGCCTGCCGCGGTTCCTTGACGCCTGTATGTACCGGCCCTGGCTGGACATCGGCGGATTCAGCGTCACGCTTCCGCACAAGGCCGCCGCCCTTGACTGGCTCGGCGACCGGGCGGATCGAACGGCCCACCTGATCGGCGCGGTGAATACGCTGGTGGTTCGCCACGGTACGTGGGCGGGCTACAACACCGACTGTCATGCCGCTCTCGCCTCGCTGATCGATGCGTTGGGCTGCGCACGGAGCGACCTGGCCGGACTGAGCGTGGATGTTCTGGGAACCGGCGGTGCGGCCAAGGCCGTCCTATCCGGCCTGAGAGACTTTGGGTGTCGCGTTACGCTCTACGGTCGATCGCGGGCCATCGTGACAGACCTCGCCCATCGCTTCGCGTGTCGGGCGACGGCGTGGGAGGACCGGGCCGAGCGAACCGGGCAGGTGCTCATCAACTGCACAAACTTAGGCATGCGCCCGGACGAGGGCATCTCTCCTATGCCAGGTGATGCGCTGGGCGGATGTCGCCTGGTGTTTGATTTGATCTACAATCCTCTTGAAACCAAGCTTCTTCGCGATGCAGCCGCCGCAGGCTGCAAAACACTGAGCGGGCTGGACATGTTTCTTCGTCAGGCGGCCGTCCAATTCGAGCTCTGGACTGAGACGACTCCAGATGTCGAACAAGCCCGCGGCTGGGTCACGGCGGAACTGCGACGGCAAGGCGGCACGTTCGGATGACGGCTCGCCTGCCCCATGCCAAATCGTGCATCGCCCTGATCGGCGCCCGCGGCTGCGGCAAGTCGGCGGTGGGGCGCGAGCTGGCGATGCTATGGGATTGTGCGTTCCTCGATACTGACGAATTGGTGGTTGAGCGCACCGGCCGATCGATTGCCGCCATCTTCGCCGACGAAGGAGAGGCGGCCTTTCGTGAGTACGAGGTCAAGGCCATAGCCGAGGCCCTTGGAGTGCATCCTGGAATCCCTTCTCCCCACCCTCTCCGCCAGCGTGGGAGAGGGGTTTCAGAACGCACTCTCAAAGTCCGTCCAGCGGTCATCGCGGTGGGAGGAGGCGCTGTCATGGCGGAGAGCAACGTTGAACTCTTGCAATCGGCGGCGGTGCTCGTCTGGCTGACGGCCCCGGCCGAAGTGCTCTGGCAAAGAATCTTTGCGGATCCGGCGACTCCCGACTCGCGACCGGCTTTGACCGACGTCGGCGGCCTGGCAGAAGTCAGGGAGATTCTGCAGGACCGAACGCCGCGTTACGCAGCCGCGGCTGACCTGGTCGTCGACACGGCCGGCAAGCCCGTCAACAACATCGCCCGCGAAATCGCCGCCGCCCTGCGCCGCCCGCCCGGACCGTAAGCCCTCACCCCTACCCACTCACGGCACAGTCTCGGTCTTAAGGCCGACGGTTCCATCGTGGCCATACGGCCCGGGACGACCCACGACGCGCCAGCCTAAGGAAGCGATCTGAGCCGCGAGCGCGCTCGGATAAAATGCAAACCGCGCGACTGTGACACTAGCGGGCCGCATGGTCCGGTGACGGCGCCGGAGTGGGGATGGGGTAGCCCTTGCGCTGCCGGATCGCGGCGACGACGGCCGGCAATTCCCTGACGACATACGGGTCCAGACTCAACACGCAGGCCCGGCCGTTCTTTTGATAGTGCAAAGCAACGCAACCGGCGGGGTCATCGGGTCGCTCGCGAAGTTCGGTCATCGCCTCAAACGGAATGTACCGGCGGCCCGGCATCTTCAGTCCGGCGTCGGTAAGAAAGACCCGCCCGGCAGCGACGAAGGTTAATCGCAGAATAAACACGATGGCCAGAGCAGCCAGAACCATGCCGATCCATCGCTGCCAACGTTGATCCGCCTCCGTGTTGGCCCCCGGCACCCACTCAAGCTGCGCGATTCGACCCTCGTCGTGACGGGCGCGCAACCATCCTCCCGGCCCCAGGTAGAAGTCCTGGCCATCCTTCCGTGCGGCGGCCTGCCCGAAGGCTGCGAACAGCTCAGGCAACGGCCCGCCCGCCTTCGCCCGCTCGATCATTCGCGCGGCCTCCGCGCTTGTGAGTTTGGGCTGGACCTCCGGCAGCGGCGGCGAGGGCAATCCGAGCGTACGGGCGAAATCTCTCGCGTTTTCACGGGCATAACCGACATAACCATCATACAGGAACGCGATGGCGAACCCGCCGGCCAAGGCCGCCAGCAGGGCCGCCCGGGCGATGCGACCCCAAGTTGTTCCCGACCGGATCGGTTCCATCGGCGTTTAGGTTCTCCGTCTTTCCCGCCGAAGGCAATTCCGCCGCCGCGTACCGGATAAGGGGTGCATCCCAACAACGGCGGCGAAACTGCCCATGGCACTGTCTCGCGAAGCGAGGCTGTGGCCCTCCAAGGTCCACGGCCTGTCCCTCTGCGGAGGGCCAGACCGTGCCAACCCCGCGTGCCGCACCGAACGCGCGCCCGGCCCGTTGAAATCCGACCGGGTTTGTCCAATAATAAGTCATCCGGGGCCAGGCGCGCAAAAAACATAGGTACGTCGCGCGGGCTGAAGCCCGCGGCTCGCTCTTGGGGAGAACGTTCCATGAACAACGGACTCGGCGCTCTGTGCGACGACTTTTACGTCAATTGCCGGCTCTTTCTTCGTCTGGACCTGACCCTGGAGCGAGAGACCGTCCTGCACTTTTTCGACCGGATCCGCAAGGATTATCCTGCCTTGCGCAAACTTCGCCGCCGCGACGCGAGTTCCCTCGTACTCGAGGAAGACCTCAGCGAACAAGGTTCCCGAATGTGGATTCGGCTCGATCAAGGCAGTCTGCGATTTGGACAGTTCGCGCCTTCGAGCTTAGAGCAGGTGCGTCGCTTCGGCGAAGTCATTCTGCAGCAGGCGCCGCATCACTTAAGCTTCAGCGAGCTCGATTACGACCACCTCGAAGTGATCTACGGCTTTGACCTCGAATACCGCGGCAACCACGATCAACTGGTGTCCGAAACCCTCATGGCCGACCACGCCGCCGCCGGCTTTCTCTTCGGCGACCACGTGACCCACGTCATCGACGCCCAACCGTATTACGGTATCGCCCTGTCCCCCGGCTGCGACCTTCAGGCCTACGTCGAGGTCAAATCGCGAACCACGACGTACGAAGTCCGCAGCGGCACATTCGAAAGCGAACCGATTACGGTTTTTCAGACAGTACGCAAGTATTGGGCCGTCGAGGAATCGACCTCGCTGGAGGCCGCCATGCAGTCGCTCTTTGACACCGCCGACGAGCTGGCGACCGAAAAAGTTGTGCCCAACTTCGTCAACCCCCTCGCCGCCGCCATCGCCAGCCGCTCGTGAGAGCTTATTTCGTTTGCAGTTCTACGGAGGATTAGTCGCGAGCATTCGTTGCGGACAGGCGTTCGCGAATTCGTGAAACAGAGGGGTTTCCCGGCAGAACGGCGGCCCACTGGTGGCAGAGTTCGTCCAATGGCTGTAGCGCCGCGGCATCAGCCTTTGCCGTCCAGTCCGCCAGGCGTACAAGAACTTGGTCCAGGATGCCGCTGAAGGATCGCGCCGCTACTCCACGAGCGAAGACCAAGGACGCCTTCGCCGCCTCGACCGGATTGATGTTCATGGCCCTAGTCAGGGTGGACTCGACGATCGGCCGCACGAACGCCGCAGCGTTTTCATTCGACCGGCCGAACTCCGCCAACGCCGGCCAGCATCGCCGTGACTCTTCGCTGGTCAAATCCGCAAGCCGCTTTGGCAACTCTCGTTGAATACCACACAGCAACTCGGCCACGATGTCTCGTTCGGCTTCGGGGCCGCGATCCGGAATGTGTTCACGGGCCAGGGCCAGTAATGCGTTTGTGCCCGTGGAGGGGACCTCATCGATGCGATGATAAAGTCCCGCGACGCGCTCGCGCGTGGCGGCGCTCCCGTCCGCAAAGGCCCGCGATGTCCGTCGTGCCAGAACGGCCATCTCGCCCCGGTCCCAGTGGCGTTCCACAAACGAAATCCAAGCCGAGTCGCTAGCCTTGTCGGTCTCGACGCCCGTCAGCTCGATATAGTCGGCGGCGCCGGCGCCCAGCCGCGGTTTGATCGCAGCGCCGTCGATTCGCAGAACATGGAAACGATGCCGCCGGCTGACGGAGAAGTTGAGCCCCACGGCGAAGGACAGCCGCGACCGCATCGGCCCTGGAACACCCAGAAGCCACGCTTCCGCCGAGTCAAGCCCCGGCCCGTCGGCGTTGACGATGACGCTTCCTTCGGCCAATAGCCGAACCAACACTCGCCGGCGGCAGGACGAGCCGATGGCCCCATCGAATCCCACCGATCCTGAGTCCACTCCGGAAGGGAGGCAAAGCCGCAATTCGGGCAGCACTGGCGGCGGCGCAAGTTGCGGATCAGTCAGCCGGGCGGCCGCCATCGCCCGGTAGATGTGAAAAGGATTGAAGCCGCAACGCTGAAAATCAGCGGGCTCCAGGATCAGATTGAGTGTGTAGATGCGTTGGCCGCCGCGGCCGGTATGTTCCGCTCCAGCGCTGCAGGAGAAGGCTACACACAGCCTTCCGCTCGGCAATGAATAGAACGCGAGGGCGCCGCTCCCGGAAACGCATTCTGACGAGGCGTCGGGTCGAGAACCCGCGACGGCACAGGCCGACTGGCCGATGCCGCCACTCGTCGGGCGTCCGCTTACGACGCCGGCGACTTTTCGCGCACCGAGTCGTCCCGGCCTTTGTGCAGCCGCCGATGTCAAACCGCAAAGCGCATCGTGCGAGGGCGAATACCTGGTAATCGCCTGCTTTTCATCGGCGGAGACGCCGCGGCCGGCGGCCACAATGCGATACCCCTCGCCCATTTTCGAGCGAAGCGAGGTGAAGATTGCCTGGTCGCAGATGAGAATGGTGTCGGTCACGTTCGGTTCATCCGCACGTACCCCAGTTTAGCGTCATTCTTGGCTTGGCGATTCAGCTGATTCTGCGGGTGCCATGCTCACGCTTGCGTCAGCATGTTCCTAAGGAACGGCTCGCCGTCAGAGCTTGGAGAGCACCCACTCGAATGGCTCCAGAACTCCGCGCGGCGCGACGTGCAACGGATAGGGAACCACATTCTCCGCTTCGTCGGTCCCATAGCCGAGAGCACCCACGACGCTGGTGGCGAAGAACTCAAAGTTCTTGAACCGGCTGTCGCAGATGTTCCACAACCGGTTAAGGTTGGTCTGGGCGAACAGCCTCGGATTGTCAAAACACTCGGCGCAGTAGTCCGCCTTGGAGAGCACGATGGCCACGGGAATGGTCAGCCGCTCTTCTCGCCGCGCCGCCATGACGCCGTCGAGGTAGCTCACCAGCTTGAGGGCGAAGAAGTCCGGTTGCGACGAGCCGGCCGCTGCTAAGGCCCCGTCTACCAGGAGGATCGCCGCGGCGCTCTTCTCCATCAGCGCTCGAATCACCGCGAACGTCCGCGGCGCCGAGACCTCGGCCGCCAGCGCTTCGCCGGCCATGTCCGGCATCACGAGGTCGTAGATCATCGAACGCCGCTTGCGGCGCGAAATCTGATAGTACGCCCATGTCCACTGGTCGACTTCCATGGCCGTCTTCGGTGGAAACTGCCGCGCGCCCAGATAGGTAATCACCGTCTGCTGCAGGTTGATGGAATAGGCACCCTTGGGCACTGCCTGGAAGTCCTCCGCTCGCTTGGAGAGCATGTCCAGCAACATACCCAGATACACGGTCTTGCCTACGTTGCTGTCCCCGATCACCGTGATGATGCACGGGTCGCGATCCTGAACGACCGCCTCTTGGATCAGTGCCATCGGTGCAAAGCAGCTCTGGCAGACCGATGCGTCCGCGCCGTTGGAAGTTTCGCAGATCAGGCACGGCATCGTCCCCGATTCGGGATTTGCCGCTACGGCCATGTTATTCGCCATCAAACAGTCCTTTTCTCTACCGAGCAAGACTCACGCGGCTTGTGGCGGGCGCCTCAGCCGCCGTTGATCCACCCCGCCTCGCGCAAGTTCATCGCGCACCTGAAACCCGTGTTGTGCGATCGGGTCAGGGCAAGCTGTCCCGTGCGGAATTGGCTGGTCGCCTGGCATTCGAAATACGTGTCGAACGATCCGCCTCGGATGACGTGCATCGGCATCTCCCCGACGATCGGCCGGTTTTCCTCATCGGTCACCACATATTCGGTATCGACCCATTCCCAGACGTTCCCAACCAGTTGCAATACATGATTGGGCGCCGCCCCTTTGGGATAGGCCGTTACCGGAACCGTTCCCCGCTGGCGGCTCGACCAGATGTTGCATCGCGTATTGTCCATCGAATCACCCCAAGGAAACCGCCGCATCAGATCCGCGGAGCTGTTGATGTGCCAAGACGCCGCCATCTGCCATTCGGCCTCCGTGGCAAGCCGCTGCCCGACCCACAAGGCATACGCCTGCGCCTCGTACCAGCTCACTCCCACGACTGGATGGTCCGCCAGACGACTGTCATATCGACCCTGACGCCAGAACCTCGGCCCGGGGTGCCCGGTCAAGTCCTTCAGCTCGATCAGGTGCGGCCAGATTTCCTCCGGCCAGCAGTCCAGCTCATCGTACCCGTGGGCGTCGACAAACATCTGATACCTGACGTTGGTCACCGCATGAACATCCAGGAGGAATGGAGCTACCTCGATTTCCTCTTCTGCGGAGCCTGGTTGGGCGCTGAGCGTTTTGGGAACTGCTACAGTTCCTGCTGGAACCAGCGCCATGCGCTGCTCCAATCGGCCCTTGACGTCATCGAGAACGCCTCCCCCGCCCGGATGCGCCCGCCATTTGGTTTCGTCTCGCAAAATCACGGTGTAGCGCCCTTGCTGGCAGAGCCGCTTGAGCGGATCCGTTGCGACCACGGTACGCGGTGCCGGGCTGTACGGCGGCGACGCCGGGTTGCAGCCCCGAAAGAGTCGTCGGCGAGTCGATCCCGGCGATGAGGATTTGTTCCAAGGAAACAGTTTCAGGGCCATAATCGTTGCTCTCCCATCGTGGCGGCCGGCGCTTTTCCCCTCTCCCTCCCGGGGAAAGGGTTGGGGTGAAGGGCCGCCATCAAACTCCAATCGCCTTTCGTTTTGCATCGCGGCGAAGCTTGCGAAATTGATCGACAGCCGGGTTGGTCGCAGGCTTCGGCCCGGCCGGCGCCGCCGTTGGATACGCACCTGGTCGAGCAGCCGGCGGCATCGGCACCCCTCGCGGTGCAGCGGCCAGTCGATCGAGCAGCTCTTCTCGCTTTGCGGCCGTCGCATCTTGATCCCGTGCGAGCTGCTCCTGCATCGCCACAAGCGCCTTGCGCGTTTCTGCAAGCTCGGCGCCGTAAGCATCCAATTGCTTAGTCGTGGCCGCCAGCTCCGCGGCGCGCCGATCGAGCGCAAGGCGCCGCGGCTCCAACTCCGCCGCGGCCGCGCTCACCTGCCCATGGGCTCGTTCCGCTGCACGCTCGCGCTCCGCCAGCTGCGCGGCGGCGGCCGCCTGTGCCTCCTGATGCCGGGCGATATCTTCGCGGGCCGCGTCCAACTCTCGCCGGCGCGCGGCCAGGTCATTGTGTTGGCGTTCCAGCTCGGCCTGGGCTTCAGCCAGCGCCGAGCTTCGAGACTCGAGCTCGCCGGCCAGCGTCGACATCGACGCGACTTGGGCGTGATAATCGTTCCAATTCCGGTCAAGTTCGGCCTCGGCTTGCGCCGTTGCCTGGCGATCGCCGTCCACCGCATGCCGCTCAGCCTGCAGCGCCCCCAGGTCCCGGTGAAGCTGCTGCTGCGCGGAGCGCAGCGCGTGAAGCGCCTCGCGGGCCAGTCGCTGCAACTCGACTGCGTCGGGAGGCGCAGCCAAAGGTTTCGCCTTACGAACCGCCATGAACGTCCTCTAACAGGCTGCAGCGTCTCGCCGTCGCGGCGGTGCGCCTAAGTCCTACAAGCGTACGATACGGCCCGGCGACGCTCCCCGTTTCCTCTTTACGCGCACAATTCGCCGATTCCCCAAGGCGTCTGGCAAGACAGGCTGCGGGCCATAAGTCCGTGAAGACTCTCGGACGCGAAGAACTGGATTTGCCGGTCAGTCTGAGGTCTATCGCTCTCAATGGTAGACTTCCTGTGGCCTTACGTGCTGCTGGGGGGCGATGATGCATTGAGCGGGCGCCGTGCCGCTACGCGGAACATAGGCTTTGGAGTACACGACACTCATCGTGCGACTGTAGGCGAGACTCGACAAAAACATCCTCGCGCTTTTCTTGATGAAAGCCGACATGGCCGACTCCATGAAAAAGAAAAACGACGGTTCCATGCCGACGATGGCCGAATCAAACGGGAACTTGCTCGTCGCCGCCGATTCGGCCGTTGAGCTGTTCGAGCGCGCCCTGCTCGAGCATCAGTCGCGACTGCACGCATGGTCCGAGGACCTTAACTCATCCGTTGAAAAGCTTGCCGCCGGCATCGAAGCTCGTTCCGCCCAATACGACGAGAAGGCCTCCAGGCTGCAGCAACGCGAATCGGATTTCCAACAACAGGACGCCGAACTCCAACAGCGCTGCAATGACTTGGCCGCCCGGATCGCTGATTGTGATCGCTGGGCCGCGGAGCTGAAAAACCAAGCCGAAAGATTTGCAAGCGAGCAAAAGGCCGCCAAGGCCGAATTGCGAGATTCGCAGCAAGGCGTGATGGAAGGGCAGAAGGCTGTGGCCGCCGGCCGTCTCGAACTGGAGCGCGCCAAAACTGACATCCACACCAACCTGGAAGCCCTCGCCCCCCGCCACCGAGACCTTGACGCCAGGGCCGCAGAACTCGACGAAACGGCCGGTCACGCCGAGCGGCAACGGGAGGCGCTCCACCGGCAGCAGGAAGCTCTTGCCAAACGGGCCTCACAAACCGAGCAAATCCAGGTGGAACTGACCGCGCGCGACGTCGACCTCACGCAACGTCTCGCCGCGATGGAAAAGAACGAAGACCGGCTCCGGCGGCAGACGGAGAAGCTCTCCGAAGCCGAGGCCGCCGCCGATCAGCGAGGAAAACAGATCAAGCAGCAACAGGCCGACCTTCAGCGGAAGGCCGCCGAAATCGACGAAACGGCCGGCCAGCTCGAGGACCGACGCAAGGAACTTCTCCGGCAACAGGAAGCTCTCGCCAAACAGGCCTCACAAACCAAGCAAATCCAGGCGGAACTGACCGCGCGCGACGCCGACCTCGCGCAACGTCTCGCCGCGCTGGAAAAAAACGAGGACCGGCTCCGGCGCCAGGCAGAAAAGCTTTCTGAAGCCGAGGCCGCCGCCGATCAGCGAGGAAAACAGATCAAGCAGCAACAGGCCGATTTTCAGCGGAAGGCCGCCGAAATCGCAGCCGCGAGCCGCAACCAGGAGAAAGCGGCACAACAACTAGCCGACCAGCGTGACCGGCTGACCAAGGATCAAGCGGCCGTCGAGCAAAAGGCCCACCACCTTGACGAACGGCGCGTCGACCTCGATCGGTTGGTCGCGGCTTTTGAGCAGTCGCGAGGGCAGTGGGATCAAGATCGAAACAAGGCGGCCTCCACGATTGCCCAGCGTGAGAAAACGGCATCCGATGCGCTGGCCGAGCTCGCCGCGAAGAGTAAGGCGATGGAGATACGACTGCAGGAACTCCAGAGCCGCGAGCAAGAGCTGGAGCATGGCGCCGCCGAAATCCGGAGTGGGCAGGCATCCCTCGCTGCCAGCCGTAAACGGTCGGCTGCCGAGCAACAAGATGCCGAGCGGACCCAGGCCGCGCTGGGCGATGCCCAGCGGGATCTGGCCGCACGGATCACCGAGTGGGAGTCGCAGTGTAAGTCTCGGCAGGCTTCCGTCGAGGCCCGCCTGCGAAAACTCGACGCCAAGGAAAAGGAGCTGCACGCCCTTCAGTCGCGAAGCGAGCAAACCCGCAAGGGCGCGGATGGGGCCGCCGCCGAAATCGCCCAGCGATCCGAAGAACTGACGCAGCGCGCGGCGGTGCTGGATCGGAGACAAGTCGAACTGGAGCGGCGTCGCAAAGATTTTGACTCTGCGGTAGCGGCGATTCAGCGGGATCAAGCAGCGGCCAAAGCCGCTCAGGCTGCCGCAAACCAGTCGACTGCGTCCCACCAGGCCGAGCTCCAAGCTGCATTCGCCGAGCTCGACGACTCACGGATCCAATTGGACGCGATGGCCGCGCGCAACCGGGAACTGCAAGAATCCCTCGACCAATTTGAAGCCGCGGCCCGCAATCAAGCCCACTCCGCCGTCGACGCCGGTGCGGAATTCCAGGCGCGGATGCTACAAATCGAACAGGAGAAAGCGCAAATCAGCGACTGGCTTGCTGAGATCGCCCGGCGCGAGGAGGCCCTCGATGCTGGCACAAAGGCCTCCAATGTCACCGGCGGCGGTACGTCGCCGGGGGATGCCGTCGCCGAGTTGAAGCGCAGCCATGCCCGCCATGCTGCGATCGCGACATTCTGGAAGCAGTTTGATTTCTCCGCCGTTGTCCGCCGGCCGTCTGGGCAACCCTCGCCGAGCCCGCCGACCGATTCGACCGGCGTTCTCGACGCCGCCCCGGGAGCACCTGCGGACCCGGTACAACAAGATGACGAAGCCGAATCCGACCTCACCCAGGCCGATGCCCTTCGGCAAGCGATGGCGGCCGCACGGGCGGAAATCCAAACGGCTCAGCATGAGACCGCCCCTGGCCTCTCGCCCGAAAGCCGCAAGAAACTCGATCAAAAACTGGAGGCCACCCGGCAATCGACGCACCCGCTGAAGTTTACCAAGGAGATGGCCGCCGCCCAGACGAAACGCCGCATCGACTCGGCCGGGGGTGGCGCCCAAAGCTCCCGCCCCGACGATGAACAAGCCAAGAAGCTCAGAATGCTCAAGCGACTCAATCCCTGCAAGCCCGATGAGGAGCTGCTTGCTCAGATCGCCGCCGAGCAAGCGCCTGCCGGCAAGAAAAAGAAAGGCTGGTTCTCACGCAAGTAGACACGCCGCCTCTGAGAACGTATTTCAGTAGTGCCACTTCGTGCCACTGCCCCTTGACGCACGGCGTCAGCTCGCCGACCGGTGCATCGCACCGGGTGCCGCTGGCAGCTTGCTGCCAGTGACGCGGGCCGATAACACCTTGCTGCCGGTGCTCGATCCCGAAAAACACGGGCGAGCAGCCCGCCGTGGCACTTCGTGGCACTCGATCACGTGCACTAAACGGATT
>Ga0187892_10006844_pt1 | contig 16643 bp, 18 predicted proteins | sample MA1701073metaG_FD_139345 | JGI IMG/M metagenome (GOLD analysis project Ga0187892, IMG submission 139345) | Bio-ooze microbial communities from a basaltic lava cave in the Kipuka Kanohina Cave System on the Island of Hawaii, USA - MA170107-3 metaG ... | reverse complement strand
GCCAAAGTAGACCAGCACCCCATCACCTAGATATTGGGCAATATGCCCCTCGTAGCGTGCGATGATCTGGTGACAGGCCGTCTGATAGGCTACCACCCGGCCATGATAGTCCTCAGGGTCGAGTTGTTGCGAGAGCGTAGTGGACCCCACCAGGTCAATGAACATCACGGTCAACTGACGGCGTTCGCCGTCGCTCCGTACGGGGTCCAGCGTCCGAAGTCCGACGTCTAAAATCTGGGGAGGTGAATGCAGGGAACTTTGAACTTTGAACTCGGAACCTGGAACTGGCGAAGCCCCTGCCCAAACAAGCACTTTGCCATCCTCATCCACCGCGAGCCGTTTGGCGTCGATGAGTTCAGCCTTGAGGTCTTCTAAATCCTCGTCGCTGAGATCAAGCTCGCGCTTGAGCGCCCGATACGACACCCGACTCTCTTGCTCCAACCAAGCGCGTACCCGCCCGACCAATTCCGAGAATTTCATGGGCATCTCCGGCGAAAGACAACTACGCTTCTTCTTGTCATCTCTCGCACCATTCAGAAGACCCAACCCTTAGCACTTCAAGCTGCTTTCTTCTTTCGATACAAGGGTTCCAGGACATTTTTGAGTACCCGTGAAGCGCCTAAAATTTCCACTCCTATGACCTGCCCTTGCTCATCCATTTCCACGTTCACTCCAGGAATGATTTCCTCGAACTCTGCCTCGACCCCTTCGTGCGTGACCAGGTAGAGGACGTCAGTCGATGCGTCATAATTCACGATTGGTCTACGTTGCTTTCTTTTCATACGGCACCCATCTGCGTGCGTTGACCCGATTGGTTTTTTGCTGTGCTTTCAAGGGATGAATGGTAATGAGGGTAATAGTTTCTCCATCGTCTTCAAACGAAACTGCCATCCCTCTTATTTTCCCGGCATAGCGAGCACGCGCGACCGCGACGTAATGCTGCGTGACTGTGTCAAAGAACCATTCCTTTGCACGCTGGTAAATCCTCCGAGGCAGGCGTTCAGGAATCTGGCGCAAGACGAGGCGAAGGTGGAGATGATCAGCATACTGGATGTGTCGTCGCTTTTTTGCAGACCGCATCTCCATCACGCTTACATATCCAACAACGCCTTTGTCTCTTGCAAATCTTCCGTGTCAAACCATCTAACCTCTCCCAGCCGGGAGAGGGAATTTTCGGATGTCGAATTACGACCGCGCTCCGATCGCACCACTGCCACGCAACTGCACAAGTTCCGTAGTGCTCAAGCCCCATTCGCGCAACGCTTCCTCAGTATGCTCTCCCGGTGTGGCAGGAGGCCGCTGAATCGCACTGGGCGTGCGACTAAAGCGTGGCGCTGGCGCCGGTTGGACAACACCATCCACCTCGACGAACGTCCCGCGCTGACGATTATGGGGATGATTGGGAGCCTCTTGCATGCTGAGCACTGGGGCAAAGCACACCTCGCTCCCTTCCATAAGCTTGCACCACTCCTCACGCGTCTTGGTCTTGAAAATCTTTGCCACCCGATCCTTCAACCCTGGCCATGCCGGACGATCATTCTGACGTGGCAACTCTTCCTGTTGCAGTCCGCTCAGTCGCAGCAATTCTGCGTAGAACTTCGGCTCGATTGACCCGATAGAGATGTATTTCCCATCACTGGTCTCATACACATCGTAATAATGGGCTCCGGTGTCGAGGATGTTTTCTCCACGCACGTCGGTCCACCGTCCGGCGGCACGCAGCCCGTAAATAGCAGCCATTAACGACGACGCACCGTCGATCATGGCCACGTCGATCACTTGGCCTTTACCGGATTTCTGCGCCTCTAATAGTGCCGCCACGACTCCCAATGCGAGATACACGCCGCCACCACCAAAATCGCCGACCAAATTGAGCGGTGGTACCGGAGCCTCGCCTTTGCGACCTATTGAATGCAACGCACCGGTCAACGCAATGTAATTAATGTCATGTCCAGCGGCATGGGCCAACGGTCCATCTTGACCCCACCCGGTCATGCGGCCAAACACCAGCCGTGGATTACGCGCCATACAGACATCCGGTCCCAGACCCAAGCGTTCCATGACACCAGGGCGGAACCCCTCAATCAGCGCGTCCGCTTTCTCAATTAATTTAAGCGCGACTTCAGCTCCTTCCTTACGCTTCAGATCAAGTGCAACTGAACGACGGCCACGGTTGAGCACCCCGTACTTCGCATCGGTTGGTATTCCCAAGTTTGCATCCTCGGTCCGATCAATCCGCAACACTTCAGCTCCCATATCGGAAAGCAACATCGCACACATCGGTGCAGGACCAATCCCAGCAAACTCGACAATTTTATAACCAGACAAGACTCCCATAGTTCTCACCTCCTGCAGGTTGGATTGCCAATAGTGGTCATAGTTGTACACGAATGGCAACGGATTTACTTCACCATTTTTCTCGGACTGGGTTGTTCATGGCCGGAAATGGGATGGGGCCGATAAGGCTTTTCCATCGCCGCTACTTCTTCAGCCGTGAGTTTGACGTCAACCACCGCAAAAATTTCCTTGAGATGATGCGCCTTGGTGGCGCCGATGATCGGTGCGGTCACGCCAGGGGCTTGCAGAATCCACGAGCAAGCAATCTGCGTCGGTGTAAGTCCCCGCGCTTTTGCCACCTGTTGCGTCGCAACTGCCACCTCGTAATCGTTCTCGTGAAAATACAGGCTTTTGGCGATCTGATCGGTTTGTGCCCGTTTCGTTGGCCCCGTGCCCGCCTCGCGCGTACGGTTCCCTTCTAGTAATCCGCGGGCGAGCGGGCTCCATGGAATCAACGCCACTCCTTGGTCGATGCAGAGCGGATTCATCTCGCGCTCCTCTTCACGATAGATAAGATTGTAATGATTTTGCATCGTCACAAACCGCTGCCAGCCATACTCTTTGGCCGTGTACAGGGCTTTGGCGAATTGCCATGCAGCCATGCTGCTGGCCCCGAGATAGCGGACCTTGCCCGCACGGACAAGGGAATCGAGGGCCTCCAGGGTTTCCTCAATCGGAGTCGTGTAGTCCCAGCGATGGATCTGATAGAGGTCAACGTAGTCCATCTTGAGGCGACGCAACGAATTCTCACAGGCTTCGATGATATGTTTCCGACTCAGCCCGCGACGGTTCGGCCCGCGTCCCATCGGACCGTTGACCTTAGTCGCTACGATGATGTCATCACGCGAGGCCATCTCCCCGAGCCATCGCCCAGTAATCTCTTCGCTGACGCCAATCGAGTAGACATCGGCGGTATCGAAGAAATTGACTCCAGCTTCGAGCGCGATGGCAAAGTGCTCACGCGCTTCTTCAGCACTGACCGTCCATTCGCGCCATTTGCCATCGCCATAGCTCATGCATCCCAAACAGATGCGTGATACCGTGACGCCAGTATTCCCCAATTTTGTGTACTGCATAATGTCCTCCCCGTATGATGTTGCTCTCTGACTATCAATTTCCGGCAGGGAAGACAAAGGACCCAACTCGAGGCCATTGGAGTCTCAAGTCCAAGGTCCAACGTCTAAAGTTCAAAGTTTTTCGACTGACTACTTTTTCAACTGAAAACTGACGACTGACAACTGCTTTTGCCTTTTCAATGGGGGCTCTTGCAGAAACCTGCCGAGATGAAAAAAGGAGGGGCAATTTTCGGACTGCATCCTCACTACGAGTATCTTTCACTATGCCATCTACTCAACGTCGTTCTCCTCGTCTTTATGCCGTCAAAAGATCTGCGATTCATGGCCGTGGCGTGTTCGCTGTAACCACTATCCCGAAAGGCACCCGGATCATTGAATATATCGGAGAGCGCATCTCCCACGCCGAAGCCGCTATCCGCTACAATGGCGAACCGGACCCCAATACCATCGTGTTGCTTTTTACGGTGAACCGGAGGGTTGTGCTTGATGCCGCGGTCGGTGGAAATGATGCACGGTTCATCAACCACTCGTGCGTGCCCAATTGCGAGACGGTCAACGACGATGGGCACATCTTCATCGAGGCGTTACGCTGCATCGAGCCTAGAGAAGAACTCACCTACGACTATAACCTTAGTCTCAGCGCACGACGAACGAGGAAAGACGAAGCCGCGTATCGCTGTGGTTGCGGCAGCCGCAAGTGTCGCGGCACTTTGCTAGCACCATCGCAAAAACGGAAATAACGGAAGTAGGGAGTTCAAGGTTCGGAGTTCGGAGTTGAAAATTCGATCACCAACGGTCCTGCTCCGTCTTTGACTTCGAGCAATTCGACCACGTTCCCGTCAGGGTCTCGTCCGTATGTTGCGCGGAAGCCTTTGCCTGCCACTTGCGGCGGGCAGTGAAAAATCATCCCTCCTGCCTTTAGCCGTTCATATTCGGCGTCAATATCTGTCACCTGAAGACACAGGTGGGTGATCCCGTGATCGCAGACGGGACGATTCGTCTCCCCCGGTTTCGGACGCGGCGTTGCGTACTGAAACAATTCGATGTGCGCATTCCCTAACTTCAGCATCACGACCCGTGCCGAGGAATCTTTGAGCCCGACAATTTTATCGACAGTTTCTGTTCCTACCGGCCACGTCGAGGACCAGTCTTCCGTGAATCCAATCAGGTCCCGATAGAAACGCAGTGCGCGCTCAATATCGCCTGTCGAAATCGCCGTATGATGAATGCCGTGAATCATTATCGTCCCTCCTTTTTTCACTCCTTGGGTGATACGCTCATACCCATCTTATGTCCGTTTCTATTTGTCGATGCAAGGCTTTACGTGTACGTTCATGGACAATATCTACAACAAAGCCAGAGAGAAAAAGGAGGACAGCATATGACGACACGGGTAGGATTCATCGGGTTAGGCAATATCGGCAAGCCAATGGCGGTCAATGTCGCCAAGGCTGGATTCGATTTAATGGTCTATGATCTCCGTCAAGAACCACTGCAAGAATTAGCCGCGCTTGGAGCAAAAGTCGCTCGTTCAGCCCAGGAAATTGGCGCGCATGGGGAAATTATCGAACTGGTTGTCGTGGACGATGCACAAGTCGAAGCAGTGATACTGGGAGAAGGCGGTGTCCTTAATGGCGCAAAGCCTGGGAGCGTGATTGCTATTCACAGCACAGTGCATCCTCGCACTATCCGCAAGATCGCCGCACTCGCTCAAGCCAAAGGAGTTGGGGTGATTGATGCAGAGGTCAGTGGTGGCGACCGAGGCGCACAGAGCAAAACACTCTGTTACATGGTCGGTGGGGACAAAGCGCTGTTTGACCAGTGTCGTCCGGTCTTTGCCACCTCAGGAGCAAACATTTTTCATCTCGGCGATTTGGGTTCAGGCGCCATTGCTAAACTCGCCCACAACCTGATTGTCTATGTGAATATGATGGCGGCCTCTGAGGGTATGCGGTTAGCAGAAAAGGCTGGGCTCGATCTCAAAGCGATGCAAGAGGTTGTCCATGCTGGTGCCGCCCAGAGTCGCATTGCCGACAACTGGCTCCAACAACGCCGGCTCAAGGACACGTATACAACTGGGCCAGAAGGACTCATGCAATTGATTCACAAAGACCTCCGCCTCGCGCTCGAACTCGGACATGATGTGGGCGTCGGTCTTCCTGGCGCAGCATTGGCGCAGCAATTGATGGACCGGGTGTTGGAGAGCAGCAAATGATCAGGACTGAGGACTGAGCGAAAAAGACAAAGGCAGAATCCATGCAGAAAGCGAAGAAGCGACCGCAAGATCAAGCTCTGGTATTCAGTCTACCTCTCAGATCCTGACTCCAGAATTTTTCGTTTACCACTGAGTCCTCAGTCCTCATAGCTCAGTCCTTGCCTTGATCGCTTGACAAAGACCTCACACTGGGAGAGAGAAGGAGCGCTTGGTTACGACAAAGGAGCGATGCATGCAAAATCAAACGACGGCGCATGAGCGTCCGCGGCCTTCCTCTTCTCTCCCTGAGTCTCCCCAAAGCCATACAGTGGGAGGACCCTATGCATATTACGTCCTCGGTGTCCTTTTTGTCGTGTACATTTTCAATTTCATTGATCGACAAATCCTCGCAATCTTACTGCAACCGATTAAAGAAGACCTCAAGATTTCCGACACTGCCTTAGGTTTTCTCACCGGCTTCGCCTTTGCCTTGTTTTATACGTTTGCAGGATTGCCCCTGGCACGGATTGCTGACCGCTGGGTGCGTCGCAGTTTAATTGCGATCAGTCTTGCTACCTGGAGCATCATGACTGCTGTTTCCGGTTTAGCGCGGGGTTTCACCGACCTTGCCCTGGCGCGTATCGGGGTTGGTATTGGTGAGGCCGGGGCAACACCGCCAGCCCATTCGCTCATCGCCGATTATTTCCCCCCGGAGAAACGTGCTACCGCGTTTGCGATCTATGCATCAGGGATCTATGTCGGTGTCGGGTTAGGGTTTTGGATCGGTGGCTGGATCAGCGATAACTACGGATGGCGTATGGCTTTCTTTGTCGTTGGCCTTCCTGGCGTGCTCATGGCACTGATTGTGCGCTTCACTGTTCGCGAACCTCCACGGGGATTAAGTGACCACTTGGCGGGAAATACCCAGGAATACAGCGTGCGAGAAGTCTGGCGGTTCTTCTCAACGTTGCCTGCCGCGCGCAACGTTAGTCTTGCCGGTGGATTTCATGCCTTTGTCGGCTATGGCCTCGGTGCGTGGTTGCCGGCATTCTTTGTGCGGGTTCACCACATGACCCCAGGCTCCCTCGGTCGTTGGCTCTCGTGGATCACGGCAATCGGTGGATTGGTAGGCTCGTTCGCAGGGGGCTGGCTCGCTGACCGCTGGGTACGGAGCAACCCACGTGCTCGTCCTTACGTCGGCCTAATAGGTACACTGCTGTCGATCCCACCACTCTTCTTTACTTTGTTGTTGGCCGACACCGAGGTCGCGCTCTTAGCGTTAATACCCTACAACATCGCGACGACGCTGTGGCTGGGGCCGACGATTGCCGTCATCCAGGAACTCGTGCCACCGTCGATGCGGGCGATGGCTTCAGCAGTCTTTCTTTTCATCGTCACTATCATCGGGTTAGGTGCCGGTCCACAAGTGATTGGCATTCTCAACGATCTGATTGGCACCCCGGACGCCGTGCGGTACTCACTGCTCTACGTCGCGATTATTATGAACCTCGTCGCCGCGTGGTTTTTCTGGCGCACCTCAATGACGCTGGCGCAGGACTTGAAGGCGAAGAAAAGGCTGTAGGCCACAGGCTAAAGGCTGAAGGGAGAATACAGAGAGAAGACCCTACAGCCTAGAGCCTAGAGCCTTTTTCGGCATCACAACGTCGCTTGCAAATCCGCCAGAAACCCCTCAATCACCCGAAACCCGCGATCCCAAAACTCCGGCTGGTTAATGTCGATGCCGAGTTGCGTCAGGGCATGTTCTGGACGCTGCGACCCACCACTTTCCAATAACCGCATATATCCAGGGACAAACGCTTCCCCCTCATCGAGATAGCGCTGGAATAAGGCGAGCGTCAGTAATTCACCAAAAGAATAAGAGTAACAGTAGAACCGACTGTGAATAAAGTGCGAAATATAAGTCCATCCCCAACGATAGGCAGGAATCATTTCCACGCTGTCACCGAACACCTTCTGCTGCTCTTGCAACCAGAGGGCGCTGATGTCGTCAGCGCTCAGTTGCCCCGAGCGTCGCTGCTGATGCCCGGCCATCTCAAACCGCGTCAACGCAGTTTGACGAAAGACGGTGCCATACATTTCTTCGAGCAGATCACATAACAAGGCGCGTCGGGCTTCCGGGTTTTTCGTCTCGGCTAAGAGATGACGAGTCAAGACGATCTCCGCAAACACCGATGCGGTTTCTGCCAACACGAGGGGTGCATCATAGTTCACCAGTTTCTGTTTGCGCGACAACGAATAGTGAATTCCATGTCCCAGTTCATGAGCAATGGTCGAGACATCACGGCTAGTGCCATTATAGCTAGAAAGAATATAGGGGTGGTGCGTAGGGGTGAAGGCCGCGCAAAAGGCTCCACCACGCTTTCCGGCACGTACTTCGGCGTCAATCCAGCGCTTGTGAAAGAAGTCGGCAGCCAGTGCCGCAAACTGTTCATTGAAACGACCAAAAGCGGTGAGGATGAGCGACTGCGCCTGGGAAAACGTCAATTGTTCCGCTTCTGCCGCGATGGGTGCATACAGGTCCGTGTTCTTGAGCCGGTCGAGTCCTAACAGTCGCGCCTTGAGACGAAAATACTCCTGCGCGAGCGGATAATGGCGCTCGACTGCTTGCATCATTGCTTCCACGGTCTGTGGCGCAATCTCATTCGCCAGGTGGGTCGGGAGGACCACATCATCATAATGACGTATCTCGCACTCGACCTTGTGATCGAGAAACATGTTATTGAAGACCGAGGTAATGACCAGCGCATGATTGGCATGAGTCTCCAGAAATGTGGTAAAGGCTCGCTCCCGTAACTCGCGATTCGGTTGTCGCAAGAGCGCAAGCACCTCACCATCAGTCAATTCTCGCTCTTCTCCATCAACGTTCACGCGGAAGCGCAGAGAGCCGGTGAGTTCTTCATAGAGCTGTTCAAAGGCACTGCGCCCGGTGAGATTTTTCTGGTTCATGAGCTGTTCTTCTTTTTCACTGAGCGTGTGCGGCTTAAAGCGACGCAGGGTTTCGAGGTAATGGCGATATACCGTCATCTCTGGTGCAGCCAGGAGTCGCGCGACGTGATTGTCTTCAAGGACAATCAAATCCAGCGAGAAAAAAACCACGATATTGGCAGTTTCCGTCGCTGCCTCACGAGTCCGGTGGACAAGTTGCTGAGCTTTCTGACTTTGCGTATCTGCTGCGAACAAGAGGTTCGCGTAAAACGACGGGCGACCTTCAAGCTCGGACAATTGCTCATACTCTTCCAGGGCTCGAGCCAACCCTGCACCATCAAGTTCGCCAGTGATCATTTTGTCGCGATATTTTTGCGCAAACGCTTCGGCCCGGCGTCGCGCTTTGGCAAGGTCAGCTTCAAGACGCGGGTCGTCTGGCCCATTATAGAGTTCAGTTAAGTTCCATTGTACGCCTTCTGCTTTCAAGCCAAGTGTTTCCATAAAGTCTCCCTTGAACGTGTTGCGTATTACGTGGAACGTGTTGCGTGTTGCACAAGACATAAAGGGTAATCTGGGAAATGCCAGGATCACGAGTCACGTAACACGCTCTACGCTTCACGCTCCACGTTTTACGCCCCCAACCTAACACGGTTGTCAAGCGGAATGTACCTCGCTAGAGTGCGCCTGCTGGTTACACGTGTAGCTCCGTACAGAAAGAGGGGACTTCATGCGGGGTGTTCGTTTGCTTGTCCTGGGAGTCGTCTGGCTTGGGTCGTTTTTTCTCATTCTCGACCGCGTCAACATTTCGCTCGCCGCACCGCGCATCATGGACGAGCTGAAGTTCGACGGCACGCAAATGGGGTTCATTCTCAGTATTTACTACTGGGGATATTTACTTGGCCATTTCTCTAGCGGCCTGGTCAGCGATCAGATCCGCCTGCGGAGTTTCACCTCGTGGATGATCCTGCTGTGGAGCGCTCTCACTGCCCTCACCGGTGCGTGTTCGGCTCTCTGGCATTTCGGTGTTGTTCGATTGTTGTTCGGGATCTTCGAAGGAGCGACTGCAAACCTGACTCATAAGCTACAAAACAACTGGTTACTTCCGGCTGAGCGCGGGAAAGCGTACGGTATCTTCATCGGGTTTGCCTATCTCGGCATCGCGCTTGGCATGCCACTGGTTGGTTGGATTATTAACGTCTGGGAATGGCGCTTGATGTTCGTGATCGTCGGTGCCATCACGTTAATCCAACTCACCCTCTTTGCCATTATCATTCGGGATCATCCACACGAACACCCGTGGCTTTCAGAGCGGGAGAAAGTACATTTTCGGGATGAATTGCAGAAGACACAGGGGGTGCTTGACGATCATAGTGACTCCACTGCCGTCATGCCTTTTCGCCAGCGTATCGACACCTTGGTGCACATCCGTGCGTTTTGGTTCCTGAGTATTTCGGCGTTTTTTGGCGTTGGGGTCTATTTTACCGGTATGAGTTGGTTGCCAGGGTATCTTGTTAAGGAACGGGGAATTACCATTCTGAACAGCGGGATCTTTTTAACGATTCCCTATCTTGCCGCCTTCGCTGGGATGTTCATTGGAGGTGGCTTAGGTGACCGCTTTGGCAATCGTAGTCTGATTTCACTCGTTGCCGGAGTGCTGACGTTTCCCGCCCTGCTAGCGATGGCGCAGAGTGAGAGCGTGTTCATGACCATTACCATGATGAGCGTCGCACTCTTTCTCAACTCTGCGGCGGTCAACGGGTTTGTCGTCCTGGTGTTCGACCTAATTCCTGCCCAGGTGTTCGGAACTGCTATCGGCATTGTTGGGGGACTGTGTGGCGGGCTTGCTGGCATTATCGGTCCGCTTTTGCTTGGTTACTTATACGATCAAACCGGGACGTTCTTTTGGGGTTTTGTGGCGCTTGGTGTCGGGGCAATGATTGGCGGGCTGGTCCTCATCCCGGTGCTCGCCGATGAACAGCGACTCAAACAGGAGAAAGCTGCGAAACAAGCCCTGACGACTGGCGTAACCGTCGCCGTTGCACGACATTAAGAACGGAAAGAAAAAGGAGGAGTAGCTATGGTCACCAAAGGAGTTTCTCATATTGCTATTGGCGTCCGCGACATGGACAAGTCCTTAGGTTTTTATCGCGACTTGCTTGGCTTCCAAGTCGTCCGCGATGAAGTGCAGAAAACCGCAGGGACGGTACTGCCCGCCGTCTACAAAGAGGCCCATGCGCAACGTCGTGTGGCAACCTTGTATTGGAAGCGAGGCAAGGAAGAAGCCTTTCTGGTTCTCTCCGAACATAACGATAAACCGGTGAGCGGTGAAGCGATTAAGCTCGATCAGATTGGCATTCATCACTTCGCCTTTTGGGTGGACAATCTCCCCAAAGTTTATGAAGAACTGAAAGCCAAGGGTGTGGAGTTCATTGTCCCACCCACAGTGACGAAAACAGCGGACGGGAATTTCAATAGTGCCTTTATCGCCGACCCGGATGGGATTCTTGTGCAGCTTGACGAGCTAGTCGAATAGCCAAGGACAACGGGGAAACAGTGACTTTGAGAACGAAGCGAGGAACCGGGGAAACGGAGAACCGGAGAGCTTTCAGGGGTAGGTTTTTAGAGAGAAAACACGGGACGTCATTCCCGCGAAAGCGGGAATCCAGCAAAAAGGCCGAGTGTCGTAGTGGAAGCGCCTGGATGCCCGCCTGCGCGGGCATGACAGGCTAGCGTATCTGGGCAGGTGGGAAACCCGCGACAATTGCGGTGTAGATGAAAAACCTACCCCTATGAGGAACCGGAGAGGGGGTGGGTCCCCGTTTCTCCCATTCCCCGATTCTCCGATTCATTCCGGCACAATCTCTTTTCGTTGAAGACGTCTCTTCCTCAAGGATTTTTACAATGCTAACGGCACCGTACACTCTCACACTCACTGCCGCGGCTGAACACATCCGCGCCCGTCAACTGTCTCCGGTCGATCTCGTCCGCAGAGCTTTGCTGGAGAGATTGACGCGCACTTCGCTCTGTTCCAAGCAGAGACAGCAGTCACACACCGTGACTCTTATACGCAACACGCAACACAGTACAGTCCACAGATGCAAGACTTGATCGACAAAGGGCAAAAAATCTCGGCGGCACAGTACATCGCCATACGACGGCACCAGCAGCGGTTTCGCCACGACATGAATGCTCTCTGTCGGACCGTTGATGCGCTGCTGACTCCTTCAACACCAGCCCCTGCGCCGCGCGGATTGAGTTCAACCGGCGATCCTTCGTTCAATGGATCGGCAAGTTTTAGCGGTATTCCCAGTCTCGGACTGCCGTCAGGGTTGAGCACAAACGGGTTGCCGTTCGCCATTCAACTTATGAGTGCCGCGTTTACTGAGGAACGATTACTGGCAACGGCGAAATGGTGTGAAACGGTGCTAGATTTTCGCCAGATGCCCCCGCTCTCCTAAACCAGAGCGTATGACTTTTGTACATGCTGCTATGCCAATGTGATGTGGTTCGATTGGGAGAGTCACTCGGATTAAAGACTGTATTCTTCAACCGTCATTGTCGGCAGAAGGCGAGAAACCCGTCGGAGAGATCAGCCTCGATTTTCCACTCGACTTTTCGTCCCTGCGCCTGTTCGCGAGCCTCAGGCGTCGCCCATTGTTCACCAATCACGACAGCAATCGCTTGTGCGCCGCTGCACTTGAGTGTCTCCGCGCACCGCTCTGCACGACTCACGTCTTGACGGTCCACCTGCAGGGAGACTTCGACGATGGCGACCTGCTCTCCCTTCCACCAGATGAGATCAGCGAGAAACGGATTGTTCTCCGTTCCGATACTGCCTTCACTCAAGAGCGATGCCAGGGACGTTGTCAAGCGTTGCTGAATGTCAAAACGTTCGGGAGAGCCTCCTTGCCCGCCGTGGAAGAGCACTGGCGCTCGTCTGAGTGTATCGCGTTCATAGCGTTCGCCTTCGCGTCGCCCCGCTTCACCGCGCTGCCAATTAGTGAGCCAGCGCAGATCTTCTTCGGCACGCGCTTGCGCTTGTCGTAAGACTTTTATCTCTTCTTCGGTGCGGGCCTGTGCTTCGCTGAGCGCCTTCATCGACACTTGGGTGTCTGCCTGTGCTTCACTGAGGGCTTTCATCTGCACTTCGGTGCGCGCCTGCGCCTGAGAGAGCGTGGCCAGTTTTTCCTCTGTGTGTGCTTGTGCTGCGGTCAATCCAGCAACCTGAACGGTAAGTTGTTGGAACCCTTGCTCGGTGTCGCGTCGGAGGAGGGCCACTTGCTCAGGTAAGGCGAGCAGCTCTTCCGTCAATACCAACCGGCGCAATTCCGCCCGCCATTCGGGGCGTTCTTCCACCAAGCGCACAAGGTCGTGAAACTCTGCAACCGTAAACGACATGCCCAAAACCTTTCTGTATTCCCTTATACGCATTCTGCCGTGATTGGCCAAGTCGGTATTTTTTCTCCCTAACGACCTTCAGGGGAAAGGCTGTCGGAGTGCCCCCCTTTCCAGACACGGTTCTGTAGCATACGACGGAGGGCAATCGTAAAACGAGTGACCTAATCGAGAAGGAGGGAACAGTAATGGAAGTGCATGGCTCATGTGACCCACAATTTCGGCAAGTCTGGCAAGAATTTGAACGGAATTTTCGCGAGCGTGGCGAAGTCGGAGCCTCGGTGTGTGTCACCGTCCGTGGTCGAACCGTCGTCGATCTGTGGGGAGGATTTGCCCGCCCTGAGACTCAGATGCCGTGGACGGCAGAAACGATCAGCATTGTCTTTTCGTCGACGAAAGGCGCGACAGCGTTGTGTGCGCATGTCCTCGCATCGCGCGGCCAACTCGATCTTGACGCACCGGTTGCCACCTACTGGCCGGAGTTTGCCCAGGCTGGCAAGGCGCAGATTCCGGTGAAGATGCTGTTGAATCATCAAGCTGGACTGCCCGCGGTGCGTGCTCAACTCCCTCAAGGCGCCTATGCGAACTGGGAGTTAATGGTGAACGCACTGGCCAAGGAAGAGCCGTTTTGGGAACCGGGTACCCGTAATGGGTATCACGCTCTCACCATCGGCTGGCTCGTAGGAGAAGTCGTTCGTCGGGTCTCAGGGAAATCGCTCGGAACCTTCTTTCGCGATGAAGTTGCCAAGCCCTTGGGGCTAGATTTCTGGATTGGTTTGCCAGAAGACAAAGAAGCACGGGTCGCACCCATGATCGCCGCCGCACCAGATCCCGCCAGCATCTTGTCTCAAGAGATGGTCAAACCGGGGACCTTGGCGTCGCTGGCCATCCTCAACTCAGGGGGCTACATGGGCGCGCAGCCAGAGTATGACACGCGCGCCGCGCATGCCGCAGAGATCGGTGGAGCTGGTGGTATCACCAACGCCCGTGGTCTAGCAGGCATGTACGCACCGCTCGCCTGCGGAGGGACACTCAATGGTGTACAGCTTGTGAATCCAGATACGCTAGCACGCATGGGGGCGGTGGCGTCTGCAACCGGGAGAGACGCAGTGCTGGTGATCCCGTCGCGTTTTGCTCTAGGTTTCATGAAGTCGATGGACAACCGCCGAGCGCCCGCTGGCATGCGCGATAGTGCGATCACGGGGGAGGAGGCCTTTGGGCATGTGGGGGCAGGAGGATCATTCGGCTTTGCTGATCCAAAAGCAGAGATGTCTTTCGGCTATACGATGACGCGCATGGGTTCTGGAATGTTGCTCACTGACCGTGGGCAGAGTTTAGTCGATGCGACCTACCGCGCGTTGGGGTATCAGTCGAATGCGTCTGGGGTGTGGAGATAAGTGAAAGGGTGTGTCCCGGTCCGTCATTCCCGCCCTTCGACGGAGCCTGTCCTGAGCCTGTCAAAGGGCGGATACACATTAGACTTTATCGGAAATAAGGATTTTGATGCATTTTTCCTAGGGATTCTCGCCTCAAATCGCTATTTCGAATAAGGTCTATTCTTTCTTCCCATTGCAAAAAGGCGACCTATAGCTACATTAGGGGCAAGCCCTTTCGCCATTGGTTGCCAACCTGCGAACGTCTACGAGTAGCCACGGCGTCATCGTTAGTCAACGAGATAAATGCGAGGGGTGCGCCAGCGTTCGACAAATCCGGCTTGCGTTTTTTTCGAGGCTTTGAGGTCCTGAAGGTGCTCGTCGATCTCTGTGTAGAGCCGAGCGACATCGACCCCGAGATGTGTTGGCCGATAGTGTTCGAGGCGCATCAGGCCCTGGGTCAGTAAGTTGATGGCTCCTTGCGGAATGCGGCGATGAAAGCGCAAGTGAAAGCCCGTCGCAAGCCGAATGAGCCCTTCGTAAAAATGTTTGTCTTCTGTAGCAGCCTCACGCCAAACCTCTTCAAGAATTTCATGACAGTTGAAATACTCTCGCTGGTTGAATAACGTAACCGCGTCTTTCAGTTTCGGATGCATGACGTTCATCATAGCAAGTTGTGTTTATTGCGGTAGTAGTTCGTTATCTCTCTGAGGACATTGACTATTCATGGATAAGACCTATCGAATTGTTGCTGTATTCTTTGTCGCCATCCTTTTTCCCATCCCTTTGCAAAAAGCCAGCGAGGTTCTCGCGCAAGAAGCGCCGAAAACATGGAAGTCCATTGATGAATTGAGCCCAGACGAGCGTGCGGCGATTGATTTGCGAACGGACACTCCTCGTGATCCAACAATTGCCTATCTCCCGGTAGAGCCCTACCCATTTACTGCACCGTATACCGCAGAGGAGCTTGGCTATCTCGCTTTTGAACTCGACACCTTACGGCCACGCTTCTCGCACATCTGGCTCAGCGTTGTGCAAAGCATGACGGCTGCAGGGTACATTCTCACCACACTCAAGAACAACACGGCGATTCTGTATTTTCCCCAAGATGGCGTGGCCGGACTACTCCGTTTACCACCAGGGGCTCAATACATGCGAGCGTTCTCGCAGTTCACCAATCCGCCGGAATCTGATGGCGATCAACAGTTATGGTTTGAGTATCGGACCGATCAGACCTTCACGAAAAAGCAGGATCGCTATACATACCGACCAGGGTTACGTCGTATCCGGAGGCAACCGCAGCCGCGCCGCGCGGACCGGTTTCCCAACAACGCCCAGTCGTTCGACGATCTCCAGGGACGTGATCCGTGGGAATTTTCCTGGAAACTGCTTGGCACTGATGTGCTGTATTCCACCGTACGATTTCCCAATACACGGTCACTGGTGACGATTACGCGGCAAGACGGCTCTCCGTATGAGCAGGACACAACAAAGCTCAAGGTCATGGGGGATACCTACCCGGCCTACACCCCTGACGGCGGAGTGGCATGCTACGTGGTTGAGTCGGTCCCACGTTCAGAGTGGTTGCCCAATTACTACTGTAGTAAGCTCATTTACTGGATCGACAAACAGATGTTTTGCCCATTGCGGATCGAGCAGTATGACTCTGCTGGTAAACTGCGGATGATTGCTGAACGGTTGGAGCGGGCCGAATACCCTGAAGATGGACGGCGCGGATACACGCCGTTAGTCGTACTGTACTGGGCGGTTGATCTTGACCTGATGACGGCGGGGTTTCATGATTATCACCGCAAGGTCAACTGGCTAGACGATAAATGGGAGTCCTATTTCAATCCAGAATTTCTCCGGCGTGGCTGGTTTTTGAGTCCGTTTAAAAGCCGTGCGCAGGTCGATCAGCCTGACCAGTTTTATCTACGGCCTCTGTTGTACCCAGAGAAATTCCCTGAACATCGCCGTATTGAACTGTCACCGGAAGTGGCGGCACGTGTGGCGGCGCAGGAAAAGGCCGGGCATGTGGTGTTTGAAGTCAGCACTCAGCCGTCAGCGATCAGCGGTCAGCAAAATCACTAATTTCTTGTCTTCGCTGAAAGCTGAACGCTGAGAGCTGATAGCCAAAAAGGAGGTTCTCGCTATGTCTTACGAAACGCTGCTCTATGAGAAGCAAGACAACATTGCCAATGTGACCATCAACCGTCCAGAAAAACGCAACGCCTGGACCACACAAGTGTCCGCCGATCTGATTGAGGCCTTCCGTGCCATGGAAGACGATCCGGAAGTGCTGGTGACGGTGCTCACTGGTGC
>Ga0187892_10006843_pt1 | contig 16643 bp, 15 predicted proteins | sample MA1701073metaG_FD_139345 | JGI IMG/M metagenome (GOLD analysis project Ga0187892, IMG submission 139345) | Bio-ooze microbial communities from a basaltic lava cave in the Kipuka Kanohina Cave System on the Island of Hawaii, USA - MA170107-3 metaG ... | reverse complement strand
CGCCGCCGCTGGGTCGGGAGGTGCCGACGCTCGAGGAGGTGGAGCGCAACCACATCGCGAAGGTGCTGGCGGCGGCGGGGGGCAACAAGAGCGAGGCGGCGCGGCTGCTCGGGGTGAACCGCTCGACGCTGTACGAGAAGCTGGAGCGCCACCGGCTGGGGTCGTAAGGGCGAATCACGAATCACGGGAGACGTCACGTCGACGGTGGCGTTCCCGTGATTCGTGATTCGTAATTCGCAATTCGCACCCTTATAATGGCTCCCGCGATGCCGCCGACGAAGAAGGTGTGGGGCGATTACGAGCTCCACCTCGACCAGCTCCTCGGCCGCGGCGGCATGGGCGCGGTCTACCGCGGGCGCCAGATCTCGGTCGACCGGCCGGTCGCGATCAAGGTGCTCAAGAAGGAGCTGGCGACGCCGGACTTCGTGAAGCGCTTCAAGCGCGAAGCCGCCCTGCTGGCGCGGCTGGTCGACTCCCACGTCGTTCAGGTGTTCGGCGCCGGCGAGGCGGACGGCGAGCACTTCTTCGCGATGGAGTACGTCGAGGGGCAGGATCTCTCGTCGATGGTGAAGGCCGGCCGGCGGTTCAGCGTCGAGGAGCTGCTCGACATCACCATCCAGACGGCGCTCGCGCTCAAGGCGGCGTGGAAGTTCAAGATCGTGCACCGCGACATCAAGCCGTCGAACGTCCTCGTCACGCGCGACAAGCAGGTGAAGGTCATGGACTTCGGGCTCGCGAAAAACCCGGACATGGACCTGACCCATACCGAGCTCATCATGGGCACGGCGAAGTACATCTCGCCGGAGCAGGCGACGGGCGGCGACGTGGACATCCGGGCGGACCTCTACTCGCTCGGCGTGGTGCTCTACGAGCTGGCGACGGGGCGCGCGCCGTTCGTCGGCGAGAGCCCGACGTCGGTGATCTACCAGCACGTGCACAAGGCGCCGGTGCCGCCGAAGCAGTACAACTCGTCGCTGCCGGAGTCGGTGAGCGCGATGATCCTGCGGTGCCTCGCGAAGCGGCCGGACGAGCGCTACCAGACGCCCGACGACCTGCTGGCGGACGCGAAGTCGATCCAGGAGGGCGTGTCGATCGACGAGCGGACGCTGCTGCTGGCGGAGACGACGGGGTCGGTTCCGGGGCCGACGATCCTCTCGCGGTCGGGCGCCGCCACGATGCCGATGGACGAGCCGACGGTCGCGAAGGCGGGGCCGCGGGCGCCCGGGCCGGAGCCGCCGCCGGCGCCGGGCGGGATGGGGCTCTATGTCAGCCTCGCGGCGGCGCTGCTGATCCTCGGCGGCGCGGGATGGTACATCGCGGGCGTCGTGGGGGGCGTGGAGCCGCCCGTCGTGGACAACGGGGGGACGACGGCGCCGCCGCCGGTGACGACGGACGGACTGCCGCCGGTCACCACGGGGTCTCCGCCTCCGCCGCCCACGACGGCGCCGCCGCCGAATGACGCGTACAAAGAGCGGTACGCCGAGGCGCAGCGGCTGTTCACGGACGAGAAGTGGGCGGCCGCGCGCGGGGAGTTCGAGAAGCTGGCGCGCGAGATTCCGAGGGACGACGCGCGGCAGCCGGTGATCCAGGACCGACTGACGACGTGCGCGTACCAGGAGGCGATCGGCGCGGCGGAGAAGCTGGCGCCGCAGAGCCGGGACCTGGCGATCGCGGAGTACCAGCGCGCGCTCGCGATCCTGCCGGCGGGCGACGTGCGCCGCGAGGCGGCGGAGAAGCTCATCAAGGCGCTGAACTTCGCGAAGTGGCGCGATTCAGGCCGCGAGAAGATGGGGAAGGACTGGGCGGGGGCGGCGAAGGAGTTCGAGCGCGCGCTCCCGTTCGCGACGGGGGACGAGGACACGGAGACGCGGGAGTACAAGCGGTTCTGCGAGCGGTACATCGAGGCGAGCGAGCTGCTCTACGGGAGGAAGGAGCACCAGCAGGCGCGCGACATCTTCAGCCTGCTCCGGGGGAAGCCGCTCGGCTTCGACGCCGACCTCGTGGGGAAGATCGGGGAGTGCGACGCGGAGCTCGACAAGATCCGGCGGGCGGAGCTGGCGGAGCGGGAGCGGAAGTTCCAGGCGGCATACGACCGGGGCAAGGCGGCGCGCGCGAAGGCGCAGTGGGCGGCGGCCTCGGACGCCTTCGAGGAGGCGGCGCTGCAGGGGGTGGCCGGGCCGCCGGACTTCGCCATGCTGCGGAAGGAGGCGCGCGCGGCCAAGGAGGCGCCGGAGGGGATGATCTACCTGCCGGCGGCGACGGTCCTCTTCGGGCTGGGCGGGTCGGAGGCGGTCGAGGGGCCGCAGCAGGAGCGGGCGCTGCCGGCGTTCTACGTCGACGCTCGCGAGGTGACGGTCGGCCAATACCGGAAGTTCCTGGCGGCGAAGGCCGGGCACGGGTCGTGCCACGCGACGGAGCCGGAGGACAAGAAGCAGGGCCGGCACGAACCGGCGAACTGGAGCGACTCGCTCGATGCGGACGCGGCGGTGACGGGCGTGGACTGGTATGACGCGTACGCCTACGCGATGTGGGCGGGCAAGCGGCTGCCGACGGAGGCGGAGTGGGAGCGGGCGGCGGGGACGGAGCTGTTCGGCGGGGCGCCGCGGAGGTGGCCGTGGGGGAGCGAGTTCGGCAAGGGGGATGCGCCGAGCGCGTGCGGCTGCGAGGGGATGGGCAACGGCGTGCTCGAGTGGACGGCCGACTGGTACGCGGCGTATCCGGGCGGGAAGGCGTCGCGGCCGGAGTTCGGCGAGACGCGGCGGGCGCTCCGCGGGGGGTACCTGAGCGAGGACGACGCGAAGGAGGAGACGCGGGTCGCGCACCGCTCGTACTTCGCGCCCGACGCGCGGAGGGCGTATGTCGGGTTCCGGTGCGTGAAGGCTGCCGATTAGGGCGAATCTCGAATCGCCGGAATTCGAGATTCGAGATTCGAGATTCGACGCCCACCCTGCTATACTCCCCACGCCCTATTTACCCGGAGGCATGAATGCGCATTGTGATCGCTCTCGCGCTCCTCGCGGCCGCGGCGGTGCCCGGCTGCGCCGCGGGCCCCAGCGCCGAGGATGAGGCGAAGCGGAAGCAGGAGCTCGAGGCGCTGAGGCTTGAGATGAACCAGAAGATCGCGACCCTCGAGCAGCGCTACGCGAGCGTCCTTCAGATGGAGCAGAAGGTGAAGAACGCCGTCGAGGAAGCGCAGAAGCTGACGAAGGTCAACGACGTCGTGCGGGGCCTCCTCACCGCGCAGGAGCAGACGCTGAAGGACCAGCTCCGGACGGTGCAGGAGCTGCTCAAGGGGATGCAGAAACCGTAGCGTGGCGCCGCGGCTGGCGCTCGGGCGCGATACCGGGGTCGCGTTCGTCCTGGCGTTCGCGCTGCTGTGCCTGGTCCGCTTCCTCCTGCCGAAGGACCCGCCGCTCTGGCTGGCGTCGGTCGCGTCCGAGGGGGCGTTCATCGGCGCCGCCGTCCTCGCGGTGGCCGTGGGGCGGGCGGACGTGCGCGATGCGTTCTCGCTGCGCGGAGCCGGGGCACGCCTCTGGCTGGCGGCGCTCGTCGGCACGATCGGCGCGCACTTCGTGCTGCGCGAAGCGGCGCCGGCGCTGCAGGAGGCGCTGCGCTGGATGCGGCTGGACTACGGGGCGGAGCTGGCGGAGTGGGAGGCGATGGTGGAGCGCGAGGTCAGGCGGAATCCGGCGGCGGCGTACGCGGCGATCTGCCTCCTGCCGGCGCTCTGCGAGGAGGCGCTCTTCCGGGGGGTCGCGCTCTCGGGGCTGAGGCGCTCGATCGGCGCGCCCGCGGCGCTCGTCGTGACGGCGCTCCTCTTCGGGCTGATCCACGTCCTGCCGCTGCGGATCCTCCTGACGTTCGTCCTCGGCCTGTGGTTCGGCGCGCTGGTGCTGGCGACGCGCAGCCTCTGGCCGGCGGTCTTCGCGCACCTGGCGAACAATGCGATGGCGCTGGCGATCGACGACGACGGCGCCTTCACGCCGTGGACGTTCGCGGCCGGCGCCGCGCTGGCGGCCGCGGGTGTCGCGATCCTCGTCCGCGCGCGGGTGCGCGATCAGGCCGGGGGCCTGGGCGAGAAGAAGTCGGGGGACGGGGGCAGCGCGGGCGCCTCGGTGTAGCCGGCCTCGCCCGTGAGGACGTGCTTGAGCTCGTCGACGCGCTTGACGCCGGCGCCGATCTCGAGATTCACCACGTCGATCTGGCGCTGCTTGACCTTGAGCTCCTCCTCGAGCTGCTTGAGCCGCTGCCGCAGCGTCTTGTCCTTCCTCTGGAGGTCCTCGATCTCGAGCTCCGCCCTCAGCCGCCCGATCTGGACGCGCTTGGAGGCGACGCTCCGGCGCAGGACGTTCACGATCTCGAACTTGGCGGAGAGCTGGGCGTCGGCGAGGTCGGAGCGGAGGTCCTTCTCCATGAAGAGCTGGCCCATCCAGCCGTAGACGACGTCGAGCTCGCGGCGCACGTCGGCGATCCGCTTCTCCAGCTCGCCGCAGCGCTCGTCGGGGTCGCCGTCGATGCCGTGCTGCTTGAGGGCCTCGCGGAGGCGCGCGGCCTCCTCGCGGAGGCGGCCGGCGTCCTCCTGGAGGCCGTCCATGGCGCGCCGCTTCTCGGCGGCGAAGTCGAAGAGCAGGCGCAGGTCCCCGGTCGTGAGCGCGGCGAACTCGCTGTCGGCGACCCTGCCTCCGGCGTCGGCGAAGGCTCTCATGCGCTGCCTCTCGACGCGGCTGATCGAGCCGCGGACGACGATCTTCTTCCCCTTGACCTTGAGCTTCTGGAAGAGGCCCTTCGCCTTGCCCTGCTCGTCGAGGCTCTTGAGCTCCTCCTCGAGGCGCTCGAGGTCGACGTCGAGCTTGAGGACCGCCTCGAAGAACGGGCGCCAGCGCTCGCGGTCGGCGAGGCCCTTGAAGACGGTGAAGGAGCCGGCGCCGAGCTCGATGTACTTCGTCTCGCGCTCGAGGGCGATCTCCTTCGCGCGGCGCTCGTTGTCGGCGACCGCGGCGTCGAGTTCCTGGATCTTGCGGACGGTGTCGCGGATCCGCGAGATGTCGCCGCGGAAGTCGTCCTCGCTCTTGCGCAGCGTGCGGACGGAGTGCAGGTACTTGGCGAGCTCGGCGGAACGCGGGTCCCCCTGGTTGAGGTCGGCGATGTTCTTGCCGATGGCGGCGCACTCTCCGGCGATCTGGCCTTCGAGGCGGGCGATGTCGCCCTCGAGCTGTTCGATTTCGCGCTTGCGGGGATCCATGCAGGGTTCCGGGGTCGGGCTCCGTCCTAGGGGTAGGGTATCAGGCCGCGCGCGGCAACGCCAGCAAGGGCGGGAAAGGCGGGCGTCGGCCCCCTTCGCCGTCGCGTGCGGGGCTTTTGTTTGACAGTCTGGGAGCGGGACGCGTAAAATCCGCGAGCTTCGTAATTTACGTCTATCTATGGCGGGTTCGCACGAGAAGTTCGTCGCGTCCCTCTCGGCCGACGAGCGCATGCTGATCACGATGCGGGACGAACTCTATGACGGGTCGTGGGAGCTGATGCTCAAGGACCTGAAGGACCGGTTGAAGGGGAAGCCCTACATCTTCAAGCTGGTCAACCGCATCCAGGACGACGTCCAGCGCATCGAGAAGCTGGGCGACTACGAGAGGAAGCACAAGGTCAACCTGGCGCAGTTCATGAAGCAGAAGGAGGAGAAATGAGGTCCATCGCCGCCGCCGGGGTCGTTCTCCTGCTTCTGGCCACGCCGGGCTGCGGCGGGCGGGGCGGGGCGGAGCTGTACGGGTCGGTCCACGACTACAGCGATCCGGGCCTCAAGCTGCTCCGGGACGAGCTGCGCACGCTGCCGTTCCGGCACGTCGAGTGGGAGTACAAGTTCACGGAGAAGGAGATCTCGCGCATCACGCTCGGCATGGAGAACCTGTACCTCGAGACGCCGGACCACCGGGTGATCGCGGTCGACCGCTTCAGCGGCGTCACGCGGTGGATCTACCAGGTCGACACCGACACGCCCCTGGACTGGCCGCCGATCGAGGCGTACCAGGTGCCGGACGAGATCCGCCGCGAGGAGACCGACCTGCGGGCGGCGAACCGGAAGATCGACGACATCATCAAGGAGAAGGGGCCCGGCAAGGAGTCGCAGGAGGCGCAGAAGAAGCGCGACCAGATCCGCGAGCGTCTGGCGCAGGCGCGCAACGGCGACAACGTGTACTTCATCTCGCGCGGCGTGCTGTACTGCCTCGTGCGGACGACCGGCAACCTGCTCTGGACGCGCCGGCTGACGATCGAGTTCGCGCCGTCGGCGCAGCCGTTCGCGATCCGCAGCCACATCTTCGTGCCGGGCGCCGACCTGTCGCGCGTCTGGGCGCTGGACGTGGAGAAGAGGGGGCGCGCCATCACGTTCTACCGGACGAGCATCGGGACGCACGACAAGAACATCACGAACCGGCCGCTGTACGAGGACCCGGCGCTCTTCTTCGTGTCGCACGACGGCGCGGTGTACAGCTACAACCTGCAGGGCGGGCAGAACTGGGCGTACCAGACGGAGGACGAGCTGCGGACCGACCCGGTGATCTTCAAGTACGTCGAGATGGCGCCGGACCCGAAGGGCGTGATGCGGCCGAAGGAGACGAAGATCCTGTTCGTCGGGGGCTTCGACCACGCGTTCTACGCGATCGAGGCGGCGGGCGGCGGCCTGATGTGGAAGTACGAGACGGCCGGCCCGATCAAGACGCCGGCGGTCGCCAAGGGGAGCACGGTCTACTTCAAGACGGAGGGGGGCGCGCTCTTCGCGCTGGAGATCAACCCGCAGCACATCGACCCGAAGACCGGGAAGTCGATCGGCCCGAAGCGGAACGGCAACCTGCGCTGGAAGCTGCCGCTCGGCGAGCGCTTCCTGACGCGCGGCAAGGACCACGTGTACGTGCTGGGGCCGAACCAGGAGGTCTACCGCCTGAACGAGAACACGGGCGAGGTGATCGGCCGGTATCCGCTCAGGCTGCTGCAGCACGTGGTGACGAACCCGCTCGACGACATCCTGTACGTCGCGCATCCGTCGGGCTACGTGTGGGCGCTGCGCGAGGCCAAGGACTAGCGCATCGCGCATCACGCATCACGGCCCTCGCGCGCGTCAGCGCGGCGGTGGCCCGTGGTCGTGAGGGCACGACGCGGCGGGAGATCCGGTCGGCGCTGGACGGGGGAGCGGGCGTCGAGGACCTCCGGGAGGCGATCCTGCAGACCTACCTCTTCGCCGGGTTCCCCCGCGCGATCAACGGGCTGTGGGTGCTGGACGAAGAGGCCGAATTACGAATTACGAATTACGAATCACGGGACCGCAACCGGGCCAGACGGGACGGCGAGACCCTGTGCAGACGGATCTACGGGCGGGACTACGAGCCGATGATGCGGAAGATGCGGCGGCTGAGCCCCGACCTCGCGGAGTGGATCCTCATCGAGGGGTACGGCAAGGTGCTGTCGCGGCCGCGCTTCACCGCGCGCGAGCGCGAGCTGATGGTCGTGCCGGCGCTCGCGGCGATGGAGGCGTGGCGCCAGCTGCCGAGCCACGTGCAGGGGGCGCGGAACGTCGGGGCGACGCAGGGCGACCTGCGGCGGATCGTCGACGCGGTCCGGGACTTGCTGTCCGGGGCGGTTTACGGGAAGCTGACCGCCCTCCTCATGACCGCACCAAGACGCAGGGACTGACGCGCACAGAAATCCCCGGATCCCACGCACCAACACCAGAGCGCCCTGAGAAACCTGGGGATTCGCCGATTGCTCCGGCTCCTCCGGGGTGGCCACCTCTGATCTTCGATTTTTGATCTTTGGTCTTTCCGCACATGGACACCGACTTCTGCGGAGCGGTACTCAGGTGTCATTCGCGGCGTCCGGGGAATCTCCGGACGCCCCCTTGACCCCCTCCGCGCGGGCGACTAAGCTCGTGGCGTGGCCGACAATGGCGAGAAGAAGTACCAGAAGACCCTCGAAGGGATCCAATACCTGATCGGCGACAACAAGCACCTGCGCGAGGAGCTCCGTGAGTTCGCGAGGAGCGCCGAGCAGGACCGCCGCCGCGCCGACGAGGACCGCCGGCGCTCCGACGAGCGCTTCCAGAAGCTGATGGAGAAGTCCGACGAGCGCTTCGGCGTCCTTCTGGACCAGGTGAAGCGGACGAACCGGGTGGCGGTCGGCGTCGCGCGCGACCTCCGGGCGCAGCAGAAGCAGCTCCTGGACGGACAGGAGCAGACCAACCGCCTGCTCGGCGCGATGCAGGAGCGCCTTCTCGACGCGCTGAAAGCGATTCTCAAGAGGCTGCCGCCCGGGCCCAACGGGAAGTAGCGGAGGAGGTCTCGATGAGCGCTCTGCTCCTTCTGCTCCTCGTCCAGGACGCCGACATCGTGTTCGTCAACGGCACGATCTACACCGTCGACGCGGCGTTCACGAAGGCGGAGGCGATCGCGGTGAAGGACGGCCGCATCGTCGCGGTGGGATCGAACGCGGAGATCCGCAAGCTCGCCGCGGCGAAGACGGTCGACCTCGGCGGCCGCTGCGTGACGCCCGGGCTCATCGACAGCCACGGGCACATGAACGGGCTGGGCAGCTACGCGTTCGGGCGGCTCGACCTGCACGACGCCAGGAGCTTCGGCGACGTCGTGAAGGCGGTCGCGGACGCGGTGAAGAAGGCGAAGCCCGGCGAATGGATCCTGGGCGGGCGGTGGGACCATTCGCTCTGGGGGCAGAAGGAGTTCCCGACGCACGAGAAGCTGTCGGCCGCGTCGCCGGACAATCCCGTCTGGCTCGACCGCGTCGACGGCCACGCCGGGCTCGCGAACGCGAAGGCGATGGAGATCGCGCGCATCTCGGCCGACACGCCGAACCCGCGGGGCGGCGAGGTCCTGCGGGGCGGGGACCGCGGCGCGACCGGGATGTTCATCGACAACGCGACCGGCATGATCGAGCGGCACATCCCCGGGGGGCGCCGCACCGCCCGGGACCTCATCCTCGCGGCGCAGGAGAAGTGCCTCGCGGTCGGGCTCACCGGCGTGCACGACGCGGGAATCGACGGAGGAGACGCGGATGCGTACCGCGCGCTCGCGAAGGAGGGGAAGCTCAAGCTGCGCGTCTACGCGATGATGGCCGCAGGGCGCGGCGCGGAGTGGTTCCGGACGAACAAGCCGGAGACGGGCGAGCGCTTTTCGTGCCGCGCGATCAAGTGCATGATCGACGGCGCGATGGGCTCGCGCGGCGCGTGGCTCCTCGAGCCGTACGCCGACCGGCCGGGGCATGTCGGGCTGCCGGTGCAGACGCCCGCGTTCATCAAATCGATCTGCGAGGCGGCGGCGGCGAACGGCTGGCAGGTCTGCACGCACGCGATCGGCGACCGCGGCTGCCGCGAGACGCTCGACGCCTACGAGGCGGCCGGCTGCAAGGACCGGCGCTGGCGCGTCGAGCACGCGCAGAACCCTGCCGTCGCGGACATCGCGCGCTTCGCGAAGCTCGGCGTCATCCCGTCGATGCAGCAGACGCACGCGACGAGCGACATGCGCTGGGCGGAGGCGCGGGTCGGCCCCGAGCGGGTGAAGGGAGCGTACGCATGGCGGAAGTTCTACGACAGCGGTTCGCGCATCGCGGGCGGAAGCGACTTCCCGGTCGAGGACGAGAACCCGCTCTGGGGAATCTACGCGGGAGTCACGCGGCAGGACCACGACGGCAAGCCGGAGGGCGGGTGGCGGCCGGAGGAGCGGCAGACGCGCGAGGAGGCGCTGCGCTCGTTCACGATCGACGCGGCGTACGCCGAGTTCGCGGAGAGGGAGAAGGGGTCGCTCGAGCGGGGGAAGATGGCCGACTTCGTCGTCTGGTCGGCGGACATCGTCGCCTGCCCGCCGCGCGACCTGATCGCCGCGAAGCCTGGCATTGTCGTGATCGCGGGAAGAATCGAGCGGGAATGACCGTCTAGATAGTATGCAGTTGATTGTCTGCCTCTGCCTCCTGGGCGCGTGCGACGAGGTCACGCTGAAGAGCGGGAAGAAGTTCACGGGCATCGCGCGCGAGGAGGGGGCCAAGGTCGTCCTCGAGATGGAGATCGGGACGGTCGGCATCCCGAAGGACCAGGTGTCGAACGTCACGTTCGGGCCGACGCCGCTGCACGAGTTCTACGACCGGCTGAAGGCGTGCGGATCGGCGGAGGCGCTGCTCAAGCTCGCGCGCGAGCAGAAGGCCGCGCGTCTGGCGGGCGTCGCGTACGCGAGGGTGATCGAGCTGGAGCCCGAGAACGCGGAGGCGCGCTCGAAGCTCGGCCACGAGAAAGTGGGCGGGAAGTGGACGACGCGCGAGGAGCGCCAGGAGATACGGCGGGCGGCGGACGACGAGGCGTGGCGGAAGCGCATCGCCGACCGGCTCGCCGCCAAGCGTCGGGAGTCGGAGGAGATCGCGCGCATCGAGGCGGACTACCGCAAGCGGATCGCGGAGATCGAGGCGGCGTCCGCGCCGGAGCCCTTCGTGCCGCAGACGCGCTGGTACCCGTGGGACTACGGGTTCTTCCACCCGCGGGTCGCGCCCGGGGCGGCCGCGGGGGTGCCGATCTGGGGCTGGACGGTGGCGCCGGGGGTGCCGGTGTGCCGCTATCGGCCGGTCTCGCGGCGTCCGACGATCTACTGGGTCACGACGCCGGGCTGGTAGTATAATCCGAGTGGGCGTACAGCGGAGGTCGACCATGAGACGTGCGATTCTGGCGGTCGCGGCGCTGGCGGCGCTGGCCGGCGCGGCGCAGGCCGACGAGGTGGTTCTGCGCAACGGACAGAAGCTGGTCGGCATCGCGCGCGAGGAAGGCGACAAGATCATGGTCGAGCTGCCGCTCGGCACGGTCGGCTTCGCGAAGGCGGACGTCGTGTCGATCACGCCCGGGCGGACGATCCTGCACGAGTACCGCGACAAGGCGGACGCCATCAAGGAGAGCAAGGACGCGAAGGACTATCTGGCGCTGGCGAAGTGGGCGCGCGAGAGCGGGCTGAAGCGGTACGAGGCGGCGAACCTCGAGGCGGCGCTGCGGATCGACCCGAACAACGAGTCGGCGCACCGGGCGCTGGGACACGTCTTCCACAAGGGGAAGTGGATGAGCGACGAGGACGTGCGCAAGGAGCAGGGCTACATCTGGTTCGAGGGTCGCTGGATGACGGCGATGGAGCAGCAGCTGGTCATCCGCAAGCGGCTCGACGCGGAGGCGGCGAAGCTGGCGGCGGTCGAGGAGAAGCGCCGCAAGAAGGAGACGGAGCGTCTGGCGCGTGCGCAGGCGATGCAGGACTACTACGACGACCTGATCGAGCGTGAGCGGATGAGGCGGACGCAGCCGCGGGCGCCGCGGTGGCGTGGGTACGGGTACGGGCCGTATCGGGGCGCGTACTGGGGCGACGCTGTGGCGACGTTCGACGTGGTGGGATACCTCAGGGCGATCGGGTGGAGCTTCGTGCCTGTGGTTCCGGGGCCCGGGTTTCCGGCGCCTTGAGGCGCCGGAGGGGGCCCAGTCTCAGGTATCACGTTTCACGCATCAAGTCGTCGCGACGACTTGAAACGTGATCCCTGGAACTTGGGACCACCTGGTATCACGTTTCACGCATCCAGTCGTCGACTGCCGCCTGTTGCAAGTCCCGTTGCGCGCTCGCGCGCGCCGGACTGACGGCCGAGGACGACGGCGGACGGACGACCGGCGACGACTTGAAACGTGATCCCTGGAACTTGGGACCACCTGGTATCACGTTCCACGCATCCAGTCGTCGACTGTCGCCTGTTACAAGTCCCGCTGCGCGCTTGCGCGCGCCGGACTGGACGGCCGAGGACGACGGCGGACGGATGACCGTCAACGACTTGAAACGTGATCCCTGGAACTTGGGACCACCTGGTATCACGTTCCACGCATCCAGTCGTCGACTGCCGCCTGTTGCAAGTCCCGTTGCGCGCTCGCGCGCGCCGGACTGACGGCCGAGGACGACGGTGGACGGACGACCGGCGACGACTTGAAACGTGATCCCTGATACCTGGGACCACCTAAAACGTCGCCCCGATTTCGAAGAAGAAGCCGCGGATCGTGACGTCGACCTCGCCGCCGTCGACGCCGCTCACGTCGTTCACGTCGATGTGCAGGAGGAAGTCGCGCCAGCCGATGCCGGCGAAGCCGGGGCCGAGGTGGCCGCGGACGACGAACGCCCAGTCGATCACCTGGCCGCTGGCGCTGCCGCCCCCGAAGCTGCGGACGATGAGCCCGTCGACCTCGAGGCCGACGGACAGGTACTGCGTGATGCCGAGCTCCGCGACGAAGCCGACGACCGGGGCGGGGGCCTTGATCGTGGCGCTGTCGCTGGTGGTGGGGCTGGTGAGCTCGACGTGGACGCGCATGTACTTGAGGCCGAGGCGCACGCCGAGGTTGAAATCGAGGACGGCCGAGCTCATCGGGATGCCGAAGCGGTACTCGAACATGGTCGTGATGTTGCGCCACTCGACGTCGCTGTCGAGCGCGGAGCCGGCGCTGAAGCTCGTTCCGGCGAAGGTGATCGTCTGCGTCAGCGTCGAGTCGCCGTCGTACTTGGCGGAGTAGTAGTCGATGAAGAGGCGGAACCCGGCGAAGCCGGCCCAGACGGAGAAGTTGCTGACGGGCTCGGCGTCGCCGAGGTTGAGCGTCGACCTGACGTCGATGTCCGAGCCGTTGACGCCGTTGTCGTCCGCGGTGACGTTGCCCTCGAACTCCGCCTGCCAGAGGCGGTAGCGGCCGCCGACGTTGCCGTCCTGGGCGGCGGCGGGGAGGGGGGCGGCGAGGAGGGCGAGGGCGCAGGCGATCGTTCTCATGGGCTCTCCTGAAGGTCCTTGAGTATATACAGCCGCAATCCGCGTGCCGTTCAAGAATGAGCGGACGGAGGGGTGGGCGGGTTCGGGGTGTCGGGTTTCCGGACGGGGGATCGTCGGGAAAGGCGACACCGCGGGGCGGCGGAGCCGCATGGTACGGACCGTCTCGGATCCTCACGCAGAGCCCGCAGAGTCCGCGGAGACGGTTGAAGTCGAGAGCGAAGCGCGCGCCGTCGACGCGCGGGACGGGGAGGAAGCAGAGCGCAAGCCGTCTGATGGACATTCCGATGACGACTCCCGCGAGCACACTGCGCCAGGCTCTGGGCACGGCTCACATAAAGGATAGCCCCCCGCCCCCATGCCGAATGTCAAGCGAGTGTGAGTATGGAGTGCAGGGCGCCGGGGTTACTTCGCGGCGGGGGCCTTGTACCGCACGATGGGCTCGCGGCTTGCCTTGACCTCGTTGAGGCGCCGGACCGGCATCGTGTGGGGCGCCTCGAGGAGGAGCTTCGGGTCGGCCTTCGCCTCCTCCTGGATCTTGATGAGCGCGTCGGCGAAGGCGTCGAGGGTCTCGCGGTTCTCGCTCTCCGTCGGCTCGATCATGAGGCATTCGGGGACGATGAGCGGGAAGTAGATCGTCGGCGGGTGGAAGCCGTAGTCGAGGAGACGCTTGGCGACATCGAGGGTGTGGACGCCGAGCTTCTTGAACGAGGTGCCGTTGATGACGAACTCGTGCATGCACGGGCGGTCGTACGCGATGCGGAAGCGCTTCTTCAGCCGCGCCATGAGGTAGTTGGCGTTGAGGACGGCGTTCTCGGCGTTCGAGCGGAGGCCGTCGGGCCCGTGGTAGCGGATGTACGCGTAGCAGCGTACGTGCATGCCGACGTTGCCGAAGAACGCCTTTACGCGGCCGATGGACTTCGGGCGGTTGGAGTCGAGCGCGTAGCGGGCGCCGTCGCGGACGACGCGCGGGACGGGGAGGAACGGCTCGAGGTGCTTCTTGCACGCGACCGGGCCCGACCCGGGCCCGCCGCCGCCGTGCGGGGTCGAGAACGTCTTGTGCAGGTTGAAGTGCTGGACGTCGATGCCGAAGTCGCCCGGTCGCGCGATGCCCTGGATGGCGTTCATGTTGGCGCCGTCCATGTACATCTGGCCGCCCGCCTTGTGGACGAGGTCGGCGACCTCGACGATGTTCTCCTCGAACAGCCCGAGCGTGCTCGGGTTGGTGATCATCATCGCGGCCGTGCGGTCGGAGAGCTTCGCCTTGAGGTCGTCGAGGTTGACGTTGCCGCGCTCGTTCGACTTGACGCTGACGACCTTGAAGCCGGCGAGCGTGCAGGTCGCCGGGTTCGTGCCGTGGGCGCTGTCCGGGATGAGCACCTCGACGCGGCCCGGCTGCTTCTGGTCGAGGAGGTGCGCCTTGATCATGAGGATGCCGGTCAGCTCGCCGTGCGCGCCCGCGGCGGGCTGGAGCGTCACGGCGTCCATGCCGGAGATCTCGGCGAGGTAGCGCTGGAGCTCGTGCATGATCTCGAGCACGCCCTGCGCCTGCTCGGCGGGCTGGTGCGGGTGGACGCGCGCGAAGCCCGGGAGCGCGGCGACCTTCTCGTTGATCTTCGGGTTGTACTTCATGGTGCACGAGCCGAGCGGGTAGAAGTGCGTGTCGATGGAGAACGACTTCTGCGAGAGGCGCACGTAGTGGCGGACGAGCTCGAGCTCGGCGACCTCGGGGAGCTTCGCGGGCTCCTGCCGGAGGAGCTTCGCCGGGATCAGGCTCTCGAGGGGCGTCTTCGGGTCGGGCTGGGGCAGGTATCCGCCGCGCCGGCCGGGCCCGCTCTTCTCGAAGATGAGGCGGTCGTCAATGCTCATGCACCGCCTCCCCGAGAGCGGCGGCGAACCGCTCGATGTCGGCGACGGAGTTCTTCTCGGTAACGCAGAGGAGCACCGCGCGCCGCAGGTCGCGGTAGGGGTTGGAGACCGGCAGGCCGCCGACGAACCCGCGCTTGAGGAGGCGCGCGTTCACGACCTCGGCCTCGACCGGCATCTCGACGACGAACTCGTGGAAGTAGGGCGTCGAGTGGGGGCGCTTCACGCCGCGGTGCTGCGTGACGAGCCTCTCGAGCAGGTGGGCGCGCTGGGCGCAGATCGTCGCGAGGGCGCGCACGCCGTCGCGGCCGAGGGCGGCCATCGTCATCGTCGCGCGCAGGGCCATGAGCGCCTGGTTCGTGCAGATGTTGCTCGAGGCCTTCTCGCGGCGGATGTGCTGCTCGCGCGTCTGCAGCGTCAGGCAGAACGCGCGCTTTCCGGCGGCGTCCACCGTCTCCCCCGCGATGCGGCCCGGCATCTGGCGGATGTACTGCATCTTGGCCGCCATGAAGCCGCACCACGGGCCGCCGTACGACAGCTCGATGCCGAAGGGCTGGGCGTCGCCGACGGCCACGTCGAAGTCGCAGGCGCCGGGGGGCTTGAGGACGGCGAGCGAGACCGGATTGACACTCGCGATGGCCAGCGCGCCGCCTGCGTGGGCGGCGCTGCCGATCTCGTCGAGGTCCTCGATGACGCCGAAGAAGTTCGGGTTCTGCACGAGGACGCCCGCGGCGCCCTCGGCGACGGTCTTGACGGACGCGGGACTGGTGGCGCCGTCGTGCGTGCCGACCTCCAGGATGTCCACGCCCATGTGCCTGAACTGCGTACGGAGCACCTCGCGGTACTGCGGATGGACGGCGGCCGAGACGGCGATGCGCTTCCGCTCCGACAGGTCGAGCGAGAGCGCGGCGGCCTCGGCGAGGGCGGTCGAGCCGTCGTAGTGCGAGGCGTTGGCGACGTCGAGCCCCGTGAGCTCGCAGATCATCGTCTGGTACTCGAAGATCGCCTGGAGCGTCCCCTGGCTGGCCTCGGCCTGGTAGGGCGTGTACGACGTGACGTACTCGCCGCGCAGGCCGACCTGCTCGACCGCGGCGGGCACGAAATGGGCGTATCCGCCGCCGCCGAGGAAGGACGGGTGCGAGTCGAAGCAGACGTTCTTCGCGGCGAGGGCGGCCATGTGCGCGAGCAGCTCCTGCTCCGGCATGCCGGGCGGCAGGTCGAGCGGGCGGTTGAGGCGGACGTTCGCGGGCAGCTCGCGGAAGAGCTCGTCGACCGACTTCGCGCCGATGGCGGCGAGCATCGCCGCGCGATCCGCCCCGGTGTTCTGTACGTAGTCCATGGTGCGCGGGGCTACACGAAGTCGTCGTCGTCGACTTCCTCGTCGGTCTTCCCGCCCGCTTCCTTCTCCGACGACTCGATGAATTCCTGGTACGCCTTGGCGTCCATGAGCGAGTCGAGCTCGGCGGCGTCGGAGACTTTGACGCGGATCATCCATCCGTCGCCGAACGGGGCGTCATGGAGGACGTCGAGCTTGTCGGCGAGCTTGTCGTTGACGGCGACGATCTTGCCGGTGACGGGCGAGACGAGGTCCGCGACCGTCTTGACCGACTCGATCTCGCCGAAGGGCGAGCCCTGCTCCACGGAGTCGCCGACCTTGGGCAGCTCGATGTGGACGAGGTCGCTGAGCTGGTGCACGGCGTAGTCGGTGATGCCGATCGTGGCCTCACCCTTCGTGGCGCGCACCCACTCGTGCGTCTCGGCGTACTTGGCGTCGTCCGGCCGGGCCATGAGGTTCCCCCCGCGATGGTGTGAGGTAGATAATCGGAGAGACGGGGACGTGTCAACCATTTAGCCTGGCCTATTCACGCGCCGTGAGAACGAAAAGAGCGGAATGGCCCGCGGTTTGCTCCAAACAGGCTGTCAGACACGTTTGGAGAGACCATCATGAGCCAGTCCGCTGCGACAAAGTG
>Ga0187892_10006842_pt1 | contig 16645 bp, 18 predicted proteins | sample MA1701073metaG_FD_139345 | JGI IMG/M metagenome (GOLD analysis project Ga0187892, IMG submission 139345) | Bio-ooze microbial communities from a basaltic lava cave in the Kipuka Kanohina Cave System on the Island of Hawaii, USA - MA170107-3 metaG ... | reverse complement strand
GCCCCGGGTGCTTGCGACACTCGGGGCGTCGCCCTGTAAGGAGCCGAGTTTATCGCGTCACGGACTGCAGGACTGCGTGAGTGGGAACGGTCAGCTCACTGCAACGGAACGTGCGCGGTTACACACGTGCCAGGCACGAGGCTCGTTCATCGGGTCCGCTGGCTCTTCGTTCAATGACTGAGGCGAGGAGTTACACACGTGCCAGGCACGAGGCTCGTTCATCGGGTCTCGATAGTCACACCGCCCCGAGCCGACCCCTGTGCTGGTCTGTCGCAGTTTCACTCGACGACACGCCGAAGCCGTCGACACCACCTCCCCGGCCGGCCGCATGCTTATGCACATGTTGGGCAGCTCGCCGAGTTTGAACCCGCGATGATTCGGGAACGCACGCGCGCGGGTGTAGCGGTTGCCAGCGAACAAGGCCGCCGCGGCGGAAGGCCGTCCAAGCTTCGAGAGAATCAACGTGCCGAAGTTATCCGCATGGTGACCCCCGCCCTCTGGAAAGAAGAGCGGCGCGGAAGCAGCTCGCCTCTTTAGCGTGAACCGCTCAACGATCTCCCGCCTCTTTGCCGTCGCCCGACATGCGCCGGTCGCGCGCACCCGAGGTCGCCCCGGACTGCTCGCGACAGGAGGCGAGCCGCCGTCAGTGACTCTTCGAAGCCCTTGGAGGCATCCCGAAACCGCGCTGCTCTTCCTGCGCGGCGACATGCTTCAGCGCGTCGTTCAACGAGCGAAGTTCCTCATCCCTCGTCATGAGGAGCCCTCCCCGATCTTGTAGCGTTTCGATGGTTTGCTATCCTTGAGTTACACCTTAGAGCTACACGTAACTCACCATCGCCTCCACATCCAACAATTGAGAGAAACCCCTCCCCTCGCTGCCGCCCTTGCCCGCCCGTCGCGGGGAAGCCGCGTGTCGCGTTTCTATCTGTTCCCCACCGGTGACGTCGTCTCGACCGCCTTCGTTACCGGTAGATCAGATAGGGGGCGCGGCGGGCAAGGAAGTTGGTGTGGTCGATCTCTGCCCAGGCCAGGAGCCGGTCCAGCGGCTCGCTCCGTAGGAAGGCCCAGATCGTCGAGCGATTGACCAGCAGGTTCTGGATTCGCTCGGCCCGGAACTGCCCCCGGTGCCGCGCGCGAAGCTCGGTGGCGATGGCGAGCGCGATGGTGACGGGCCGGATCGCGTCACGGTCGGTGACCCGGACGCTCACTCCCGCGCAGAGCATCGAGGCGAAGATGTCCGCGCTCGGCGTGAAGGAGACGGGTTCGAAGAAGGCGCCGGCGAGGCGGCGCGCGTTGAGCGCCTGCGCGAGCCCGAGGGGCTCAACCCACGGGGCGCCGACAATCTCGAACGGCTCCGGCGTGCCGCGGCCCACCGAGAGGTTTGTCGACTCGAGGAGACCGATCCCCGCGTAGAGCAAGGCCTGGGTGACCGAGCGGATGTTGGGCGAGGGGTTGCTCCACGGAAGCCCGGTCTCGTCGAACCAGTGGGAGCGCGTCCAGCCGTCGAGCGGCACGACGGTCAGCTTGACCGGGATCTTCCGCTCCGCCGCCGCCAGGCGGGCGAACTCGCCGATCGTCATTCCCGTCCGTACGGGGATCGGATGCGACGCCGTGAAGGAGCGCAGGTCTGGGTCGGCCAGCGGGCCCTCGACGATCCGGCCGGTGATCGGATTGGGTCGATCGAGCACGACCACCAGGATGTCGCGCCGGGCGGCCTCCTCCATGACGTAGAGGAGCGTCGTCAGGTAGGTGTAGTAGCGCGCGCCGACGTCCTGGATGTCGAAGACGATCGCGGTCAGGTCCCGCAGCATGTCGGAGGTCGGGCGGCGCGTACTCCCGTACAGGCTCCAGACCGGCAGCCCGGTGGCGAGATCAGTCGAGTTGGGCACCGGGGTATCGACATTTCCGAAGAGGCCATGCTCGGGCGAGAAGATGGCTGCGAGCCGGAGCCCGGGAGCGGACGCGAGGAGGTCAATCGCCCGCCGTCGCGACGCGTCGATCCCCGTCTGGTTGGTCACGAGCCCGACGGTGTGCCCGGCTAGGAGGGCGAAGTGCTGTCGCACGAGCCCATCGAGCCCGCTTTGGACCTGCGCCGGCGCCGGACCGGGCCGGTCGGCGGCGAAAGCCTGCATGTCGAACGTGCGCTCGATGGACCGCGCCACCGTGATCACGCCCCCAAACAGCTCCGCACCGACCGTCGCCGCCACGCGTGTCCGCAGTTCCTGGATCCGTCGCGTCCCATTCCCGCCGGCATGGACGCGGTTGGTCAGGAGGATCACGTAGCTGCGCGTCTCGGGATCCATCCACACCGCGGTTCCAGTGAACCCGGTGTGCCCGACCGACCCCACCGGGAAGTATGGCCCCATGGGTCGCGCGTATTGCGAGGACACGTCCCACCCGAGTCCGCGGGGGCTGTCAGGCTTCGGCCACGGCGTCCACATCGCCTTCACCGTGGCGGCGCGGAGTACGCGCCGGCTTTCGAGCGAGCCGTTCGCCAGCAGCGCGCGACAGATCCGCGCGACGTCGCGGGCGCTGGAGAACATCCCGGCATGGCCGGCGATCCCGCCGAGCAGCCGCGCGTGGCCGTCGTGGACCTCGCCCTGGAGCCAGTGGCCATCCACGAATTCGGTTGGTGCCGCCCTCGCCCTGAGCTTCGGACCGGGCAGGAACGCGGTGTCCGAGAGCTTGAGCGGTCGCATCAGGATCCGGTTGAGATAGCGATCGAGCCGTTCGCCGCTGACGCGCCGCACGACCTCGCCGAGGAGGATGTACCCGACGTCGCTGTACTGGAAGCCGGTCCCCGGCGGATACTCGAGGCGGACCCCGGCCAGGCGCCCCGCCGCTTTCGGGAACCGCACACGCACTGCGGCATCGGGCGGGACGGCCGGGAAGCCCGCGCAGTGGGTGAGCATCTGGCGGATGGTGACCTTCGCGAACGCGGCCGTGCGGAACTCGCGGAGGTAGCGTCCCAGCGGCGCGTCGAGCGAGAGCCGGCCGCGGTCGGCAAGGGACAGCACGGCGATCGTCGTGCCGAGAGGCTTGGTGAGCGACGCGATGTCGAAGACCGTGTCGACTGCCATGGGCTCGCGGCTCGGCGCCAGTCGGCGGTTGCCGAAGGCTCTGTGATAGAGGATGCGATCGCCACGACCGACCAGGATGACGGCGCCCGGGATCTCGCCCGAGGCGATCGCGTCGCGCGCGGCCATGTCGATATCGGAGAAGTCGAGTGGCTCTCCGGGCGCGCTGCGGGGCAGGAGCGACAAGAACATGAGAGTCATGACCGACGCCACCACCGCACCGCGCATCGCCAATCATCGTAGCATCGGGACGTGGCCGGGCGAAAAGGAGCGTGCTACGATTCAAGGCGATGCACCGGGTGTTCGTCACTGGGGGCACCGGGTTCGTGGGCCGGTCAGTGATCCAGGCCCTTCGCGCACACGGGCACGTCGTCCGCTGCCTCGTGCGGCGCGGGTCCGAGAGCGACCTCAAGGGGCTCGAGGCGATCGAGCGGGTCGAGGGTGACGTCCTTGCGCGGCGGCCGCTCGCCGATGCCATGTCCGGCTGTGACGCGATCATCCACCTGGTGGGCATCATTCGGGAACGACCCGCCAGCGGCGTCACCTTCCAGAGGCTGCACGTCGAGGCGACAGAGAATGTGATCGGCGCCGCTGCCGACGCTGGCGTCCGTCGCCTGCTCCACATGAGCGCCCTCGGGACGCGCGTCCAGGCGCGGTCGCGGTACCACCAGACCAAGTGGCAGGCCGAGGAGGCCGTCCGGGCGAGCGACCTCGACTGGACGATCCTGCGGCCGTCCATCATCCACGGACCGGGAGACGGCTTCGTGTCGATGCTCGCGACGCTGGTTCGACGGCTTCCGGTGGTACCGGTCATCGGCAGTGGCGCTGGGCGGCTCCAGCCCGTGTCCGTGCAGGTGGTGGCAGAGGGACTCGCGCGCGCCCTCGATCAGGGACAATCGATCGGCCAGACCTACGCCGTCTGCGGCCCCGACGCGTTGACGTTCAATCAGGTCCTCGACGAGATTGCGCAGGTCGTTCGCGGCCGACCGGCCCGGAAGATCCACATCCCGGTGGCGGCCGTGCGCGGCCTCGCTGTCGTCCTCGATGCGGTGCCGTTCTTCCCGGTCACCGTGGACCAGCTCGTGATGCTGGAAGAGGACAACACCTGCGACCCCAAGCCGTTCCTGGGCGCCTTCGACCTGCGCGACATGCCGTTCCGGGCTGGTCTCGAGGCGATCCTGACGCGGTGACCACGCCCTTCGGCACGTCGCTCGGACGCTACGCGGACGACCGACAGCACGGGCTCAAGGCCCGCATCGACGGCGTGATTCACGAGCGGCTCCAGCAGGCCATCGACGCCGCGTGTCTCGACACGATGGTAGAGGCGCACCGGCGGTCCGGGCGGCCGCCGCCAGTCGACGACAGCGTGGCGGACCGAAACGAGTTCCACGCGCTGATCGACGAGTTGCTGGAGCTGCTCGAGGCCACGATCCTGCTGGTGATCGACCCGGAGCAGCGCGGGCGCCTGGACCGTCCGCGCGGCGATGCCACCCAGGGCCACGCCTCGCGCTTTGCCACCCAGGTCGCGCTTGCCAAGCTCCTGCCAGACTATTGGCAGCGCTTCGAGGCCTGCCGAACGGAGCTCACTACCCGACACGAGCAGTCGCGCGCAGGCGCCCGTCACACCAGCCCCCTGGGTGCACCTCACCGCTCTCGCTGACCATGCGCGGAACCCGTCAGTGTAGCGCTCCGTCCGAGTGCCGCCTTCGCCCTCGCTACCTTCCGCGCGAGAGCTCGTAAGGTTTGGAAGGGGGGCCTCGCCTTTCTCCGAAACGGTTTACGCCGCGACCGGCGTCTCCTCGTCCTGCTTCCATGCCGCCAGCGCCCACAGGTTCTCCAGATCATCGAGCGCCTTGCCCCAGGTGCCGTAGACTTCGAGGAGGGCTTCGCGAAGCGCTGCCAGGCGCGCGTCGGTCTCATCGAGTCGGGCGCGAAGAGTCGGAAGCGACGCTGTGACCTGAGCCAGGCTTTGGCCTGGCACGGACGTCGAGATCCGGTCGAGCAGGTGGTTCAGTTCGTCCCTGAGGAGTTGATCCACGGGATTCATCTCGTCACCTCCCACGGTCCACTACTCAACATTAGTTGAGCTAGTCTGTCAAGCGGAAGCTGAGGCGGGCGAGGGGCGGGTTATCGGTCAGTCAGTGGGCGGGGCGGCTGAGCCGGGCCATCAAGTCACGTCGCCCGCGAGCACGAGGGCCTCGCCGCCACTCTGGGCAATCGTGCTCGCCAACACCTCCAGGCGCGCCTGCCGCCGCGCGAGCACCGCGACCCGGACGCCCTCGGCGGCAAGCGCCAGCGCAACCGCCCACCCGATTCCGCTCGATGCGCCGGTGACGAGGGTGGTGCGGCCGGCGTGCGTCAGAGCCGCTCGCCCCACCCTTTGAGGGTGCGGTAGTACAGGATCAGCCCGGCGACGATCACGGCCGAGACGATTCCCTGGGCGAGGGCGCTCATCTCGTTCAGGTCAAGGTAACGGCGCAGCTGGAGCAGCCCATAGACCGCGAAGAAGACGATGGCGGCGAGGATGAGGATTCGGTGCGCGGTGATCAGCCGCACGGGCCGGCCGGCTCACGCACCGACCACAGCCTTCACCGACGCTCGCGCCACGTCGATCAGGTGATCGACCTGGGCCTCGGTGACGATGAGCGGGGGCGCGAACAGCAGGACTTCGCCCCGCGTACGGCTCACGACGCCGCGCTTGACCATCTCGGCCTGGATGCGCGCGCCGACCTTGCGATCCGCCGCGAAGGACGTCTTCGTCGCGGGATCCTCGACCAGCTCGACGGCAGCGAGCAGCCCCTTACCGCCTCGGATGTCGCCGGTGTTCGGATGGCCGCCGAAGGCCGCGCGAAGCCCGGCGAAGAGCCGCGCGCCCATCCTCGCCGCGTTGTCCCAGAGGCGCTCCTTCTCCATGATCTCGATGTTGCGCAGGCCCACGGCACAGCAGGTCGGGTGGCCGGAGTACGTGTAGGCGTGCATCCAGCGCTCCTCGAGCTTGACCGAGTCGATCGCGTCCTTGATGTCGCGGTTCACCATGATGCCGCCGAGCGGCAGGTAGCCCGAGGTCACGCCCTTGGCGAACGAGACGATGTCGGGCTCGACGTTCCAGTGGGTGAGCGCAAACCAGGCGCCGGTCCGGCAGAACCCCGTGATGACCTCGTCGGCGATGAACAGCACGTTGTGCCGGGAGCAGATCTGGCGCACCAGGGGGAAGTAGTCGTCGGTCGGGTAGATCACCCCGCCGGCGCCCTGGATCGGCTCCGCGATGAAAGCCGCCACGGTGCCCGGTCCCTCACGCAGGATGGCCTCCTCGAGCTCGCGCGCCGCGGCCTGACCTACAGTCTCGCCCGGGCGCGCCCCTTCGAACCGGTACGGATAGCACGTCTGGATGTGGATGAATCCCGGCACGCGCGGCTCGAACATCTTCCAGTACGTGCCGATCCCGGTCGCGCTCATGGCCTGGAGCGTGACGCCGTGATAGGCGTTCGTCCGGGAGATGATCTTGAGCTTGTCCGGTTTGCCCTTCGCCTTCCAGTAGAAGCGTGCCGTCTTGAACGCCGACTCGTTCGACTCCGCGCCCCCGGACGTGAAGAACACCGCCTGCATGGAGCCGTAGGCAATGCCCATCAGCTTGTCGGCCAGCTTGATGGCCGGCAGGTTGGACGACCCGATGTAGTTCGAGTAGAACGCCAGCTCGCCCATCTGCGCCGCCGCCACCTGGGCCAGCTCCTGGCGGCCGTGTCCGACGTTGACGTTCCAGAGTCCCGAGAGCCCGTCCAGGTATTCCTTGCCGTTGATGTCGGTGAGGACCGCGCCCCGGCCGCGGATGTAGATGATCGGCTCGGCGCCCTCCGACGGGTGGTGCAGCGGATGGATCAGGTGCTCGTGGTCGGCCTTGATCAGTTCCGCAGCACTCTCTGCCATTGGCTCGGCCTCCTCTAGCGGGCGTCAGGGCGGGACAGGCGCTTGACGGCCGCCAGTGTTCTCGCGGGATCGAGGGCGAGCGAGTCGGCGTCGACGAAGCGGATGGTCCGCGTCTTGTCGATGACGAACGTCGCCCGCCCGTCGAGCCCCCACGTCTCGTCGAATACTCCGAACTGTCTGCCGACCGTCCCCTTGGGCTCCCGGTCGCTCAGCAGCCGAAAGGGCAGCTTGATCTTCTCCGCCCAGGCTCGGTTCTTCGCGGCAGAGTCGACCGAGATGCCGACGATCTCGGCATTCACCCCCTCGAACTCCTGGCTGTCATCCCGGTACCGGGTGAACTCCTGCGTTCAGCCGGGCGAGTCGGCCTGCAGATAGAAGGCGACCACGACGACGCTCCGGCGCGCGAGCGCGTCCGAGAGCTTGAACGGCTTGCCGTGCTGGTCCTCGAGGACGAAGTCCGGCGCGCGATCACCAGCGGCGAGCGGCTTGTCCCGGCCGCCCGCGGTCCCGACACCTCCAGCTATCGACACCAGAGCGAGGAGGAGCCAGATCGGCAGGCGCTTCACGCCGGTGCCTCCGAACCGTCAATCGCCCTGAGCACTGCCTTGAGGAACTCCGGCTCTGGCAGCGCTCCCTCGAACTCGACCCGGTCGTTGATGATCACCTTTGGGACGGCCATGACCGCGTACCTCTGGGCAAGCTCCCGGAACTCGCTGGCGTCGATGCAGTCCGACCGAATCTGGTCCGATGCCACCGCCATATGCTGCGCCAGGCGCACGGCCCGGGGACAGAATGGTCAGGTCGGGGTCGAGAAGACCTGGATGTGAACTGGCGCCGTAACGCCGGCCAGGGCCGCCACGGTCTCGGACGACAGCGTCGGTACGCCCGTCGATGCCACGATCATCGCGTCGATCAGGTTCGAGAACTCGTACCCGGACGGGACCCCGAAGAACCGGATACCGTAGTCCTTCGCGCCCTCGACGGCGATCGCGGGCACGTCATCGACGCCGTACACCTCGGCTCTCTCACGGTCGATCGCCGGGTTCACGACCTCCACCGTGGCCTTGTCTGTCAGCTCGGCCACCTCACGCACGAGCCACTCGTTCTGCCGGCAGGCGTCGCCGGCCACCAGCTCCTGTGAGAACACGGTGAGCTTCACCGGACCAGTAAGACGCTCGAACTCTTTGCGGACCGCTGCGCGATCGCTTTCGGTGAGGATCGACATGGCGCGCCCATTGTATCGCCTGCGGCTGCGCCTCGCACGTCTCGGATTTAGGAGCTCGGCTCCCTCGTCTCGGGCCTCGCCTAGCCACGCGCTCGCTCTCGCTCGCGGCCGTCACTCAGCTCGCACGGCCGGCTGCGCCTCGCACGTCTCGGATTCAGGGCCTCGGCTCCCCTCCGGCTGCGCCTCGCACGTCTCGGATTCAGGGCCTCGGCTCCCCTCCGGCTGCGCCTCGCACGTCTCGGATTCAGGGCCTCGGCTCCCCTCCGGCTGCGCCTCGCACTACTATGACCGACGGGAGGGCGGAGGTGAGGGCTTTGGCGAGCGCGCGCTCGGCCGACTGCTCGTCGGCCACGTCGCGAGCGACCAGGCCCGACCGTTGCGCGAGCCCAACCGTATCGGTCTCGATGCCTGCGCCGAAGACGACGACCATGATGGGCAGCCCGAGCCGCTTCAAGGTCGTGAGCTCGCCCGCGACCTCGACGAGGCCGCTGACCTCCACGAACGCCAGGATCTGGCGCCTCGGAAACACGAGCCCGGCGGCAATGGCGCTCGGAATCGCCGTCCCCCGCGTCTGCCGGTCGATCGCCACCAGGCAGTCGCCGAGCTCCACCGCCTGCCAGCCCCGCTGCGCCGACCATGCCTGCCCGCCGTCGAAGGTGGCGATGGCCCCGGCGGCCGTCAGCTCGCGAGCGAGGTGGACGATCCGGCTTGGCTCGAGAGCCGTTGCCATACCACCACGGAGCTGGGGTGCGAGCGAGCCTCGAGCCTGCTCCCCAGGGCCGCCGACCGGTGCCGGCACGGGGGCCTGACCATCGGATAGGACCCCTGGGCGCGCATGCCCGGCGGGACAGGTCGCACCGCGCTTCAGGCGATCCACCTCGGCGACGTCCCAGTCGGCCCGGCTCCGTCCCGTCAGTCGCGATGCAAGCTCTGCGAAGATCGCGCCGGGCTCTCCAGTGACACGCGCGGCCGCCACGCCGAACGGCTCGTCCGCGCAGCGCGCGAGATCCACGTGGACCGTCGACCGGGGCGCCACCCACCCAGGGAGCTCGTCGCGATCGACACCGACCGTGATGATCAGGTCCGCCCTTTCGACAATGGGATGGGCAGGACGCTCCCCATCGAGCACGCCGAGCGACAATGGGTGCGGTTCCGGCACCGCGCCCCGAGCCGTCGCCGTCGTGAGCACCGGCGCGGGCATCGCTTCCATGAACGCCCGGAGCCAGGACGTGTCGTCTCGCCGGCACCCGCGTCCCGCGACAACCAGGGGTCGCGAGGCGCGCCGAATCAGCTCGGCCGCCGCCTCGAGGGACGCCGACTCCGGCGCTGGAGCCGCCGGCGGGCGGCGATCGACGGCGAGCGGCAGCGCGGCCGCCTCCAGCTCCTCGCCGGCAATACCCAGGTGTACGGGGCCGCGCGGCTCCGTGAGCGCAAGGCGCGCGGCATGCGCGACCCAGTGGCTGGCCGAGGCGCGCGTGACCAGCAGGCTCTCCTTCGCCACGCCGCCGAGCGCTCCCGGCCCGTCAGGAGCGATGTCCGTGGTCAGCACGATCAGCGGTGCGCGATTCTGGCACGCGAACCGGACTCCCGCGATCGCGTCGCGCTCCCGAAGCGCGCCGACGACCGCAAGCCCCGGGACATTCGCGAGCAGGCCGGCCACGGCGCCGGCGACGCAGGCGGCCCAGGCCGAACCCGCGGAGACGACGGGCAACCCGAGGCGGTCCGCGATGTCCAGGAAGGGGCCCAGAGCGTGAGCGCCGGATGAGCTGAAGCCGCGCTCGACCCCAGCCTGCCTGAGACCGTCGGCGAGCAGCTCCGCGACGGTCATGTCGACGAGTCGGTGGGGGTGAGCGGTTCCGCCAGCGCTGGCGTCAGCGCGATGCCGTCAGGGCGCGAGCTTCGCCAGGACGGGAGCCATCCGGTCGAGAGCCTTCCGGAGGTTGACCTCGGAGTTCGCGTACGAGAGCCGCAGGTATCCTTCGCCATGCTCACCGAACGCCGTGCCGGGCAGCACCGCGACGCCCGCGTCCTGCATCAGCCGGTCGGCGACCTCGGCGGACGTCGCCTTGAGCCGGGTGATGTTCGGGAACACGTAGAACGCGCCGCGCGGGGAGCGGCACGAGACACCCGGCAGCCGGTTCAAGCCATCCACGACCAGGTCACGCCGGCGCTTGAACTCCGCCACCATGCGCGCGACCGCCGTCTGGTCGCCCTCGAGCGCGGCGATCCCTGCGAGCTGCGAGAACGCGGCGGTGCAGGAGACCGTGTTGACCATGAGGCGGGTCAGGTGTTCGGCGAGGGGAACGGGCATCACTCCATACCCGAGGCGCCAGCCGGTCATCGCGAACGTCTTCGAGAATCCGTCCAGGATGATGCAATGCTCCCGCATCCCCGGCAGGCTGGCGATCGAGAAGAACTCGCCATCATACAGGAACTGCCGGTACACCTCGTCGGTGAGGACCGGGATCTCGAACGTGCGGGCAATGTCGGCGATGCGCTCGATCTCGGCCCGCTCGAGCACGCCACCGGTCGGGTTCTGCGGCGAGTTGATGATGATCAGCTTCGTCTTCCGGGATACCCGCTTGTCGAAGTGGGCCAGGTCGAAGCCGAAGCCCGTCTCTTCCAGCAGGGGAATCGGCACCGGCACCCCGCCCACGAAATTGACGACGGACTCGTAGATGGGGAAGCCCGGGTTGGGATAGATCACCTCGTCGCCGCGGTTCACGAGGGCCAGGATCGTGAAGAACATGATGGGCTTCGCGCCGGGCGTGACGACGACCTCCTCGGGTGTCACGGTGATACCCCGGCTCTCCGAGATATGCTTGGCGATCGCCCCTCGAAGCTCCGGTAAGCCCGCCGAGGGGCCGTAGTGCGTGGCGCCGGCGTCGAGGGCGCGCTTGGCTTCGTCCCGGATGTGCGCCGGGGTGTCGAAGTCCGGCTCGCCAATCTCGAGATGGATGATCTCCCGGCCCTGTCGCTCGAGCGCCTTCGCCCGCGCCAGCACTTCGAAGGCGGATTCCGTCCCCAGCCGTCCCATGCGATCCGCGATCTGCATGCCGGTGATTATAGCGAAGGGCCCGGAGTTCGTGGAGATCCCACCCTGGCGAGCCCCGATGGCCGGCCACTGCTCGACGACAGTCGTCCGTCGCGCTCCGCCGCCGCCGGCCGCATCTCTCCTGAGGGCGCGCTCCGCACTCGCCTCACCCCGCTTGACGCGATGCCCTCAAAGCGCCTGCTTGTAGATGCGGCCGGCCTTCATGATCAGCATGAGGTTGTCGGGGCTCTGGAAGATTCGGAGGTCGCGGAGGGGGTCGCCGGCGACGACGATGAGGTCCGCGTACTTGCCCGGCTCGATGGTGCCGATCCGGTCGCTCATCCGGAATAGCTCCGCGTTGACCTTCGTCGCGGACAGCAGCACCTCCATCGGCGTCATCACCTGGGCCTTCAGCTGGAGCTCCGCCGCGCGGTGCACCACCATGTCGCCCAGAAGATCCGACCCCGAGCCGATCTGGCAGCCGGCCCGATAGGCATGGGTGAGGCCCTGGACCGATAGCTGGCGCGCCAGGTCGATCTTCTGGATCTGATGGTCGCCAATGCCGTACCGCTTGCCCTCGCGGAAGATCATCTCGTAGGTGATCATCGTCGGGACCAGAAACGCGCCCGCGTCCCTGATGGCCTGGGCCGCGGGCTCGCGGAGGAGGTTGCCGTGCTCGATCGAGCGCACGCCCGCCTCGACTGCGTTGCGGACGGCCGCGTCCGAGTACGCATGCGCGAGGACGTACTTCCCGACCGCGCGCGCCTCCTCGACGGCCGCCCGCAGCTCGCCCACGGTGTACTGGGTCGTGTCGAGCTCGTCCGACGGCGACATCGCACCGCCCGAGGCCATGACCTTGATCTGATCGACGTCGCGGCGGAGCTGCTCCCGCACGGCCTTGCGGACTTCCGCCTCGCCATCGGCGATCGAGCCGAGCATGCCGACGCCGCAGTCGACGGGCGAGATCCACTCCGCCCGGCGGCGCACGTCCCCGTGGCCGCCGGTCTGCGAGATGTAATTGCCGGACACGAGCAAGCGAGGCCCCGGGAAGATCCCCTCGGCGATCGCCTCCCGGAATCCGTAGTCGGCCCCCCCGGCGTCGCGGACCGTCGTGAATCCCTGGAGCAAGCACTCTTCGGCGCGCCGGAGCGCCCGGGCCGCGAGGAGAGAGGCCGGAAGATTCCGGTGCTGGTCCAGCATGTTGCCCTCGACCGCGCAGATGTGGACGTGGGCGTCGGTGAGCCCCGGCATCAGCGTCGCGCCCTTGCAGTCGAGCGTCGTCACGGGCCCTGGCAGTGGCCCAACCCGGCTGGTCGGCTGGACCTCCTTGATTCGATCGCCCTCGATCACGACGGCCGCGCCTTCGATGGGCTCGGCGCCGGTGCAGTCGAGCAAGAAGGCGTTGGTCAGTACGATCATCGCGCGACTCCCCTTGTGACGATGCGGCTCCCGGTGCCGGCTGTCAACTCGTCCCGCGCACGCCGAAGGAGGCCTCGCGGACCACGGCCCGCGCGGTGCACTGGGTTCGTCGAGCGCACATTCGGTCGCGCCGTATCATGGGCGGGGATGACGCCGTTCGCCGAGTTCATGCAGCTATGCGGGGAGCTCGCGGCAAGCCGCGGCCGCCTGGACAAGCGTCGCCTCGTGGCGGCATTTCTCCGGCGCGTTCCGGTGGAGGAGGTCGCGACCGTCGTCGCATTCCTGACGGGGCGTCCGCTTCCGGGATCGGATCCGCCCGTGCTGAGCACGCGAGGGCTCCCGCGCGCGTATGACGAGGCGTCCGGGCCGCCCCTCACGATCGCCGACGTCGCGGACATCTTCGCCGGTGTCGCCGAGGCGCGCGGCCCCGGCGCGCGGCGTCTGCGCGAACAGCGACTCGCGGCGCTGGTGGCCCGGGCCTCGCCCGCCGAGCGCGAGGTGTTGGCGCGAATCATCGGCGGCCAGATGCGGATGGGAGTCTCCGACGGGGTCGTGCTCGAAGCGATCGCAGAGCTGGCGGGCGGAGATGCCGAGGCGACCCGCCGCGCCGCGCTGTTCCTGGGCGATCTTAGCGCGGTCGCCGTGGCCGCCCGCACGGACGGCGCCGCGGGGCTCGCCCGGGTCGGTCCCCGGCTCTTCGTGCCCATGCTGCCGATGCTCGCGGAGATCGCGACGGACTTCGAGGAGATCCTGGCGGCGCACGGGGGCCGCACGGCGCTCGAGTACAAGTACGACGGCGCCCGCGTCCAGCTTCATAGCGACGGCGCGCGGGTTGGGATCTGGACGCGGCGGTTATCGGACGTCACCCGGAGCCTGCCGGAGATCGTCGCGCTCGCCCAGCGCGACCTCGCCGGCGCGCCGCTCATCCTTGACGGCGAGGTCCTGGCCCTCGACCGATCGGGCCGGCCGCTCCCCTTTCAGGAGCTGATGCGCCGGTTCCGCCGGATACACGGCGTGGCGTCCCTCGCCGCCGAGCTGCCGCTCGCGCTGCACCTCTTCGACTGCCTGATGATCGAGGGCCGATCGCTGATCGACACCCCCTACGCCGACCGGTGGGAGGCGCTCGCGCGCGTGACTGGAGGCCGTCATCTCGCCGAGCGCGAACTGGTCACCACGGTCGCCGAGGCGCAGGCCGTCCGGGATCGCGCGCTCGCAGCCGGGCACGAGGGTGTCATGGCCAAGGACCTGGCCAGCCGGTACACGCCAGGTGGGCGCGGCAAGCGATGGTTCAAGCTCAAGGTCGCCGTGACCATTGACTGCGTCATCATTGCCGCGGATCGCGGGTCGGGCCGGCGCCAGGGCTGGCTTTCCAACTATCACCTGGCTGTGCGCGACGGCGAGCGCTTCGCCGACGTGGGCAAGACGTTCAAGGGGCTCACCGACCGGGAGTTCGGCGAGATGACCGAGCGCCTCCGGCAGCTCGCCGTCGGCGACGATGGATACACGGTCCGGGTCCGGCCCGAGATCGTCGTCGAGGTCGAGTACAACGAGATCCAGCGGAGCCCGACGTATCCCTCTGGCTTCGCGCTCCGCTTCGCCCGCATCACGCGGATTCGGGACGACAAGGGGCCGTCGCAAGCCACGACGCTCGACGAGCTACGCGCGCTCTTCGAGCGCCAGTTCGTCACCAAGGGCCGAGCCGGATGAGCGAGGCCGTCGCGGACCGAGCCGCTCGAGCTCCGGCCGGACGATCTGCCTGATCGAGCGCCGCGCTGCACCGGCGACACGGCGCGAGCCGATCCACGCGACGGCCAGCCCACCGATCACCGCCGCGCCCAGCACGCGTCATTGCACCTCGTCGCGATCGACATCCGGCTGAGGCGGGCGATCCGGAAGATACTCGGCAGGACCCCTCGGCGTTACGAACGAAGGGACCGCTCGTCACGGGCCGTCGCGAGTCTCGAGTGGACCTCGCACTCCGGCCGGGATCGTCCGGCAGTCGTTCGTACCGCGCCGGCAGGCCACGAGCGGCTCGACATAGTACTCACGCTCGGAGAGCTGTCGCTCCCAGTGCCCGGGGACGTAGAGCCCTTCCGGGACACCGGGCGCGGGAACGTAGCGGTCCGGAACCCAGATCTGGTCGGGCCTCGACACCGGCGACCGTGGCGCGATGGGCGTCGGGCGGGTGACGGAGCGCTGAAGCTGGTCGAGGACTCCCGATATCGGACTCCGGCCGCCGGATGGGCCGAACCCGCCGAGTGGGCTCGAGCCGCCCAGTAGGCTGCCGCTAAGGACTGGCCAGAGCAGCAGCACGCCGGCAACCACGCAGCACCGACCCAACGCGGTCGGTCGCATCCCGTCCAGAGCCGCTCGGCCTGCTCTCCGTTCGAGCCCGAGCTTCGGGATCCCTCCCAGGTGTTCAGCTGCCGGTGACGACATAGCCCTTCCCGTTCATGCACTGAGTGTAGGCCTTCAGATCGATGCTCATCAGCGGATAGCTGACGACCTTGGAGCCCTCCAGCACGAAGGGCCGGAGCACACGGGGGATCGTGGCGTCGCGGCGGCACTCGGCGTCGTCGCGCTCCCGATCGGCTTCGGACACCTCCGGTTTACTGTAGGTCCACTGACCTTGATGCCCACCGGATCGACCAGGACCAGCGATGCGAGGCGGTGCGAGGCCATGGTGGCGATCTCGGCGGCGATCCAGCCGCCGAACGAGGCGCCTGCCAGGTGGACCCGGTCTGTCCCCAGCTCGTCGAGCAGATCGAGGTAGTGGAACGCGAGATCCGAGATGTGCTCGATCCATTCCGCCTGCGGCGAGCCGCCGTGGCCCGGATGGGTCGGGCTGAGCACCGTGAACCGCTCCGCGAGGACATCCTGGAAGGCCAGCCACCGTCCCCCACCGCCCGCGGCATGCAGGAAGAGCAGCGGCGGACCGGCCCCACCCTCGAGCATGGTGACCGGCGTCCCGCGAACGATGAGGTGCCGCTCGGCCGGACTCATCGCGCGGACTCCACGCGTGGCGGGCGCTTGTCGAGGAACGCGCAGGCGCGCTCGCGCGGCTCGCCGGTCGCATAGGCAGCCGCGAACGCGTTGATGCCGGACCGTACGGCGCTGTCGAGATCGGTCGATCGCCAGCCGATCATCAGCTCCTTCTGGAGACGGACCGCCGCGGACCCAGCGGCCAGGATCCGTCCGGCCAGATCGTCGACGGCGGCGCGCAGGCCTGCGGGCGGGACCACCCGGTTGACGAGCCCCCACTCGAGCGCACGCTCCGCCTCGATCGCCTCGCCGGTCAGGAGCATCTCGGCCGCCCGTCCCGGGCCAACCAGGATGGGCAGGAGCGCGGCGTGAATGACCGACGGGACCCCAACCCGTACCTCGGGAAGACCGAGCCGCGCGCCGGCCACGCTGATCCGCAGGTCGCACGCGAGCGCGAGCTCGAGGCCGGCGCCGAGGCACGCGCCGTTGATCGCCGCGATGACGGGGAAGGGGGCCTGGTGAACCATCTCGATCGCCTCGTACAGCGAGGCGATCAGCGCCCGGGCCCCGGCGACATCGAGGTCGCGCAGCACGCGGACGTCCATTCCGGCGGTGAAGGCTCGGCCAGCGCCCGCGAGGACGGCGAGCCGGACGGCAGGGTCCCGGGCGAGCGCGGCGAAGGTCGTGGCGAGCTCCCCCACGACATCGCGATCGAGCAGGTTGAGGGGTGGCCGGTCGAGCGTGCACCAGACCACGCCGCTGGCGTGCTCGACCCGAAGCGACGGCCCTCGGTCGGTCCCGGCGTGCACGGCCCGAATCTTAGCAGGCTTTATCCCACCTGCGCCGGCCGTGGTCCGGCCGGTCCATAACTCCGCTCTAAGGGGTGCCGAGGCCGGGCGGGCGGTGGTGAAAAAACGCGGGGCCGGAACGGGGTGCCCGCGGGAGCGCCGAGGCAGCGCGTGCCGCGCGTCGCCGGCTACCGAG
>Ga0187892_10006841_pt1 | contig 16646 bp, 16 predicted proteins | sample MA1701073metaG_FD_139345 | JGI IMG/M metagenome (GOLD analysis project Ga0187892, IMG submission 139345) | Bio-ooze microbial communities from a basaltic lava cave in the Kipuka Kanohina Cave System on the Island of Hawaii, USA - MA170107-3 metaG ... | reverse complement strand
GCAACGGATGGTAGATGTCACCCCCATCGACCATCGCCTTCAACCACGGGCACCGCTCGGCCGCGCGTTGCACCGGCATCAACAGCGACAAGAGTCGGTCGCGGTTCGCCGCCCCCGCATAGTCACACAAGGCCTGCCCCAGCGGGACGTGTTCCGCCCGTGCGTTCGCCACTAGCCGGGTAGTGTACGTCGCGAGAAACGCGAAGGGGGCTTGCTCATCGTTTCGGTTTTCAGCCAGGTTGAAATGCACACGTCCGACGAGGTTCCAGGCCGGATGGCGGCGTTTCAGGAAATCCTGAACTCCAACCCCAGCTTCTTTCAGTTCCGCCCCAAGCGCCGCATTCATCGCCCGCCAGAGGGCGGCGAGACTATCTGCGCTCAGATATTCCGCGCCCGTCATCAGGGGGGCCGCCAAGGCCAGCTGTTCCAACTCGGCTTCGGGGAGCTCAGATACTCGGATCGGCGCACTGCCTTCCCCCGCCTCCGGGATCGCGCAAAGCGCCGTCACATAGCGCGCACCGAACTCGCGCCAATAGGCAAACGCGGGTGGCAGGATGGTCTCGACTTCACCGGCACCCAGTTGCAATAGCCCATGGCCCGACCCGCGCGCGAACGCCTTCTCTACGCGTGCCGCCAGTTCGCCCGAGAGCACGGATGCGTCCTCCGCCGGACTCAGTGTAAGAGAACCCTGCGGCGTCAGAAGGGGGCTTGGGAACACTTTATTCGCTGCGCGTGTTTGCGGTCCCCTGGAGACCGAGTCCGCATCTGATCTGGACCCGGATCGTACCGCCGATAGAGCACCATAGACACGCCTGTTGTGGATTTGGTCCAGGACACCTATCGCTCGTACGGAACTCTCACGCCTGGATCTGTGGTCGGGAAATCGCGGGTGTTTCGGGTCACCAGCAAGCGGTTCGCTGATCGCGCTGTTGCCCAGATGATGGCATCCGGCAGCCGGATCCGATGTGTTCTGCGCAGTTCCACAGCCAGCTCGGTAACCTCACCGTCAATCGGTAAAGTCGGAAATCGCATCAAGAACCGTCGCAGGATCTGAGCATCGTCTTCGTCCTTCGCGCCTATCAATACCTCCATCCATGTGATGAGACTGATCCCAGGACGGTCATGCCGGGCTAATTCCTCCCGCGCGGCCTCACGCCCCTGGAGATAGTCCACGAGGATATTGGTATCGATGACGACCTTCAAGGTGCTTTCGGAGAACCCGTTTGGGTACGATGTTCCCCTACTTCAGATCCCCATTCCGCGCGCAGGGAATCTTCGTAGGCCAACGCATCCAGGTCGCGACCGCGCCACAGTCCAAAGGCGTCTTCTTGCTCCATCGTGGGCGCTTCGTGCTTGAGATAAAGGGTTATCGCCCGACGGATGACCTCGGCTCGGGAAAGTGATCGCCCCTTCGCGACTTGGTCCAGTGTTTTCAGCAAATCGTTAGGAAGTTCGATGATCGTGCGCATCGATATATAATATCGTCATCATATATAGTTACAACTGTAGTAGCGTGCTCGAAGGGAAAAAGCACGGAGGCGCGTGGCACCAAATACCCTTGCGGGACTTTTGCGGGACTCGGTACGACATCGCTAGACGCCGTCCGCCATTTTGCGTGCAACGGGCGCGGGCAGGCGGTTAATAAAAACAATGGCTTAATATTTTAAGCGTACCTCTCAGAATGCTAAGGTCGGTGGTTCGAGCGCACCGGTCTTGCCTACCACTCGCCCACAGCCCCCTCCCCGCTTCTCTACCGATCTCGGGGCCGCGATAAAGGAAAATTCGGCGGAGGGCCCGGCGGCAAAATTGAGATCCAAGAGGAACATCCGGAATTCTGAGAAGCGGGTTTGCATTTGGCGCCGCGGCGCCCGCAGTCATCCGCGTTGCATGCGCCGTTATCTATCCTTGCGATACGCGGACTGCGGGCGGGTAAAGCGGATAGGGAGCCAAAGAAGGATTGCTGGTCGAATTCGGCGCTATGGTTTTCCCAAAAATTTTCCCAATATGGACCCTATAAAACGTAATCTATTCATTATCATAATGATAATTGGTGGAGGCGGCGGGAATCGAACCCGCGTCCGCAAGCCCTCCGCCATCGGTTCTACATGTTTAGCCGACTCTTCAATTTTAACCGTAGGCTATCCGAGCGGCGGGAAATGCATACGGCGATCCCAGATCGAGTCTTAGCGACGCCACCCCGGGCTGGCTTTGCCGCGAGCTTGTGAGAATCGACCCCTGAGATGAGCGCACAAGCACGGACTCAGTCAGAGGCTAGCGGGGATTAAGCCGCTAGGGCGTAGTTGTCTTCGTTGGCAACTATCTTGGTTTGCAGTTGGATTTACGAGGTGTGCTGCCCCTCGACATGCTCCTCAGGTTTTGTGACCCGCGTCGAAACCTTGTCGCCCCCTCTCCTTCAGCTTCGATAGGATATGCCCAGAAAAGTTTCTCGTACCGGCTTTGCGTGAAAGGTCGCGTAAGGCGCAAAGACATTATCCGGAGCTTCGATTAATTCGGAGTGCCCGCCCTCACAGGGAGGACATTCGCCAATCACACTTAAGTGATTGAGCAATGGAGCAAAGCAAACCACGCCTTTCGCTTTGCGATTCGATAAGTTGCACTGAAGCAATTTATCGAAGTGCCTTATAGAACACCGGGAACAACCAGGGCCGAAAACCCACTGTAAACAGCAGGTTCAGGGATTATAGCGCTGAAGCTGCAAATGGTCGGCAAACGGACAAAGACGGCAGGCGTACATTTGCGTGAATGCTTGCTCAAACCTTTTTTAGCAGTCGTTGTTTATCTCTCTGCCAGTCCCTTTCCCTCTCTACCGCTCTTTTATCGTAGGCTTTCTTCCCTTTCGCCAGACTGACTTCGAGCTTAGCGCGGCCCCGCTTCCAGTAAAGGGCGGTCGCAACCGCTGTGTATCCTTTGCGTTCGGTGGCACCGATAAGCTTTGCGATCTCATCGCCGTGCAACAGCAGCTTGCGCGAACGCGTGGGGTCCGGCTGAATGTGGGTCGAGGCCGTGGGCAAGGGGGTTATCAGGGCGCCGAATAACCAGGCCTCGCCGTTTTTGAGCAGCACATAGCTATCGCGAAGCTGCGCCCTTCCGGCGCGCAAGCTCTTTACTTCCCAACCTTCTAGTTGCAACCCGGCTTCCACACGCTCTTCAATGAAGTAGTCGTGCTTGGCTTTTTTGTTTACCGGAATAGTGGATGGTGCTGAGGAACGGTTTTTTGTCTTGGTTGCCATTGTTTACAAGGATACGCTTGGTCGACCACTATAGGCACTTCGATTAACTCGAAGTGCCCGGTGGCATAGGGACATACCCCACATTTTTCAAACAGTGCAACTGTTTGAAAAACGGAGCAAAGCAAAAATCGTGCTTTGCGATCCGAAAAATTCTACCGTTCGAAGTGCCCTATTAGTGATTTAGAATTTTAGCGTCTAGCCGAAACCATGCCTATGTTTAAACGAAGCGCCATAGTGCCCTATAGCGCTGCCCAAATGTACGATTTGGTAAACGATGTGGAATCGTACCCAAAATTTCTGCCGTGGTGCGCATCCGTGCGCTTGCTCTCCCGAGATACCTCTCAGCTTAAGGCTACCATCTCGCTAGCGAAAGGGGCTATAAAACAATCCTTTACCACCTTGAACCGCTTGGCGCCGCCGCGGCGCATCGATATGGACCTCGTGAAGGGACCCTTTGCCCGACTGTCCGGTGCTTGGCAGTTCGAACCATTAGGCGAATCCGGTTGTAGGGTTTCTCTGGATATGGAGTTTGAATATAAGAGCGGACTCGTAGGGATCGCATTTGGCAGAGTTTTTGCCGAAGTCGCCGATTCTCTAGTAGATGCTTTTTGCCGCCGCGCCCAGGAATGCTATGGCAGAAGCTGAGAGTATAAGCGTCCAGGTCGCCTATGCGCGGGCGGACACGGGCGCGTTTGTCACTGTCCGTATTCCTCGGGGGCAAGCATTGCGGAAGCGATCGAACGTTCTGGTTTACTTAGGCGATTTCCGGAAATCGATCTAGGGATCAGCCGAGTGGGCGTGTTTGGTCAACTGACCAAGCTCACTAATCCCGCACGTGCGGGCGACCGCATCGAGATTTACCGCCCATTGTTAGCCGATCCAAAGGAAATGCGGCGCCGAAGGACAAAGAGCCTTTAGTTCCGTGAAAAGCGGAGCCCGACACGAACATGGGTCGCCTCCAGACGGGTGTTAGAGACCTTCGGGGTTTGTTGGGTCCTGATACGGCGGTGAGTCCTTGTCGTGCTCCGGTTTGTCGCCGCCCCCTAATCCGATGCGCTCCTTCAAGGTTCGAAAAACCCCTTTTCTGCTCTTGCTTTTGTTACCCTTAGGCCGGGACGTGTTAGCTTCCTTTTGTTCCCCGAAGCCCACGGTGTTTTTCAACCGCTCCATCAGGCTGGAGCGTTCCTCGCCCGGGACATCAATGGAAACATCGCGGCGGGGTTCGACCGCGATAGCCCCCGGAGCTGGCTTGACGTCGCCTTCAATGCGCTGCAAACGGTCATCCGTAAAAAACAGTGCAACCCGGCGCTGAACGCGATCCCCGCCTCCCTTTTGCAAGCTGTAAACGTAATCCCAGCGATCGTGATGGAAGGCGTCCATGAGCAGCGGTGTACCCATGATGAATCGCACTTTAGCTTTGTCTATTCCAGGCTCTAGCATAGCCAGCATTTCTTGGGTGATTATGTTCCCCTGCTGGACATCGATTTGGTAGACCAAAGGAATGCGTTTCGCAGGCGCACATCCCGCCCCAACAGTCATTGCAAGCGCGCCACATGCCGCTATCGATGCGCGCAGATTTAAGACATTCGCGGGCTGGCGAGATGCCGCTGGGAAGGTGCCAGAAGGATGTACCGCTTCGTTTTTCAACCCGTTAGCTGTTAGAAAATGAGACTCCAACGCAGGCTCGCTGCGGAGCCGTGGAGAGAAAGGCTATAGAAGTATTTTTTCGACATCTCGTTACCTTTCAAAGTCCGTTGGCCAACCCGCGGTCTTGGCGTTGCATCAGTCGATGTATTCTAGCTTAGACTCTGATTATTTCTACCTTTAGGCTCGGCTAAGCCGATGGGGTATACTAGGCGCCGAGGAACCGGGATTAGGAAGTGCCAACGTGGAGTCACAAGACCTCAAAAAGGTAGGGCTGAAAGCGACGCTACCGCGGGTGCGCATACTGCAGATCCTGGAGGGTAGCGGCCAACGCCACATGAGCGCGGAAGATATGTACAGGGCCGTATTGGAAGCGGGAGAAGAGGTGGGATTGGCAACGATTTACCGCGTGTTGACCCAGTTCGAGGCAGCGGGACTCGTTTATCGTCATCACTTTGCGGAAGGGCATTCGGTTTTTGAACTGGCCCGGGGCGATCATCACGATCATATGATCTGCTTAAAAACCGGGAAGATTATCGAATTCTGTGATGAGGAAATAGAACGACGGCAGCGCGCGATCGCCCTAGCCCACGGCTATCGGATAGAAGACCACAGCTTGGTTCTTTACGTCAGGCCTATCGAGAAAGCTTAGCGGCCCCACGGTTTTGGCTGGCAAGTAGCATCTCCCGCGCATGGGCGAGAGTTTGTTGTGTGATCTCTATGCCACCCAACATGCGGGCGATTTCAGCGATCCGCGAGTCCAGATCCAAGATATTGGCAACCGTCTGGGTAGCGTGGCGATTTATGCGCTTGGTGACGCCCACGTGATGGTGGCCTTCTGCCGCAACTTGCGGCAGATGGGTTACACACAATACCTGCCTGTGTTCTCCGAGCTGGCGCAGAAGCCGCCCCACGATCTGCGCGGTACGGCCTCCTATGCCAGCATCCACTTCGTCAAAAATCAGCGTCCCGATCCCGTGCTTGCGCACGGCAACCACTTGCAGCGCTAGTCCCACACGCGACAACTCGCCTCCGGAGGCGCTGTGGCGCAGCGGCAGCGGCGACTGCCCGGGACTCGTAGAGATCAAAAATTCAACCGTGTCCACTCCTTCTGGTGATGGCTCATCGCTGTCCGCCGGAGTAACACGGACCGATAATTCAGCGTCTCGCATGCCTAGGTGTTGAAAATGCTTGTTGCAAGCAAGGGCGAGTTCCTTTGCGTGGCGGGCTCGACTTGCGCTTAATTGAGCTGCCAGATGGTGGAATCGTTTAAGGAGCTGGGCTTGACTCTGTTGCAGTTCCACGCGTTTCGATTCCGCGGCGCGCAGCGCATTCAAACGCTGTTTTAGCTCCACCAGGATTTGAGGTAACTTCTGGAGAGCGGTGTGGTGTTTACGCGCAAGATCATGCAGAGTTGATAGTTGGCGCTCGATGTGATCAAGCCGCTCTGGGTCCGGTTCTAATTCGTGAAGGTGGTGCCGAAGCTCACTACCTGCTTCCTCAAGCTGGATTGCGGCGTTTTCAAGTAACTCAAGTGCGGGAACGATTTTAGGCTGCAGCGCTTGCAGCCGACGCAGTTCCTTTAACGCGTCTCGGAGTTTGTCTGTCACTCCCGCCTCAGCCTCCAAGAGGGTGATCGCGCGTTGACATTGGGTGAGTATGAGGTTCGCATTGGCGAGTGTTGTATGTTCTTGCTCTAGGGCTTGGAGCTGTTCCGCGGTTACCACAGTCGCTTGTAACTCGTCGATTTCGTGGCTTAATGTGTCTGAGCGGTGGGTGTCTTCTGTGTCCGCTTTATCCAGCTCCGCGAGGGCGTACGTAAGCTTGGACCACTCATGATAGGTCTTTTTTGTATCATCCAAGAATGGCCCATGGTTGGCGAAATCATCCAGCAGTTGCCGTTGAGCCGCCGAGTGGAGCAAGGAATAATGGGCGTGCTGACCGTGGATGTCGACCAGCCGCTCACCGAGGGTTTGTAGCACCCGCACGGGCACCGGAAGCCCATTGACATAGGCTCTAGATCTGCCATCGACGCTCAGCTGGCGCCTCAGTATGCATTCATCCTCCGTGTATTCAATACCGTGGGAGGCGAGCAGTTTTTTCACCACAGGATCGTCTCGCACCTCGAATATCGCCGCGATATCGGCATCAGCGCAGCCCTGGCGGATGGCGGTAGGTCGTGTCTTGTCTCCTAGCACTAAGCCGACCGCCTCGATGAGTATCGATTTGCCCGCGCCGGTTTCACCCGTGAAGACGGTCATACCCTCTCGCAAGCGCAGTTCCATCTGCTCCACGACCGCGAAATTACGGATGTGAAGCTCCCTCAACACGGGTTTGTCACCCCCAATTCAATTTGGCGCGCAAGGTGGCGTAAAAGTCGTGATTAACGGGATGCACCAAGTGAATATGGCGGTCCCTGTGTTCCACGACCACGCGGTCTTGGGGAGCGAGATCAAATCCGCTATCGCCATCGCAGGTCAGCCGCGCGTGCCCAAGTTGCTCGGTTCCCACGACGATCTCAATCCGGCTGTTCCCGGCAACGACGATCGGCCGGTTACTCAGGGTGTGAGGACAGACCGGCACTAGCAGTATGGCGTCCAAGGAGGGGTGCAGAATCGGCCCTCCGCCCGAAAGGGCATAGGCAGTCGACCCGGTTGGGCTGGCGATGATGATCCCATCGGAACGCTGACTGTGAACGAAGGTGCCGTTAATATGGGTATCCAATCGGATCAGCCGTGCGATGTTCCAATGATGGATAACAGTGTCGTTGATGGCATCATACTGGGCTACGATCTGCGCATCCCGAAACACGGTGCAGTGCAAAACGGCGCGTTTTTCGTCGATGTAATGACCCTCGAGGATGGCCCCCAGGCGGTCGCTGACCTCCTCCGGAGAGATGTCTGCCAGGAACCCAAGCTTGCCGAGATTGATCCCGAGCAGTCGCACATCATAGCCAAACCGCATGTGGGCGGCGTGTAGCAATGTTCCATCGCCACCGATGGTGATAAGAAGCTCACGCCCGGTTTCTCCATGCGGGGTTGCAAGCTCCAGATGGCGTGCCTGAAGTATTCCGGCGCAGGTACCATCCAGTGCGACATCGACGCCGCGCCAACGAAGCAGTTTGAACAAAGCGGGGAGGATCGTCCCCACACGTTGGTCATTCGGTTTAGCAATGAGCCCAACCCGCTTAAAGGCGGGATTTGAAGGAGAAGGCATTTTTGAAAATTAGCATTTTCGCCTCTATGAGCCAACAGATGTTTTGGGGTAACATCTTTCTCATGGGCATTTCGACTAATTCGAAGTGCCCGGCGGTATAAGAAGTTGCCACACCGTTTCAAACGCGTAACTGTTTGAACAATGGAGCGAAGCAGAATTCACATTTTTGCTTCGCGATTCGAAAAGTTCCATAGACGGAATTTTTCGTAGTGCCTCTCATGTTAGGGCCCGTTTCCCTTGGGAGCTTCCGGGCTACGAAAGCGGTAGGAGTATAATCGATGAGAGGCTGTGTGAGAGAAATGCGAACGGGCCGTTGCGGTATGGCTGTAGCACGGTGATTGAGTTGTTCTAGCTTTGAGGAGACACCTCTCATTCGAAGTTGTCTTTAGTAATCGCGGGTAGAGATCGCCATGATGAAGGGCAGAATCAGCATAAAAGGAGGGGCTATTTGGGGTCTCGATGAGCGTTCAGGGCATCTGCTTAAGACCTTAGTGGAACGGTATATTGCGGAAGGTCAGCCGCTCGGCTCGCGTACCCTGGCGCGTCATGCCAAACTTGAGCTGAGCCCGGCCACTATCCGCAACGTGATGGCCGATTTAGAAGACATGGGCTTAGTGTGTTCTCCGCATACCTCGGCTGGCCGCATGCCTACGCACTTGGGGTATCGATTTTTCGTTGATTCCTTACTTACGGTGGATCTGCGCGAGTGGGAGGTAGAGCGACTCGCTTACGATTTGGGATCGGAACCGGACGTTAAAGGCTTGGTGAGGAAAACATCCAGCGTGCTATCTGAGTGTACTCACTCGGCTAGTGTTGTCATGGTGCCGCGGAAGAATAATCGAGCCTTGGAGCATGTAGAGTTTTTGCCTTTATCGGGCAAGAGGGTACTGCTTATTTTGGTTTTGAGTAATGATGAAATAGAAAATCGGATCATTAAAACGGACCGCGAGTATACCCGGATTGAACTGGAACAAGCGGCGAATTATATCAACCAGACCTTTATCGGCCGTGATTTGGGATCCATCCGCTGCGGTGTGCTTCAAGAAATGAGCGCCGTACGCCATGAACTTGATCGCTTGATGCAGACTGTGATTGAAATGGCGGAAAAGGCCTTCGGGGGCGCCGAGGACAAGGAAGACGATTATGTGTTAGCCGGCGAGACTCACTTGATGGGGGCAAGCGAACTTTCCGACATCGAAATGTTGCGCCGCTTGTTCGAGGCGTTCAATCAAAAGCGTGATATCCTTCATCTTCTCGATCAAGCCCTTAAAGCGAGCGGTGTGCAAATATTTATCGGGGAAGAACTCGGTTACGAGGCTCTTGGAGGCTGTAGTGCAGTTACCTCTACCTACGAATCCAACGGCGCCGTGCTCGGGGTGCTTGCCGTTATTGGGCCGACTCGTATGCCTTATCAGCGGGTGATTCCCATCGTTAACCTCGCTGCGAAGGCTTTGGGATCGGCCTTGAAATCTTTTCATTAGACCTTACATCACGTTAGAGTGGCATCCCGTCTTGTGACAGGGAGGGATATACCACACGGTGGTGCTTTTAACAGACCGCGAGGGGACACTGGTGTGAGCAGTGAAAAGCAGCTTAACGAAGATACAGATATAGAAACCCAATCCGACGTCAGCCAAGCAAGCGAAGTCACGTCGGAGTCGCTTGATACGGATTCGCATCCTGCAACGGCTGCGGGAGAGGAGAGCGGTGAAAAGGAAGTTACTCTAGAGCAGTTACAGGCAGGCTTAGAGGAGGCGCAACAAAAGGCGCAAGAGAATTGGGAGGGGTTGCTTAGAACCCGCGCGGAGTTGGAGAATCAACGCAAACGATCCGCACGGGAGGTCGAAAACGCACTTAAGTTCGGTTCAGAGCGGTTGGTGTCGGAGTTTCTGCCGGTGAAGGACAGTTTAGAGCTAGGGCTCAGTGCCTCGGAGCAGGCCGCCGATCTGGAAAGCCTTAAGGAGGGAATGACGCTCACACTCAAGTTGCTCGATAGCGCGCTCGACAAGTGTAAGGTGAAGGAAGTTAATCCGGTTGGGGAGAAATTCGATCCACAATTCCATCAGGCGATGACCGTGCAAGAGGCAGCGCAGATAGAGCCAGGGACAGTGCTCAGCGTGGTGCAAAAAGGCTATCTGCTGCATGATCGATTGCTGAGGCCGGCGATGGTCATTGTTGCGAAGAGCCCAGAGCCTTGAAAACAGAAAGCCTGACCCCATATCCACGGTAAGTGAGCTAACGCCAGACGGAGACCAGCATGAGTAAAATCATTGGTATTGACTTAGGAACCACCAACTCCTGCGTCGCAGTCCTGGAGGGTAATAAACCTAAGGTAATCGAGAATAGCGAAGGCGGCCGCACCACACCTTCCATCGTTGCATTTACCCAAGATAACGAAGTCTTGGTGGGGCAGCCCGCCAAGCGTCAAGCAGTCACCAACCCAAAAAACACCTTGTTCGCGATCAAACGCCTTATCGGACGTCGGTATAAGGACGATGTGGTACGCCGAGACATCGATATGGTGCCGTACAAGATCGTAGCGGCGGATAACGGCGATGCATGGGTTGAGGTGAACGGAAAGAAAATGGCTCCACCCGAAATATCCGCAAGGGTTCTGCAGAAGATGAAGAAAACCGCCGAGGACTATCTCGGTGAGCCGGTGACGCAGGCCGTGATCACGGTGCCTGCCTACTTTAACGACTCGCAGCGCCAAGCGACGAAGGACGCCGGACGCATCGCCGGCCTTGAGGTCAAGCGCATCATCAACGAGCCCACGGCCGCGGCGCTCGCCTACGGATTGGACAAACACAGAGGGGATGCCAAGATCGCCGTATATGACCTCGGCGGCGGTACCTTTGATATCTCCATTATCGAGATCGCCGACGTGGACGGAGAGCATCAGTTCGAGGTGCTTTCGACCAACGGCGACACCTTTTTGGGCGGGGAAGATTTCGATCTCCGCATCATCGATTATCTGGCGGATGAATTCAAAAAAGAAAGCGGCATAGATTTGCACAACGACCCCTTGGCGTTGCAACGCTTAAAAGAGGCGGCCGAGAAGGCAAAAATCGAGCTCTCCTCGAGCCAGCACACGGATATCAATCTGCCTTATGTCACAGCAGACGCGAGCGGGCCAAAGCATCTCAATATTAAGCTCACCCGGGCCAAGCTCGAATCCTTGGTCGAGGATATCATCGAACGCACGATCGAGCCCTGCCGCATCGCGTTGAAGGATGCGGGGCTTCAAGCCTCTGAAATCGGCGACGTTATTCTCGTCGGCGGGCAAACACGCATGCCTAAGGTGCAGGAGTTGGCGAGGAACATCTTCGGCAAGGAAGCGCGTAAGGATGTCAATCCGGACGAGGCGGTGGCGGTGGGCGCAGCCATCCAGGCGGGGGTTCTGGGCGGGGAAGTGAAGGACGTATTGCTGCTGGATGTCACGCCCTTATCCCTGGGGATCGAGACCTTGGGTGGAGTCATGACCAAGTTGATAGAGAAAAACACCACCATACCGACAAAAGCGGCCCAGGTGTTTTCAACGGCGGAGGATCATCAGACGGCGGTTACCGTGCATGTTTTGCAGGGTGAGCGCGAAATGGCGTCGGCGAATAAGTCGCTAGGACGCTTTGACCTCAGCGATATCCCCCCCGCTCCGCGTGGGATACCCCAGATCGAAGTGACCTTTGATATCGATGCCAACGGCATACTCAATGTTTCCGCGAAGGATAAAGCCACCGGCAAGGAGCAGTCCATCGTGATCAAGGCCTCCAGCGGTCTCTCAGAGGCAGAGATCAAGCGTATGGTCGGGGATGCCGAGGCGCACGCCGACGAGGATCGCAAGTTCCACGAGTTGGTGACCGCCCGTAACCATGCCGATCATCTAATCCATGCTACCGAGAAATCATTGAAGGATTTGGGTGACAAGGTCGAGGCTTCAGAGAGAACAGACATCGAGGCGGCTATTTCAGAGCTGAAGCAAGTCTCTAAAGGTGATGACAAGCAGGCGATAGAGTCCAAGACAGAGCGCCTAGCGGAGCTGTCGGGGCGACTCGCAGAGCGTGCCTACAAGCAGAGTGCAGAGCAAAAAAGCAGCGCAGAAAGCGCCCCCGGGGGCGCGGGCGACAGCGCGGCAAAATCCGATGTGGTGGATGCCGATTTCGAAGAAGTGAAGGAAGAGAAGTAAACATTCTCCTTGGGGTAACTCTGATGACCCGGGTGGGAATCCTTCCCCCCGGGTCTTGCCATTTGTCGTCGTAACGCACGTTTGCAAAACGCGATTATTACGAAGTCTTAGCCGTTCCTCGCCACGCCAGCGAGACCGAGCTAAAGAAGGCGTTTCGCCGGCTGGCTATGAAATATCATCCCGATCGCAACACCGGAGATAGCCGATCAGAAGAGCGATTTAAAGAAGCCAAGGAAGCCTACGAGGTGTTATCGGATCCCCGCAAGCGGGCGGCTTATGATCAATTTGGTCACGCGGGTGTCGATACATCGGCTGGAATGGGGGGAGGCGCGAGCTTTAGCGACATCTTCGACTCCGTTTTCGGAGACATCTTCGGAGCCAGTGGGCGTGGCGGGGCACGCGTGTATCGTGGAGCCGATCTCAGCTTTGAGCTCGAGCTTAATCTTGAGGAAGCCGCGTTCGGCACCACGACCTCGATCAGGGTCCCCGCCCTGGCCGAGTGTAACGCCTGTGGCGGCAGTGGGGCGCGCCCGGGTTCCTCCCCCACCACTTGTTCGACCTGTGGTGGCCACGGGCAGGTGCGCATGCAGCAGGGGTTCTTTTCCATTCAGCAAACCTGTCCCAAATGCCGCGGTAGAGGCCGAATTACCGCTGATCCTTGTCGCCAATGTCGCGGCCAAGGCCGGATCAGAGAGCAAAAAACCCTCTCTGTCAAAGTGCCAGCCGGGGTGGATACCGGAGATCGCATCCGTTTGACCGGAGAAGGGGAGCCTGGAGAGGCGGGTGGTCCACCCGGAGATCTCTATGTCAGCGTAAACGTTAAGGCGCACCCCATCTTTACCCGCGAGGGGCCGCATCTCTTGTGCGAGGTTCCTATCGGTTTTGTGACAGCCGCTTTGGGAGGAGAATTCGAAGTCCCGACCCTAGCCGGGAAGGTAGCACTAAAGATCCCGGCAGGGACCCAGACCGGCAAAGTGTTCCGCCTTAGGGGCAAAGGTGTGCAGACGGTTCGAGGCGGAGAAATCGGCGATTTGCATTGTCGCGTGGTCATTGAGACTCCCGTCGATCTGAGTGAAGAGCAAAAACAGATCTTACGCGGGTTCGAGACCACTTTGACTAAGGAAGGAAGACGCCATCGCCCGAGGGAGAGCTCGTGGATGGATGGCGTTAAGAAGTTTTTCGAGGACATCCGCTCGTGAGGGGAAGCGAGCCGTGATCCGGGTCGGCATCTGTGGAGCGGCGGGGCGCATGGGGAAGACGCTGATCGCCGCTTGTGATCAGGCCGCTGAACTGGTGTTTAGCGCCGCACTCGATCGGGCGGGCGCTGCTTGTATCGGCATGGATGCCGGTGAAATAGCGGGGATCGGTCCGCGAGGGATAAAGGTAACGGCCGATTTACAAGGATTTCTCCAGCACCTGGACGTTGTAGTCGACTTCAGCCATCCCGAGGCAAGCAAACGTCACGCGGTAGCGTGTGCGGAAGAGAAAAAACGCATGGTCATAGGGACCACGGGGCTATCGGATGAGCAGAAGCGGGCATTATCCGACGCCGCGCAACTGATCGCGATAGTATTCGCGCCTAACATGAGCGTGGGTGTGAATCTGTGTTTAAAGCTCCTCGAGACCGCCGCGGAAGTTTTGGGCGACGAGTTCGATGTCGAGATCCTGGAAGCACACCACCGCCAAAAGATCGACGCCCCTTCCGGTACCGCTCTGCGTATGGGAGAGGTGGTGGCCAAAGCCTTGGGCCGAAAGCTGTCTGATTGCGCTGTTTATGGCCGCCAGGGCCAGATCGGAGAACGCGATAGCAAGGCGATCGGATTCGCCACAGTCCGGGCAGGGGATATTCTCGGGGAGCACACGGTTATGTTTGCCGGCGCCGGGGAATGCATCGAGTTCGTGCACAAGGTTTCAAGCCGGCAGACGTTCGCAAGCGGCGCGCTGCGGGCGGCTCGCTGGGTGGTGCAACGGGAGCAGGGCTTGTTTGATATGCAGGATGTACTGGGATTGCGCTAGGAGCCTGCCCACCGAGTTCTCCGTTGGACACGTTTCAGCGGTAAAGCATAGTTCGTTGGCGGCTTAGGTCTGTTCACCCGGCGGGAGTGGCCGCAAGGCTACTCCCGCTTTGTACATCCGCGGTGGGGTATTCATGCTGAATCATGTGGCGATCCTGGCACTCGAAGACGGAACTGTGTTGCAGGGCGTATCGATCGGGAGTTTCGGTCAGGCGGTAGGTGAGGTGGTGTTCAATACCGCCCTCACTGGCTATCAGGAGATCGTGAGCGATCCCTCGTACTGCCAGCAGATCGTGACCTTGACTTATCCCCACATCGGTAACGTAGGCACTAATGCCGAGGACGAGGAGTCCGGCTGTGTTTACGCGGCCGGATTGGTTATCCGAGATCTAGCGTTGCACTACAGTAACCCCCGCGGGCAGCGCTCCCTGCAGCAGTACTTAAACGAGCACCGGGTACTTGGAATTGCCGGTATCGATACCGGTGCGTTGACCCGCCTGCTGAGAGAAAAAGGCGCCCAAAGAGGCTGTCTGATGGCGGGGCCAGGCGTTTCCATGCGCGAGGCCGTGGAAGCGGCACGGAATTATCCCGGCTTAGTCGGCGCAGATCTGGCACGCGATGTTTCTACCAAAACCCCCTACCAGTGGTCGCAAGGCAGCGTTCCTCTCCTGAGGTCTCACAGACAACCCGCCGCGAAGGCTCATCGTGTAGTGGCATTTGATTTCGGCATCAAGCGCACTAGTCTGCGCCTGTTGGTGGATCGCGGTTGTCAGGTAACCGTGGTTCCGGCTCAAACCACTGCGGCCGAAGCCTTGAGCAGTAAACCGGAAGGTATTTTCTTGTCGAACGGTCCCGGTGATCCAGAGCCCTGTGATTACGCGATCAAGGCGATCCGCGAAATGGTGCAACAAGGCGTCCCCGTATTTGGGATCTGCTTGGGCCATCAACTGTTAGGATTGGCATGCGGCGCCAAGACGGTGAAGATGAAATTCGGTCATCACGGCGCAAACCATCCGGTGTTAGATCTGGACACCGGGCGGGTGCTGATCACGAGCCAGAACCATGGCTTTGCGGTAGATCCCGAAAGCCTGCCGGACTCCCTGCGGGTAACCCATCGTTCGCTTTTCGACGGCAGCTTACAGGGGATCCACCACAAGGAAAAGCCTGCTTTTGGTTTTCAAGGGCATCCTGAAGCAAGCCCCGGTCCCCAAGACATCCAAGGTCTGTTCGACCGTTTTGTCGATTTGATGGCCGAACGCAAACCAGTCCAATGCCCAAACGGACGGACCTAGAAAGCATATTGATCATCGGCGCAGGCCCAATCATCATCGGCCAGGCCTGTGAGTTTGATTATGCCGGCACCCAGGCGTGCAAGGCGCTGCGCGAAGAAGGCTACCGGGTCATCCTGGTCAATTCCAATCCAGCCACCATCATGACCGATCCGGAGATCGCCGATGCGACCTACATCGAGCCCGTCCGCTGGCAGGTGGTTGCAGACATTATCGGCAGGGAAAAACCGCAAGCGCTGTTGCCCACCATGGGGGGGCAGACCGCATTGAACTGCTCTTTGGATCTCGCTCGCGAAGGGGTTCTTAAAGCCATGGGTGTTGAGCTAATCGGCGCTTCCCGGCAAGCCATAGACGCGGCCGAAGATAGAGAACGGTTCCGCAAAGCGATGCAGCGGATCGGGTTGCAGACCCCGCGCTCGGCGATCGCCCATAGCCTGGAGGAAGCTTTTCAGGTGCAGGCTCAGATCGGCTACCCCGTCATCGTGCGTCCTTCTTTTACCTTGGGGGGTACGGGCGGTGGAGTGGCCTATAACCGCGAGGAACTCGATCTCATCTGCCGCCGCGGGTTAGAAGCCTCCCCCACCCATGAGGCATTGCTTGAAGAATCGGTTTTGGGCTGGAAAGAGTATGAAATGGAGGTCGTGCGTGACCGCAAGGATAACTGCATCATCGTTTGCTCTATCGAAAATCTGGACCCTATGGGGATCCACACCGGCGACTCGATCACCGTGGCCCCGGCCCAGACCCTCACGGATAAGGAATACCAGTGCATGCGCAATGCGGCCATCGCCGTGCTGCGCGAGATCGGCGTGGATACCGGGGGATCGAACGTGCAGTTTGCCGTAAACCCAGCCGACGGCGACCTAGTCGTCATCGAGATGAATCCTCGCGTGTCGCGCTCTTCGGCCTTAGCCTCCAAAGCCACCGGTTTCCCCATTGCAAAAGTCGCGGCTAAGTTGGCGGTAGGCTACACCCTGGATGAGCTTGCTAACGATATAACAGGGGGGGTCACGCCCGCCTCTTTTGAGCCCACCATCGACTATGTAGT
>Ga0187892_10006840_pt1 | contig 16652 bp, 15 predicted proteins | sample MA1701073metaG_FD_139345 | JGI IMG/M metagenome (GOLD analysis project Ga0187892, IMG submission 139345) | Bio-ooze microbial communities from a basaltic lava cave in the Kipuka Kanohina Cave System on the Island of Hawaii, USA - MA170107-3 metaG ... | reverse complement strand
GGTCCGCAGTTGCGGGCACTTGCGCGTTTTGGGTATAGTGGCCCTCTACGCGGAATCTGGAATGAAGCACCTCCGGCGCCTGCTGCCCTACCTCCGCCGCCACCGACGACCCTACCTGCTGGGAATGGGCCTGGTCGTCCTGGCCACCGCCTGCGGCCTCGTCGCGCCGCTCCTCCTCCGCGATGCGGTCAACCGCCTGGAACATCACGCGACCCGCGCGTTCATTCTCGGCGTCGCGGGCGCGATCGTCCTTTTCGCCGTCGTGCGCGGGTCGCTCATCTTCGCCAGCCGCTACGCCATCCTCGCCGCCTCCCGCCGGGTGGAGTTCGAGCTCCGCAACGACCTCTTCGCCCACCTGGAGCGTCTATCGGCCCGCTACTACGACACCCACGCGACCGGCGAAATCACCTCCCGCGCGATCAACGACCTCGAGGCCGTCCGCATGATGATCGGCATCGGGATCATGTCGATCGCCTCCACGGGCCTCTTCTGCGCGGCGGCCCTGGGGGTGATGTTCGTCGTCCGGTGGGACCTGGCCTCCCTGTGCCTCTTGCCCCTGGCGGGCGTGAGCGTGGTCATGGCCTGGACGGGGGCCCGGATGCACGACCTCTCTCTCCACGTCCAGTCGCAGCTGGGCTCGCTCTCGAGCCGCGCGCAGGAGAACTACTCCGGCGCGCGCGTCGTCCGAGCGTTCGTCCAGGAGGAGAACGAGAAGGGGCGGTTCGCCGACGCCTGCGACGAGTACCGCCGGCGCAACCTGCGGCTGGCCCGCTGGCGCACGGGCGGGTGGGCGGCGATCCTGATCCTTATGGACGGGGCGATCCTGTTGACGCTCCTGGTGGGAGGCAAGGCGGTCATCGCGGGCACGATGACCAAAGGGGACGTGGCCGCGTTCGTGGCCTACCAGTTCCAGCTCCTCTGGCCCATGATCGCGATCGGGTGGGTCATCTCCGTCATCCAGCGGGGCGTGGCCTGCATGGGCCGCCTGGCCGAGATCTTCGACGCCCGGCCCGACAGCGACGACGCCCGGGCCGTGCCGCTGGAGCGTCCCATCGAGGGGCGCATCGAGCTGCGTTCGCTCACCTTCGCCTACGCCCCCGACCGCCCCCCCGCCCTCCGCGACGTCTCGCTCACGATCGAGCCCGGTCAGAAGGTCGCGATCGTAGGACGCACCGGCTCCGGGAAGAGCACGATCGTCCAGCTCCTCCTCCGGCACTACAAGGTCCCCGAAGGCGCTCTCTTCGTCGACGGCCGCGACGTGAACACGATCCCGCTCGCGGAGCTGCGCCGCGCCGTCGGCACCGTCCCCCAGGACCTGTTCCTCTTCTCCGACCGCCTCCGGGAGAACATCGCCTTCGGCGGCGTGGACGGCGTGTCCGACGAGGCGGTGGGACGCGCCGCCGAGATCTCGCGCCTGTCGGCGGACCTGGAGCTCTTTCCGGAGCGTCTGGAGCAGGTGATCGGCGAGCGGGGGATCACGCTCTCGGGCGGGCAGCGCCAGCGGACGGGGCTCGCGCGCGCCCTGGTGCGCGAGCCGCGCATCCTCGTGCTGGACGACGCGCTCTCGAGCGTGGACTCGCACACCGAGCGCGAGATCCAGGACCGTCTCCGCGAGTACATGAGGGGCCGCACGTGCGTCCTGATCACGCACCGCCTCTCGGCGATCCGGGATGCGGACCGGATCTTCGTCCTCGAGGAAGGCCGCCTCGCCGAACAGGGGCGGCATGACGACCTCGTGCGGTCCGGCGGCGCCTACGCCCGCCTCTGGGAGACCCAGAAACTGGCCGACGAATTGGCGGCCGAATGACCGATTACTTCGCCGAAGACGAAGCCCAGGGAAAGGCGTACGACGCGCGCCTCATGCGGCGCTTCCTTCGCTACGTCCGTCCCTACGCGCCGGCGGTCCTCATGACCTTCGTCCTCGTCGTAGCCCGCGTGTTCGCGGAGGTCATGGCGCCGAGGATTTTCCAGCTGGCCGTCGATGGGCCTCTCGCACGCGGGGACTACGGGGGTCTGCTTCACTACGGGCTGCTCTTCGGCGCCGCCGTGCTGGCGACCGGGGGCCTGGAGTTCGCCTACGCGTGGATGACCAGCCTCGTGGGCCAGGGGATCATCTACGACCTCCGCACCGAGTTCTTCGGACACCTCCAGAAGCTCTCGGTCTCGTTCTTCGACCGGAACCCGGTGGGCCGCCTCACCGTGCGGACCACGAACGACGTTGAGAACCTCAACGAGCTGTTCACGTCAGGCCTGATCGAGTTCGCGGCCGACCTCCTCATGATCGCCGGCGTGATCACGATGATGTTCGTGATCCACTGGAAGCTCGCGCTCGTGACGATGGCCGTCATGCCCCTCGTCCTCCTGGCGACCTTCCTGTTCCGGAATGTGGCGCGGGAGCGATACCGCGCCATGCGGCAGAAGATCGCGCGCCTGAACTCGTACCTGAACGAGAGCGTGAACGGCATGCGGACGATCCAGACGTTCGGGCGCGAGGCCACCTGCCTGGAGCGCTTCCGGCGCCACAACGCGGAGTACCGCGACAGCGCGATCTCGGCGATCTTCGCCTACTCGATCTTCTACCCGGGCATCGAAGTCCTGGCGTCCCTCGGCATGGCCGTCCTGGTGGCTTACGGGGGGATCAGCATCCTGAACGGGTCCCTCACGTTCGGGGCGTTCATCGCGTTCCTGTACTACGTGCACAAGTTCTTCATGCCGGTCCGGGAGATCGCCGAAAAGTACAATATCCTCCAGGCCGCCATGGCTTCCAGCGAGCGGATCTTCAAGATCCTCGATACGCCGCCGGAGGTCGCCGACCGCCCCGCCGCCGCGCCCGCTCCGGCGCTCCGGGGGGACGTGGAGTTCGACCGCGTCTCCTTCAGCTACGACGGGAAGACCCCGGTCCTCGAGGACGTCTCCTTCCGCGTGGAGCCCGGCCGCAGCCTGGCGATCGTGGGCCTGACGGGGGCCGGGAAGACGACGATCATCAACCTGCTCCTCCGCTTCTACGACCCCACGTCGGGCCGGGTCCTCGTGGACGGGCACGACCTGCGCGACCTGGGGCTGCGGTCGCTCCGGCGGCAGACGGGCCTGGTTCTTCAGGACGTCTTCCTCTTCGCCGGGTCGGTGGAGGAGAACATCCGCCTGGGGGAGCGCTCGATCCCGCGCGAGCGCGTGGAGGAGGCGGCCCGCGCGGTGAACGCCGACCGGTTCGTCGGACGGCTGCCCAAGGGCCTGGAGACGGACGTCATGGAGCGCGGGGCGCTCCTTTCGACCGGCGAACGGCAGCTCCTGTCCTTCGCGCGGGCGCTGGCCTTCGACTCCCGGATCCTGGTCCTGGACGAAGCGACCTCGAGCGTGGACGGGGAGACCGAGAGGCTGATCCAGGAAGGGCTCCTCCGGCTCATGAAGGGGCGCACGTCGATCGTCATCGCCCACCGGCTTTCGACGGTCCAGCACGCCGACCGGATCCTGGTCCTTCACCGCGGTCGGGTCCGCGAGCAGGGCACGCATGCCGAACTGCTCCGCCAGGACGGGATCTATCGCAAGCTCTACCGGCTTCAGCTTGCGGTGAGCGACGGCGGACGCGTCGCGCCCGCCGGAGTCGAGCCGCCTGCCGACCCGAAGGCGGGCGACGCGGCGGCCGGCGGGATCGAACCCGCCGTGGGGTTTCCATGATCCTGCAGCGCTACATCCTGAAGGAGCTTCTGACGAGCTTCCTCTTCGCGTTCGCCACGATCCTGGCGGTATGCCTGTTGGGGACCCTTTTCCAGGTCTTCCGGTCCCTCGAAGGCCTGGGGTTCGACCTGCTCCTCAGAGTGACTCCGATGGCCACCGGATACGTGGCGCCGTGGGCCATGGCGGTCGCCTCCTGCACCTCGGCGACGCTCGTCTACGGCCGCCTGGCCGCGGAGAACGAGATCGACGCGATGCGGATGAGCGGCGTCCACACGGCACGGATCGTCACGCCCGCCGTCTTCTTCGGGATCATCCTCATCTTCGCGGCGTACGGGATCAACGAGCACGCGGCCCCCGCGGCGCACTTTGCCCGGCGGAAAATGATCCGCGAGTCGGTCCTCACGCTCCTTCGCCTCCCGCCGCCGGGAAATCAGCGCTTCACGATCGGCCCGTACAAACTCAGCTACGTGGACTACCGGAACGGACGCATGGAACGTCCTTACCTCATGAGGTTCGACCGGCACGGGCTGGCCGAGGAGTTCCGCGCCGCCAGCGGAAGGGTCGATCTCTCCGGCCCCTTGCCGCAGATTATCATGTCGCGCCCCACGATGACGCGCATCGACCCGTCGGGAAAGGTATCCAACGCCACCGCCGGCAACGACTTCCCGGTCCCTCTCGAGATCGAGGACATCTACGAAATCCAAAAGCGACTCGACGACATGAGCCTGAGGGAGCTGTGGGAGACTTACTGGAGGACGGCCGAAAAGCCGAGGCGCTCCGCGATCCTCACGACGATCCACACCCGCTACGCGCAGTCGCTGGCGCCGTTATTCCTGGTATTGGTCGCCATGCCGATCGGAATCTATGTCAAGCGTGGATCCCGGCTGGCGGGTCTCGGGGCGGCCCTCCCCCCGCTACTCATCTATTTCGTCTTGTACTTCGTGTTCCAGGGCATGGGAGACAAGGACCGCGTCCCGCCCGTAGTGGCCGCCTACGCGCCCGACGCCTGCCTGATGACGGTGTCCCTCGTCCTCCTGGGGACCGTGTTCCGAAGGTGAGTCCTATGTCCTGCGTCCTAAGTCCTAAGCCGGTTCCCCCCCGCGGACTGCGTGCCGGAGGCGCGGGTTGATCCGACTCCTGGACCGGTACGTCCTGGGCATCTTCGGGTCGGCGATGGCCGTGTTTTCCATCGCGCTCATCACCCTGTTCGTGACGATCGACGCGGCCACGAAGATGTCCTCCTTCCTCGAGCTCAAGAACGTCGCGACCGCGCCCTTCGTCGGCCGCTACTACGCCTGCCGTCTGCCGCTGTTCCTGTACCTGCTGCTTCCCGTGGTCGTGCTCTTCGCGGCGATGTTCACCGTGGTTAAGCTCGCCCGAACGAACGAGATCCTCCCGATCGCCGCTTCCGGTACGAGCTTGCGCCGCATGGCCGCCCCGTTCCTGGCGGTCGGGGTCGCCGCCGTGGCGGCGATGGCCTGCCTCGACGAGTACGTCTTGCCGGGACTGAAGGAGGAGATCGTCGAAACGGAGGAGCTTCGGACGAGCAAGGAGGTAAGCTGGGGCGTCGGCGATTACGACGGACAAACGAACCTCTGGGCCCTCAAGTACGACCACGTCCGCCGCGAGATGTCGGACGTCAAGATCACGCGAGTCGACGATCGGATGTGGCCCATCGAAGTCGTCTCGGCCCGTCAGTGCACGTGGGACGCGGGCCGGCGCCGCTGGGTCGCGCGCGACGGCGAGGTCGAGTACCCCGGCGATATCGTTTACCCCAAGGATGCCAAGCCGCACACGAGGAGGGAGCCGATCGGCGCCGCCGGTTACGTCGTGCAGGCCCCCTTCACGCCCGAGACGCTTCGCAAGAGCGCGTCGTTCACGAACCAGCTCCCCATATCGCGCATGAGCGACATCCTCCGGGAGGCGCGGAAGTACCCCCACGTGCCGTCCCACGGAGTCAAGCTCCATACCCGCGTGGCGTTCCCGCTCTCCCCCCCGCTGCTCCTCCTCCTGGGATTGCCCTTCGTGATCTCGGCCCATTCCAAGAGCTTCTTCAAGGGGCTGTTCGGGTGCTTCCTTCTGAGCGTGTCCTACTACCTGGCATTCTTCGCCTGCATCGACCTGGGCAACCGCGGGACGCTGCCGGCCCCGGCCGCCGTCTGGGCGCCGACCGCCCTCTTCGGCCTGGTCGGGCTCAACGCGTTCGCCCGGATGAGGACGTGAGGGGCGGCCGCAAAAAGTCCTTTCCCGGCCCGAGATGCCACAACGTTTTCCCGCGACGCACGTCTATGTATGATAGAGTTCCCTACGGGGGAGGTATTCCACGAAGCACGCCCTGTGCCTGGCCTTGACGGCCCTATTCGCCTCGACTCCGGGCGGCGCGCAAGATAAGCCCGAACCGGGCCCGCCGTCGACCGCCTTCCGCGAGTGGACACCCGACGTGCAGGCGGCGATCGACCGGGGACTCGCCTACCTGGCCCGCTCCCAGAACCCCAGCGGCTCCTACGGCTCCGGGAGCGCCCCGGTCGCCACGACGGCGATCGCGGGGATGTCCTTCCTGTCCGGCGGCCACCTCCCGGGGCGTTCGAAGTACGGGGAAAACGTGAAGCGGGCGCTGGCCTTCCTCCTGAAGTGCACCGGCAAGAGCGGGTACATCAATGAGGGGCAGGCGCGCGGCGTCGGCGGGTCCGGGATGCACGGGCACGGGTACGCAACCATGTTCCTGGCCGAATGCTACGGCATGACCGGCGAGATCCCCGAGTTCGACACCGAAACCCTGAAGGACAAGCTCACCTCCGCCATCCGCGTCATCGAGAAATCGCAGTGCGCCAACGGCGGCTGGAACTACGAGCCCAGCCCCACCTACGACGAGGGCTCGGTCACCGTCACCCAGGTGCAGGCCCTCCGCGCCGCGCGCAACGCCGGCATCAAGGTCGACCTGCGCACCATCGAGAAGGCCATCGACTACATCAACAAGTCGACCGACGCCAACGGCCAGACGCGCTACAGCCTCACGTCCGGGGGGCACACCTCGTTCGCCCTCACGGCGGCCGGCATGACGGTGCTGAATTTCCTCGGGACCTACGACAACCCGAAGATCAAGAAAGGACTCGAGTTCGTGGCGCGGACCGTCCCGGGCGGCGGCGCCAACAACGCCAATATGGGCGCCTGGGGCGGCTGGTATTTTTACGGCAACTACTACGCCACGCTCTCCTGCTATCAGGCGGGGGGCGTCTTCTGGCAGAAGTGGTGGCCCGCCGTCAGCCAGGACCTCCTCAAGACCCAGGACAAGAACACCGGCGCCTGGAAGAACGGCGAAAGCCAGCAGTACGGCGACGCGTTCGGCACCGGATTCGCCCTCCAGATCCTCCAGGTCCCCAACCGCTACAGCCCCATCTACCAACGAGGCAGCGACTAGGAAAGCGTCTCGTCGACGTCGCCGCCGGCAGGGCGGCCGGAACGCGCACCGCGCTGCTGACCAACGGCAGGCCCGCCGCCTTCCTCCCCGATGCCCCACCGGACCACGTCCTCATGCGGCTGGGCGAACTTCGGGCGATTCTGGCTTAGGCCGCCTAAAAGTTGATCTCCACGAACGGCCCGACCGAGTAGTGGTGGAACAGGTGGGTGTGGCTCCGGTTGAAACTGGACTGCGTGTGGGTCGCGACGAGGAGGAGACCCACCTTCACCATGGGGGCGGGCCGGACGCCGATCTGCCCTTCAAACTCGATGAAGGGCGAGGTGTCGTTCTCGTTCCGCTGCCGGTACCGGTAGACGCCCGTCGTGATGCCCGCCCCCAGCTCCAGGAATTCCCGGACCTCGAAGCCGATCGAGTACCCAAGCCGGTACTGGAGCACGTCCACGCCGGCGTCCGGCAGGTCGTTGGTCTCGGTGTTCCACGCCGCGATCCCCAGCGACACGTCCTGACGGAACCGGCCGTAGTCCCAGCCGAACTCCAGGTCGATCCCGAAGCCCCACCCGTCTTCGATATGGATCCCGTCGTCCCACCGGGTCCAGAGGGCGAACGCCTCCACGCCCACGAAATCGCGCTGGCGCTTCGCGTGGCGATCCTCGGGGGGCTCCTGGACTTCCAGGTCGGAAAGGCGGGGCAGCGGAAGGTCGTCGGCAACGGCCGCCGCCTGCAAGAGGAGCGCGGCAATCAGGTTCATCGTGTCCCTCCCTATCGCGGAATTATAGCCCTTACACGACGAACCGGTAACATTCGAAGGCTTCGGCCGCCGCCACGCTGATCTCCCGGCCCCGGCTTTCGGCCAGGAGGCGCAGCGCCCCCAGCCCGGCTTGGGAGGGTTCCGGCCGGATCTGGGACTTGTGGCACGCGTAGGCCTTGAGTTTCCTCTCGAGGAACCTTCCGCTGATGTCGACGTAGAAGTTCGGCTTGAAGTGCGGCGGACCGCTCCAGGCGAGCTGCGGCGCGTCGGCCACCAGGACGAAGCTCTGGAAGGATTTCATGCTCGCCAGGTGGGGCCGGCAGGCCGTGATCCCGGCCTTGTACAGCGCCTCGTGGTCCTGGTTGAAACTGGGTGCCGGCAGGACGATCATCGTCGGCCGCGTCTTCTCCGTGGAGAGGCGCGCCTTCCGCTCGATCTGGTCCGTGAGCTCCCGCCGGGGCAGCGTTTCGAGCCGGAGGTGGATCTCCGAGTCTTCGTAGACGATCTCCCAGTCGTCCACCCCGAGCATCTTCATCGCCGCGGCGAGCTCCCCCTTTCGCGTGGACTTCGCGGTGCTCTTGCCCGTGGCGTCGAAGTGAAGCAGGTCCCCGGTCGACATCACCAGGACGAACACCTTGCCGCCGGCGTCCTTGACCCGGGCCATCAGGCCCCCCGCCCCGGCCGTCTCGTCGTCGGCGTGGGGCGCCAGCACGAGAACGCGCTGCCGGGCCAGGAACTGACGGGTAAACGTGTCCACCGTCCTGATGTATCGGCCTAATCGGGCTCCGGGTGCAGCAGGCGCCGCATCGACCGCAGCGCGACGCTCGCCAGCAGGTTGAACGGGCTCGACCGCCGCCCCGAAAGCGCCGTGTCCCCCCGCAGAATGGCCTCCCGCGCCTCCTCGGGGCCGCTCGCCGGCACGATCGTCCGCGCCCGCCCGACCTCCCGCGCGAAGTGGGCGTCGCTGCCCGCCGTGAGCGCGAGGTCGTATTCACGCGCCAGCCTCGCCACGCGGTCCTCCACCGGGCCGCCTTCCACGAGCGCCTCCTTCGAGTGCCGGGCGTTGAACCCCTCGCACGCGTCCAGCGCCCGCGCGACCCGCTCGTCGATCGAGGCCGTCTTCGCGAAGGGGTGCGGCAGCACGGCCACGCCCCCCTGGCCGTGGATCGCGCGGATCGCCTCGAGGGGGTCGAAGGCATCGATCTTCTCCTGAAGGAAGAGGCCGATCACGTCGCCCGCGGCGGTGTCGATCTCCTCGCCCACGATGACCAGCAGGTCCCCCGCCGCGGCGCGCCGCACTTCGAGCGCGCCGCCGATTTCGTTGTGGTCGGTGATCGCGATGCCGTCCAGGCCCCGGGCCCGGGCCAGCCGCGCGACCTTCGCGGGGTCCATCGAGCAGTCGAACGACCAGCTCGTATGGCAATGCAGGTCCAGGATCATGGCTGAGGGATTGTACCCGGGATGTTGCAAAAGTTGCAAAAGACCCCGGGGACTTTTGCAACGTCAGGCCAGCACGCCGATGTACGGCAGGTTGCGGTGGCGCCCGTCGTGATCCAGACCGTAGCCGACGACGAACCGGTTGGGAATCTTGAATCCCAGGTAGTCGATCGTGAGCGGCACCCGCGTCCGCTCGGGCTTGTGGAGCAGCGCGCACAGCCGGGCGCTCCGGGGCTTCTTGGCTTTCAGCGACCGCAGGACGCTCCGCGCCGTCAAGCCCGTATCGATGATGTCCTCGACCAGGAGGACGTCCTTCCCCTTGATCGGCTGCGTCACGTCGAACTCGAAGCGCACGCTGCCCAGGGACTCGGTGCCGGAGCCGTAGCTGGAGACCCGCAGGAAGTCGCACGTAAGGGGCAGGTCGATCGCGCGCGCCAAGTCCGCCATGAAGATGAAAGAACCCTTGAGCACGCCCACGAGGACCAGGTCGCGGCCGCGGTAGTCGCGGCGGATCGTCCGGCCGAGCCGGCGCACCCGCGCCCGGAGCCGGCGCTCCGGGATCAGGGGCACCGGCTTACTTCTTGTCATCCTTCTTGGGCTCTTCCTTCTTGGGCGGCGGCCGCTTGTCGTGGTTCCAAATGTCCTCGTTCTCGCCGGTGCCGCCTTCGATGCCGTCGGCGCCGTAGCTGATCAGATCGAAGTTCGCGCCCGGGGTGCGCCCCGGGAAGTACTGCAGGTAGTTGTCGTACGCGTCCTTCGGAACGGCCGACAGGTACCCCTTCGGGGGCCAATTCTTGAGGACGTAGCCCGGGCGCGCCACGAGGTCCACGGGTTTCTCGGGATACCGGCCGTTGTCCGCATGGAACTGGTCGATCACCTTCGCAGCGTCCTCGATCGCCTTCTTGGTCTCGGCCTTCTTGAGCTCCTTCCACTTGTCGTGGCTCCAGAGGTCCGCGTTGTCCCCCCCGCCCCACGTGCGGCCGTCCTTGCCGTAGCTCACGACATCGAACTCGGCCCCCGTCCCCGGCTGGCGGTACAGGAACGGCCGGCCCCACGCGTCCTTGAGGTCGCCCGTGTAATACCCCTCCTTGGGCCACTTCGCCGCGTCCACCTTCTCGGGTTTCTTCTGCAGATGGTCGAGCGTCGGCGGGTAGCTCCCCTGCTCCTTCTTGAACTTCTCGACCCCCTCGGCAACCTTGCCGATGCGGCCCTTCGTATCCTCGACGTCCTTCTTTGCCCTGCGGGATTCCCCCCAGGTCTTCCACGCCTCGTGCGTCTTTCGGACCTCTTCGGCGTCGCCCGCCAGCGCCCCCGCCCGCGGCTCGTCCTTGGCCGCCTTGCCCCGCAGCTCGTGCTCCAGGATCCGCTGGAGCGCGCGCGCGGCGTGGATCCCGAGCGACTGGCCGGATCGCTTGTCGTCGGCGATCTCGGTCAGCATCTTCGCCAGATCGTCGATCGCGTCCTGCGCGCGGATGAGCCCGAGCGCGTCGGCAGCGGCGGCGGCGATCGTCGGCGCGTCCTGGTCGTCGTCGCTCACGGAGGCGGGCTTCTTGTCCTCGAGCGCTTTCTTCAGCGGCTCGACGGCTTCCGCCACCCGGAGGACCCCCATCGCCCGGACGGTTTCGTACTTGAGCACCTTGTCCGTCTCGACCGCCTTCGACTTGAGGACCTCCAGGAGGGCAGGGATGGCGCTTTCGTCCGCGACCGTCGCGAGCGCGCGCGCCGCGGCCGCCGCGATCGAGGTGCCGAACTCGTCCGTGTCCTTCAGGCGGTCCACGAGGGCCTTCACCGCGTCCTTGTTCGGCTCCCGGATCGCCCCCAGGATTTCGCACAGCGCGCGCTTCACCGGGGGTTTGGCGTCTTTCTTGTTGAGCTCCGCCACGACCGCGGGGACCGCGCGGCGCCCCAGGTCGACCAGCTCTTCGCGCGCGACGTAACTTTCGGTGTACCGCTCGGAGCCCAGTTTCTTGATCGCGCTCTCGATGTCCTGCTTGACGATCTCGTCGCGGCCCTGGACGGGCTTGGCAGGGTCCTGGAGGGCGGAGAACAGCGCAAGGACGCACAGCGCCTTCATGAAAAAACCTCCGTGAACAGGCTGGCCATTATAGGGAGGCCTCGCGGGACGGTCAAGCACCCCTCCTCGGGGACCGACGGATCAGACTTAGCGCGGCTTTCCTTGCAGACGCACTCGGAGGTGCTCGGCGATGGCCCGGCCGAGCTTCTCGTTCGCCGCGGGTCCGAAGTGCCAGTCGTCCGGAGCGGCCACGTACTCCCGATGGGAAAGTGCCGCCAGACAGTTCCGCAGGTCGACGAACGTCGCCCCGACTTCCTCCGTCGTCTCCCGCAACCAATCAAAGGCGACGACGTAGGAAGAGGCCCTGGTCTGGAACTTCTCGGGGGATTCTCCGGAAAGGTCGAGCAAGTCGCGCCGACAGCGCTTGTCGCCGTCCCAGGCGGGGACGATAGAGAACGAGACGAACAGGGGAACGTTCCGAGCCGTGCACTCCCGGGCGAGTTCCGCCAAGGCGACCTTCATCGACTGCTGCAGGGCCGGCCGGGCGACGAAGTCCTGGTACCAGCCCGTGAACATGTCCATGTACTCCGTGCAGCCTTTCTGAAAAGCCGCCCGGGAGACGTCCAGCTTTGCGCGACGGATCGCGGCGGCAAAGGCGGACCGGTCGTAAAACTTCCCCGTCCATCGGCGTTCGGAGGGGAGCGCGTCCGAGGCGGGAGGGATCACGACCCGGAGCGGTCTGGCCGGGAACGACCCTTCGGGTGAGGCCGCCGCCAGATGAGGGCGCCCGGGCGCGAGATTCTCGCTGGGGTCGTTGCCGCAAAAGTGATAGACCACGGCCCGCACGAGCCGGCCCACTTTCTCATCCTTGAGGGTTTCCTGCAGGGTGAGCAAGCTCTGCACCGTGTTGTATCCTCGGATCCCCCGGTTCAACATCCGCACGGCGATCCCCTGCTCGGCGAGCGCACGGGACGCGGCTTCGGGCCAGGTCCGGTCGTCCGGAGACTCCCCCGAAAACGTCGTGCTGTCCCCGAGACAGACGACGATCGGCGAATCCCTCAGGTCGCGACCGGAGCGGACAGGCCTGAACCCCTCCGCGTCGGTGGAGCCCTCGACCCAACCCTCGGTTCCGAGAAACGAGAAAGCAAGGTTCGGCTTGAAGGCCCACCCTCGTGTGGAATGAGGGATGCGCGGCTGAGTACTGTGCAGCTTCGGAACCCCGCGAAAGCCGAACACTCTCGCCCCGACCTCCAGAAGGCCGACCAAGACCAGCAGGGACGACGTCGAAAGGATCGCGACGATAAGAACCTTGCGGCGCTGCGTCATGATTGGATCAATAGAAGCATCCTATTATTTCGGCCCGTCGGGGCGGTTTCAAGCAAGACCGGAACACCTTTCCCGGTCGGACGGGTTGTGTTATAGTTCGAGACCGAATCGGGTCCTGCGGCCCGTGGAAGCACCATGCGGGAAAGAGCCACGTTTAAATCGAGAATCCAGATTCTCGTGACCGGTCTCCTGTGGTCAATCCTTTCGGCCGTATCCTTCCTTTACTTGCATTCGCCCCGCCGGGGGTGGATCTTTGGGGCGCTGGCCTTCGTCTTCTTGGCGTCTGCCCTCTTCGTTCCTCCCGCCGCGCGGGCCCTCCACGGGGTCCTGTCGTGGGTCGCCCAAGCCGTGGTCAAGGCGATCTCCCTCACACTGCTTGGCCTGATCTATTACCTTGTGATGACGCCGCTGGGGGCGGTCCTGCGGTGGACGGGATCTCTCAAAACGACGAAGCGGGCCGACCCGGCGTTGGCCACCTATTGGATCGAGCGCCCCCGCCAAGCGCCCTCGCCGGCCCGGTACCTGAGGCCGTTCTGAGATGAACCTGCTGGGGATCTCCTGTTTCTATCACGACGCGGCCGCCGCGCTGGTGCGGGACGGCGAGATCCTGGCCGCCGCCCAGGAAGAGCGTTTCACCCGGGAGAAGCAGGACGCCGGCTTCCCTCGGAATGCGATCAACTTTTGCCTGCGTCAGGCGGGGATCCGCGTCGAGGACATCGACCTCCTCGTCTTCTACGACAAGCCGCTCCTGAAATTCGAGCGGCTGCTCGACACGTACCTTTCGATCGCCCCGACCGGGATCGCCTCTTACCTCAAGGCGCTGCCCATCTGGGTGGGCGAGAAGCTGTGGATGAGGCGCGTGCTCCGGAAAGGCGTGTCCGGCTACAGGGGGCGCATCCTGTTCGCCGAGCATCATGAATCGCACGGCGCCTCGGCCTTCTTCCCGTCGCCGTTCGAGGAGGCCGCCATCCTCACGGTCGATGGAGTCGGTGAGTGGACGACGGCTTCGATCGGCATCGGCCGCGGGAACCGTGTGGAAATCGTCCGGGAACTGACGTTCCCGCACTCGCTGGGGCTCCTCTACGCGGCATTCACGGCCTACACGGGCTTCAGAGTGAACAGCGGCGAATACAAGGTCATGGGGCTCGCCCCGTACGGGGAGCCCAAGTATGTCGACCTCATCCTGAAGCGCCTGGTGGACCTCCGCGAGGACGGCTCGCTTCGCCTGAATCTCGAATACTTCAGTTACCTGGGCGCCCTCACGATGACCAACGCGAAGTTCCACGATCTGTTCGGGGGCCCCCCGCGGGTACCCGAGACGAAGCTCACCCAGAAGGAGATGGACCTGGCGCGCTCCATTCAGGAGGTGTGCGAGTTGGCGATGCTGCGCATGGCCCGCTATACGGCCAAAGTCACCGGGATGAAAAACCTGGTCCTCGCGGGCGGCGTGGCGCTCAACTGCGTGGCCAACGGCAAGATCCTTCGGGAACGGATCTTCGACCGGATCTGGATCCAGCCGGCCGCGGGCGACGCCGGGGGCGCCGTCGGAGCCGCCCTCTTGGGCTGGCACCACGTCCTGGACAAGCCGCGGATGGTCGACCCCTCGCGGGACGGCATGCGGGGCGCTTACCTTGGACCCGAGTTCTCGCAGGAGGAGATCGAGTTCTTCCTGCGTTCGAAGGGGGTCTCGTTCAGGTCCTGCACGCGGGAGGACATGATCGCGGAGACTGCGACGCTGCTGGCGCAGGGCCGCGTCGTCGGCTGGTTCCAGGGACGCATGGAGTTCGGCCCTCGCGCGCTGGGGAGCCGGTCGATCCTGGGGGACCCTCGGGACCTGACGATGCAGGCCCGGATGAACATCAAGATAAAAAAGCGGGAAGGCTTCCGGCCGTTCGCCCCCTCGGTGCTGCGGGAGCGCGTCTCCGAGTACTTCGAGATGGACTGCGAGTCTCCGTACATGCTGCTCGTCGCGCCCGTGAAGAAGGACCGATGCGTCTCGATGACCGGCGAGCAGCAGAAGCTCTGGGGAATCGAGAAGCTCAACGTCCCGCGATCGGACATCCCTGCCGTCACTCATGTGGACTACTCCGCCCGTGTCCAGACGGTCCGGCGCGCGGACCACCCTCTCTACTACGACCTCCTGCGGCGGTTCGAACAGGAGACGGGGTGCGCCGTGCTCGTCAACACCAGCTTCAACGTGAGGGGCGAGCCGATCGTGTGCACGCCGGAGGACGCCTTCCGCTGCTTCGCCGCCACGGGGATCGACTACCTCGTGATGGGAAACTGCATCGTCGACAAGAGCCAGCTTTTGGCCGAAACCTTGGAATCCGCCGCGGCAGAACAGAAACGATTCGGTCTGGATTAGGACATGACGGAAACGAAACCGCCTGACCCGTTGCCTCCGCAGCCGGGCTTCTGGAGCGACCTGTTCGACTACGCCCGGAAGTCGAAGAAATGGTGGATGATCCCCTTGATCCTCGTGCTGGTCGGGGTCGGGTTGCTCACGATCTTCATGAGCAGCTCGGCGGCGCAGGCCTTCCTGTACACCCTCTTCTAGATCGCCGGATCCTCCGAGTCTGATCTAAGTCATTCCGTTAACATTTCTCCCGACTTCGGGCGAGGAGCGGGGGCGCGTGGGAACATCGAGCGCCTTCGGACCTTGCCTCGGGTAGCGCCTCCTGCTAGTCTGGCCTCGCATGAGCGATCGCCTGTGGCGAATCCTTCGCATCGCCTCCGTTCTGGCTTTCTCCGTATTCTCCTGCATCGCCGCGGTCCGCGCGGTCGGGCGTTGGCGGGAGCGCGAAGTGCCGGCCGTGTACGGCTTTCTCGAGACCCTCGATCGCACGATCCCCAAGGAAGCGGCCATCGTTCTGGTCATGTCCCCCGAAGAGGGCCGCCAACGCGACGCGTGCATCCTGGCCGCGAAGCTCCACCCCCGGCCGGTGTACACCCTACCTGCGGGGGCCTCGACGCTCGAAGAGGCCGGGAGTTGGATCCGGCTGAAGAAGGTGGATTGGGCGATCTCGCTCGGAGGCGGCCGCTACTTCAACGCGGAGCAGGCATGGGTGCGGAGAATCGATGGAGGGCGTTAGATTCGCCCTGGCCGTTCTGATCGCGCTCGCCGCTGGACTGGGAATCGTCACCCGATTCGGGAAATACCCGCGGTCCGGCCCCGGCCTCCTGGGCCTGGGATTCTTCGTGGGCGCCCTCGCCATAGCTTTGTGGGTGCAGATCCTCCTCTGGATCCGAATTCCCGCCACGCCGTGGACGGCTCTGGCGGGCGCCGCCGCGATGTGCGCGATGGGACGGTGGAAAGCGCTCCGGGAGCCGGTTTGGAAACGGCCTCCCTGGCCGGCCTACGTGCTCTTCCCCGCCGGGCTCTTCCTCGTAGCGGTGGCCCTCGCGACGAACCTGTTGGGCTACGATCCCGACACCATGTACCTTCTAAGGGCGAAGTCGATTGCCCATTACGGAACCCTCTGGAGCGAGGACTTCACCGACCCCGACCGCGTCCACCTGGCCCACCGGCGTCCTCTGCTCCTGCCAATCCTCTATGCCAACGTCTCCTTCGCGACCGGTTCGTGGGACGGGCGGTTGATCCGCCTCTGGTTCGCGCTACTCCAGATCGCGAGCTGGGCGGCGATGTACGACGCCCTTCGCGGCAAGACGGACCGCGTGTTGGCAGCCGGGGGCACGGCCCTCTGGGCGGTCTTGCCCGCCCTGTGGCACGACCACGGGGGCGCCCTCGCACCTTACGCCGACGCCCCCCTCGGGATGGCGATCCTTTTCGCTTTCGTGGCCGAAGCGCCGATCGCGTCGATTCTCCTGGCCGCCGGCGCCCTCCTGAAGGATGAAGGCGCGGCGTTCCTTCTTCCCTTCGCCCTCTTCCGGAGCTGGAAAGTGGCCGCCGTCCCCGCCGCCGCGGCCCTCGCATGGCAGCTGACCGCCGTCCGGTTCCCGCTAGACCGTGATTTTCTCCCCATGGGATTCTCGAACCTGAACTTTGCCGAGCTTCCGTTCATCCTCCGGAAACT
>Ga0187892_10006839_pt1 | contig 16656 bp, 15 predicted proteins | sample MA1701073metaG_FD_139345 | JGI IMG/M metagenome (GOLD analysis project Ga0187892, IMG submission 139345) | Bio-ooze microbial communities from a basaltic lava cave in the Kipuka Kanohina Cave System on the Island of Hawaii, USA - MA170107-3 metaG ... | reverse complement strand
GTTCCGGGTTCTGGGCGGCCCCCAGCCTCAGCTGCCGCTCCGCGTCCACCACGTCGCGGTTGATCCGCCGCACCGCCCCGTGCAGCCGGTCGCGCAGCGGATCCTCCTTCGGCAGCGCGTACGACGTGTTGCGCATCAGCTGGATCGTCAGCCGCACGAACCGCACCATGTCGCCGTCGCTCGCCCCCGTGTGCGCCTCGAGCGCCCCCCACTCCGCCCCCTTCGCCCACGCGTGGATCGCGCTCGCCAGCCGGAAGTCGAGCTCCTTCGTCCGGTCCTCGAGGTCCTGCCGGTCCTCCGCCGCGAGGATGTCGTCCACCGCGCGGTACGACATCTTGCGCACCCACTTCATCCGCGGGCTCTCGAACTTGCGGTGCCAGTCCGCCTTCTTCGCCTCGTACACGATCGCGTTGAAGACCACCGGCAGCTCCTCCTCCGAAAGCTGCGCCAGCACGTTGCGCGTGTAGAGCTCCGTCACCTGCAGCTCGTACCCCTGGATGTTCTTCGCCAGCTTCCCCTTCGCCGTCAGGTGCCGCTCCTTGATGTAGCCGAGCTCGCGCAGCAGCGTCATCTTCTTCTTCATCTGCGCGCGCTTCTGCTCGAACGACTTTTCCGCCTTCTCCGGCCGCCGGTGGAAGTTCGCGAACGACTTCTCCGCCGCCGTGTAGATCCGGTCCCCGAGGTGCTCGTGCAGCGTCAGCAGCGTCGCGTACGACAGGTTGAACTGCGACCGGATCGGCTCCAGCCCCGGCCCCGTCAGCCGGTCGACCACCGACACGCGCTCGTGCGGCCACTCCAGCACCGAGTAGACGAACCCCTCCTTGTCGATCCCCCGCCGCCCCGCCCGCCCCGACATCTGATGGTGCTCCCGCGTGCGGATGTAGCCCATCCGGTGGCCGTCGAACTTGTGCAGCGAGTTGAAGACGACCGTGCGCGCCGGCATGTTCACGCCCACCGCGAACGTCTCGGTCGCGAACAGCAGCTTCAGCAGCCCGCTCGTGAAGACCCGCTCGATCACCTCCTTGAGCGTCGGCAGCAGCCCCGCATGGTGGAACGCCGCCCCCTTGCCGAGCAGCCCGCGCATCATCTCCGTCGTCGCGTCCGACGTCAGCCCGAAGCGCCCCAGCAGGTCGTCGTAGAGCCGGAGCATCTCGGAGCGCTCGTCGGGCGTCAGCAGCGGCCTCTGCACGACCGACGCGAACTCCTCGCACTCGCGCCGGTTGAACGCGAACCAGAGCGCCGGCAGCCGGTCCTCCGTCGCGAGGTGGTCGATGAGCCGCGCGCGCCACCTCGCCGGGTTCGCGTCCGCGTCGGCGCGCCGGAAGTGCGTGTGGAAGTCGGGCGACTGCTCCATCCGCGCCAGGTCCGCCGCCGCCTTCACCCCCATCCCGGGCACCACGAGCAGGTGCCGCAGCGGCACCGGCCGCCTCTCCTCGATGATCGTGCGGATCGGCACGTCGGACCGGACCGTGCGGATCCACTTCGCCAGCAGGTCGATGTTCGGCACCGTCGCCGACAGGCAGAGGAAGCGGATGTGCGGCGGCGCGAAGATGATCGACTCCTCCCAGACGGTGCCGCGCTCGATGTCGTCGAGATAGTGGATCTCGTCGAAGATGCAGTAGTGCACGTCCGCCATGCTCTCCGGCGACTCGAAGATCGTGTTGCGGAAGATCTCCGTCGTCATGAGGAGGATCTGCGCGTCCGGGTTGAGCGTGACGTCGCCGGTCTTGATGCCGACGCGCTCGCCGTACTGGCCGCTCAGGTCGCGGAACTTCTGGTTCGAGAGCGCCTTGATCGGCGCGGTGTAGACCGCGCGGCGCCCCTCGGCGAGGCACTTCTCGACCGCGTACTCCGCGACGAGCGTCTTGCCCGCGCCGGTCGGCGCCGCCACGAGCAGCGACTCGCCCTTGTCGATGACCCGAACCGCCTGCTCCTGGAACGGATCGAGCGGAATGCCCTTGAAGTCCAATCGATGAACCTGCGTGAGGGGGTTGCGTACGGCCGGGTGGGGGGTGGGTCAATGCCCGCGTGCGGACGCTGGCCTTCTCCCCACCTCGGCGGACGGACTAGTTCGGGGCCTTCTCGTCCTTCTTCTCTTCCTTCTTCTCTTCCTCTTTCTTGGGCTCCTCCTTGGGCGGCTCCTTCGGTTTCTCGTCGACGTAGTTGGCCTTGTACCAGGCCCACTCCGGGAAGTCCTTCAGCAGCTGCTTGTCCTCGTCCGACAGCGGCTGCTTGCGGAGGTTCTTCCCCTCGATCGCCTTGAGCGTATCGGGCGCGGAGGCGCCGTACTTCTCGTAGATCGCCGCGGCCTTCTGCACGCGCTCCGCCAGCACCTGCATCTTGCCGGCCTCGGTCTTGCCCTCCTCCTCGCGCTTCTTCTTCAGCCGGTCCTCGATCTCCTTCTTGCGCGCCGATTCGATCTCCGCCTCCATCTTGCGCCGGCTGGCCTCCTCGGCGAGGATCCTCGCGTAGGCCTCCTCGCGCTGCGCCTCGCGCGCCTTCACGTCTTCGGGGCTCATGTCGGGCAGGCGGCGCACCGACTTGATCTGGTTGCGCTCGAACCCCACGATGTTGGGGATGAACTTCCCGCCGCTCTCGATCGCCTTGCGGCCGCCGAGCTCCGGATACTCGAGGCTCATGTCGAGGAGGATGGTGCGCGCCTTCGCGAGGTCCTGCTCCTTGACGATGCTGCCCTCCGTGTCGGTCACGATCTGGCCGAGCACGCCGAAGCCCGACCTCAGCATGATCTCGACGCGATGACCGTACAGCGAGTCCTTGAGCGGGTCTTCCTTCGTCTGCGCCATCGCGGGGGACGCCATCGCCAGCACGATCGCGGCGGACCAGGCTTTCATACGCACCTCCAGCCTTCGCCGTCCCTCAGCACGCGAGGACCGCCTCGGGGCCGCGGTTGGCAAGCCACATCTGGGACGATGATAGCACGTTCCGGGTTCCTTACAAGCGGCCTGCGGCGCTCTCCCCGTCCCCGTCCTCGTCCTCCTCTTCCTCCTCGTGCTTGTCCCCGAGCGACCGCCGGAACGCCTCCTCCCGGTAGCCCGCCGCCAGGCGCCAGGCGCCGGCCGATTCCAGGAACGCGCCGAGCCGCTCCAGCGTCTCCGCGTCAGGCTCCGGGCCGAGTGCCGCGTCGAACGCGCGCTTCGCCTCCGCGTCGCTTCCCTCCTCCGCCATCATCACGCCGAACCGCATCGCGAGTTCCGCCTCGAGCCCGCCCTTCTGGATCGCCGTGCGGTAGGCCTCGATCGCCCCCGCCCGGTTGTCCAGCAGCCGGCGGCAGTCGCCCAGACGGGTCCACCAGAACGCCTCGTCCGGCTCGCTCTTCGCCAGCTTCTCGAGGAGCGGCTCCGCGTCGGCGAAGCGGTCGAGCTCCAGCAGCGCCCGCGCCCGGTTGTAGCGGGCGCACGCCCGCTCGGGCCACGCCTCCGCCGCGGTCGCGAACTGCCGCTCCGCCTCCTCCCACGCCCCGGCGGCCGCGGCATGCAGCCCGGCGGCCATCGCCGAGTCGAACGTCTCGTGCCTGGGCCGCTCGCGCTCCCAGTCCGCGTCGAAGCGCGCGCGCGCGCGGATGATGCGGTACCGCAGCCCCGTCAGGTGGTGTCGGCCGTCGCGCACTCGCGCGCGATCGACGCGCGGTCGCCCGCCGGCGGCGTGTACGACGCGTCGAAGACGACCCGCCGCAGCCCGCCGCCCCCCGCCCGCAGGCGGTCGGACGCCGACGAACCCGAGCACGCCGGCCCACGACGGCAGTTTGAGCGCCTGCGCCGCCGGCAGCCAGAGGAGGATGAGCACGATCGGCGCCGCCGGCGCCAGGCAACCCGTCGCCGACACGCTCGAACCCCTCGACTCCCGGAAGAGCCGCGACGTCGAGGGAGAGAACAGGTACCACGCCCACCAGCCGTGGAACAGCACGCGGCAGACGTTCCACAGCGTGATCCCGTCGCGAGCCGTGGCCGCGACTCCCCGCAGGCACATGACCACGAGCAGCGCGCCGCCGAGCAGGCGCGCCCAGGGGCGGAGGCGCCAGATTCCGATCGCGGCCGCCGGCAGCAGGACGCCCAGTCCCAGCAGGAGCCCCCGGTCGAACGGCCCGCCTGCGCGCTGCGCCGACTCGAGGCACAGCACCGTCCAGAGCGCGAGCCAGAGCAGCAGCCAGTAGACGTCCGACGGGAGCCGGCCGGGCTTCACGGTAGCGGATCATAACACCCTTGACAGCCCTGCGGCGGCGCCCGCACGATAACGCCCCATGGCGCGCCAGTACCACATCGGCGTCGGGCCCGGCGACGTCGCGCCGACCATCCTCCTCTGCGGCGACCCCGCGCGCGCGGAGAAGGTCGCCCGCCGCCTCGACGGCGTCCGCGGGCCCTGGCGCAGCCGCGAGTACGTGACCTACACCGGCCGCCGCGGCCGCGCCGGCGTCACCGTCATGGGCACCGGCATGGGCCCCGACAACATCGAAATCGCCGTCGTCGAGCTCTCGCGCTGCGTGAAGCGGCCGACCTTCATCCGCATCGGCAGCTGCGGCGCGCTCCAGAAGAACATCGCCCTCGGCGACCTCGTCGTGTCGACCGGCGCCGTCCGGCTCGAGAACACGTCGACCTACTTCGTGCCGGAGGGCTACCCCGCCGTCGCCAGCTACGACCTCGTCGTGGCGCTGGCGACCGCCTGCGCGCGGCTTCGCGTCCCGCACCACCTCGGACTCACCGCCAGCGCCCCCGGCTTCTATGGCGCGCAGTCCCGCGGCGTCCCGGGCTTCCCGCCCCGCTGGCGCGACATCCCGGGCGACCTCGGCCGCATCGGCGTCCTCAACCTCGAGATGGAGATCAGCGCGCTCTTCACGCTCGCTTCCGTCGCCGGCCTGCGCGCCGGCGCCGTCTGCGCCGTCTACGCGCAGCGCCCGAAGAAGCTCTTCATCAAGGGCGCCGCCAAGGAGAAGGCCGAAGCCCGCGCGATCGACGCCGCGCTCGCCGCCGTTGACGTGCTGGGCGCGATGGACAAGTCGCGCAAGGGCCGCTACTGGGTTCCGGGTTCCGGGTTCTGAGTTCTATTTCGCCGGCCGGATGACTTTGTACTTGTCGTCCCACCCCAGCCCGTACCACAGCCCCGGCTCCAGACGCTGCTCGCGGAAGAACATGCGCGATTTGCCCCCCGTCTCCAGAGTGATGACGAGGATGCTGTAAACCCCCGGCACCATCTCGAGGTCCACCGGCCTCTCCTTCCCCTTGTCCGCCTTCACCCGCACCTGGAACGACATCGGCCCCGCGACATACACTTGCAAATCGGCCGCCGTCCGCGTCGCCAGCCGCAGCCGCGGCACGCCGTTGAACCGGTCGTCGTACATCGGCACGTCCCCCAGCTTCTCCGCCCGGCCCGTGTTCTGGTCGACCGCCTCGCCGATCTTCGCCGCCTGCGCCGCGGGCGTCGCGCGGATCTTCGCGCTCTTGAGGTCCTTCACCAGCTCGCCGAGCGACTGCGCGCGGGACTTGTCCGTCCCCTCCCCCTTCGCCGCCGCCAGCAGCAGCTCGGTGCAGCCGACGTAGTCGCGCACGTCGGCCCACGCCGTCGGCAGGTCCCGCACCGCGTTGTCCAGCACCGCGACCGCCTTCTTCCACTCCTTCGTCGCGACGTACGCCTTCCCCAGCTCGCCCGCCACCTCGCGGTCGTTCGGGTTGCGCTGGTAGACCTGCTCCAGCCGCGCGATCGCCTCCGCGTACTGCTTCTGCTCGATCAGGATCTCGCCGACCGCGACGAGCGTCGCGAGGTCGGATCGCATCGCCAGCGCCGCCTCGAACTCCGCGAGCGCCTCCTTGAGCCGCCGCAGCCCCCGCAGCGCCTGTCCCTTCAGCACCCGCAGCTCGAAGTCCGCCTGCACCTTCGCCGTCACCTCGACCGCCGCGAGCGTCTCGTTCCAGTCGCGCGCCTCCGCCGCCTTGCGCGCGCGCAGGCGGTTCGCGTCCCAGCTCGACGGCGAAATCGCCGCCGCGCGCCGCGCGTCCCCCGCGTCGAGCGCCCTGCGCAGCTCCGCCACCGTCCCGTGCGCCTTCCGGTCCGGCCACGCCAGCCGCGACCGCGTCTCGCGCACCAGGAAGCTGCAGTCCTCCGCCCCCGCGTACGCGACGCCGATCGCCTCGATCTCCCGCGCCACCGCGTCCGCTTTGGCGAGGTCCCCCGCGTCGAGCGCCGCCGTGAGCGTCGCGTACGCCTCCTTCGCGAGCGCCCGGTTCTTCGCCTGCCGCTCCTTCATCCCCGCCGCATAGGGCGCGTAGAGCGGATCCCCCACGAAGACCGCCATCCACGACGTCATCTGGCTCGACATCTGCAGCGACTCGCCGAACGTGTGGCCCCGGAAGAAGCGGTCGAAGAACATCGTGCCGTAGGGGAAGCCGGCGATCAGCGGCTCGTAGACCGTCCCCCACGTGCCGGTGATCCCGTGGTGCACGAGCGGGCCGGTCCACGTCTTGTCGCGCGACCGCAGCGCGCCCGCGCTGAACGAATGCAGATGCGCGCCCACGGCGCCGCGGTTGAAGCGGAAGTCCGCTCGCGAGCAGACCACGTTCCCCGTGTACCACGCCCAGTAGTGCGCGGCGTCCGCGAGCGTCCCGAGGTCCACCACGTCCGCGCCGTCGTCGTGCTTGAAGGCGATCCCGTGCTTCTCGCACACCTTCGCGCAGCCCTTCATCTCGACGTCGCACTCGGTGTAGCCGTCCCCGGGACTCTTCAGCCCGCGCGTGTCGATGAACATCGTCCCCTCGACGCCGAAGGCTTCGCCGTAGAGCGCGAGGTCGACGAGCGCGCGCGCCGCCTCCGCGGTCGGCCCGTCGAGCCGCGAGACGATGTAGACGTTGTCCTCGCGCGTGATGCGCCGGTCGGCCTTGAACGTCTTCGACTCGATCCAGCCGTCGATCTCGTGCTCGACGCGCAGCAGCTCGATCTCCCGGTCGACGCACGCGTAGTCGCGGCCGGTCACGAACTGGTGGATCGCCCCCTCGCCCCCCTTGCCGTCGTTCTCCGGCTTCTCCTCGCGCGTCTTCACCGGCACGCCGTACGTCGGCACGACGTAGAGGACCTCGGGACGCCCCTCGAGGAACTTCCGCAGCGGCTCGAGGATGTCCTTGCGGAGGCTCTCCCACGTGCAGGTCTCCTCGCCGGTGGCGCGGATGCGGAGGACCTGCGCCTTCGGGATGCCGCGCCGCTCCGCGTAGTGCTCGCCGATCGCGACCGACTCCGGCACCGCCTCGTTGACGAGGACGACGACCTCCTTCGCAACGTCGACCTTGCGCTCGACCCCTTCGGCTCGGTCCTGACGGCTCAGGGCGAGCTGCCCGAGGAGGGCGAGAAGCGCGATCATGCTGATTTCCTGACGTTGGCCGGCATATAAGATACTGAGGATGTCGTACACCAACGATGTTGCCTCTCAAACCCGTTGACTGCCAAGACGATCCCGCTATAGTGAGGGGTTCCCGATGCGGCCCCCCATCATCGCCGGCAACTGGAAAATGAACTGCCTCCAGCGCGAAGCGGCCGATCTTGCCGCCACGCTCCGCCGCCTGCTCGACGGCCTGGAGGGGGTCGAAATCGTCGTCTGCCCGCCGTTCACCGCCCTCGCGCCGGTGCGCGCTGCGCTCGAAGGCAGCCGCATCCGCCTCGGCGCACAGGACCTCCACTGGGAGGCCAAAGGCGCCTTCACGGGCGAAATCTCCCCCGCCATGCTCAAGGATTCCGGCTGCACGCACGTAGTTCTCGGACACAGCGAGCGCCGTCATATCCTCGGCGAAACGAACGACATGGTGAACAAGAAGCTCAAGGCCGCCCTCGCGAACGGCCTCACCCCCATCGTCTGCGTCGGCGAGCTCCTCGAGGAGCGCCAGATGAAGGTCACCCGCGAGGTCGTCGAAAAACACGTCACCCGCGCCTTCGATGGCGTTTCCGCGCAGGATGCCGCCGGCACGGTCGTCGCGTACGAGCCGGTCTGGGCCATCGGCACCGGCCTCACCGCGACGCCGACCCAGGCCCAGGACGTCCACCACTTCACGCGCAATCTCCTGACCCGCCTCTACGGCGAGGCGACCGCCAACACCATCCGCATCCTCTACGGCGGCAGCGTCAAGCCCGACAACATCAAGGGCCTCATGGCCGAGAAGGACATCGACGGCGCCCTCGTCGGCGGTGCCAGCCTCCAGGCCTCCGATTTCAATCGCATCGCTCGATACAAGGAGTAGCCATGCTCATCGCGGCGTCGTTTCTCGTGATCATGCTGGACGTCCTCTTCGTGATCGTGTGCCTGCTGCTCATCTTCATGGTCGTCATCACCCCGTCCAACGAGGGCGGCATCGCCGGCGCCTTCGGCGGCATGGGCAGCGACACCTTCTTCGGCACGAAAGCCCACCAGCACATCTCCAAGTTCACGATGGGCCTGGCCATCTCGTTCCTCGTCCTCGCCGTCCTCATCAACATCATCCTCCGCGACGCCAAGAGCGGCGCCGGCGGCGCCCCGAAGACGATCCTCGACAAGTCCGCCGCCCCCGAAAAGGCACCGGAGCCCCCGAAGAAATAGATGAACCGCGTCAGACTCACGCTGCCGATCGACATCGTCCCGCCTGCGCTCCGCCGCATCGACGGGGGGAGTCTGACGGGGTGAACTCCATGACCGGCTTCGGCCGCGCCTCCCGGCGCGACCGGCGATTCGACGTCGAAGTGGAGGCGCGATCCGTCAACCACCGCTTCCTCTCGCTCAAGGTCTCCCTGCCGGAGCCGCTCTCGCGCTACGAGCCCGACATCGAGCAGCTGGTCCGCGGCCGCCTCGCGCGCGGCAGCGTCACCCTCTCGGCCACGATGAAGGCCGCCGACGAGGACGCCCTGCCTCTGCCGCCCCCGGCCCGCGTCAAGCAGGCCTACCGCTCGCTCGACGCGATGCGCCGCTCGCTCGGCCTCAAGGGGGAAATCTCCTTCGAGTCGATCCTCGGCATCCCCGGCCTCTTCGCGCCCGCCAATCACCGCGACGAGCGCGCCCGCGAGGCCTGGCCCGCCCTGCGCAAGCTCGTCGAGAAGGCGCTCGACGACCTCGCGCGGATGCGCGCCCGCGAGGGCGAGACGATCCGGCGCGATCTCTTCGGGCGGCTTGACGCGATCGAGCGCCAGCTCAAGCGCATCGGCGAACGCGGCCCCGCCGTGCTCGAGACCTACCAGCGGCGGCTCGACGAGCGCATCGGCGCGCTCCTGACGCAGAAGGGCATGGAGGTCGCCCGACAGGACGTCGTCAAGGAGGTCGCCGTCTTCGCCGACCGCTGCGACATCAGCGAGGAGCTGCAGCGCCTCGGCGCGCACGTCGGGAACTTCCGCCGCATCGTGAAGGACGGCGGCCAGATCGGGCGGCGCCTCGACTTCCTCACGCAGGAGATGGTGCGCGAGACCAACACGCTCGCGTCCAAGGGGAGCGACGCGGCGATCTCGGCGGCGGCCGTCGAGATCAAGGCGGAGCTGGAGAAGATCAAGGAACAGGCGGAGAACGTTGAATAAGGGAGGACTGGTCGTCGTCTCGGGCCCGGCCGGCGTGGGAAAGACCACGGTCGTGGCGAAGATCCTGGAAACGCCCGGGCTCACGCGCTCGGTTTCGGCGACGACGCGCGCTCCCCGCGGCGCGGAGCAGCACGGGAAGGACTACTGGTTCACGAGTCGGGAACAGTTCGAAAGGGGCATCGCACAGGGAGAGTACCTCGAGCACGCGGCCATCCACGGCAACCTGTACGGCACGCCGCTGCGCCCCCTGGAGGAGGCGGTGGCGGCCGGAAAGGTGGTCGTGCTGGCGATCGACGTGCAGGGCGCGGCCGCGCTGCGGGCGATGAAGAAGCCGTTCGTCGGCGTCTTCCTCATGCCGCCGTCGGTCGACGAGCTCAAGCACCGGCTGGCGGGGCGCGGCGACACGCCGCCGGAGGAGCGCGAACGGCGCCTGAAGCACGCGATCGCGGAGATGGAGCAGCGGCACCTGTATGACGCGGTGGTCGTGAACGAAACGGTGGGGAAATCCGCGGCGGAAATCTTGAGAATCCTCAGGGAAAGGCAGCTCTTATGATCGAGGGTGTGATGGACAAGTCCGAGATCGACCTCCTGGCGGAGAAGTTCGGCGGCCGGTTCAAGCTGACCGTCCTCATCCAGAAGCGTGTGCGAGAGCTCGTGAAGGGCGCCGCGCGGCTGGTCGAGACGGACAAGAAGAACCTCATCGACGTCGCCATGGACGAGATTCGCTCGGGGAAGATCTCGTGGGAGCACATGATGGCGGAGGACGAGGGCCGCAAGGGCAAGAAGGAGTAAGCGGGCCGGAAGTGGCCGCGACCTGCGGCCCGCTTACCCTGAGCGAGCCGCAGGCGAGCCGAAGGGTAGCGCAATGACAGCCAAATCGAAGGCGCCGCTCGCGGGGCGGCGGATCGTGGTCGGCGTCGCCGGCTCGATCGCCGCCTTCAAGGCCGCCGAGATCATCTCCCAGCTGGTGCAGCGCGGCGCGAAGGTCCACGTCGTCATGACCCCGGCTGCCACGAAGTTCGTCGGCCCCCTCACCTTCCAGGCCATCGCGCGCACCCGCGTCATGATCGACCCGTTCGACCTCGAGAACGTCATCGACGCGACTCACGTCTCGCTCACCGACGAGGCCGACCTCGTCCTCATCGCGCCGGCGACCGCGAACGTCCTGGCGAAGATCGCCCACGGGCTGGCCGACGACATGCTCACGTCGCTCGTCCTGGCGGTGCGCTGCCCGCTCATGATCGCCCCCGCCATGAACGACCGCATGTGGACCAACAGGGCCGTCCAGGCGAACGTCGCGAAGGTGAAGGAGCTCGGCGCCGAGATCGTCGAGCCCGGAAAGGGCTTCCTCGCCTGCGGGACCTACGCGGTGGGGCGGCTTGCGGAGCCTGCGGAGATCGTCGCCGCCGTCGAGCGGCGGCTGGCCGCAAAATGAGAGTGCTCGTCACAGCCGGCCCCACGCGTGAGCACATCGACGACGTCCGCTTCATCTCCAACCCCTCGTCCGGCAGGATGGGCTTCGCGTGCGCCGAGGCCGCCCGCGCCGCCGGCCACCGCGTGACGCTCGTGACCGGTCCGGTGAACCTCCCCGACCCGGCGGGCGTCACGATCGTGCGCGTGACGAGCGCCCGCGAGATGCGCCGCGCCGCCATGAAGGCGTACGCCTCCTGCGACGCCGTGATCGCCACCGCCGCCGTCTGCGACTACCGCCCCGTCCGCCGCGTGCGCGGCAAGATCAAGAAGGGCCCCGCGCGCGAGACGCTCCGGCTCGTGCGCACGCCCGACATCCTCGGCGAGATGGGCCGACGCAGGGGCGCGCGCGTGCTCATCGGGTTCGCGCTCGAGGCGCAGAACGCCCGCGCCAACGCGATCGAGAAGCTCGCGCGGAAGAACCTCGACGCCGTCGTCCTCAACGCGCCGTCGAGCTTCGGCGCCGACGCCCTGGACGCTACCGTCTTCCACCGCGGCGGCGCCAGCGAGTCCTTCCGGCGCGTGAGCAAGCGCACGCTCGCCCGACTTCTCGTTAGAATGCTGTCGTGATGGAACCGGAACGTCACAGAGCGCATTCGGGCTGCACGCAGAGCCCGCTGAGCCCGCGGAGAAGCCGGCCGACTCTGCGGTCTCCGCGAACTCTGCGCGAGGCAACGCTTGGCGTTCTTGGCGGCTGCCTCCTGCTCCTCGCCGCCTGCTCGCGAGAGCCGGCCCGGACGGCGGCGTCCGCGGAGTCGTGGTTCGCCGTCAAGATCAACGACGGCAAGGCGGGCTGGGCCAAGGACATCCGCTCGAGCGGACGGACCGAGACCGCGAGCGAAATAACCATCAAGCGCGGCGATTCTCCGACGCGCCTCTTCGAGGAGACCGTGTGGGAGGAGGCGGACGGAAGACCGCTCCGCTACACGTACCGCTCGCAGCTCTCGGCGAGCGAGTCGGTGCAGACGGGCGAGATCAAGGGCGAGCGGCTCGAGGTCTGCGTCCGCGCCGGCGCCGTGGAGGAGAAGAAGGTGCACGCCTGGGCGCCGCACTACCTCTTCCCGTCCCGCATCGAGCTCCTCCACCGCGAGAAGGGGCGCGCCCCCGGCACCGCCTACACGTACATGGCCTGGAACCCGCAGTTCGGCAAGGCCGTCACGCACTCGGTCAAGGTCGCCGCGCACGACCGGCGCGAGACGTCCATCGACGCGATGCCCGGGGTCGTGACGACGGAGTGGCTCGACGCGGAGGGGCGCGTCGTCCGGTCGCACACCGAGCTCATGGGCATGAAGATCGTCCACGAACGCTGCGACCGCGCGGCGGCGCTCATGACCGACAAGGGCGACGTCCCCGAGGTCCTCGTGCGCAGCCTCCTGCGCCCGTCGCGCAAGCTCGCCGACCCCCGCAAGGTCCGCAAGGCGACTTACCGGCTGACGATCAAGGAGGGGGAGGTGCGTGAGCAGGCCCTCCGGCACGACGGCCAGACCGTCGACAAGGTCGAAGGCCGCTCGATCACCCTGACGGTCGATCCGGTCGCGGCGGAAGACCCCAAGCTCACCTGGCCGATCGACGACGGCCGGTACGCCGCTTTCCTCAGCGAGACGACGATCCTCCAGTGCCGCGACGCGAAGGTGATTGCCGCGGCGAAGGAGGCGGTGGGCGCCGAGACGGACGCCTGGAAGGCCGCGCGGCAGATCGAGACGTGGGTCCGCCAGAAGATCTCCAAGAAGAGCTTCGGCGTCGGGTTCGCCAGCGCCAGAGAGGTGCTCGACGCCCTCGAAGGCGACTGCACCGAGCACTCCGTGCTCTCGGCGGCGATGGCTCGCGCGCTCGGCATCCCGTCCCGCGTCGCCGTCGGCCTCGTCTCCGTAGGCGACATCTTCGGCGGTCACATGTGGACGGAGGTCTGGGTCGGCAAGTGGGTGCCCCTCGACGCGACCCTGCCGGGCGAGTTCGACGCGACCCACATCAAGATGGGCGACTCGGCCGCCGGCGGCGCCAACCTCCAGGAGGACCTGCTCAACGTCCTGTTCTTCATCGGGAAGATGGAGCTGGAGATCCTGGAGGCCGTGGAGCGCTGACGCATGCGCATCGCCCTGATCTCCGACCTCCACGGCAACCTGCTGGCCCTCGAGGCCGTGCTCGAGGACATCGCCCGGACGGGCGCCGACCGCATCGTCTGCCTCGGCGACGCGGCCACGCTCGGCCCGAGTCCGCATGAGGTCCTCGCGCGGCTGCGCGAGATCGGCTGCGCCTGCGTCCTCGGCAACCACGACGCGTTCATGCTGGACCCCGGCCTCATCCGCACCTACACCGAGGCGCCGATCATCGTGGCCTCGGTCGACTGGTGCCGCGCCCAATTGCGCCCCGACGAGTTCGCCTTCATCCGCACGTTCCAGCCCACGATCGACGTTCCTCTCGACGGCGGGGCGAGCCTCCTCCTCTACCACGGCACGCCCCGTTCCCACATGGAGGACCTGGTCGCCACGACGCCGCCCGAGCGCGTGGACGAGATGCTCGCCGGGCGCCGCGCGACCGTCCTCGCGGGCGGCCACACGCACGTCCAGATGCTGCGCCAGCACCGCGGGCTCCTGCTCGTGAACCCGGGCTCCGTCGGCCAGCCCTTCGAAGAGTACGCCGCCGGCGGACCGCCGAAGGTGATGGCTCACGCCGAGTATGCCACTGTCGAGGCGCGCCACGGAGGGGTCGACGTGCGCCTCCGCCGCGTGGCGCTCGACCGACGCGCTCTCCGGGACGCCGCGGCCGGCTCCGACTGCCCGCTCGGTCCGGCGCTGGCGGCGCAGTACGCGACCTGACCACCCCTATGCCGCTCGACATTCCCTGTCCCGTCTGCGGGAAGTTCCCGCCGCCGCCCTGCGGATGCGCGCTTCCCCCCGGCCCGGCCGATCCTCCGCCAGCGCCGGCCGCCGACAGGCCGAAGAAGCTCTATCCGGAAACCCTGAAGCTACGTCGGGAAAAGCGGGGCGGCGGACGCGAGATCGTGATCGTCGAGGGCTGGAATCCGGGCACGCAGGTCGACTTCGAGGCGCTCGCGCGCGAGCTCAAGCTGGCGTGCGGCACGGGTGGCACCGTCAAGGGGCGCACGATCGAGATCCAGGGGGACCACCGCGACAAGATCGCGGAGGTCCTTCTGGCGCACGGGTTCAGGTCGAAGCGCGCGGGGGGATAGGCCTCTACTTGCGCGACTCCTTCTCCCACCACTCGGCCCAGAGCGCGTGAGCATCGTCGCGAGGGAGGATACGGATGCGGTCGGCTTCGAGGACGGCCTCGAATCCGGGCGCGGTCCGCATCACCGCGACGAACGCGTCTCGCAGCGTCGCACGCTCTCCGCGCAACACGTGCCACCAGTCCTCGTACAGCGCGCGCCGCTCGTGCTCGCGGAAGCCCTCGGGCATTTCGAGGGTCATCCCCGCGGCGGCGGCCACGCGCTCGAGGATCCGGCGTCCGGAGTCGCCGGGGTTCCCGTCGAACGCCTTTTCGCCCAGCCGCTTCCATGGCTTCGGGGCGACCACAGAGTTCAGCCAGACCATGTTGTAGCGCGCTCTCAGGAGGGCCGGCACGCCTTTGCGCGAGCCGCACGCGCACACGGCGCCGCCCGCCGTGAACCCCACGCTCCAGTCCTGATCGTCGAGCAGCTTTTCGAGCGCCGGGATCGCCGACGCATCCCCGATCTCCCCGAGCGCCCCCGCCGCCGCCGTCCGGACGTCCGAACTCTCGTCCGCCAGGAGCGGCGTCAGCTTCACGACACTCGGAGCGTCGCCCGTGCGCCCCAGCGCCAGCGCGACCCGGCTTCGCGCCGTAGCATCCTCGTCCTTCAGGAGCGGGAGGATCGCGTCGACCCGCTCCGGCGCAAGCGACGCGAGTGCCAGCGCGGCGCCGCCGCGCACGTACGCCTCCTTGTCCGAGAGAAGACGCGCGACCGCCGGTGCGGTCTCCTTCGCCCGCAGGAGCGCCAGCGCGTGGGCCGCCGTCATCCGGACAAAGCCGGCCTCGTCTTCCAGCAGCTTCGCGATGGCGGGAATCGCGTCGCTCGCGCCGCACAGCGCCAGCGCCCGGGCCGCTGCCGCGCGCACTCGGTCCTTTCCGGAAGGCGCCGCACCCGCGCGGACGAGTTCCTTCAGGGCCGGCACCGCCTCCTTTGCGCGCAGCAGACCGACGGCCCGCGCCGACGCGAAGCGCACGTTGTCGTCGTCATCCGCGAGCGCTTTCACGAGATCGGGCACGGCTTCCGCGGCTCCAAGCCGCCCCAGCGCGTCCGCTGCCGTGCATCGCGCGTTCGGGCGCTCGTGCTTCAGCATCTTCACGAGCTCCGGCACCGCCTCGACCGCCCGCATGCGCACCAGCGCGGCCGTCATGCCCGATCCGGCTCCGGGCGGACCTTCGCGCATCACGCGGAGCAGGTCGGGGATGCGGTCCCGCGCGTCCAGGTGCTCGATCGCGTACGTCGCCCCCTGGCGGAGCATGTCGTTTTCGTCGTCGAGAAGCGGCATGATCGCGGGCAGCGCGCTCTTCGCCCCCAGATCGGCCAGCGCGCGCGCGGCTTCCCAGCGGACGGACACCCGCTTGTCCTGCAGCAGCGGCACGATCTGCGGCGCCGCGTCCTTCGCCCCCAGACGCGCCAGCGTCCGCGCCGCCTGCCCGCGCAGGTTGCCGTCCAGCAGCTTCACGACCTCGGGCGTCGCCGACGACAGCCTCCACTCGGCGACGATCGTGCAGGTCGCCGCCCGTTCCGCGTCGGTCGCCGCCCGAAGCGCCGCGGCCGCGAGCACGTCGACGTCGTCTTTCGTCAGCTCCGGATGCCTTCGGGCATCCGATCGGTCCTTTGCAACCGCTTCGTGCAGCGCTTCGGTCCACGCGTGCGCATCATCGCCGGCGAGCCGGTCGTCCACGCCCGGCATCGCCGCAAGCAGCCGCGCGCTCAGCTTCGATCGGAGGTTGATGGCACGCACGAGCTGTCTCGCCCGCCCGGCGACGTCCGCATCGCGGTCCGAGGTCGCCCGCTCCAGCTCGGAAAGCGCGGCCTTGCCCAGCGCCTTCAGCTTCTCGCACGCCGCTGTGCGTTCGTCGAGGCTCTCGGAACGCAGCCGCTCCACGAGCTCCTTCGCATCCTGGAGCGCCAGAAACGCGGACAGAGCGAGCGCGATGGCCATTGCTGCCGCATTGGACGCCGGTCACAAGGGGACCTTGCGAGGCACCGGCTAGCGGACCCAACCGGTCATCTTCCCCAGCGCGTGCTTTCCAAGCGCCAGCGCATCCTGGGGCACCCGCTCCCACCGGCCGTGCGGAATCATGAGGAAAGCGGTCGCGCTCAGCACGGCCATCACCAGACCAAGCGCCAGGAACGCCCTGACCAGCCGTCGGCGGAAGAGCGCCACCGCAAGCAGCAGAATCGCAAGCAGTCCGGCCCCGACCGTCATGCCGACGAAGACCACCAGCGGGAACTGCGACGGGTCCTCCACCCGGACATGCTTGGGCAGGAAGCGCTGCAGGAGCGGCGCCGCCAGATTGACACCCACCGTGGTGAGCACCATTCGCTCACTCATTGAGCCACGAGGAAAGAACGCGATCGAGGTGTTTCTGCGGAGCGCGTTGGACGGAGCGGTAGCGGCGAGCGGGCTCGCGAAGATCCGCGAGCTT
>Ga0187892_10006837_pt1 | contig 16658 bp, 18 predicted proteins | sample MA1701073metaG_FD_139345 | JGI IMG/M metagenome (GOLD analysis project Ga0187892, IMG submission 139345) | Bio-ooze microbial communities from a basaltic lava cave in the Kipuka Kanohina Cave System on the Island of Hawaii, USA - MA170107-3 metaG ... | reverse complement strand
GGGAGCCGGCTCTCGGCCAGTGCGGCGCGCAGCGCGATCGCCGACACGTAGCCGCCGTTCGGCCCCCACACCGCCCAGTCCGCCGAGAGATCGGCGCGATAGCGCCCGCCCCCACTCGGGTCCCGGTGGACCGCGGTGTCACTCAGGAAGTTCGCCACGCTGCCTCCAATCCAGACCGTAGATGAGGCGCGCACCGCGCCCGTAGGAGAGGTAGGCCCACGCCCACTGGATCACCACGAACAGGCGGTTCTTGAAGCCGACCAGGAAGTAGATGTGGACGCAGAGCCAGAACACCCACGCGGCGAAGCCCCCGAAGCGGAGCGGGCCCGCCTCGCAGATCGCCCGGCTGCGCCCGATCGTCGCCATCTGGCCGCGGTCGCGGTAGCGGAACGCTCCCCGCGGCCGCCCGCGCAGCTCGTCCCGAATCGTGCGCGCCGCGAAGCGGCCCGCCTGCATCGCGACCGGCGCGAGGCCCGGCAGCGGCTTGCCGTTCGGGCCCTCGGCGTGCGCCTGGTCGCCGAGCACGAACACCTCGGGGTGGTCGCGCAGCGCGAGATCGGGTCCGACCAGCAGGCGGCCGAGACGGTCCGCCGGCAGGCCGAGCGCCTTGCCGAGCGGCGACGCCTCGACGCCCGCGGCCCAGAGCGTGGTGGCCGCCTCGATGCGCTCGCGCCCGACCTCGACGCCGGCCGCGTCGATGCGCGTCACCGGGCTCGCCGTCCACACCTGGACGCCGAGCGCCTCGAGGTCGCGCATGGCGCGGCGCGCGAGCGGCTCGGCGAAGCTCGGCAGGATGCGCGGCCCGGCCTCGATCAGGATCACGCGCGCGAGCGCCGGGTCGATGTTCCGGAAGTCGCGCGCGAGCGTGAAGCGGCTCATCTCGCCGAGCGCGCCCGCGAGCTCGACGCCGGTCGGCCCGCCGCCCACCACCACGAAGGTGAGCAGCGCGCGCTGGCGGGCAGGCTCGGTCTCGAGCTCGGCGCGCTCGTACGCCGACAGCACGCGCCGGCGGATCTCGAGCGCCTGCGCCAGCGTCTTCAGGCCCGGCGCGAACTCCTCCCACTCGTCGCGGCCGAAGTACGCGTGCCCCGCGCCGCACGCGAGGATCAGGTAGTCGTACGCGTGCTCGTGCTCTCGTCCGTCGGCGCGCGTGCACAGGATCCGGCGCGCGAGGTCGGCGCCCACCGCCTCCTCCTGGCGCACGCGCACGTTCTTCGCGCCGCGGACGAGCGCGCGGATCGGCGCCGCGATCTCGGCGGGCGAGAGCCCCGCCATCGCCACCTGATACAGGAGTGGCTGGAAGAGATGGTGGTTGCGGCGGTCGACCAGCGTGACGTCCACGCTGCGCTCGCGCGCGAGCCCGCGCGCGGCCGTGAGGCCCGCGAAGCCGCCACCGACGATCACCACGCGCGTCATCCGAGGGAGTCTGCGCGACCGGAACGCGCGAGGAAAGTGGCGCGCCGGCCGCCGTCAGTAGCTCGCGGGTGCGGGGCCGGCCGGAGCGAACCGCCGCAGGTACCAGGCCGGCGGCATGAAGATCAGCACGGTGAGGACCGCGCCCGCGAGCCCGCCGAGGGACGTCAACGCGATCGACAGCGTGCTCGCGACGACGTTCTGACCGGTGAGCATGATGCAGAGCGCGACCAGCATGTTCGCGAGCGAGAGCACGCCCTGGATCGTCCAGAGCAGGAAGCGATTCACGATCAACGGCTCGGCCAGCCCGAGCGCGCTCCGCTTGCGCAGGCGCGAGTGGTAGAGGCCGCCCTCGAGCGCCACCCAGAGGGAGATGGCGACGAGCGTGCACTGGTTCAGCACGGCGAGTGGGCGGACGTGCTGCTCGACCGCCTCCGGCGAATCCACGACGAACGGCACGTAGACCACGACCGCCAGCACCACGGCGAAGACGTGCGTGCAGAGCGATGCGAACGCGCTCGCCCACGCGACCCCCGGCCGGAACACGCGCGCGTTGAAGTGGGCGTAGAGGCTCACGCCCACCTGGAAGGCGGCGAGGCCGAGCTGGTTCACCCACGGGCCGAGCTCCGGCGCGCCGGCCGCCAGCACGATCAGCGGATAGCCGATCGACGCGCTGCAGAGGAGCGCGAGCGCGAGCAGCAGCTCCGGGGTCTGGCGGATCCGCCGCCAGTGCCCGAGCAGGCGGAAGGCGACGATCGTGTTCACGAGGACGAAGCCAGGCCGGCCGCGACGAGTCCCTGCACGCGCCCCCTCCGTAGCTCCCCATCGGAGGGCGCCGCAGCCGGCTTGAGGCGCGCTGGAGCTAGTCGGTGCGGATCCCGAGCTTCTCGCCGTGCACCTTCAGGTAGTCGGCGACGGCCTGCTGCATCGCGGGCTCGTAGCGGTCCTCGAGCAGACGGATGCGGTCGCCTTCGAAGGTCGCGGTCTCCTCCAGCTCGAGCACGAACTCGGGCACGCCCTGGGCCCGGTAGGTCGCGCTGCCGCGGATCCAGACCGAATCGCTCGTCTCCTTCGGCCCCTCGAGCAGCGCGAGCTCGCGGCTCTCGAAGCGGCGGTCGAAGCGGTCGAGGATGTCCTCGAACCAGGCGAGGATCGCGGCGCGCCCCTCGATGCGCCCGCCGAGCGGGGGGCCGGCGGGGATGTCGTAGACGGCGTCTTCCGTGAAGAAGGGCTCGAGCAGGGACCAGTCGTTGCTCGCGACGGACTTCTCGAAGGCGGCGGCGTAGGCGGCGAAGCGCGGGATGAGGGGCATCGGCTCTCCGGGGCGCGCACGAGCGAGCCTACCAGAAGACCGTCGCCTCAGTGCGTGGCCTTCGCCCCGATCAGCGCGCCGACGGCCTCGCTGATGCCGTCCACGCTCAGGTGGAACATCGGGAACACGCGCTCGACGAGGCGCACCGTCTGGTAGCGGGGCCACTCGCTCTTCGGCTCGGGGTTCAGCCACACCACGCGCTCGAAGTGCTCGCGGATGCGGTGCAGCCAGTCGATGCCGCGCGTCGGGGTGCCGCGGCGCGGGTCGATGTTGCCGTTCCCCTCGAGCAGCTCCGCGGGGTGCATCGCGGCGTCGCCCACGATCATCACCTTCCAGCGCGAGTCGAGCCGGTGCAGCAGCTCTCCCGTCGGAATCGCCTCACGGCGCAGCAGGCGCGCGTTCCGGCCGAGCTCCTCGTAGATGCAGTTGTGGAAGTAGTACGCCTCGAACGCGCGCAGGCCGCGCTCCTCGTGCAGCGCGGTCAGCAGCCGGCTGACGGGCTCGATGAACGGATCCATCGTGCCGCCGACGTCCATGAGCAGCAGCAGGCGCAGGTCGTTGCGGCGCTCGGGGCGGAACACCAGCTCGATCTCGCCGGCGTTCCTACAGGTCTCGTCGATCGTCTCGTCGATGTCGAGCTCGCTCTCCGGGCCGGTGCGCGTGAGCTGGCGCAGGCGGCGCAGCGCCACGCGCGTCTGCCGGATGTCGAGCGTGCCGTCGGTGCGGTAGTCCTCGAAGCGCCGCTCCTCCGCCACCTTCATGGCGGAGCGGTTGCGTCCCGGCCCGCCGACGCGGATGCCGGTCGGGTGCTCGCCGCCGTGCCCGTACGGCGAGCGGCCGCCGGTGCCGACCCAGCGCCCGCCGCCGTCGTGCCGCTCGGTCTGCTGCGCGAGCGTCTCGAGGAACTTCCGCATCAGCTCGTCGCCGGACAGGCGCTCGAGCGCCGCGCGCTCCTCCTCGGTCAGCTCGCGGAAGTTCTTCGGGTCCCGGAGCCACTCGAGCAGCTCGTCCTCGATGTCGAGCGAGCCCTCGACGCCCTCGAACACGCGCAGGAAAGCGCGATCGAAGGCGTCGAAGTACGTCTCGCTCTTGACGAGCACGCAGCGCGAGAGGTGATAGAAGCGCGAGAGGCTCGAGCCATGCAGGCCCTTGCCGAGCGCGTCGAGCAGCAGCAGCCACTCCTGCGTGCCGATGGGCACGCCCTCGTCGCGCAGCTCGTAGAAGAAGTCCGTGAACATCGGGTACCGGCGCTGCTAGTTGTTGTACTTGGGCCCGAGCTCTTTCCACTCCGTCGGGTAGCGCCCGCCGCGGTCGTGGTACTTCTCGAGAGCCTCGGTGTCCTTCTCGTTCTTGAGCAGCGCGCCGAGGAACGGGATGTGGAGCTCGATGTCGTCGGCGCTCATGCCGGAGCGCTGGAGCACCGCGATCCAGTCGATCAGCTCGCTGGTGGACGGCTTCTTGCGCAGCTCGCTCTGCTCGCGCAGCCAGTAGAACTTGACCAGCACCTGGTCGAGGAGCCGCGTCGTCAGATGCGGGTGGTGCACCGCCACGATCTTCTTCATCAGCTCCTTGTCCGGGAACTCGATGAAGTGGAACACGCAGCGGCGCAGGAACGCGTCCGGCAGCTCCTTCTCGTTGTTCGAGGTGACGATCACCACCGGCCGTTGCTGCGCGACCACCTCGTCGCCGGTCTCGGAGACCGTGAAGCGCATCTCGTCCAGCTCGCGCAGCAGGTCGTTCGGGAACTCGATGTCGGCCTTGTCGACCTCGTCGATCAGCAGCACCCGGCGGTCGGGACTCTGGAAGGAGCGCCCCATCGGCCCCATGCGGATGTAGGCGCGGATGTTCGAGACGTCGCCTTCGCCGAAGCGCGCGTCGTTGAGCCGCTGCACCGTGTCGTAGACGTAGAGCCCCTCCTGGGCCTTGGTCGTGGACTTGATGTGCCACTGCTCGATCGCGAGGCCGAGGCCTTCGGCGACGTGCTTCGCGAGCAGCGTCTTGCCGGTGCCCGGCTCGCCCTTGATGAGCAGCGGGCGCTCGAGCGCGATGGCGCAGTTGACCGCGTCCACGAGCGCGGACGAGGCGATGTAGCCCGAGGTGCCGGAGAACTGGAAGAACGCGTCTGATTTCGGAGCCGCTTCGTTTGCCATGGCGGCGGATTTTCCACGATCCGGGCCGGAATGCGAATCAGCGCAGGGCGGCCGCGATCGCGGGCTCCTCGAGCAGCGCCTCGAGCGCCCGGCGGAACGCCCGCGGGATCGCCCGCTCGGCGTTGGCGGGCGGATCGTACGGGCTGCCGCCCAGCTCCTGGCTCTCGACGAGAGACGCCTCGCCGAGCAAGGCGCCCTTCGGATCGAGCACCCGCAGCGACACGTCGTAGCGTAGCCAGGTCGCCAGCATCGTGTCGCTCTTCCACTCGCGCAGCGTGAGCACGAGCACCCGCTCCGCGCCGGCCGCCCCGGCCTTCGCGACGACCCCGCCTTCGTCCTCGCCCGGGACCACCAGGACCGCGGCCGCGTCGAAGCCCTTCGCGTCGAGGGAGCGCTCGAGGGCCTGGCTCATGTCGTCGGCGAGCGGCTGGCCCGAGGTCGTCTTCACGTCGAACGGGTTGTTGTACCCGCCGCGCGTGAGGCCGACGAACTGGGGCTGCTTATCGCCGCTGACCACGTACGGGCGTTCGTCCCGGGTCGCCACGGCGACCCGGCGCGCACCCGAGTAGGACAGGTTCGCGACGACGTCGTCGTAGCGATGGGTGTTCCCGAAGGCGGCCGCGTAGCAACCGGATGCGACGAGAGCGAGCGTGAGGAGCCGGCGCACGGCCCTCAGAGATAGGAAATCCACGCGCTTTGGCTACGCCGCTTCACGCCCGCGAACCAGCGGGAGCCCGGATAGAGCAGCGCCACGGCCGCGAGCCAGACCGCGTACACCACCGGCAGGCCGAAGCCGAAGCCGTCGGGCCGGTGCAGGAAGTCGCGGGCGAAGGCCGCCGCGGGATGCCCCTGCGCCACGCCGATCGCGAGCGTGAGCGCGTGCACCAGGGCGATGTGCAGCACGTAGAAGAAGAGCGGCACCCGCCCGAGCGTGACGAAGAAGCGCGCCGCCGCGCCGCGCAGGTGCTCGAACCCGGCCAGCGCGAGCAGCGCGGGCCCGAGCGTCATCGCGCAGTACGCGAGCGAGGGCGGGTACTTCGACGCGTTCAGGAAGGAGAGCAGCTCTAGGGTGTGCGTGGCCTGCGGCGCGAAGACGCGCGGGTCGCCGTAGCCGCCGGCCGCGCGCAGCACCACGAACCCCAGCACGAGCGCGCCGCCGAGCCCGAGCAGCCAGCGCTGCCGCGTCTCCGGCCCGAGCCGGTAGAGCGCGCCGAACGCGTAGCCCGCCGCCATCACCCCCACCCACGGCACGAGCGGGTAGAGGATGAAGAGCGGCGCGCCGAACACCTCGCGCGGGCCCGACACGTGCAAGAAGGCCCACGGCGTCGCGAACGCGCCGAGCGACTCGGGCGTGACGCCGTCCGCGAGGTTGTGCCCCGCGATCAGCGCGACGCCGACCGCGCCCACGACGGCGGTCGGCAGGAAGACCAGCGCGGCGAGCGCCACCATCGAGGCGCCGATCGCCCAGATCACCTGGAGGATCACGCCGCTCTCGAAGCGCAGGTTGAACGCCCAGGCCGCGTTCACCACCGTGAGCTCGAGCAGGACGAGCCAGAGGCCCCGCGAGACGAGGAAGCGCGCGAGCTCCGCCTTCCCGCCGCGCCGCCCGCCCGACAGGTAGGCGCTGGTGCCGGCGAGGAACACGAACACGGGCGCGCAGAAGTGCGTGATCCAGCGCGTGAGGAACAGCGCGGGCGTCGTCTGCGCGAGATCGGTCGGGTCGAAGCGCGCCGCGGTCAGGAACAGGCGCGCGTGGTCGAGCACCATCAGCACCATCACGAAGCCGCGCAGCAGGTCGATCGAGTCGATGCGCACGCGGGCGACGGCCTCGGCGCGGGCGACGGGGGCGGCGAGCGTGGCGGCGTCGGGGGCGGCAGCGGCAGCGGACACAGCGACTCCTTCGCGCGAGCTTCGAACTGCGCGCGGAGCCTATGGGGAGGGCGCGGCGGAGTCGTTACCGCCCGCTGACCGATTTCGGACCGTTCGGAGGAGTAGCCCCCACGGGGCCGGCCTGCTTCGGCTGCCAGTCGTACCCCGCCGGCTGCGGGTCGAGCGGCGCGAGCGTGCGGCCCGCCAACGCCGGGTGGTCGGCGGGGATCCGCGTCGCGCGGAACATCGCGAAGGGTCGCTCGTCGGCGCGCGGCGACGGCAGGCTGCCGTCCACGTTGCGGACGTCGCCCCAGAACGGATTGCGGTACTCCCAGACCACCTCGCCGGCGCGCGTCACCTCGAAGATCTGCCCGCCCGTGCCCGAGCAGACCAGGGTGTTGCCGTTCGCGAGCCGGTGCGCGCCCGAGACGAACGGCGCATAGAGGTGCTCGGGCGCTCGGTACTGCCAGGCGAGCACCGCCGGCCCGAAGCGCCCGCCCTCCTGTGCGTAGCTGCCGTCGGCGCCGAGGGACGGAGTCCACTCGTCCACCGACGACCACGCCCCCTCGGGCCGGCTGCGCCCGTTGTTGAAGACGGTGAGATTGCCGGCGCCCTCCCAGCCTTCCGGGATCCAGCGCGCGTCGTGCTGGAAGAAGAAGCGCTGCGCGCCTGCGCCTTCACCGCCGCGGCCGTACGCCGTCGGGTTGCCCCAGCGATACAGCAGGTCGCCCGCAGGCCCCGCGGCCTCGGCCGTGGTGGTGGCGTGGTCGATGATCCAGACCTCGCCGAGGAAGGGAACGCTGAGGGCGATCTGATCGAGCCGCGGGTGGTACGCGACGCTGTTCACGTGCAGGAAGTCCGAGCGCAGATCCTGCGGCGTCGCGTCGGCCGGCACGTAGCCGAGCGCCTTCAACTGCTCGAGCTGCGCCGCGTCGATCGCCGGCGCGTGCAGGCCCGCGTTCAGATCGATGCGCCCGGGATGCGCGGCCGGGTCTCCGTAGTTCGCCGCATCGGGATCGTGGCTCTGGATCAGGTGGTCCCAGACGTGCCACTCCCAGACCACGTTGGCGCCCCGCGGCCGCACCGGCTCGATCTCGAGCACGAGGTCGGGCCAGAGGCCCTGCTCGGGGATCTGCTCCACACGCCGCCCCGCTCGCCGCGCCTGCTCGGGCGACTTCACCTCCCACGCGAGCAGCAACACGTTCCCGTTCGGCAGGGCGGTCACGTCGTGGTGCTGCATCCGCTCCGCGTTCGAGAGCTTCCACTCCCAGACCACGCTGCCGTCCCACGCCAGCTCCTGGAGGATCCCGGCGGTGCCGCCCGTCTTGAAGCCGAGCATCTCGGGGTCGCGCGCGCCGCGCAGCAGATTCCCGTTCGGGAGCAGCTCGAGATCGCCGCCCGGCGCATAGAGCGTCTTCCACACGTGGACGGCCCGGCCCTCGTTGTCCACCAGGTAGGCCGTGTCGGAGAGCGAGGGATTGAAGAGCACGTAGCCCGGCGTCGCGCCGGGCTCGTTGCGGATCAGGCCGCGTGGGAGGAGGGGCGGCGGCACCCACAGGTCCGGGCGCGCGGGCTCGGCCGCCGGCGCGGCGGCCGCCGGCGGGGCGGGCGGGGGCGGGGCGGGCGGCGGCTCCGGCTCGCCGCAACCGAGCAGCACGCAGAGGGGCAGTGTCGCGAGCGAGATCCGGCGCAGGTGCACGCTCACCTCGGTTGCCCGCAGCCTAGCCCAGGGCCTCAAGCGGCGGGCCGGACCGCCCGATTCGAGGGGCCATGAGCTTCCTCCGGCGCGCCCTCCCGGCCCTGCTGCTCGCGCTCGTCGCGGGCGGCGCGCTGGGCTGCGACGTCGAGGCCTGGCTGCGCCTGGTGCTGGGCGAGGAGCCGCCGCCGGCCGAGCCGCCGCGCGTCGCGCACGTCGAGCCCGAGCCGCCGAAGCCCGCGCTGCGCATGGTGCTGCCCGCCGAGGACCTCGACGAGCCGCTGCGCAAGCCGGAGCCGCCGACGTCTCCGCGCTCGAGCTTCAACCGCATCTCGTCCTCGTCGAGCAGCACCGCGCAAGGCAAGCCGCGGCACGACGCCCACGCTCCGCCCGCGGCGATGGAACGCTCGGTGCCGACGACGGGCCCGCGCGAGATCCAGCCGGGCAGCGACGCGTGCGAGCGAGCGCGCATCGGCGCCGTGCGCATGCAGCAGCAGGTCGAGTCCCTCGAGCGCGAGATCGAGCAGCTCGAGGAAGTCGCCGACGACATCGACTACACGCCCCGCACCCGCGAGCGCTACGAGGCCCGCGTGGACGCCGCCGAGGCGCGGCTCGAGCAGGCCGAGGACCAGCTCGGCGACTACATCCAGAACGAGCGCCAGCGCGGCGTCCCGCTGGGCTGCCTGCGCTGACCGCGGACCGGAGCGGGCTAGCATCGCCCGCTCATGAGCCTGATCCCGCCGGAGACGCGCGCGCTGGTCGGCCAGCGCCTCGGTGAGCCCGTCACCGCCACGCTCCACGCGGAGGACGCGGAGCGCTTCGCCTTCGCCGCGGGCGACGAGAACCCGATCTACTTCGACGACGCCGCGGCACGCGCGGCCGGGCATCGCGCGCGCGTGGTGCCGCCGGGCTTCCTGGTCTGGGCGCTCGAGCCGCCGCGCGGGCTCGCCGCGCTGCGCGAGGACGGCCTCTGGCGCGACGCCGGCCCGCCGCTCCGGCTCCACGTCTCGCGCGTGCTCTACGGCGGCGAGGAGTGGGAGTACTTCGGCGCGGTCCACGCCGGCGACACGGTCACGGCCGAGACGCGGCTCGCGGCGCTCGAGGAGAAGACGGGCGGCTCGGGCCCGTTCGTGCTCATCACCACGGAGACCACCTACACGAACCAGGCGGGCGAGAAGCTGGCGCTCGTGCGCGGCCGGCGGATCGCAAGGTGAGCGAGCAGCGCCACGTCGAGGACGTGAAGCCGGGCGACGGGCTGCCTCCGCTCGTGAAGAGCGCGAGCCGCGCCCAGCTCTTCCTGTTCAGCGCCGCCACGCGCAACCCGCACCGCGTCCACTACGACCGCGATTATGCGAAGCTCGAGGGGCACGACGACATCCTCGTGCACGGCCCGCTCCAGGGCGCGTGGCTGCACCAGTTCGTGCAGGACTGGGCGGGGCCGCGCGGCCGCGTGCTCGCCCTCGCCTTCCAGAACCGCGGACGCGCCTTCCCGGAGCGCGACCTCGTGTTCCGCGGCCGCGTCGCCGCGCTGGAGGGCGACGTGGCCCTGCTCGAGATCGAGGAGGTGGACGACACCGGCGCGGTGCTCGTGCCCGCCACCGCACGCGTGAGGCTGCCGCGGCGGACGGCGTAGTCAGGCGGCCGCGTCGCCGCGATCGCGGAAGTTGGGCCGGTAGCGCCCGTACACGTGGTCGCCGATGCGGTGCATGCGGGCCAGCTCGTCGGGCGCGAGCGGCCCGGCGTCGAGCGCGCGGATCGCCTCCTGCATCTCTTCGCGATTCGCCGGGCCGCAGAGCACGAGGTTCACCGCCGGCTGGCTGAGCGCGAAGCGGTAGCAGTCGCGCGCGGGCGGCGGCGCTTCGCCGGGCGGCATCTTCGCCGGGTCGAGCAGGTGGCCCCAGCGCGTCGCGGTATAGGAGACGAGCGCGGGCGGCCGCTCGGCGGGCAGGTGCGGGAAGACGTCCTGCTCCGCGCCGCGGTGCACGGCGTTGTAGCGGACCATGTACGCCTCGAACGCGCTCCGCCCCTGCGCGAAGTCCAGGAAGTGCCCCTGGAGCGAGGGCCGGTTGTGCGTGCTGAGCATCAGGTGGCGCACCTTGCCGTGGGCCCGGAGGCGCATCGCCGCCTCGACCATCCGCGGCCCCGGCGGCGCGTTCCACATACCGAGCAGCAGGAAGTCGAAGTACTCGACGCCCGCGCGGCGCAGCGCGAGCTCCACCGACGGAGCGAGCAGCGACGCCATGCGCGAGTACGACTGCACCGTGAGCACGACGCCCTCGCGGTTGCGGCGCGCCACGTGGCGGAGCGCACGCCCGAACGCGGGCCGGCGGATGGAGCCCCAGTAGAGGTAGTTGACGCCCTGCTCGACGGCCTCCTCGACGAAGCGCTCGTCGCCCACCGAGCTCGAGCCGATGCCGAGGCGGCTGACGCGCAGGCGCGTCTGCCCCAGCAGGATGGGGTCACGAAAGCTGGACATCGCGAGGCACGGGCGCGCGCGTGCGCCGGCGCGGCCGGAGGGGCGCCTCGAGATCCCAGTCGGCGGGCGGCCGCGGCCAGTGCGAGAAGATCGCGTCGAACAGCTCGCGCGCCGCAGAGAGACCGCCGAGGTGCCCCTCGCCGGGCCGGATGCGCAGCTCGGAGCCGGGGATGCGCTTCGAGAGATGCGCGCCGTGCTCGACGGGCACGATGCGATCGGAGTCGCCCTGCCAGAGGTAGACGGGCACCGCGACGTCGCCGAGCGCGAAGCCCCAGGGACGCGCGAACAGCGCGAGGTCGAGACAGATCGCCTGGAAGTTCTGGCGCGCCGCGAGGATCAGATCCTCCGTGAACATGCGGCGCATCGCGGGGTCCTCGAACAACGTCCGGTCGGCGGGCGAGAACACGCGCGCGAACGCGTCGACCGCTGTGTCGGCGAGCGGCTCGAACACGCGGATGATGCCGCGCAGCGCGCCGCCGATGGGTCGGCTCCCGTGGAGGAAGAGGGGCCCGAACGCGCGCGTCAGCGCGATCGAGCCGCCCTCCGCCGCGTCGTCCCCGACGCTGGGCGCGATCCCGCTCAGCACGCCCACCGCGACCACCCGCGAGCGCAGCTCGTGCGCACACGCCAGCGCGTAGGCTCCCCCGCCCGACAGGCCCGCGATGGCGAACTCGCCGATCCCGAGCGCTGCGCAGAGCTGCTCGATGTCGTGCGCGAAATCGGTGAGCGCCGCGTAGGTGTGCAGCGTCGACTCGCCGACGCCGGGCCGCTCGATCGAGACGATGCGGACACCGCGCTCGTTCGCGAGTGCGCGCGCCTGCGGCGCGATCTGCCGCCGCGCCCCTGGCGTCCCGTGAAACCACAGCAGCGGGCGCCCGCTCGCGGGTCCGAACTCCGCGAAGCCGAGGCGGCGCCCGTTCGCGAGGCGCAGCGCCCCTTCGAAGCGCGGCGGCTCCAACAACGGTTGCGACACGGCCAAGACCCCCCGAACGGCGACGATAGCCGACGGCCTCGGCGGTCGTCGCGTCCGGACCGCCTACCGGGCGAGCTTCGGCAGCACCCGATCCGTGAAGAGCTGGAAGCTCTTCTCGGAGAGCGGCGCGAGCAGCAGGTAGTCGAGGAACATCTCCTCGCGGAGCTGCTCGAGCTGGGCGAGGACGCGTTCGGGCGAGCCGTGCACGATGACGTCGCGCAGGTAGTGGTCCACCGGGTCGGTCGTGGCCCGCGCGTCCGGGCCCGCGAACTGCTTCAGGGCCTCGGACGTGATGTACGCGCCCGCAGTCCACCGGGCGCCGCGGCGCGCGACGTCCTCCGCCTCGGCATCGGTCTCCCCGAGCGCGACGAGGCGCGCCATCGGGAGCCGCCGCCCGGCGAACGAGTGCCCCGCTCGCTCGAGCAGCCCGCGGTAGCGCTCGCGCTTGCGCGCGATCTCGCGGTGCGGCGAGTGCGGATCCATCAGGATCGAGAGGCCGCGGCCAGCGGCCCAGTCGAGCGCCGGCTCCGACGTCGCGGCGACCCAGGTCGGCGGATGCGGCTGCTGGAGCGGCTTCGGCAGCAGCTCGACGTCCTTCAGCCGATGGAAGCAGCCCTCGAAGCTGACGCGCTCGTTCGTCCACGCGGCCAGCACGATCTCGACGGCTTCACGGAAGCGCTCGCTGCTCTCGGCCGCAGGCACTTCGAACGCGTCGAACTCGACGCGCTCGAAGCCACGCCCCGCGCCCCAGTAGACGCGCCCGCCCGAGAGCACGTCGAGCAGCGCGATCTCCTCCGCGATGCGCAGCGGGTGATACAACGCCGCGAGGGTCACCGCCGTGCCGATGCGCAGGTGCCGCGTACGCGCGGCGACGTGCGTGGCCATGACGTGCACCGACGGGCAGACGCTGTAGCCAGTGAAGTGATGCTCGGCGAGCCACACGGCCTCGTAGCCGGTGCTGTCCATGACGTCGATGCGCGCGAGCGCGCGCTCGTAGACCTGGGTGAGCGGCACCCGTCGATCCGGCCAGGAGAAGAACTGGAGCACGCCGACCTGCACGCGCGCAGTCTACGCCGAAACGCTGCACTCAGCGGGCGTTGCGCTCACGCGGCGCCGCCGTGGGCACCGGCTTCGGCGGCTGGAGGATGGCCGTCGGGACCCCCGAGCGACGCAGCGCCGCGCGCTCGATGCGCGGCCAGTCGAGCCGACCCACCTGCTTGCCTGCGGCGCGCGTCACGAGCTCGCGCAGGCCCGCGGGAGCGCGTGTCGGCGCGAGCTTCGCGGTCTCGTCGAGCGCGAGGGACTGCTCGGCGTCGGGATTCACTTCCAGAAGGAGCATGTGCCCGGCCCAGCCGACCTTCACCGGCTCGTTCACCACGCGCACCTTCGTCCCGACCTCGACGTGCGCGTAGAGCCAGGCGATGTCCCGCGGATACAGCCGGATGCAGCCCCGGCTCGAGTGGCGGCCGACACCGCGCGGGTCGTTGGTGCCGTGGATCAGGTAGCTGGGCCAGCCCAGGTAGAGCGCGTGCTCGCCGAGCGGGTTGTCGGGCCCCGCCTCCACCTTCGCGGGATAGCCGTCGGCGCGCGCGCTCGGGCCTGGAATCCAGGTCGGCTTCTCGCGCTTCGCCTCCACCTGCGTGACGCCGAGCGGCGTCGCATAGCCGTCCTTCGCGATGCCGATCGGGAAGGAGCGCACCGGCTGGCCGGGCTCGAAGAAGTAGAGGCGCAGATCGCCGAGGTTCACCACGATGCCCTCGCGGGGCTCGCTCGGGAGGAGCCGCGCCCGCGGCAGCGCCAGGCGCGTGCCCGCCTTCGGCAGCCACGGATCGACGCCCAGGTTCGCGGCCACGAGCTCGACGTATCCGACGCCAAGCGCGGGCGCGAGGTCGATGAAGGTGTCCGACGCGCGCGCCGGGTGGAACGCGAGGCGGCCGACCAGGTCCCGTGAGGGCGGCGGCCGCTCGAGCGGGTGGCGCGGATGGCGACTCGCGCACGCTGCGGCGATCAGGAGCAGGATCGCCGCAGCGTGCGCGGCGCTACGGGCGAATCTCGATCGGGGTGCCGTCATCGACGAGCTCCCAGAGCTCGCTCATCTCGTCGTCGGTGAGAGCGATGCAGCCGTTGGTCCAGTCGTACTTCCGATGCACGTCGCCGACCCAGGCCTCGCCGTTCGGGAGCCCGTGGATCATCACGTCGCCCCCCGGCGCCACGCCCGCGCGGCGCGCGAAGGCGAGGTCGGCCTCGTTCGGGTAGGAGATGTGCAGCGCCCGGTGGAAGCGGCTGTCCGCCACACGCGAGTCGATGCGATAGCGCCCCTCAGGCGTACGCAAGTCGCCCTGGTGCCGCTTCGGCCCGAGCGGCTGCTTTCCGAGCGAGATCGGATAGTCCCTCAACACCCGATCGCCGCGCAGCAGCAGCAACCGGCGCGCGCCCTTCATCACCAGCACGAAGTCCGCGCGACCGGCAACTGGCTCGCTACTTGTGGAGGGAACGCTGAAAGATCCTGTCGGATTTCTCGTTCGCCTCCTTGGCGTCCTGGGCAGCGGCTTCGGCAGCCGCTCGCGCAGCCGCCGCATCGGCGGCCGCGAGCGTGGCCTTCGCGTTGGCGTCCTCGGCGATGCGCCGGGTCTCCTGCGCGTCGCCGCGCACCGAGTCCACGTCCCCCGTCGATGCGCAGCCTGTGGCGGCGAGCGCCAGAGCGCAGGCTGCCGCCATCGTTCCCCATCGATTCATGCGGTGTTCCTCCCGAGCCAGCCGCTACGGCGGAGCGGTGCGAGCGCTTTGTGACCGGGCGCACTTGCACAAGAGGCGCAGCCCGAGGGCTAGTCGGGCTCCGGGGGAATCGGGTAGAGACGCGAATTCCGAAGGGCCAGGCGGAATCCGCTCGCGGCGGCCTCTCGCTCGAAGCTCGCCACGAAACGGGGGTTGGACAGCCAGTCCGTGTACGTGAGCTCGACCCCGCCGTCGGCGTTCAACTGCATGGCGCACCAACCGTTGTTCCCCATGTCGGGCCTCAACCAAGTCCAGTCGGGGAATCGGCGGGTCGTCTCGACGAACAGCGGCTTCGCGCCGCCTGCCGATGCTGAGCTCTCCCGGAAGTAGGGAAAACCGCCGTGCCCGATACAAGTACCGAGAAATGGCGTCTCGGGCGCCGAATCGAAGAGACCACAGTAGTGGTTGTCACCCCAGAACCACAGGTGGACCCTACCGGCGCGAACGAACTCGAACAGATCGGAGTACAGCGCGGTGAGCGAATCGCTTCCGAGTACGTAGGGAGCGCTGCCCGTGAGGAGAATGGTCGTCAGGTTGGAGTCCCGAAGCAGCTGAGACAGCCAGGCTCGCTGGACGTTGATGGGGGATCTCACCGAGCCCTCGGGATCGATGAACGACTGGCGTCTCTGCCAGTTCACGTCGATGCCGATGATCTGGTGCGCGGAGGTGCGCAGGCAGAAGTAGCTCCCTTGCTGCAGAGGTCGCGTTCGCCTGAGGAACTCCTGATACCACCGACCGCCGCTGTACATCTCGTGATTCTCGGGAAGCGCAAAGAGCTGCGTCACCCGCTGGATGGGAGCGACCGGTCCGGTGAAATAGTCGCGGAACTCGCGTTCGGTCCCGGCGTAGTAGACGTCGCCGAGATGAAATGCATAGGGATACGCCGCATCCCTGATCTGCCGAGCGATGTGCAACGAGTGGTAGTACCCAGTGCCGAAGTCGGCGAACATGGCCACGCGAAACGGCAGGCGTGAGCTGGCCTCGTACACGAACGTGGAACCAGCGTCGATGTGGTTCCAGAACGGCTGATGATCGGGCCAGTGACCGACCCGGCCTGCGAGCTCGTGACGAGCATAGAGAGGCCATCGGAGGTCGGTGGTCTGGAATTTTGATTTCCATGGATCCAGCTTGATCACGCCGTAGTCGGGATCTTCGCGGTCGAGCTGCGGATACGCGCGCTTCAGCTTCGGGTGGATGAGAAGCTCGTTGGGATTCCACAGGTCCACGCTCGTCCCAGTGAGGAAGTAGTCGTGAAAGATCTCCGGCTCGTCGACCGCGAGTCGCAACAGGCGAAGCGATCGTTGTGCGACCTCGGGTGAGACTTCACGACCACCGAGTGCACTCAAGAAGTCGATGAGTGACCTCGGGTCTGCCTTGAATCGCTCCTCGGCGTCACGTAGCTCTGTCGAGATTCGAGTGCGCAGCGACGACGCATCGTCTTCGTCGAGGCGCGCGCTGGTCGCGATCGCAGCGGCGTCCGAGGGTGCTTCCAGACCCCCTTCGGGGTTGGGTTCCGCCGCGCCGCTCAGGTGCGACAGGACCCTCGATCGCTTTTCACTGGCGTCCAAACCGTGTCGACCTCGTGGCAACCACCCTGCGGCAGCCCTTCCGCTGCGATGCGGACCGGGCTCGGGCTAAAACTGGTCGTCCATGTCGGGCATGCCGCCGGGCATGCCGCCCGGCATCCCGCCGCCCTTCTTCTTCGCGGGCTTGTCGGCGACCATCGCCTCGGTGGTCAGCAGCAGCGAGGCCACGCTCGCAGCGTTCTGGAGCGCCGAGCGCACGACCTTGGTCGGGTCGATCACGCCGGCCTTCACCAGGTCCTCGTACTCCTCGGTCTGGGCGTTGAAGCCGAAGCTGCCCTTCCCGCTCTTCACCTTGCCCACCACGATCGAGCCCTCGACGCCCGCGTTCTCCGCGATGCGGCGCAGCGGCTCCTCGAGCGAGCGGCGGATGATCGCCACGCCGGCGCGCTGCTCCTCGGGGAGCGCCTC
>Ga0187892_10006835_pt1 | contig 16661 bp, 14 predicted proteins | sample MA1701073metaG_FD_139345 | JGI IMG/M metagenome (GOLD analysis project Ga0187892, IMG submission 139345) | Bio-ooze microbial communities from a basaltic lava cave in the Kipuka Kanohina Cave System on the Island of Hawaii, USA - MA170107-3 metaG ... | reverse complement strand
GGGTCGCGCGCGAACAATGTTGCAATGGGCAGGGTCGCCAGCCTGGCGGCGTTTTGCGCGAGGTTCCCTGACTTCATGCCAGCGTCACCAGGAAGCCCTCGCGCGAAGCCGCTTGGGACAGGCGCGAATCAAGGCAGATGAACTCGACGGGACCCGCGTGGCCGGCGACGACCGCCAGTGCCGCGGCCAGCTGGAGGCTGTCCGCGGCGCTCAGGGCATGCACGCGCAACAGGCGAACGGCGCTGTCGCGCAATTGGTCGGTCGGGGCAACCTCCATCCAGCTCTCCGCCAGTTCAGCGAGTCGCGCCAGGCATTGTGCGGCCTGACGCGGTTTGAGTTTGCCTGCCCGTTCCCTGCGCGCAATTGCGGACGCGGCTTCGACCAGGGTCCCCCACCAGACGCAGATCGGCTGGTCGATGGCGGGTACCGGTGCATCCGCGCCGGGCTCTTCGAGCAGCAACGGCACGATCGCCGATGCGTCCCAGAACGTCATCTGCCTTCCCGGCGTTCTTCCAGCAATGCCTCGAGTACCCCGGCATCCTCGACGACCGGACGCCGCCGCAAGAACGATTTCATGTCGAGGCGGGCGCCGCGCGGCGGCCGGATGATGCCTTGGGCGACCAGCCTCGCCAGGCGCTCGTCGTTGCCCTCCAGGGAACCGGCCGGGATCAACTGGGCCACGGGCTTGTTGCGATCGGTCACGACGACAGTCTGGCCCCTGCGCACCTTTTGGAGGTAGGCGCTTAACTGGTCCTTGAGCCGCGAAATACTGACTTTCTCCATCAGGCCATGATAGCCATTTCGATATGGCCAGTCTAGCCTGATCAGCCGAGATTGGTGACCCTGGGATCCGGCGGGCCGCCGTCCCGGTAGTAGTCGAGGTACCACTCCACGAAGCGGCGCACCCCCTCTTCCACCGGCGTCACGGGCCGGTAGCCGACCGCGCGCACCAGGTCCTCGGCATCCGCCCAGGTGTCGGGCACGTCGCCGATCTGCAGCGGCAGCAGTTTCTTCTCGGCCTTGCGCCCGAGGCAGCGCTCGAGCACCTCGATGTAGTGCATCAGCTCGACCGGCTGGTTGTTGCCGATGTTGTAGAGCCGGTAGGGCGCGCGGCTGGTCGCGGGATCGGGCGCATTGCCGTCCCAACGCGGCTCCGGCTGCGCGACGTGGTCGAGCGCGGCCAGCACGCCGCCGGCGATGTCGTCGATGTAGGTGAAGTCGCGACGATGGCGGCCGTAGTTGAATACTTCGATCGGCCTGCCGGCGAGGATATTCCGCGTGAAAGTGAAGAGCGCCATGTCGGGACGGCCCCAGGGGCCGTAAACCGTAAAGAAACGCAGTCCCGTAGCGGGCAGCCCGTACAGCGAGGCGTAGGTGTGCGCCATCAGCTCGTTCGCCTTCTTGGTCGCGGCATAGAACGAGAGCGGATGATCCACGTTGTCGTGCACCGAAAATGGCATCTTCGTATTCGCACCGTACACCGAGCTGGTAGAGGCGAACACGAGGTGCCCGATGCCACCGTGCCGGCAGCCTTCGAGCACGTGCAGGGTGCCGGTCAGGTTGCTGTCGGCGTAGGCATGCGGGTTCTGGACCGAGTAGCGCACGCCCGCTTGCGCGCCGAGGTGCACGACGCGCTGGAACTCTCCGCGCGTGAACAGCGCCTCCATGCCCTGGCGGTCGGCCAGGTCCTGCTTCTCGAATCGGAAGTTGCTCCGCTGCTGCAGGCGGGCGAGCCGCGCCTGCTTGAGCGCGGGGTCGTAGTAGGGATTGAGATTGTCGAGGCCGGTCACCTGGTCGCCGCGCGCGAGCAGCGCCTCGGCCACGTGGTAGCCGATGAATCCCGCCGCACCCGTGACCAGCACGCGCATCAGAGCCTGCCGTCCGTGTCCCGCTTGCCGAGCACGTACTTGATGTCGTAAATCACGTGCCGCGGCCGGGCGAGCTTCTTGATTTCGGCCGGCTTCATGGCCTTGAACTCGCGATGCCCGACCGCCAGCACGATGGCGTCATAGCGGCCGCGCGCCGGCTTCGCGATCGGCCGGATGCCGTACTCGTGGCGCGCCTCTTTCGTGCTCACCCAGGGATCCCAGACGTCGACGCGCGCGCCGTAGCCTGCGAGCTCGCGCACCACGTCGGCCGCCTTGGAGTTGCGCAGGTCCGGGCAGTTCTCCTTGAAGGCGAGCCCCATGACCAGGATGCGCGCGCCACGCGGCAGGATGCGCTTCTGCGTCATCAGGCGCACCACCTGGCCCGCGACATAGAGCGCCATGTTGTCGTTGATGCGCCGGCCCGCCAGGATCATCTCCGGGTGGTAGCCGATCTGCTCGGCCTTGTGGGTCAGGTAGTAGGGATCCACGCCGATGCAGTGGCCGCCGACCAGCCCCGGCCGGAACGGCAGGAAGTTCCACTTGCTGCCGGCCGCCTCCAGCACCTCCTCGGTGTCGATGCCGAGGCGGTTGAAGATCATCGCCAGCTCGTTGATCAGGGCGATGTTGACGTCGCGCTGCGTGTTCTCGATCACCTTGGCCGCCTCCGCTACCCTGAGCGAAGAGGCCTTGTGGGTGCCGGCCTTGACGATCGATCCGTACAGCTTGTCCACGAATTCGCCCGCCTCCGGCGTCGAACCCGAAGTCACCTTGCGGATCGAGGGCAGCCGGTGCTGCTTGTCGCCCGGGTTGATGCGCTCGGGACTGTAGCCGGCGAAGAAGTCACGATTGAATCTGAGCCCGGACAGGCGCTCGAGGATCGGCACGCACACCTCCTCGGTGCAGCCCGGATACACGGTGGACTCGTAGATCACGATGTCGCCGCGCTTCAGCACCTGAGCCACCGACTGGCTCGCGCGCACCAGCGGCGTGAGGTCCGGCCGCTTGTGTTCGTCGATCGGCGTCGGCACGGTCACGATGAACACCCGGCAGCGGCGCAGGTCCCGCAGCTGCGCGGTATAGCGCAGTTTTTTCGCAGCGCGCAGCTCGCGGCGGTCCACTTCGAGCGTCCGGTCGCGGCCGCGCCGGAGCTCGGCGATGCGCGCGGCGTTCACATCGAATCCGGTCGTGTCGTAGTGGCGGCCGAACTCGACCGCGAGCGGCAGGCCGACGTAGCCCAGGCCGATCACGCCGATACGGCACTTGCGCAGACCCTGGATCGGAGATCGTTTGACAGCCATGCAGAAACCTCAAAGCAGGAAGACGACGCCCGCGACCGCGGCCGCGGTCATGGTCACAAGGTAGGGTACGGCCATCCACACCATCCGGAAGTAGGACAGGCGGATCAACGGCGCGAGCGCGGAGGTCAGCAGGAACAGGAACGCGGCCTGGCCGTTCGGCGTCGCGATGCTCGGGATGTTAGTGCCGGTGTTGATCGCGACCGCAAGCGCATCGAACTGCTCGCGCGACAGCAGTCCGGCATCGAGTGCCTCGCGCACCTCGGTGATGTAGATGGTCGCGACGAACACGTTGTCGCTGATCGTCGACAGAAAGCCCGAGGCGGCAAACAGCGCAAGCGGCTGCTCGCTCATGGGCAGCCGCAGGACCCAGTGGAGCAGCGGCCCGAACAGGTTCTGCTGGTGGATCACGCCGACGATGGCGAAAAACACGACCAGGAGCGCGGTGAACGGCAGCGCCGCCTCGAAGGCCTTGCCCAAGCGCCCTTCCTCGACCACGCCCGTGAACGCGGTTGCGAGCACGATGATCATCAGGCCGATGACCCCGACCTCGGCCACGTGGAAGGCGAGCGCGGCGACCAGGAGCAGCGCGACCGCGGCCTGGGTCACGATCACCTGCCGGTGCGCCGGGGTGCGCCGCTCCGATTCCTGCTGCTCGAACTCCTCGAGGATCGTGCGCACCGACTGCGGCATGCGCACGCCGTAGCCGAACCGGCGCAGCTGCTCGACCAGCACGCAGGTCAGGAACCCCGCCGCGACCGTCGGCAGGGTCACGGGCGACATCTCGACCGCGAAGCGGACGAAGTTCCAACCGGCCTGCTCGCCGATCAACAGGTTCTGGGGCTCGCCGACCAGCGTGCACACGCCGCCGATCGTGGTGCCGATGGCCCCGTGCATCATCAGGGTGCGCAGGTAGGCACGGAACTGCTCGAGGTCGGAGCGGTTTGCTTCGAGCACCGCCTCGTCGGCCGCCTCGTCGTGATCGGGAGCCCGGTGCGGCTTGCCGGAGGCGACCCGGTGGTATACGCCGTAGAAACCTGCGCCAACCGTGATCATGACCGCGAGCACGGTCAGCGCGTCCAGGAACGCCGAGAGCAGCGCGCCCGCGGCGCTGAACAGGAGCGCTACCAGGGTCTTCGAGCGCACCCGCACCAGGAGCTTGGTGAAGGTGTAGACGAGCATGTCGCGCAGGAAGTAAATGCCCGCGACCATGAACATCAGGAGCAGGATGACCGGCAGCCCGGTCTCGATCTCGTGGTAGATGCCCACCGGCGTCACCAGTCCCAGCAGCGCGGCCTCGAGCGCCAGCAGGCCGCCCGGCTGCAGCGGGTAGCAGCGCAGCGCCATCATCAGGGTGACGACGAACTGGATCAGCATCGCCCAGCCGGTAACCACCGGGCCGAGGACGGCGAGCAGCAGCGGGTTCGCCGCGAGGCAGGCGACGATCAGCCACTTGTACCAGTCGGGCGCGTGGCCCAGGAAATTACGCCAGAAAGCCCCGGCCAGCGTGCCCGTCATCCGCCCTCCCGCGATCCGGGCAGCCGGCGAAACAGCGCGCGCCCGCCCGAGGCGCGCTCGATCGCTGCGAGTGCTTCCTCGTGCGCCGCAAGCTCTTCCGGCGTCGCGCGCACGACCGCGATCCGGACTTCGCCGCGGCGCGCGCGCCGATCCTGCTCCGCACCCTCCTCCGACTCCGGGAGCCCGTGCTCGAGCGACAGCGCCGCCTGTCCCCCGCTCATCGCGAGAAACACGTCCGCGAGAATGCGCGCGTCCAAAAGCGCGCCGTGCAGCTCGCGGCCCGAGTTGTCCACCTTGTAGCGCTTGCTGAGCGCGTCGAGGCTGTTGCGCTGCCCGGGATGCAGGCGGCGCGCGAGTACCAGCGTATCGAGCACGCGGCAGCAGTCGGCGATGGTGCGGCCGGCGCCCGCGCGGGCGAGCTCGGCATCCAGGAAGCCGACGTCGAATTCGGCGTTGTGGATCACGAGCTCCGAGCCCTCGATGAAGGCCAGGAATTCCTCCATCACGTCGGCGAAGCACGGCTGAGCGGCCAGGAACTCGCCGGTGATGCCGTGCACCGCGAGTGCGCCCGCCTCCACCTCACGCTCCGGGCGCAGATAGCGCTGCCAGGTGCGGCCGCTCGGACGGCGGTGCACCAGCTCGATGCAGCCGATCTCGATGATTCGGTGCCCTTCCGAGAGCTCGAGGCCCGTGGTTTCGGTGTCGAGGACGATTTGTCGCACGGGTGGCAATCGTATCAGGTCAGTTCGTCGATGCCGCGATTCGCGAGCGTGTCCGCGCGCTCGTTTTCGGGGTGCCCGGCGTGGCCGCGCACCCAATGCCATTCGATGTCGTGCAGTGCTGCGAGCTCGTCCAGTCGCTGCCACAGGTCCTGGTTCTTGACCGGCTTGCGGTCCGTGGTGCGCCAGTCGCGCCGCTTCCAGTCCGCGAGCCAGCTCGTGATGCCCTCGCGCAGGTACTGCGAATCGGTGTATAGCGCGACCTCGCAGCGGCGCCTGAGTGCCTCGAGCGCGCGGATCGCGGCGGTGAGCTCCATGCGATTGTTCGTGGTCTCGCGCTCACCGCCGTAGAGTTCGCGCTCGCGGCCCTGGTGCCTCAGAATCGCGCCCCAGCCGCCCGTGCCCGGATTGCCGCGGCAGGCGCCGTCGGTATAGATCTCGACCCGGCTCAAGACGCGCGCCGCGCCGCGGGTTCGACCAGCCCGCCGATCACTGCGGTGCGCAGCCGGGTGCGCAGCCGCATCGGCGTCATCGAGTAGACGCGCTTGCGCGCATGCAGCAGGTAGGCTCCATAAAGGAATCGCTGCGCGCCTCCGACTTCGAAGCCCAGGAGCTTGAGCCAGTCGGAGAGCCTGCGCGCACCGATGGTACGCCGGATTCCCGGCGGGCAGCCGCCGCGGGTGAAGAAGCTGCGCAACGACCACAGGCTCCAGCGCTCGAAGCCGAGCAGCAGGAGTTCGCCCTCACCGGTGAGCACGCGCCCGGCCTCGCGCAGCACCTCGTGCGGCTCGCGCGCAAACTCGAGCGTGTGCGGCAGCAGCATCACATCCACGCTGTCGGATTGCAGCGCGAGCTCTTCCGGCTCGCAGACCAGCGCGACGGCCTCGCCCGGCTTGCGGTCCACGAGCGCCTGGCGGCGGGTCCGTGCCAGCGGCAGGAAGCTCGCGGGTGTTCCCCATTCACCGATCTGGAGACAGTGCAGCCCGAAGGCGCACTCGAGCGCGGCGGCCACCACCGAGCGCTCCTGTTCGAGCAGCCGGCTCCCGAGCGGGCCTGCCAGCCAGACGTCCAGGTCCTGCCGGGATGAGCTCATAAGGCCCTGAATTGTCGCATACTTACCCATGCTCGACGTGCAGCCGATCCCGGCATTCCGGGACAACTACATCTGGATGATCCGCGGCATCGCGGACCCCGCGCAGGTCGCGGTGGTGGATCCGGGCGATCCGGCGCCCGTTCTCGCGCGGCTTCGAGACCAGGGTCTGGTGCTGGCCGCGGTGCTCGTGACCCACCACCACGCCGATCACGTCGGCGGTGCCGCCCGGCTGGTGGAGACGAGCGGCTGCGCGATCTTCGGGCCGGCGCGCGAGCGGCTGCCACTCGCGGTCCGGCGCCTCGCCGGCGGCGAGCGGGCATGCTTGGCGTCGCTCGGACTCGAATTCGAGGTGCTGGACGTGCCGGGCCACACCGCGGGCCACATCGCCTTCTACGGCCACGGCGCGCTCTTCTGCGGCGACACGATGTTCAGCGCCGGCTGCGGGCGCCTGTTCGAGGGAACCGCGGAACAGATGCTGGACTCGCTCGAGACTTTCGCGCGGCTGCCGGACGACACGCGCGTGTTCTGCGGGCATGAGTACACGCTCGCCAACCTCCGGTTTGCGGCGACCGTGGAGACCGGGAATCCCGATGTCGCCGATTACAGCCGCAAGGCGGCCGATTTGAGGGCTTCCGGGCATCCCACCCTGCCTTCGACTATCGGGCTTGAGAAGCGCGTCAACCCTTTTCTGCGAAGCCGGCTTGAAAATGTCAAATTATCGGCGGAACGGCGGGCGGGCAGGTCATTGTCCAACCCGGTAGCCGTGTTCGCCGAGATCCGCAGCTGGAAGGATACGTTTCGATGACGGATGCCCGATTCATGCCGCTCCGCCTCGCGAGCCTCCTGGCCCTCGCCGCACTGGCCGCTGCCTGCGCGAGCGTCGAGCAGACGACCGCAAGCTCGCTGCCGGACGAGCAGATCGTCAATGATCCCGGCGAACCGGCCGACCCCAGCGCCATCCCGTACCCGGCCGAGCCCGAGGCGCCGCCGCTACCCTTGCCGGAGCTCAGCGCGCCGGCGCATGACGAGCTGCCGGCAGAGCCGGTCGCCTATGGCGACGTCCTCGACCGGATCCGGGGCAAGCTGTCGCTTCCCGACGTCGATCACCCGCGCGTACGGCGCGAGATCGAATGGCTGCAGCGCAACCCGGATTACGTCGCGCGCGTGTTCGGGCGGGCCCAGCGCTATCTGCACCACGTTGCAAATGAAGTCGAGGCGGCAGGCCTGCCCGGCGACCTGGCGCTGCTGCCGGTGGTCGAGAGCGCCTTCAATCCATTTGGCTACTCGCGCAGCCATGCCTCGGGCCTTTGGCAGTTCATCGCGCCGACCGGCGAGCGCTACGGGCTGCGGCGCAATTACTGGCAGGACCAGCGGCGAGACGTGCTCGAGTCGACGCGCGCGGCCCTCGAGTACCTGACGCATCTGCACGACCGCTTCGACGGCAACTGGTTCCACGCGATCGCCGCCTACAACTACGGCACCGGCAACGTGCAACGCGCGATCCGCCGCAACCGGGCGCTGGGCCGCAGGACCGATTTCTTCTCCCTGTCGCTGCCCGCGGAAACCCGCGCATACGTGCCGAAGCTGATTGCGCTCGCAAGAATCCTGCGCGATCCGCCAGCCCACGGCATCTACCTGCCGCCGATCCCGGATGCGCCCTATTTCCGCGTCGTGCCCACCGGTGGGCCGGTGGACCTGCGCCTGATGGCCGAGCTCGCGGGCGTCGACACCGAGGAGCTGCATGCGCTCAATCCTTCCTGGAATCGGTGGATCACCGACCCGGAGGGCCCGCATCGGCTGCTGGTGCCGGACGTGGTGGCCGATGGATTCGCGGCGCAGTTCAGCATCCTCGATGCCCACGCGCGCGCGCGGCTGGCGGTGCACACCGTCGAGCCCGGCGAATCGCTCGCCTCGATTGCCGGCAAGTACAAGGTGCCCGAGACCTTCCTCGACCGCATCAACGCCGGCCGGGATGCGGTCCTGCAGCCGGGCCAGGTGCTCCTGGTGCCCGGCGGCGACGTCTCGCAACTGCGCGCGGGGCTCGGCGCCGACCTCGAGCGGCGTACCCACCGCGTGAAGAGCGGCGAGTCGCTGTGGAGCATATCGCGCCGCTATGGCATGACGGTTTCGCAGCTCGCGCGCATGAACGGCATCTCCACCCGGTCGCTGCTGCATCCCGGCCAGCGCCTGCAGGTTGCGGGCGGCCGCGGCGCGGCGGCCGCGAGCAGCGAGTCGCTGCCGACTTCGGGCAAAGTCGATTACACGGTGCGGCGCGGCGACACGCTCTCAGGCATCGCACGGCGCTTCGCGGCCACGGTGCGCCAGCTGCAGGCCTGGAACAACATGGGTGGCAGCACCTTGCTGCGCGCCGGCCAACGGCTGACCATTCACCTTGGCGGGGGTTCGGACGTCGGCAGCTGAACCGGCGGAGGGAAAGCTATGGGGTTCCTGGCGGGACGCAAGGCCCTGATCGTGGGCCTGGCAACCGACCGCTCGATCGCCTGGGGCATTTCGCAAGCCATGCGGCGGGAAGGCGCAGAGCTCGCCTTCAGCTACCAGAACGACCGCATCAGGGCGCGTGTGATCGAGCTCGCCGGCGAGCTCGGCTCGACGCTCGTGATGCCGATGGACGTCGGCATCGACGCCGAGATCGAGGCGGCTTTCGCGAGGCTGCGCGAGGCCTGGGGATCGCTCGATATCCTGGTGCATTCCGTGGCCTTTGCGCCGCGCGAGGCGCTCAGCGGCGATTTCGTCGAGGCCACTTCGCGCGCGTCCTTCGCGACCGCGCATGACGTCTCGAGCTATAGCCTGACCGCGCTTGCGCGGGCCTCCCTGCCGCTGATGGCGGGCCGCCAGGGGGCGATCGTGACGCTGTCCTACCTTGGGGCCGTGCGTTCGATTCCCGCCTACAACGTCATGGGCCTCGCCAAGGCGAGTCTCGAGGCCAATGTGCGCTTCCTGGCGGCGGACCTGGGGCCGAAAGGCATCCGCGTGAACGCGATCTCCGCCGGCCCGATCAAGACGCTGGCTGCGGCCGGCATCCCCGGATTCCGCAAGATGCTGCACCACGTCGAGCAGGTGGCGCCGCTCAAGCGCAACGTCACGATCGATGACGTGGGCAATGCCGCCGCCTTCCTCTGCTCCGATCTCGCGGCCGGGATCAGCGGCGAGACGCTGTACGTCGACGCGGGCTATTCCCACGTCGGCATGAGCTTCCCTGAATAACGCTACTGGAACAGTTGCGGGTTGACGTCGACTTCGGCGTTGGCCCGCATCGCGGCGACATAGGTCGCCGCATCGGCCAGTTCGGCATTCTGGCGCGCCGCCTGCAAATGCTGCTCGCGCTCCGCGTCGGTCAGCGCTGTGAGCGCAGGCGGCTGCTTGGAAGCGGCGCGCCAGACGGCGGCATCGCCGCCGCCCAGGCTGGTCGCGCCGTAGACCGGCTTGCCGTCTTCAATGGGCGCGCGGAATGCCGGGAGCCGGATCTCCGCCGGCAGTTGCGGGTCGTCTCGGCGCATGCGCCGCAGCGATGAGGTCGGCCCCGGCCAGGCAGCGGCCGCAGCATCCCAGCCGGCTCCGGCAGTAAGGTCCTTCACGATCGCGTCCGCGGCCTCGGCCGCGAGCTTCTGCGCCGCCTCCAGTCGCGCGGACTCCGTCACCTGCGCGCGCACTTCTTCGAGCGGCCGCGGCCGGGCCGGCTCGTGCTTCGTCGCACCGAGCGCGATCACGCGGCCGGGCGCCACTTCCACGGTGCGCAGCTCGCGACCGGCCTGGACTTCCGCCGCGAACACGGCGTCCATGACGCCCGGCAGCGCGCCGATCTCGCCGCCGGCTGCGCGCGTGAACCTCGGAATCCGCCTGAGCGGCAGCTTCATGCGCGTGGCGACCGACTCGAGGTCGCCCGCGGCTTCGAAGGCGAGCGTGTCGAGCTCCTCCTGGCGGTCGCCGAATGCCTTTTCGACCTGCGCCACGCGCAGTTCCTGCAGCAGCTCGGCCCGCACCTCTTCGAATGCGCGGGTGCTTCCGCCCGCGATCTGCTCCAGCTTGATCACGTGCCAGCCGAAATCGCTCTTGACCGGACCGCGGATCTCGCCCGGCTGCATCGCCCACACCGCCTCCGCGAATGGTGCGACGAAATCGCCGCGCTCGGCCAGGCCGAGATCGCCGCCCGCCTCTTTCGAGCCGGGGTCGTCCGACAGCTCGCGCGCGAGCGCGCCGAAATCCTCCCCCGCGCGGGCGCGTTCGAATGCGGACTTCGCGCGGGCCTCGCTGTCCTGCCGTCCGGCCTCGACCAGGATATGCCGCGCGCGGCGCCGGCTCGGAGTCGTGTAGCGCTCGAGATTCGCCTGGTAGTGCTCGCGCAACTGCTCCTCGGAGACCTCCGCGCCGGCCGCGAAGGCATCGAGGTTGAGTTCGACCCAGGAGACGTCGGCGCGCTCCTCGGTCATGTAGCGCGCCTGGTTGGCCTCGTACCAGGCGACGATGGCGGCCTCGTCGAGCGTCACCCGGGGCAGCTGCGCCGCCGCCGGCACCACGACCCAGGCGATCTCGCGCGATTGCAGCTTGAGCGCCACCTGGCGCTCGAGCTCCGCCGGCAGCAAAAAGGTCGAGCTGGTGACAGCGCGGTCGAGCTGCGACGAGAGCAGGAACTGCTTCTGCTCGGCAAAGAAGGACTCCGGCTCGAGATTGGCCGAAGCGAGCGCCGCGAAATAGGCGTCGCGCGAGAACTTGCCGGCCACCTGGAATGCCGGGATCTGCCAGATCGACTCCCACACCTGCAGGTCGGCGACCTCGTAGCGCAGCTTCTGCGCGCGCTGGCGCATGAGCTCCGCCTGCACGGCGCGCTCGAGCGCATTCTTCTGCAGCGCCGCCTTCATGTCCCCCGGCACGCCGGCCGCGCCGAATGCCACCTGGTAGCGCGACAGCTCGTTCTGGTAGGACTCGAGCACCTTCGCGACCGGGATCTCGCGGCCGTTGACCTCGATCCCGCGCGCCCGGGTGAAGGTGCCGACGCTGACATCCACGCCCCAGAACACGAACACGATACCGAGCGCCGCCAGGATCAGGATCGCAAAGATGCCCTTCAGCTTGTCGTGGATGGTCTGGAGCATGGAATCGGCGCGCTCGCCGCAAAAAACGGGGCGCTAGGTTAGCATGTCCGGCTGAGCCTGCCGTAGTCCGGAGCCTGCGATGAAAACCCTGGCGATTTCCCTGTGCCTGGCGTTGTCGTTCCCACGCGCCGAGGGCACCGAGCCTGCGAAGCCCGCGTTTTCGGCCGCGGACCTCTTCGCCCTCGAATGGGCGAGCGACCCCCAGATCGCGCCCGACGGCGCGCAGGTCGCCTACGTGCGCCGCTCCTTCGACATCAAGACCGACAAGGGCCGCAGCGCGATCTGGCTGGTCAACCGCGATGGCTCCGGGCATCGCCCACTGATCGGCGGTGTCACTTCCGAATCGAGCCCGCGCTGGTCACCGGACGGAGGCAGGCTGGCGTTCGTCGCGGCCGATCCCGAAGGCGGCGCCCAGATCCACGTGCACTGGCTCAAGGATGGCGTCACCACGCGCGTCACCAACCTCACGGAGTCTCCCTCGCGCCTGACCTGGTCGCCGGATGGACGCACGCTCGCCTTCGTCATGCGCGTGCCCTTCAAGCACGAGACGCTCAAGGTCAAGCTGCCCGAGGCTCCCAAGGGCGCGAAATGGGCGGAACCCCTGCAGGCGATCGATCGCGTGGTCTATCGCGCCGATGGCGAAGGATTCCTGCCGGACGCCTACCGGCAGGTGTTCACGGTGCCGGCCGAGGGCGGCACCGCGCGTCAGCTCACCGACGGCCCCTGGAATCACGGCACGCTTTCCTGGACGCCGGATGCGACAGAGCTCCTGGTCTCCGCGAATCGTCGCGAGGACGCCGACCTCCTGCCCGCCGACAGCGAGATTCATGCCATCGACCTCGCAACCGGCGCGCTGCGCACGCTGACCAGGCGCTTCGGGCCGGACAATGACCCCGCAGTTGCCCCGGACGGCCGTCACGTGGCCTACACCGGCTATGACGACCGCTTCCAGGGCTACCAGCGCGACCGTCTCTACCTGATGCGCCTCGACAGCGGCGAGACGCGCGAACTGGCTGCGGATCTCGACCGCGACGTGGAAGCGCCGCGCTGGAGCGATGACGGGCGCTCGATCTACTTCCAGTACGACGACCACGGCACCACGCGCGTCGCAGCCGTGGACCTCGCCGGCCGCGTGACCAACCTGGTGGACGACCTGGGCGGCGAGGCCTGGTCGCGGCCCTATGCCGGCGGCTCCTTCTCGGTGTCGCGCGACGGCGCCATCGCGTACACGGTCAATGAACCGCTCGCCCCCGCCGACGTCGGCCTCTACGAGCGCGGCCGCAAGCGCCGCCTGACGCAGCTGAATGCAGATCTGCTGCCGCAGCGCGATCTCGGCCGCGTCGTGGAGCTGTGGAGCCAGTCGCCGGTGGACGACCGGCGCATCCAGAGCTGGATCCTGCGCCCGCCCGGCTACGACCCGGCGAAGCAGTACCCGCTGATCCTCGAAATCCACGGCGGCCCGTTCGCGAACTACGGTCCGCGCTTCGCGGCGGAGTACCAGCTCTATGCGGCCGCGGGCTACGTCGTGCTCTTTTCCAACCCGCGTGGCAGCACGAGCTACGGCGAGGAGTTCGGCAACCTGATCCATCACGCCTATCCGGGCCGCGATTACGACGACCTGATGTCGGCGGTGGATGCCGCGATCGCCGCGGGCGGCGTGGATGACAGGCGCCTGTTCGTCACCGGCGGCAGCGGCGGCGGTGTGCTGACCGCCTGGATCGTCGGGCGCACCGGGCGCTTCGCGGGTGCCGCGGTGCAGAAGCCCGTGATCAACTGGGCGAGCTTCGCGCTCACCGCGGACCTGACCAACGTGTTCTACAAATACTGGTTCCCGGCGCCGCCCTGGGAGGACTACGAGGGCTACTGGCGGCGTTCGCCGCTGTCGCTGGTCGGCAACGTGAAGACGCCGACCATGGTGGTCACGGGCGAGCAGGATTACCGAACGCCGATCTCGGAATCGGAGCAGTACTACCAGGCGCTGCGCCTGCGCGGCATTCCGACGCTGCTGGTGCGCGTCCCCGGCGCGCCCCACTCCCTCGACCAGCGCCCCTCCCAGCTCGCCTCCCGCATCGCCCACATCATCGCCTGGTTCGCCCGGCACGACCCTACTGCGTCGGCACCGCCCGTCGGGCCGGTCGAATCGGCGCCGTGAGCGAGCGAATGCGGTCCCCGCCCTGAGCGAGCGATCGTGCGCCGATTCGACCGGCCCGGCGGATGGCGCCAATGAAAAAGGGCCGTCATGACTGACGGCCCTCGCGAAAATGCTGGCGGAGCGGACGGGACTCGAACCCGCGACCCCCGGCGTGACAGGCCGGTATTCTAACCAACTGAACTACCGCTCCAGGTCACTGGTGGGTGCTGCAGGTCTCGAACCTGCGACCTTCGCCTTGTAAGGGCGACGCTCTCCCAGCTGAGCTAAGCACCCTGCGGACCGGAATCCGGCCCCCTGGGAGGCGCGCAACTATACGGCATCGATCCTGCGGTGCCAAGCAAGCGAACCCGGCTCAGTGCGGCTGGATTTCCTTGCTGGTGCGGCGAGCGCGCCGCTCCGGCTCCTTCGGCGCCTCCGGCGGCGGCACGGCCGCCGGCTGCTCCGCGGTTTTCACCGCGGCCTGCGGGATGCGCTCGAGCGTGATCTCGAGCACCTCGTCGATCCACTTGACCGCGCGGATCTCGAGCTTCTCCTTGATGTTCTCCGGGATCTCGACCAGGTCCTTCTCGTTCTCGGACGGGATCAGGACGCTCGCGATGCCACCGCGCTGCGCGGCCAGCAGCTTCTCCTTGAGCCCGCCGATCGGCAGGATTTCGCCGCGCAGCGTGATCTCGCCGGTCATGGCGACGTCCGCGCGCACCGGGATCTTGGTCAGTGCCGAAACCAGCGCAGTGCACATGCCGATGCCCGCGCTCGGACCGTCCTTGGGCGTCGCGCCCTCGGGCACGTGCACGTGCACGTCCATCTTCTGGTGGTACTCGGCTTCGAGGCCGAGCGAGTCGGCGCGGCTGCGCACGACCGTCATCGCGGCCTGGATCGACTCCTGCATCACCTCGCCGAGCTGCCCCGTGTAGAGCAGCTTGCCCTTGCCCGGAACGACCGCGGCCTCGATGGTCAGGAGCTCGCCGCCGACCTCGGTCCAGGCGAGGCCCGTGACCTGGCCGACGCGATTCGCTTCCTCGGCCTTGCCGTAGCGGAATCGCCGCACGCCCAGGAACTTGTCGAGGTTGGCGGATTCCGCCCGGATCTGGCGGGTCTCCGGCTCGAGCAGCAGCTGCTTGACCGCCTTGCGGCAGATCTTCGCGGTCTCGCGCTCGAGGTTGCGCACGCCGGACTCGCGCGTGTAGTAACGGATGATGTCGAGGATCGCATCGTCCGCGACCTCGAGCTCGTTCTCCTTGAGGCCGTTCTGCTTGACCTGCTTGGGCAGCAGGAAACGGCGCGCGATGTTTTGCTTCTCGTGCTCGGTGTAGCCGGGCAGCCGGATCACCTCCATTCGGTCGAGCAGCGGCGGCGGGATGTTGAGCGTGTTCGCGGTGCAAACGAACATGACTTCGGACAGGTCGAAGTCCACTTCCAGGTAGTGGTCGGCGAAGGTCGTGTTCTGCTCGGGGTCGAGCACTTCGAGCAGCGCCGACGACGGGTCGCCGCGGAAGTCCATCGACATCTTGTCCACTTCGTCGAACAGGAACAGCGGATTGCGCACGCCGGTGCGCGCCATGTTCTGCAGCACCTTGCCCGGCAGCGACCCGATGTAGGTACGGCGGTGGCCGCGGATTTCCGCCTCGTCGCGCACGCCGCCGAGCGACATGCGCACGAACTTGCGGTTGGTGGCGCGCGCGATCGACTGCCCGAGCGAGGTCTTGCCGACGCCGGGCGGGCCGACCAGGCACAGGATCGGGCCCTTCAGCCGCTTGACGCGCTGCTGCACCGCCAGGTACTCGACGATCCGTTCCTTGACCTTCTCGAGGCCGTAGTGGTCCTCGTCGAGCACGCGCTGCGCCTCGGCGATGTCGAGGTGCACTTTGGTGCGCTTCTTCCAGGGCATCTTGACCAGCCAGTCGATGTAATTGCGCACCACCGTGGCTTCGGCCGACATCGGCGACATCAGCTTGAGCTTGCCGAGCTCGGTGGTCGCTTTCTCGCGCGCCTCCTTCGGCATGCCGGCCCGGGCGATGCGCTTCTCGAGGTCGCCGAGTTCGTTCGGCGCATCGTCGAGGTCGCCCAGCTCCTTCTGGATCGCCTTCATCTGCTCGTTGAGGTAGTACTCGCGCTGGCTCTTCTCCATCTGCGATTTGACGCGGCCGCGGATCTTCTTCTCGATCTGCAGCACCTCCATCTCGCCCTCGATCAGCGACAGCACCTGCTCGAGGCGGGTGCGCACGTCCTGGAGCTCGAGCACCTTCTGCTTCTCGGACAGCTTGAGCGCCATATGCGCGGCGACCGTGTCGGCGAGGCGCCCCGGCTGCTCGATGCCGGCGAGCGATGTGAGAATTTCAGGCGGCACCTTCTTGTTGAGCTTGACGTACTGCTCGAAGTGCGACACCACCGAGCGCGACAGCACGTCGATCTCGCGCTCCTCGTACTTCTCGACGTCGGGCAGCGGGGTCATGTCGGCGGCGAAGAAGCCCTCGGCGTCCATGCCCTCGACCATGGCCCGGGCGACGCCTTCGACCAGCACCTTGACGGTACCGTCGGGGAGCTTCAGGAGCTGCAGGATGGTCGCGACCGTGCCGACCGTGTACAGGTCGCGCGGCTTCGGGTCGTCCACGTCGGCCTGCTTCTGCGCCACCAGCAGGATCTGCTTGTCGCGGCGCATCGCCTCCTCGAGGGCGACGATCGATTTGTCGCGCCCCACGAACAGCGGGATGACCATGTGCGGATAGACCACGACGTCCCGGAGCGGCAGCACCGGCACGCGGGTGGTGGCGGGGTCACGGTCGGGTTTTCGGGTCTCTTCGCTCACCGGGAGTTCCTCTGGCGCGCTCCCGCGCCGGTCCTTGAGTGGAAGGATACGTCATGGGGGCAGCGGCGGTGCTGCACAAGTCGCAGAAGGTAAAAGGGG
>Ga0187892_10006834_pt1 | contig 16661 bp, 13 predicted proteins | sample MA1701073metaG_FD_139345 | JGI IMG/M metagenome (GOLD analysis project Ga0187892, IMG submission 139345) | Bio-ooze microbial communities from a basaltic lava cave in the Kipuka Kanohina Cave System on the Island of Hawaii, USA - MA170107-3 metaG ... | reverse complement strand
CTCTCTGCGCCACGTTCGAGGCGCGGCCGACTCTCTATCATATTCTCTCGGTCATTGTCATCATTTTTGGGGCGATGCATAGTTCGGCCCCGAAATCATGCACATTCGCCGCAAGGACACGAAGCTCAGCACTCGGTCGCGCGAGTTTTCGGCGGATCGCTCGATCAACTGCTCGCCCTGTTTGAATGGGCTGACCGCGATTACGCCCTGGCGGACGGCGAAATTGAGAATCGTCCGCATCTGCTCGAGCTCGCGGTTGACGCTGGCGATTGTGCGCTGTTTGCCGCTGCGCGTATCAGTCCTCAGCCGCGCCATCTTATAGGTTTCGAGGTCGGCGTGTGTGATGTCCTTGACTCGGCGGTTGCCGAAGTATTCGACGAGCGTTTGCGTGTAAAGCTTCGCGCTGTATAGCGAGCGCATCCCGGCAACCTTGCGCTCGTTGACGTAAACCGGTTCGATCAACTTGGCTTCGGCGTATTTCTCAGCCAGTTCGCGGAAGCGCATCCGCCCGGCGTCGAAGTTTTGCGCGCCGCGTTCCTGCAACTCGCGGATGATGCGGTCGCACTCGCGCTTCGCGTCGGTCTTGGTCTGGCAGTAGCGTTTGATGTTGCGCCGTTTGCCCGATGCGTCGGTGTAGGTCACTCGCGCAACCCACTTCTTGCCGTCTTTGTAGAAGTAACCTGTCTGCTCTCTCATTGGTTCGCCCTTCCCTGGTTGGAGTCCTGCGGACACATTTACGGACACAATGGTTGACGGTTGGTGAAAGTATCAGATTGTTTCTGACCGCGTAAACAGGCGGTTTGACAGGTCTAGGAAGGCTGAGAGAATTCGTGAAAGTTTACGTGAATGGGTTTGGGACCGAGAGGTCGGGGGTTCGAATCCCTCCGCCCCGATCAATCAAATCAATAAGTTAAGGCTTCTACTTAGAAGCCTTTCTGTTTTTACGACACTTCCAACGACACTTTCGTAGAAAAAATCAGAACCTAAGCTCTTTCTCCAAGACAAATCAATTTCTGAAAGTGGAAGGCCTCATGTTTTCGTGGAAATTTAGAGGGTATTCGCTCTACAGAACGTGAAAGAACGTGAAAGCGGATTTTTCCTCAGCCCTCAATCAAAGGTTCAGACAGCAGTAGACAGCCCTGTCTGACCTGCTCTTCCCGACCTGATCGAAACCGCCTGCTCACAAACTGGTTGCAGGCCCTTTATCGCGAATTCAATTCCTTCTCTGTCCATCAATGATCAGACACCCGATGAGGCGTTCGCGTTCGGCCGCCTGGGCCTCATCGCTGTAAGCGCGCTCTTTGCCAGCGAAGGCCTTGTCTTTGTGCTTGCGGTAGAGAGCGCGCCATTTGCAAAGTTGAGAAGGGCTGAGTTGATGCTTGTGTGTGACTTGCGACAAGGATTTGCCCGACTCGAGTTCGCGGATGACACAGAGCTTGAATTCACGAGGTGAACTCTCGCTGCTTGAGACTCACCGTGGGTTTCCTTTCCAGCCTGGTGGGTTAATTATGGTTCCAAACTGATTATCTTAATCAAGGGTTCATCTCACCTTTTGCCACTCTTTGCTTATAGCTTTGGCTGTGGAAATACAATTTTTCAACGATAATGGGGCCGGAATAGATAGTAAGGAGCGAGGAGGCACAACGAATGCCTGTTCCAAGGGAGCGCGCGAAACTTGTGCTTTTGTTTTTCTCCAGCTATGGTCCGATGACCGGTGAGCGTGTTATTAGGATTCAATAGACAGGAGCAAGGTCGATGGCAAAGTGGATAATTGGGGGAGGGGGCGGCGATTTTTATCGCGTGGTCAACGCTTGATTTCGTTCTGTACGGATTACTTCTTCGGTCCACCTTTGAGGCAACAGCTAACTTGTGGCGACCGATGAATCAGCCGAACTTACCTCTAATCTATTTCGTTATGTTGGTAATAAATGTTCGGGCTCTTGTATGCTTGTGCTGCTGTACGGGCTTCTGGTTAAGCAGAAATCATTGGCGTCTGGAATTCGATTCGGAGCGATTTTCGGCTTAGCTACAAGTATCGCTGCCGGCTTCGGCGCCTACATCCATATACCCATTCCTTTGATACTCCCGTGGGGCTGGATTTTAGTAGGTTGGATCAAGGCCATTACGGCAGGCGCAATCGTCGGAACACTAATAAAATATGACGCTCAAGGCACCCGCTAGATGAAGACCCACACACGTCTTTAGACCCCCAAAAACGGTCTTGGTTATGAATTTCACGATGCGTCGCTGGTTGATGCTTTCACCCCCTCTGGCCGTGATCGGCGTCTTGTTTGCTGGCGGCCTGGCGCTGGCAGCGGCGCAAAGCCTGGGGTATTTTGCGCCTACGGGCGAAAACGCTTTGACGCTCCGGCATTATGTGTCGCTCGGCGCCGACCACGAGATTTACGCCTCGTTATGGTTGACGTTAAAACTGGCGACGGCTGCGACAGTGATCTCGGCAGTGGCGGGTTTGGCGCTGGCGTTGGGCCTGCGCGAAGTGGCGCGGCGGAGCCGAACGATCAACCTGTTGTTGCAGATTCCGCTGTCCGTGCCGCATCTGGCGATGGCCGGCGCGCTTGGCGCCGTGATCGCGCCGAGCGGATTGTTGGCGCGTGGCGCCTATGCGTTTGGGTTTATCCAACAGCCCGCAGACTTTCCCGCGCTGATCAATGACCGGTATGGAGTTGGCATCGTGCTGTCCTATATCTTGAAAGAAGCGCCATTCATCGCGCTCATGACTCTGGCGCTGCTGGCGCGGCTCGGCGATGAATACGAGCAGGCGGCGCGAACGCTGGGCGCTTCAGCCTGGCAACGGTTCCGGCATGTGACATTGCCGCTGGCGGCTCCTGCCGTAGTGTCGTCTTCGCTGATGGTCTTCGCCTTTATTTTCGGAGCGTTTGAAGTGCCGTTCATTTTAGGCCGTCCTTTTCCGGCCATGCTCTCCGTGACGGCGCAACAGCGATATCTGGACGTGAATTTGGCGCTCAGACCCGGGGCGATCGCGCTGGCGGTAGTGAGCGCGCTGCTGACGGCGGTTTTGACCTGGGCGTACCTGCGGTTAACTCGCGCGCTGATCGGACTCGAACGCCCATTTATCCTATGAAGAAACCGACGCTGATAAAAGTAGCGGAGGCGCTGGCCGTTATCGCCGCCATCGGGCTGGCGGCGACTCCACTGGCGCTGCTGACCGTGCGATCGCTGGCCCAGTCCTGGTATTGGCCACGGCTCGCGCCGCCGGCCTGGAGCCTTCGCGCGTGGCGATACGTATTTTCGCCGACCGCAGAGGTTTTGCCTTCGCTGGCCACGAGTTTGAGCGTCGCGCTGGTCGTCACCTTGTTGGCGGTGATCGTGGCGTTGCCGGCGTCGCGCGTGCTCGCCTGGGAAGAGTTTCGCGGCAAACGCGCCGTGCTCTTCGCGCTCTTGCTTCCCGTCCTGACGCCTCCGCTCGCCGCGACGATGGGGGTGCATTCGCTCTTTTTGCGCTACGGGTTGAGCGATACCTGGGTCGGCGTCGCGCTCTCGCACCTGATCGCCACCGTGCCGTACGCGACGCTGATGTTGACGGGGAGTTTCTCGCGCCTCGACCCCGATTACGAAGCGCAGGCGCGCACGCTCGGCGCGAAGACCATTGATGTGTGGCGGAGCGTGACCTTTCCGGCCATCGCCCCGGGGCTGGCGGTCGCCGCGTCGTTCGCGTTTCTGATTTCGTGGAGCCAGTACCTGACAACTCTGTTGATCGGCGGCGCCCGCATCGTCACATTGCCGCTGACGCTGGTGGCATTTCAACGGGGCGGCGACGAAGCGATCGCGGCGGCGTTGTCATTGGTCTTTCTTGCGCCAACAGCGGCGGTCGCCTTTTCAGTCGCCCGTTTTCTCAAGGAGAGCCGGTAATGACCGCTCTTTTGCTCGACCGCCTGACCGTAAATTACGGCGCGACGCGAGCGCTCGGCGGTTTCACGCTGGCGATCAACGACGCGGAGTTGGTGGCGCTGCTCGGCCCTTCGGGTTGCGGCAAGACGACCGTGTTGAAGGTCGTCGCGGGGCTGCTTCCCCCGGCGAGCGGCGACGTGCGCTTCGACGGTATTTCCGTCCTGCCAATTCCGGCGGAGCGGCGCGGCGCGACTATGGTCTTTCAAAAGCCGCTGCTTTTTCCGCACCTGACTGTCGCGGAAAACGTCGGCTTCGGGTTGAAGATGCGGCGATTGAAGAAAGGCGAAATCGCCGCCCGCGTCGCGCAGGCGTTGCAATTGGTAAGGCTGGAAGGCTATGAGCGCCGCAAACCGCACGAACTGTCCGGCGGACAGGAACAACGCGTCACGCTTGCGCGCGCCCTGGTTACCGAACCGCGTGTGCTGTTGCTCGACGAGCCGTTTTCGGCCCTCGACGAGAACCTGCGCGGCGAGATGCGCCTGCTCGTGCGCGAACTGCAACAGCGATTACTTATCACAACCATCTTCGTCACACACGACCAGCGCGAAGCGCTGGCCATCGCTGACCGCATCGCGCTCCTGCTCGACGGGCGAATTGAGCAAGTGGGCGAGCCACGGGATCTGCTGCTTGATCCCTCCAGCCCGCGCGCCGCGCGGTTTTTCGGCTGGACGCTCCTGGCGGGAGAGCGGATCGGGCAAACGGTAAGCACAGCCGCAGGCGATCTGAAACTGCCGCACGCCGGCGAAACCGGGTCGTGTTATGTAGCCTTCCGGCCGGAAAACGTCCGGCTTTGCGCGTGCGAAGAACTTGGCGCCAATCTGACGGGCCGACTCGAATCCTTGATCGATTTTGGCGCGCGCTGGCAATGGCGTGTACGCCTGCCTGGTGGCGAAATCCTGGCAGCGGAACAGACGAATATGCTGTGCCAATGTCGCCTGCGCGCCGGGGACGAAATAAAACTGTTTCTGCCGGAGAAGGCCGTTAAATATTTTGCCCCGCAAGACAAGACGAAATGAGACGGCAGCGAAGCGAATCGAAGCGCAACCGCTATTGTGATCTCTGCATTGTCTCCGGCCAGCCTGACTAGTCGTCGCGGGTGGCGCTGGCGCTTGGCAGTTATCCCAGAACGAACAGGCGCGGCAAAATATGGGCATTGACACAGTGGTCGAAGGCTACGCCGAAACGCAGGTCGCTACCTGGTTTCATGCACTGGTCGAAGGCTACGCCGAAACGCAGGTCGCTACCTGGTTTCATGCACTGATGGATGGCGAGGAACTCCCGCCCGTCGTCAATTCATCGCACAGGAAGAAAAATGGAATCGCTCTACTACGTCGCGACATTTCTCTGTCACCGCACCTGCCATCACTGCTACGAAGACCGCTTCCGGCCTTATTACGGCGCGGAGCGCGAGCGTGTGGTGGGCGAGAGCGTCGCCAATCACGCGCGCATCATCGAGAACTTTCCCGACCGGATGACTTATCTCGATTTGAATGACTGTGATCCTCAAACGGGCAAGCCGCGCGAAAAGATTGGGCGCATCATCCTGGCGGGCGGCGAGATTCTGCTCGAACCCGTGCGCGAGCGCGTGCTGTATTCCGCGCTCGATTTGCTCCATCGAAAATACGGCAACAAGGTAAAACTCATCGTCCAGACGACGGGTGATCTGGTGACTGAGAAGATTGTCGAAGAACTGCTGGCGCATCACGTCTGGCAGATTTCGGTTTCCGGCATTGATCACCATCACGACGGGCTGGAGACCAAAGAGGCGCAGGAGAAATTGGTCGCCAAGCTGACGCGGATTTTTGAGTCACGCGGAATGGAATTCAAACCGCTGGTCGCCGAAAGCGCAGGGCAGGCGGAAGCGGAGGGCCGGTATTTCTCGTTTTTCGGCGCGACCGAAGAGGCGTGGATCGGCCCGTTGTGGCCGCGCGGGCGCGCGCAGCAGAACGAAATCTCGAAGGCGACGCTCCGCGACAATTTCTGCAATCGCTGGTCGGGCGCGCTCAATTTTTTGCAGTACCGCTATCAAGGCTCGGAAGTTTCGGTCGAGCCGAATGGCAATGTTTTTCCGTGCTGCATCAAGACGAAAGCTCCCATCGGCAATCTGCTCGAAGAAAAACTGGAAGCGATTTTGGAGCGATACGTCGGCAACCCGGTGTACGAAGCCCTTTCGATGGGGCATCCCGAACGGATGGGAATCACGCACGGATGGACGGTGGAAAAATTCATCGAGGCTTCGACCGTCAGATTGCCGTCCGGAAAGCTCTATCAAAATCTCTGCGTTGGTTGTGATAAATTCCATGAAGAAGTGTTGATCCCCGCTCGCAAACAACAGGGCAATCATGACTCAACAAACTGAATCATCGCCCACAATGAGGATAAACATGAGGATGAACATAATGATACTAAATATGCTCACGATGGTTTCTCTGGCCGTAACTTGCGGATGGGCGCAGGCGCCGGACGGACGATGGGACGGAAAGATCACCTACGGCGCCCTGAACGTTCCATTCACAATCCATTTCGAATCCAACGGCAAAACGCTCACAGGCTCTTTCGTGAATGGCGACACCCGCGTATCTTCCACGGAGGGTAGCTTTGAAGCGGGAACCGTGCGTCTCACTTTCGGGGCATCCGGCACACGGCTGGAGGCTACACTGGTGGATGGGCGCCTCAAGGGCGCCATTGGGAGTGGACAGGACAGGCATCCGTTCACCGCGTCACAGTTCTGCGCGTGCGCCTCCGAAGGCGATGCAGGGCCGGATATTTCTGGAACGTGGGAGGCGCCGGACTCCAGCTTCCGTCTGACAATCCGGCGGAAAGGCGACGACACCCTGGCCACCGTTTCGCGCCCGAGCGGCGAGTTGGGACCGTTAGCCGGACGTTCTGACGGAGTGACCTTCATGCTTCGCTACTTTGATGGAGTCCGCGCCGCCGTGCTTGAAATTGAGCAACGCAAGGACGGCGGCCTTGACTTGAAATTCACGGAACCGGGCACTGACGTAAAAAAGTATCGGGCAGTCCAGGCGACAGCCCGAAAGTAAGCCCTGCGCCGCTATCTGGGGAGCAAAGTCGAACGCATGATTTCCAGGTTACAGAACAGTTTTCTCAACCGGCTGACGGAGCGCCTACCGCTTTCAGTCCGGCTCACACATGGCGCGGCTCTTCACGACAGCTTTCTCCTGCGGCTGACCAAGCGGTTGGCGAGTGAGTTGCGACGCCTCGATCCCGAGCGAGCGGCGCGGCACGTGAATTTTATCCTCCGCTTCCAGCAGAAGGATGGCGGCTTCGCAGGTCGCGCGGGCGGCTCCGATCTCTATTACACAAGCTTCGCGGTACGCACGCTGGCGCTACTGGATGCGCTGGATCGTTCCCGCTGTCAGAACATCGCCGCGTATTTGAAAAACGCCGCCGCCGCCAGGCAGCAATACAGTCTGATTGACCTGGTGAGCTGGCTCTATTCAGTGATGACCGTCCAACTGATCGGGAACCTTGCGCCCCTCGCAGGCGACACGGAGAGTTTTGCCGATGAAGTAACGACATCGCTATGTGCCGCTCTTCGCGCCGGTTCCGTAAGGCGGGTGAATTGGCGGTTGCCACCATCGCCGATGCGAACATGCTTGTGCTTCATCATCCGGCGCTCCTGGAAGGCGATGAGGCTATCAATCAAGTCGCGCACTTTGTAAAAGGAATCCGAACCTGGGCGGCGCCTATCAAGATGGCCTGTAACACAGGCGTGTAAACCGAATGAAAAACAAATTGATTGGCCGTTACATATTTTCAATCCTCACCATACTCGCATTCACACAATTGTTTGTTAGCTGCGCGAAAACCGGGTCGTCTAGTCACGCGCCCCTGACGGCTGAGCAATTCAACCGCGCGAGCTGGGAAGAAATCGTCGCGCAGGCCACCGGCAGCGAAATCTATTTCGGCATGTGGTCGGGCGATGAAGCGCGGAATCGGTTTTATCAGACCACGGTCGCTGCGGCCATAAAACAGCGATATGGGATCACAATGCGGATTGTGCCCGCAGGCGACACGGCTGACACCGTCAACAAATTGCTCAATGAAAAAGGGGCTGGTAAAACCTCCGGCGGAACAATTGATCTGGTTTGGATCAACGGCGAGAACTTTCGCACGGCCAAACAGGGCGGCGTGCTGTGGGGGCCTTTTGCCGAACAGTTGCCGAATATCAACCGCTTTCCCGCTGAAGCGCGACAGCGCGATTTCGGGACCGCCATCGAAGGATATGAGGCGCCCTATCAGCGCGGGCAATTTGTGCTGGCCTACGACACGTCGCGCGTGCCTGAGCCGCCACGTTCGGTCGAAAAACTACGCGAATGGATCAAAGCGCATCCGGGCCGCTTCACTTATCTGGCTCCGCCGGACTTCACCGGCTCGGCCTTCATCCGTCATATTCTGATTCATTACTTAAAGCAAGATTCGGGAGAGGCAGAGTTGGATACGACCTTTGACGAAGAACGTTACCAGCGCGCCGCCGCCGCGACCATCGCTTACCTCAACGAAGTCGAACCCGACCTTTGGCGTAACGGCGAAACCTATCCGGCTTCGCCCAAAGAGGCCGACCGTTTATTTGTTAACAACGAAATCGATTTTACGATGAGCTACGGGCCGAGCTTTGCCTCCGAACGCATCGCGCGCGGCGAATATCCGCCTACTACGCGCACATTCGTGTTTGACGGAGGAACGATCGGTAATTACAGCTACCTGGCCATCCCGTTCAACGCCAGCAATGCGGCGGGCGCGCTGGTCGTCATCAATCATTTGATGTCGCCGGCTCATGCGCTAGATCAAGGCCGGGCCTTGGGGTCGCTCTTCCCGCTTATGCCTGAAAGCCTCACGCCGGCGGAAAGCGCCGCCGTCGAAGCGTTGCCGCGAGGGATCGCAACGCTGTCGGTCGCCGAGCTCGCGCAACATCAAGTATCCGAACTCGACGCCCAGTACCTCGAACGATTGGAAAAAGATTGGCGAGAAAAGGTCCTGCGGCAATGACTACCATAGGTCGGCAATGCCTTGAGCTTGTTTTCCCGAGGGCTGAAGCAGCTCAAACAGCAAAAGGGAAAGAATATAACCCCGGAACTCCGGCTTCAGGGAGTATTGTCAAAACAAACAACAATGATCGAAGCGCGCGGGCTGGGGCAGTCGGTGAAGCTGACACTCCTCCCTTCACCTGCCCGGATCGTCGACTTTCCCTTTCTTCCCTTTTCTCACCGGCTCTTCCTGTTTTGGAGGCTTGGGTTCGACCGGAGGAGGTCTGAGTATCTTCGGGTTCGCATCCGCTCTGGGGACTTCGACTGGCTCGACGCGCTGCGGCGGCGTTGCGGCAGGTTTGTTGGGAGCCGGCGCTGGATTCTCACTGCCTGTGGCGCTGCCGGCCAGTGGATCCAGGTTCGGCACTTCATCCGAACCTGGCAGGATGTCTCCGTTGCCGGCTGCGATGCGCGCCAATTCCCTGGCGTGTTCGCGCGAGCGAATGACTTGAACCTGCCGGAGATCATCAGGCACGTCCGGGACCCTGCCGAATTTTTCCTTCGGTTTGTCTTTCAGGTATTTCTGCATGAAGTCAATCCAGAAAGGCAACGCGGCGGTGGCTCCCGATTCGCCTTTGCCGAGCGGTTTCTTCCGATCGCTGTAACCGATCCAGACTCCGCAAACGACTTTCGGCGAGTAGCCGATGAACCAGGCGTCGGTGAAATCGTTGACTGTTCCGGTCTTCCCCGCCAGTTCGTGTCCAATCGAAGTCGCGGCCCTGGCGGTTCCCGTCAGCACGACGCCGCGCATCATATCCACCATCTGCGCGGCAACGTAATCAGAAAGCACTTTCCACGATCTAGGCTCGGCTTTATCCAACACTACGCCGTCGCGATCAACTACCTTGCGGATGCGCACGGGTTCGATGCGCACGCCATTGTTCGGGAAGATCGCGTAAGCCGAAACCATCGGCAGCAGCGGCTCTTCGGTCGCGCCCAGCGCCGAAGGCAGGAACGGCGCCATCGGATTGGGCAAGCCCATCCGCTGAACCAGCTCGGCGGCGTTGCCTACACCGACTTCGTCCAGCACGCGCACCGCCGGGATGTTGCGCGACAAGGCCAGAGCCTGGCGCAAAGGCATCGCGCCCATAAACTGGTTGTCGTAATTGTGCGGCGCCCAACTGCCGCGCTGGAACGGCGAATCGTCAACGATGTCGTCCGGTCTCAATCCTTGTTCAAGCGCCGTCGCATAAACGAACGGTTTGAAAGCCGACCCCGTCTGGCGGTTGGCCTGGGTCGCGTGATTGAATTTGCTGGTCGCGAAGTTGTAACCGCCGACCATCGCTTTGATCTCGCCGGTTTTGGCTTCGATCAACACCAACGCGGCCTGTATGTCGGGTTCGGGATCGAGCGTGACGGTCATCGTCTTTTTCGGCGGCGGATCAATCGCTTCGATCTTGAACTGCGCCAGGTCGCCGCGTTTAAAAATCTTCGACGGCGGACGATCGAGCGTCTCGGTGTGTTCGGCGGTGATGAAAGCGGAGTATGAACCGAATGAGACTTGCGCGCCGCGTTCGTTCACCTCTTTGATCAACCCGGTCATGAAATCACCGACTTCGGGCACGGCAATCCACGAGGGGTGACGATAGCCTTCGATTTTTTCACCCTTCTTTTCGATGTTGTCGAATTTGACTCTCCACCCGTGGCGGCGTTCGTACATCCGCGCGCCTTTGCGCACGGCGTCCACCGCCCACTTCTGCGCCTGCGCGTCAATGGTCGTGTAAACGCTCAAACCGGCTTTGTAGACCTCCATCGCGTCCTGCGCATGTTTCTCGACCATGATCCGCTGCAACTCCTGCCGGACTTCCTCGATGAAGTAGGCGAAAGGCGAGCGGTCATGCTTGCCGCGCTGATCGTCCAGGTTGAGTCCGAGCGGCTTGGCCTTAGCCTCGTCGGCCTCCGCCTGCGAAATGTCTCCGGTGTCAACCATTGACTGCAACACCAGATTGCGCCGCCCCCGCGCGTCATTCGGGCGATGGATCGGAGAGAACTGGTGCGGCCCTTTGGGCAAGGCTGCCAGCAGCGCATATTGGTCCAGACTCAAGTCTTTGAGCTTCTTGCTGAAGAAGTAATTGGCCGCCGCTTCGAATCCGTAAGCCCCGCCGCCGAGGAAAATCTGGTTGCAGTAGAGCGTCAAAATCTGCTCTTTGGTGTAGACGCGCTCGATCTGCAACGCATAGAGAATCTCCTTGATTTTGCGGGTGTAGGTCTGCTCACGGTTGAGAAAAAGTTCGCGCGCGAGTTGCTGGGTCAGCGTCGAAGCGCCTTGCCGGCGGCGGTCGCGGACAACGTTCCCGATCGCGGCGCCGGCCATGCGCACGGGGTCAATGCCGATGTGTTCGTGAAACCGCGTGTCTTCGATAGCCAGGATCGCCTGCTTCATTTGTTCGGGAATATCTTTGTATTCGAGCGGAATGCGGCGTTCGAGCGCCAGTTCGCCAATCAGCGTGCCGTCGTCAGCGTAAACTTTAGTGATCTCGGCGGGGCGATAATCAGCCAACGCGTCCACCTCGTCGGCGTAAACGGAGAAGCTCATCTGGTAGGCAACGACCAGCCCGGTCATCCCGCCCGCAATCAGTGACAGAACCACGAGCGCGCCGGTCGTCGAACTGCGGAAGAATGCTTCCAACCTCGCCACCATCTCTGCTAGTTTATCTGGTAACGCCATCGAAGAAGACCTGTTGTTCGAGCCATTCGGCTCATCATCCGGAGTCAAGAAGTAGTTGTCTGGCATAGCGCGGTAATTATACCAGCCGACCACACCTTGCGCTCAAGCAGTTCCAAACCAGTTTGCAGGCGCTCAGGAAAATGGCCCTGCGACGAAAAAAGCGATGAAAGGACGATTAAAATGAATTTCCGAGGTTTATATCTCCTGATATTTCTAATGACGCCTGCCGCTCTGGCCCAAACCGCGCAGGAAACTCCGGCCAAACCGAACGCCAAACAAAGCAAGGCCGAGCAAGCGAAATCCGCCGCAGTCGCAATCCGCACGGTGCTCGACGCCCAGGTCGCCGCCTGGAACGCAGGCAAGCTGGAAGAATTCATGGACGGCTACTGGCGCTCGCCGAACCTGACCTTCTTCTCCGGCGGCCGCAAACTTTCGGGCTGGGACGCGACCATCGAACGCTACCGCAAAACTTATCAGGCCGAAGGCAGAGAGATGGGCAAGCTGGTCTTCTCCGACCTCGACATCCAACCGCTCGGCGCAGACGCGGCGGTCGTGCGCGGGCGATGGGAATTGACAATGTCCGATGGCAAGAAACCCGGCGGGCTTTACACGCTGATCTTCCGGCGCTTCAGAGAAGGGTGGAAGATCATTCACGACCACACCTCGTCGAATTAGTGATGGCCGAATCTCTCCGCCTCACCTCGGCTGCTTGTAACCGCTTCGGATGCTTACTTGTCAGCGAATCTGAATAGTGACGACGTTGCTCGCCACGCCGCCGCGCGTAAACGTCAGCGAGCATATTCTCGAACTGATTCCGGCGGGAAACATCACATTGAATTGGTTCAGCCCGACGAAGCCCGGCGCGCGTCCAGCATAAAGCACCTGGGCTTCGACGTCGCAGATGCGCGCCGTCACCGAGTCATTCACATTCCCGTCAACATCGGTCGCATCCGCGCCAAGCCCCGTCCCGTAGACTGCGATGATGTTCGGCCCGCCGCCAGCCCGCGTAGCGTTGAATGGAGGCGGCGCGCCAGTCAGCGCATCCACTGCCGCCGCTGCGCCTGCGCCCGTAGAGTTCATGGTGAAGATGGTCGGGGCAGTCGCTATCAGGAAAATCGGCGCTGGCGCACTGGTGTTGTCGCCGCAGGTGACGGTGACAAAGGCGTTACCGAGCGCCGTCCCAGCGGGGATCTGGAAATTGATCTGACCGGGCGAAACAAAGAAGAGCGGCGCGGCGCGGCCATTGACGCGCACCGTCGTACCCGCGAGCGTGGTCGGCAAAGGCAATGAAGTAGCTGCTTGCGTGCTCGCGGCGAGTTCCCTACCGAACGCTGCGACGATCGCTTTGTCGGCGAGGTTGGGCGTGAAGCTGGCGGCTGAGACCACGGGGACTGGATTGCCATCATCTAGCCAGGCCGTCTCATCACGGGCGAACGCGGCGAGCGATTGCTCGAAGTCAACTGCATAAACGCAGCTTTGAAAGTTTACGGTTGAGCAGCTTAGAAAACCTAAGGTCAATCGCTCGACGCGGCCCGTTGGCAGATCAATCGAATAAACATTCCCGTCAATGCCCACCGCGATCAGGTTGGGAGAAGCCGTTCTCCAAGCTGAGTTATAGGCCAGGTCGCGTCCTATGACAGGAAGCGCCGCAACTCGAGCGCGCTGTAGCGTCCGGTCGTGGAAGTTTTCGTAACGCCACACGACCCCGTCTTCATCGAGAAGATAGAGGCGATTGGTCCCAAGTGCCACAGCTATCCCGTGGTAGCGTCGGGGTTGTTGTGCGATGTTATGAATCAGCCGACCGTCCATGCTCACGACGGCAATCCCCGGGTCGAAAGGCGGATTGACCGTGAGCGGCGACCTGACTGTGACGAGTATGGCCGGCGGCGACCCGCCGATGGCGATTCGTGGGAAGTTGTCTATCTCGTCGCCCCGCGTCATCGCTTCGCCAAAGTTGCACGACAAGACGGAGAGATTGAATAGATCCGGTTGACTCCCTGGTTGAACCCTCAGTAGCCTGTCTTTGCCCGGACCCGCGATCAGCACTACCCAGCCGCCGTCAGGATGTGCGACGGCGTCGCGCACGCCGGCCGGCCCAGCGGATTCCCCCACAGATCCACACTCGTCATTCGGAAGGTGAGGACTAAGGGTCTTTATCGGCCTTCGGCAATCGTCGAAGACTTCGAGCCCCTCTTGGTATCCATCCGGGAGAAGAACCCTGCGGCCACTGATGGCTATGCCCCACCAGTCACGTCCGATGCCAGACATTGGGCCAATCTGCCCATTCGGCCCCAGACACGGTTGGCACGGTTGCTGGTAGACGGTAGTAGCGCCGCGCCGGATCACCGCGTGCTGGTTCGCCGTCTTCCACACGACGCCATTCGCAAGGTAGTTGAGTTGCGCCAGCAACGCCCCGCCCTTGTTGAGCGGCCACACCGACTGCTGAACCCAGCGGCCTTCCTGTCTCGACAACCTCTCGCGTCCGGGAAAGGCGGCGATGTTTGGATGATAGCTGTCCAGAAAACCGAACATCGGATCCAATAGCTCCGAGCGGTTACGCAGAAGGCTCTGAAGCTCGGCAATCGACTTCGCGGCGGTCTCGCCGCCCAACCCAATCGCCAACTGCAAAGACCAGGGCGTGTGCGTCCCGGTGAACCCCGCTCCGCAACCGCTGAGGTTGACGGACAAGTCAGGCAAACCCTGAGCGAGATAAGTAGTGTCCGGCAGTTCAACCGCATCGGGCAGAATCGGTGGGTTTGAAGATTGGTAGGCGGCGAAGGCGCGAATGGCGTTTTGGGTCCAGTTGACCGGGAGATCACCGCCTCGGTCTGCGCCCAGATTCGGATCGAGGTAAGTGGCTGTTAAAAACGAATAGGTAAACCAGGCCCCAGGACAAGTCACTACAACATCCCTTCCAATGCCTCGGCCAAATCTGCGCAGCATGCTATACCACGGCCCGCGGCCGGCAGGAGCAGTCTCGCTGCCCGCCGCCAGTATGGCCGCCATCGCTCCTTCGTCCGTCCAATAATCAATAGTCAACGGAGACAGCCCCTGCGCGTCGTGGCTCGCCCAGAATCCGCCGAAGGCGGCAGGAGCGGCGAAGAATCCCGGCGGTGTCGTGTCCCGCACAGGCTTCCATCCGAGTTGAAGCTGCCCTGTGTTCCTGTCTACCAATTCGTCCCAGCGGGTGCGGTTCAGGATGTTGCGGACGCGCTGGTTGATCTCCTGATCGCGCGAATCCTGGCTGGAGAACCCGGCGGCGCACGTGGCCGCGCCGAACTGGAACAGCGCCGTGTCAATCACGCTCGCCTCGATGGCGTTACAGTCGCCAACATCGATCTTGCGTGTGCCGGTGAGCGATCCGAACGGCCCCTGCGGATCAATCCCGCCGAAGCGGTACATCACGCCTTTGGAATTGCCGAGCTTGCCAATGGGTTCATTGCCCCACAAAGCGTCGTTATCAACAAAGCGCAGAATGCGTAGCGCGCGCTGCCGCGCGTCGTCCGCGCTGATCCAGCCCTGCTGGACGGCGGCGGGCAGCGCGGCCAGCAACCATCCGGTCGCGCCCCAATGAATCAGATCACGAAAGAGCGTCCGATCCAGCGAAGCTCCTGTCTTTGCGTCAACCAAACGAAGGAGCGACTCGAAGTCGCGTCGCGCAAGTTCGGCGACCAACTCGCGTCCGCTGAGGTTAGCTGTCGCATCAGCCCCTAATCGAGGACCGTTCTCGTCCACCAATCCGATCAATTCAATGTCGAACCGGCCTTCGGGAGGATTGCTTACGCCATCCACGACGTGACGCTCCTCAATCACGAGCGTCACCACCTTCACAGCCTTCCAGTCAAACTCTACCGGCGCCGCGTCCCGGAAGCTATTGAGCGGCAAATTCAAGGTCACGGGATTAGCGCCGGGAGGGAGCGGAACCCGCGTGAATTTCTTGCGGCGATGTTGATCCTCCAATTCGACCCGCAGCGTGAGAGTTTGGTTTCGCCCCTCGGGCCGGAGCGTGAGGCGCAGAGCTTCGATAGAAATTTTATCGTCCCGAGCATTCTGCATCAGGTCGGTCAGATCGAAGGGCGAGTCCTGGCGCAGATCGAGATCAGTCGCGGAAGCGCAATCCGGGTTGGCGGTCGAGACGCCTGTCCGCCCCAGACCAAAGAAAGCTGCGACGAATTCTTCGCCGACATCCGCGTCTCGAAAGGCATACTCAAACCGCAGCCAGCAGCGATTGGCGTCACCACTACCTTCACAAACCGGTCGCAGCCGCATCTCGCTCCTGCTCGAACTGGGGAAGGCCCCGACATTGCCCAGCCGGGCTTCTCCCGCATGACGTTCCGCCGCATAGGCGAAGCGCGCGTCAAGAAGCGGGTAGACTGTGCCTGCCTGTGCTGATGTTGATCGTAAGGCGCGTTTGGCAAAAGAGTGGACGCCGCTCGCAATCATCAGCGAAGTAGAGATAAGGATAGACGCGAATATTGCCGAGCGACGCATAACATCTCCTTCAACGATTGAACGGTTTTGTGACTCACGTCATGTTATGACGCAGGTAGCTTAGAGAACATATGCACCGCACACCCGGCTCCTAGCAAGAATCCAAGGCCAAAGCCATTACTCACTCCTTCCTTGACACTCCATTGCATAAGAAGGCATATGACTCCTCCGAGAAGCGCGCCTGCTAAACCGTAAACGCCACCCTGCAGGACTATTGCCAGCATAAGTGAGGAGATGGAGCCGGTCTGCGTATAAACAATTGGACATTTGAGCAGCCATTCAATTATCTGAGCCATTGCAGTTTCCTCCACCACAAATCTTATTGTGTTGCTCTTTAATGCCCTTCCTGAATCGCCTTTGCTATGGCATACCATATACCGATGGCCGCCAATCCGACGACTATAGGGAAAACACACCAAGATGTTGGGTAACATCTTCACTCAGTCTGTGGCAGCGGGCAGATAACGCCGTTCACCCAGGTATAACCAAACTTCTCCAGAAAATTTACCACGTGCTTCTTT
>Ga0187892_10006833_pt1 | contig 16667 bp, 16 predicted proteins | sample MA1701073metaG_FD_139345 | JGI IMG/M metagenome (GOLD analysis project Ga0187892, IMG submission 139345) | Bio-ooze microbial communities from a basaltic lava cave in the Kipuka Kanohina Cave System on the Island of Hawaii, USA - MA170107-3 metaG ... | reverse complement strand
TCGGTTCTCGAGGACTACCGACGGGAGCTGGAACTCGAGGGGTTCCGGGCTCGGACGATTTTAGGACGCCTCTGGATCGCCGAAAAGTTCGCCGACTGGTGCCGGAAGGAGGGGGTGGCCGGGGTCCGGGACGTGACGGCGGAGGTCCTGACGCGATACCGCCGGCGCCGGATGGAAGGGGTGAACGCCCGGGGCCGGCGGGACAGTCCCTTCACGGTGAACCTCCATTTCGAGGGTCTGAGGGATTTCCTGGGACGGCTCGCCCGGAGGGGGCTCGTGTCTCAGGCCCTTCTCGGGGTCCTTCGGGCGATCCGGAAGCCCCGACGCCTGCCCAAGGGGTCGCTCACCCATCCGGAGATGGTGAAGGTCCTGGAGCGCATCCCCGGCGAGACGCCGATCCACCTCCGCGATCGGGCGGTGCTCGAGGTGCTCTACTCGACGGCCGTGCGTCGCCAGGAACTGGTGGAACTCGCTCTCGAGGACGTCGACCTGGGAGCGGGTCTCTTGCGCATCGAAGAAGGGAAAGGAGGCAAGGGGCGAGTGGTGCCTCTGGGCCGGGTGGCGGGGGAATGGCTGGGGCGGTACCTCCGGTCGGCCCGGCCCGCTCTCCTCGGAAGGAACGAAGACTCGGGCAGACTTTTTCTTTCGAAGAGCGGGCGGCCACTCAACGGGAACGCGGTTCGGGAGATCGTCCGGCGATGGACGAAGGCGGCGGGCATCGCGAAGGAGGCGTCTCCGCACACCCTGAGGAGGAGCTGCGCGACGGGGATGATCCGAAACCGCGCCAACCCCGCGCACGTGAAAGACCTGCTGGGCCACGAGGACTTCGCCAGTCTCGACGCGTACGTTCGCCTGGAGATCCAGGATCTCAAGGATGCCCACCGCAAGTTCCATCCCAGGGAGCAGGACGAGGATGGCGGGCCATCGTCTGCGTCCGTCGTGAAGTAAGCCGAGGGCTCGACGGGTCCGGGCCAAGTTGCTAGGATTGGCGCGGGAATGCCTCAAACGCGTTTTCCCGAGAGGACGCGATGACTCGGCAACGAAAGAGCCGAGCCGTCCGCACGATCAAGCAGTTGGCGGAAGATGGGATCTACCGCATGACCGAGCACGCGTTGGTCGAGATGGACGACGACAATCTGACGGAAGCAGACGTGCTCTCGGCGATCGTGAAGGGCAAACTCGATCGGAAGCAGACGGGTGATCCGAGAGGACCGCGCTATATCTTTCGCGGGAAGGCCGAGGACGGTCGTGCGATGGAGGTCGTGTGTACCCTGGCGGGACCTAAGGTTAGCATCATCACGGTATACGTCGTATAATGGGCCCAGATGAAGAAGGCAGCCAAAGAACCCTGCGACTTTTGCGACGGAACGCTCCACCCGCGCCGGGTCAGGGTCGTCAGGAGTCGCGGTCGGAAACTGATCGTCATTGACGACGTACCGGCCATGGTGTGCGACCAGTGCGGGATGCGGTACTATGACGCGGCCGTGGTCCGAAGCATGGAGTCGCTCCTGAGGAGGAGCCGCTCGCACAAGCGTACGATCAAAGTGACTGTCACCAAATTCGAAGTCGTGGCGTAGTTCCGCTCTCGCCTCAATGCAAGCCCCTCGATCGACAGCATACTCCCTCGCCGGCTCTCAGTTGAAACGGAGCCAATCGGAGTTTTTCATCGGGTTCCTGACCGGCAAGGAACTCGATCCCGAATTTCGTCGACTTCAACGGCGTCAACAAACTCCTCCGGCCAGTCCCCTGCTCAGGCACTTTAGCGTTTCAAGACGAAGCATTGGCCGGTCGTAAGATAGACGGGACAGTCCCGCTTGTCGCGAAAAAACTCGTCGACTGCGGCCTTTGCGCCCCGGCAAGTCGGGAAGCCGTAGTCATCGAAGACCATGATCCCTCCCCACTTCTAGTCTCGGATAGAACCGCCGCAACAGTCCATGACCGAGCGGTAAATGTCGACGTCAAACGTGGACAAACGAATAACGTGATGATTCCAAGTCGTCTCGCCGGCCGTGAACGGGAAGAGACCGGCGTGGACCGACACCCTTGGGTCATCGGAAAAGATCTGGGCCACAATCTCGGCGCTCGTATCTCCGAAGTCGCCCGCCTTGTGAAAGTCGATGTGACCGTCGGCCGTGGGGGGAATCCCGGTAAATGTGTCAAAGAGGCGAATTGAGATGTCTCTGCCCCGTGTGGCATCGGCGATCAATCGCGCGGTCCCTCCCTGTAAACGCCGACCTCGGCAAAGTCTCCACAAACGTCTGCCAGCGACGGGACGACCTGGTAGATCATGTAACATCTCAAGGGGTTAACGAGGGTCAGCGTGGAAGCCCTTCGGTGAGAGTGCATGATTTGTTCGTCCCTCTCCCATAAGGGTAGAGCTGCCATCGAACCTCCTCGAATGCCAAATATCGCAAGGTCCAATGAATGGGAGCGCTTCACTCCTTCTAGCGCAGTAACGTCCTTTGCTCTTGATCACGCTTTCTGGCTTACACCATTGTCGGGGGGGGGCTGCCCCGGGCATCCCCCCGCGCCCGCGGGATCGGAGGAGACCACACGACGGCGGATTGCCTTTTCGAATTCAAAGTACTCGTAGGGCAATGCGTGTCGAACATGCAGTTCCTCAATTTGTTTTGCGTATCGAGGGTAGAGGTTGACCATGACCGGCTGAAACGAAGGATCGCAGAAGAAAATCCGACACCCGAGCATTCGGTGTGCCCTCGCTCCACAGAGCCCATTCTTGTAAAAAGGACAAACCCCCTCCGGTACCTCCCGGGGAAGCTTTTCATGAGCCAGCAGATACTCGAACTCGAGACGAGTCGTCCAGAGCTCATGACCGTATTCCCTGAACTTGCAGCAGCGGCCCGAAACAGCGCATTTTGGACGGAGCGCAGAGAGTTCCTGCTCTAGCTCGGCGTAGAGAGCCTCAAGGTCCTGAAATGCGCTTCCCCAGTTCATTACTCGCCTCCCTCCATGCTTTCTCACCGTTCATTCTGATTGCGCTCTCAGATCGTTGGCGCATCGCGGCCTTCAGGGCATTACATTATCATAGCGGCGGACGCCAAACCCTGGGCGAGTTCATGTGAATGAGTCTCCCCCCGATTGATCTTTTACGGTGGAAAACGCGTCAAACCGCAGAAGTCTGGGCTCGCGCCTTAGAGGGCCCTCAGGGGGACGAGCGCGCACGCTCTTTACTCGCTCGCCCGTTTCTGGTGGGCGGTTCGGAGGACAGCCCACCCGATCTGTAGCGTCACGATTCTCCAGAGTAAGGTCTTTTCGAATCGCTTTTTTTAGGGATTCAAAGGCTCTATCGAGCTCGCCAGCGCCGTGCACAAGTAGATGATGGAGACCTGGATCTGCATCATCCTTTGCGCCCAAGTCGGCGCCAGGACCGGCGGGCAAGGTTCGGTTTCGGATCGCCTCCGCTTCCGGAGGATTCTGTCGACCGAGAACGCGGTGCCTGCCGAAGCGAACATGAACCAGAAAAGCTGCGTCCGGATGACGCCATCTCCGGCGTTAAGGACCCAAGGGTTTCGCTCGTGGAATGACGTGACAAGAACGTAGAGGAGAATTGCGCTTAGCAGATGGATTCCCCCCCTTTCCCCCCCCGGGGGGGCAGGGGGGACGCTCTGCTAAGGCCTATGGCCAGCCTATGGCCCAAGGCCTAAGGCCTATTCGAGCCAGGCGCGCATGGAGCGGGGCTCGACCCGGAGGGAGCGGTTGCGCAGGGCGCCGTGGCCCAGGACGAAGCCGATGGGGAAGCCGTAGGAGACGTCCAGGCCCATGGGAAAGTTCCGGGTGTCCAGGGACGGCTTCGAGAGCCGGATCGCGCCCACGGAGAGCTCGCGCACTTCCTCCGCCCGCTGCTGGATGTAGGCTTGGGAGGCCGCCACCGTCACGCCCGTCAAGGCGGAGTTCAGTCCCACGAAGACCCGGGTGCCGTTGGCCGTCCCCTCAACCAGCAAGTTGCGGTCGCCTGCCAGGAGCGCCATCGAGCCGCCCGGCGGCGGTGGGGACCCGGCCTTGCGAAGGATGAGCCGCTGGCGGCGGAAATCGATCGTGAAGTCGTAGTGCATGAGGAAGGAGAGTCCGATCGCGCCCTCGGCCCTGACGCCGGCGACCGGCGGCAGCTCCCCGAGATGGACGGGCACGTTCCGGACGCGCATCGACCCGATCGCGATGCTCTCCGCGAAGCTCTCGTCGTAATTCCTCTGGAACTCGTTGGTGCGCAGGCCGATCGTGGCCACACGCGCCTTCCGGGCGAATTCGCGCTCGATCAGCACCTCGTCGAGTCCCGTGTCCACGATGAAGAGTCCCGTCGAACCGTTCACCTCGACGGGGACCAGCGGCAGGGGGTCCGTCGCCACGAGCTCAACCCTGGACTCCTCCCACCGGGAGTCCGGCAGGTAGCCCACGGTCTTCATCAAAGACTCGTACTTCTTCGCCAGGACCGCTTCGCCCAGCCGGTGGAAGATCCGGGCGGCATTGTAGAAATCGTCCAGGCGGACGTAGGCGTGCGCGAGTTCCGCCTCGAGGCGGGCCAGGATCTCGAGCTCTTCGACATTCTTGGGTTTCTCGTAGCGGCGCTGCAGGACCCCCAGGAGGTCGGCGGCCTCCCGGTTCCGGTTCCGGAGGAGGAGGATCCGGACGCGGATGAGGCCGGACTCGAGATCGGGCGCACCGCGGAGAAGCGCCTCGGCCCGGTCGAAATCGCCGCGCTGGAAGGCCTCGACGGCGGCAGAGTCGTCCGCGCCGCCGGACGCCCCGGCTGTGGAGCCCTTCCCGCGAGCGCCACCGCACCCGGCCGCCAGAAGGACCAGAAGAACCGCGCGCCTCATGACTTGGGTCCACTTCATGTTTAGGGTAGACCGGTGACACACTTGCCAGTCAGCTTACCCCTTGAAATCGTCTTCGTCCTTTGGGGTTCGGACGATTTCAAGAACTCAAGAAGAAACTTGAAGAAATCGTCCCAAACCACGAGACGATTTCTTAACACCTCCCGGCGGCGTGCCATAGGTAGGCGTTCTCCACCCTGATCATGGCGTGCGTCTCACGGCTTCTTCTGTTCCGGACGCGAGAGCGGCGGCTTTTCTTTCGCCTCGAGCGCGCGTTTCAGATCCTCCTCGAGCGACGCGCGCACCGTGTCGTCCCGGCAGAGGCCGAGCGCCTTCCGGAAGGCGTCGGCGGCGCGTTCGAACTCGCCGCGGTCGACGAGGACGCGGCCGAGCGACTGGATGGTCTCCGGACTGGCGCGGAGGGCGAGCGCTTTGCGGAGATCCCGCTCGGCCTCGCGAAGCAGGATCATTTCCTGATGGAGGAGGCCGCGGTTCACCCAGGCGGCTTCGAGGGTCGGGTCGAGCTCGAGGGCGCGGTCTAAGTCCGCCATCGCCTTTTCGAAGTCCCGCGCGTGCCGGTGGTGGACGAACCCGCGGGCGGCGAGGTACGCGGCGCGGGAAGGGTCGATCTCCACCGCGCGCGCGAAGTCGGGGAACGCCTGCGCGAGGTCGGAGAGGGCCACGCGGGCGTTCCCGCGGTGGTAGTAGAGGTCCGCGTCTCCGGGCCGCACGGCGATGGCGCGCCCGAACGCGTCGGCGGCCGGGCCGTACCGGCGCGAGGCCAGTTGGACCCCGCCGAGGGCGATGAGCGCCGGCGCGTGGGCCGGGTCGAGGAGGGCGGCGAACTCGAAGAGGCGCTCCGCTTCGGCGGCGCGGCCCAGGTTGAGGATCCGGACCCCTTCGTTGTAGAAGGCGTCGGCCGCGCCGGGGCTCTGGCGGCGCGCCTCGGCCACGTCGCGCTCCGCGTCGTCGCCGCGGCCGAGCAGGCGGCGACAGCGGGCGCGCTCCAGCCAGGCCTCGACATAGGCCGGGTGGTGTCTGACCGCCTCGCCGAAGTCGCGTTCCGCCTCGACGGCCGTGCCGGCCTTGGCAAGGAGCATCCCCCGGTTGAAATGAACCGCGGCCGCCTCGCGGGCCGGGGCGCCGTGCTCCCGCTGGAGATCGATCGACTGGCCGTAGTCGCGGACGGCCTCGGCGTCCCGCCCGAGCTGCCGGAGGAGCGCCGCGCGCGCCATGAAGAATTCGGCGCGCCAGGGCCACAGGTCGATCACGTCGTCGAAAAGAGGGAGAGCTTCGGCGGGGTCCTTCGCCTGGGCCTGGACCTGCAGGGCTTCCCGGTATTTCCGCTCGGCTTCCTCGTGCTCCGTCTCGAGCGGGGCGCAGGAGGCCAGCAGCAGGAGAAGAAACAGGGTTCTCATCGGGACCGGTGCCGTTTCACGATCTCCGCCAGGCGGGGGTCGCCCCGCAGGCCGGCCAGCGCCGGGTCGGCGGCCAGGCGCTCGAGGTCATCGTACCCGGTCCGGAAGGCTTCTTCCAGCGCGGCGAGGGCGAGCGCGGCCTCCCCGCGGCGCGCGTGCTCGCAAGCCCGGGCATAGGCGGGATTCTCCACCACCTCGAAGCGCATGGACTGCGCGTACGGGAAGTGCGCCGCCTGCGGGACTCGACACTTCGGGCAGGCGGTCTTCCGGACGTCGGTCCCCTCGGGCACGTCGTACGCGGTTCCACATTGGAGGCACGTGAGTTTCATCCCAACAAATCAAACGGTTTGTTTTGTTAGAGCCCGAGCTTTTTCTTCTTTTCCCAGAGGGTCTTGCGGGAGATGCCCAGGCGGTCGGCGAGCTCCTGGATCTCCATCTTCGTACCCCAGCGCGTGAGGACGTCGCGGACGTAGTCGTCGAGCGAGACGACGCCTTCGGCGCCCGCGGGACCCGGCGCGCGCTCCCGGAGGAAGGCCAGGTCGGCCGTGTCGAGGGCCTCCGCGTCCGTGAGCGCGGCCGCCCGGCGGAGCGCGTTCTCGAGCTCGCGGACGTTGCCCGGCCAGCGGTGCTCGAGGAGGCTGCCCAGGGCCTCGCGGGTGAGGCGCTTCGGAGGCTGGCCGGTCTCTCCCGCGATCTTCGCCAGGAAGTGGTCCGCGAGGAGCGGGACGTCGTCCTTTCGCTCGCGGAGCGGCGGGAGGTCGAGCTTGAGGACGTTGAGCCGGTAGAAGAGATCCTTTCGGAATCCGTCGACCCGCTCGAGGTCGTCGTTCGTGGCGGCCACGACCCGGACGTCGACGAGTTCGGTTCTGGCGGCGCCCAGCCGCCGCACTTCGCCGGTCTCGAGGACCCGCAGGAACGACTCCTGGCCCTCGCGGGACAGGCACGCGACCTCGTCGAGGAAGAGCGTCCCCCCGTGCGCCTGCTCGAAGAGGCCCGGCCGGTCGCGGTCGGCCCCCGTAAACGCCCCCTTCTGGTGTCCGAAGAGCTCCGAGTCGACGAGCTGTTCGGGCAGGACGGCGCAGTTGGCCGGGACGAACGGACCCTTCGACCGCGGCCCTTGCCGGTGGATCGCGCGGGCCACGAGCTCCTTCCCCGTGCCGCTCTCCCCGTAGACCAGGACCGGGTAGGGCGACGCGGCCACGCGGTCGAGCGCGCCGTAAAGGTCCCGCATCGGTTTGGACGTGCCCACCAGGTCGCCGTACCGCGTCCGCTCCCGGGACCGGAGGTCCTCGAGCTCCCGGGCGCTGCGGAGCGCCGTGTCGAGCTGGTCCGCGAACCGTGCCAGGTACTCGAGGTCCCGGAACAGGCCCGACTCGAACCGGTGGTCCAGGTAAGCGACGCCCCGGCAGGATCGGAGCGGCAGCGCGCAGACGGAGCGGACCTTCTGCTCCTGGAGGCTGGCGCTTCCGGCGATCTCGGCGTCCGAGGCCAGCATCGGCTTCCCTTCGACGAGCGCGCGCTCGAGAACCGTGCGGCTCACCTTCTCCCGCGCGCGCCGCACTTCCTCATGGTCCATGTGGCGCGCCGAGACGACCGCGAAGTCGGCGCCTTCCCGGACGACGAGGAAGCCCCGTTCCGCCCGGGCGACCTCGATGAGCGCGTCGAGGACGCGCGCCGGGTCGGGCTGCGCCGCGGCGCGGACGAGGCGGAGGACGTCGTCGTCCTGGAACCGGCTCACAGGCACTCCTTGAGAAGCGTCTCGCCGCGCGCGGCGAGCTCCTCGGCGCGCTCGAGGGTCGGCGCGTCGGAGTAGACCCGGATGAGCGGCTCGGTCCCGCTCTTCCGGAAGAGGAGCCACGAATGGTCCTCGTAGACTCGCTTGAACCCGTCCACGGTCACGTCGCGCACCCGGCCCTCCGTGAGCCGCGAGGCCAGGCGCTGAGCCACGCTCTGCATGGCCTTTGACTTGTCTCCGTCCTCGACGGGCACATTCCGCTTCACCTGGTGGTACCGGGGGAATTCCGCGGCGAGCTCGGCCGCGGTTTTCCCCTCGCGGGCCATGACCTCCAGGAAGCGGCCGGCGGAGTAGAGCCCGTCGGGCCAGAGGAACTGTCGGGGGAAGTAGTACTTGCCGGATTCCTCGTAGCTGAACGCGGCGCCCAGGTCCTTGATGGCCTGGACTTCCTCGGGCTGGCCCACGGCGCAGTACTCCAGCCGCGCGCCCACCTGACGGCAGACCTGCTCGATGAGGCCCGACGAGTTGATGGGCACCACGCACACGTCTCCCGCCTTGAGGACTCGCTTGGCGAAGACGGCGCCCGCGGTGTCCTCGCTCACGGGGAGCCCGTCGGCGTCGATGAAGAGGACGCGGTCGGCGTCCACGTCGAAGCAGGCGCCCAGGGCGCACCCCTCGCGGCGGACGAAGTCGATCGCTTCGGTGACGGTGGCGGCGCGCGGCTCGCTGGGGCGTCCGGGGACAGGGGCGGGGTCGTAGTTGAGAAGGAGCGTGTCGCACCCCAGCCAGAGGAAGAACTCCTTCGCGACGTAGCTCGCCGTGCCGTTGGCGGGATCGGCGAGGACCTTGAACTGCTTCGACCGGCACAGCGGCGCGTCGAGGGCCTTCATGCATTCGGAGATGTAGAGCTCGTACGGGTGAAAGGCTTCCTCCAGGCGGCCGATCTTCGGCGGGGGAACCTCGCGGAGAGGTTCCTCGGAAGCGAGAAGTGCTTCCACGGGATCGGTGACCGAGAACGGGGCGATGGACCCGTCGCCCTGGACGAGGAGCAGGCCGATCCGGTCGGGCGGCATGTGGGAGCCCGTGACGAGCAGGCCGCCGTCCTGCTCCGTGCGGGCGACGTTGAGGGAGAAGACGCCGGTCGAGACGCAGCCGTAAAACTGCACGTGAAACCCGGCGGAGGCGAAGCCGCTGGCGGCGGCCCGAGCGAGCATCTCGGCGCCCCAGCGGGTGTCGTGGCCGACGGCGACGCTCCCGTGGCGGCGGGCATTCGCGTGAAGCCAGTCGCCGTACGCGCGGCCCAGGCGGAGCGCCAGCTCGGGGGTGATCCCGACGTTCGTGACGCCGCGGATGCCGGCGGTGCCGAAGAGCCGGCGGGTCATGTCCCCTTCCGGGCCAGGATGCGGCCGCGGACCCGGTCGAACTCGTCGGAGGTGAGGAACCCTTTTTCGCGAAGGCGGTCGGCGGCTTCGAGCTCGTCGCGGAAGTGGTCGTGGACGGTCTGGGCGAGGCGGCGGAGGCACCGGCCCGCGTCCGGCGCGCAGCTCTGCCGCCCGGTATGTTCGCCGTCGAGGGACGAGATCTCGCCCGCGTCGAGCCAGATGGCGTTGCACCCGAGACAGACGTCGTAGGAGACGGCCGGGACGCGGACGCTGGAGACGCGGTTCATCGTCTGGGCGCACCGGGGGCAGGTGGCCGGGCGGGCGTCGGCGCCGGCGGGAAGCGCGCAGACTTCCTCGCGGAGGGTCTCCGGGTCCTCGTCGGAGAAGACCTTGGTCAGCTCGCCCGCGTCGAAGAAGAGTCCCTGGCAGGCGCCGCAGCGGTCGAGGTGCAGGTCGCCCTGGGTGAGCGGCGCGAGCGACCCGGCGCACTTGGCGCACTTCATCCCGGGATCATACCAACGGCCGACGCGGTTGGCCACAGAGAGCGCTCCGTCGGAGATCGGGGAGACGGAAGCCGGGGACAGGGAGACAAGAACGAGGGATTTCAAGAACGTCGGATTGACGGTCTTCCCGCGGCGATGACGCGCCGCGACCCACGTGGAGGCCGCCGTCTGCCGGTTGGGACTTCACTTGCCGGAGAGGAGGAGGAAGGCGACGCCGGGGCCCGACTCGTAGGCCACGCCGACGAGGCCGCCGCCGGCGGCGAGGCTGGGAAAGGCGGCGCGCGGGTCCTTGGAGCCGGTCACGGGGAAGTTGAGACGCCGGGCCGTGCTGCAGGCGTAGATCCGCTGGGTGCCGTGCCGGCCGTCCTCCCACGCGCACCATGCGACGCTGTCCTTGTCGACGGCGAGCGTGGGGTGGCCCTGGAAGAAGCGGCGGTCGTCGTGCACCGGCTCTTCGCGGGGGAATTTCCCGTCCTTGGAGATCGTCCAGTAGACGTTGCAGTCGTCGAAACCGGCGCGCAGGTCCATCCAGGCGACGGCGACGGTCTTCCCGTCGGCGCTCACGCCCACGGCGGGCGCGTCGGTCGGGCACCGGGTCGTCAAGGTATCGAGTTCGTTGACCTGGTTTTGCTTGAAGGACGCGCCGCCGTTCGAGGAGACGGCGAGGATGATCTGGCGGTTCTTCTTGGGCGGCCCTCCCTCGCGCCAGACGATGTGCGGGTTTCCTTTTGCGTCCACGGCCACGCCGGGGGCGCAGCGGTCGCAGAGGGAGGACCCGAGCAACAGCGTTCGCGGGGTCTTCTTCGAGTCGTCGGCGACTTTGGCGTAGCCCATGGCCGTCGTTCCCGCCTGGCGCACATCGACCCACGCGGCGTGAAGGGCCCCCGAGGAGGAGGCGCCGGCCCCGTGGAGGGAGGGTGCCGCGCTCCGGGGGGTGTCGTTCACGAGAAGAGGCCTCGAAAACGTTTTCCCCCGGTCGCTTGAGAAGGCCGCGTAGAGATCGTTCGGGACGGCTCCTATGGGGGAATCCGTCGGCGCGAGCGGGAGGGCGGCCGTGACGACGATCTCCTTCTTCCCGCCCGCGGAGACGCGGGGGCCTCCCTGGATGCCGCCGGCGGCCTTCCCGCGGGCGTCGACGGCGACCGCCGGCGCGGAAAACGTCTTTCCCTGATCGGTCGATACGGCGATTTCGACGTTGCCTTTCCTGAAAAAGGTCACGTAGACGGTTCCTTCGGCGTCGATCGCGAGATGGGGGTGGGTCGCCTGTTCGGCAACGACCACCGGCGGCGGGAATTCGTCCTGGGCGTTCAGCGCAAGAACGAGGAGTAACGCGTCCATCCGGCTATTATACGGCTCGACGTTTCACTTCCGCTGGCTGACGTTGCGTTTGCGGCATAGCGAAGTCCGCAGCGACGTCTCGCGAACTCGATCGAGGAGGGCCTCCGGGACCCGCCCGCTTCCGTATTCATCCTGGGCCAAGATGTAGGCTTCCGAGTAGTACGGTCCGAACACGGGGCTATTATACGGGGTAAAATGGTCACGGAATGGGTCACGAGGTCCTCTACTGCGGCAAGTGCCGGACGCAGCTTCGGGGCGTGCAGTTCGAGAAGGGGGCGGCCGTCCGCGTCGGAGGGCAGGCCTATTGTTCCGCCTGCGCGCCGAAAGAGGCAGTGGCTCCGGAGCGGCCCGAAGTCGCCGACGCCGCTCCCCTGTCGACGGCCACGCCGCGCGCCGGGCAGCGTACGGTTCCTCCCGCTCCGCGCTCCGGCCTCCTCCCGTTCCTTCTCGCCGGGGCGGGGGCGCTCTTCCTTCTGATCGCGATCGCAGCCGTGGCCGGGGGAAAGAAGCCCCCTTCGCCGCCGCGGCCGTCGCCGGTCGAAGCCGCGGTCTCCGCCCCGGAGGCCGAGCCGCCGCCGCCGGAACGCCGTCCCGAAGCGGTTCGCGAGGAGCCGAGGAGAACCGCGCCCCAACCGAAAGAAGCGGCGGACGCCATGGCTGCCGAGGCCGCCGTGATCGAGTCCCAGGCGCGCGCCGCCTGCCGCGAGGAGAATTTCAAGCAGGCCTTCGAGATCCTCGAGCAGGCCCGACGCCGCCATTCCGAACCGGAATGGGCAGGACGGATGGACCGACTTCTCCGCGAGGCGACCCGGGAGTTGGAGACGCTCTTTGCCCGCCTGAGGACGGAGGCGGTCGAACACCGGCGCCGGGGCCAGGCGGAGAAGGTGCGTGAGGCGCAGGATCGCGTGGCGAAGTGGGGGTTCGATCGCTACCGATCGGAGCTGGAGAAGGCGCTGCCCGGCGTCGTTCCGGAAGCGCCGGTGCCTCCGGCCGAGCACCTCGCCTACCGGAAGCAATGGGAGGCGGCGATGCTCGCGGCCGGTTCCCGTAACTACGCGCCGGCTATGGCCGAACTTAAGAAGGCGCACTCGGCGCTTCGCGAAGATCCGCTCCGGGCCGAAGCGGCCGCGGATGTCGAAACCGTGCGTGCCGTGGAGGCCATGACGGCCGAGGCGTTGCAGGCCGTGGTCAAGGGACCGAAAGGCCGGAAGCTGAGCCTGTCGACCTTCGACGAAGCGGGGTCGCCTCGAAAAGTGGAGGGGACGCTCCTGCGGGTCGACGCCCAGCGTCTCGAAGTCAAGACCTCCGAAGGCCCCGTCCGCGTTGAATTCGGAGAACTGGTTCCGTCGTCCGTCGCGGAGATGTTCCTCGCTCGGCCGCAGAAGAAGCCCGCGACCGACGGCCGGACGGCCGCGATTTTCTGTCTCCTCGAGGGCGACTTGGACGCGGCCCGCAAGCTCGCGGCCGAGGGGGTCCCCGACAGGTACTGGGCGCAGGGGGCGAAGGCGGCAGAACGCCGCGCGCGTCCGGACGACCGCGAAGTCGAAGCGCGGAAGCTCTTTCACGCCGCGGAGGCGGAAGTCGGCACCTTCTCCACGACGGCGCAGGCGGTGGGAAAATACGCGGTGCTTCTCAAAGACTTCGCCGACACCAGCTTCGTCCGCCGGAACCGCCCTTCGATCGACTCCCGCTCGGGGATGGGCAAGGAGTTTTTCTTCTACCCGGAGGACCTCAGCGGGGGAGGCTCCTTCCAGCTTGCCAAGGCGGCGAAGCTCGAGGCCTGCTGGACGTCTTTGGCGGAACCGCCGACGGATCGGATGAAGGAAAACTTCGTGGAGCTGGCCTTCTCGGTTCTTCCGAAAGCCGAGTACCGCTGCTGGGTCTACGCGGGAGGGTGCTGCGGAGAGACGCTGACCTGCCACGCGCAGGTGACCGGCTTGTCGGCGGTCCACCCGAAGACGAAGGAACCGACCGTCGCCGAACCGGGGGCCGACTTCTGGGTACCGCTCAAACACGTCATCTCGACAACCGCGCGACTCCACCAGTCGCACGGAGGTCCGAAGCAGCCCGTTCGCTGGGGGTGGGTCGCCGTGCCGCTTCCCAAGTTCGGGACGCCGGGCGCCAAGAAAGTCCGGGTCCTCACGGACCAGCAGGGGTTCGCGGTCGCCTACGCCCTCGTGAGCGCCGTGAAGGCCGCGCCTCCCAAGGAACCGGAACTCAAAGAGCTGGAGAAAGAACGCGCCGAACGGTGGGGAGAGCGCACCCTGGCGCCCCCGGACGCGACGCTTGTCGCCCACTGGAAGTTCGACGAGAAGGCCGGCGCCGTGGCGTTCGACGCGTCGGGCCGCGGAAACAACGCCTCCCTCGTGAACGCTCCCTCCTGGACGGTCGGAAAAGCGGGAGGCGCCGTGGCTTTCGACGGCGTCGACGATTATGCGAACGTGCCCCATTCGGCGACGCTCGACCTGGGCGCCGAGGGCCAAAGCTATTCGATCTCGGTCTGGTACCGGCGAACCGGCGCGCCTGCGAGCTCGCGGACGATCGTGAACAAGAATGACGGGGAGGGGCCGTATCCTTTCGACCTTTCGGTGAACCCGAAGGGCCAACCCTCCTTCGTCCTCTGGGACGGAAATGCGGCGGGCCAGACGCCGGCGCTCTCGGCGCAGGTCGTGACCGACGGCGCCTGGCACCACCTCGTCGCCGTTCGGGACGCGGGGGCGAAGATGCTGCGCCTTTACGTGGACGGGACGGAAGCGCCCACCGTGAACGACGTGACCAGAGCCGGCATCAAGAACACGGACGGCGTCTGGATGGCGCGGACCGAGGCCAACAAGAACTTCTACCACGACGCCATCGCGCTGGACGACGTGCGGGTCTACGTCCGAGCGCTCGGCGCGGCGGAAGTCCAGGCTCTGGCGGCCGGCCGCCCGCGGTGAATCGAACACATCAGAAGTGCGCAAGCCGCCAGAATCCAGAGGGTTCCCTGAACCGCTCTGGCCGTCGCGCAGCCGCACTCGTCCGACTCGTCGCCCGGCTCGGCCGGGGGCGGGGCCGGCGCGGGCGGAGCGCTTCCGTTCCCCACGGTGTCGACCGTGCCGGGGAACGCGGGCCCGCCGGCGCCGATGTGGCCGTAGCTTGCCCCCGAAGGGTCGGGGCTCACCCAGAACGAATAGAGCTTTCCGTTGCGGAGACTGAAGCGGAACCGGACGTCCTGACCCGCCACGGAGGCGGCGGCCAGGGGGTCGGGAGCTGGATCCCGTTGTAGAGGATTTCCGCGGGCGCCGCGAACCCGAGGACCAGCGACAGGAGGAGAACGAAGCGCAGCTTCATCGGAATGCCTCACGTATATCCCCGCCCGTCCCTATTCCGGCGAAGCGCTCCGAGGTAACGCGCGCCTCCAGTAGAAAAAGGCGGGGACGCCGAGGGCGATGAGGCCGAGCCCGATGAGGGATTCGCGCGGTTTCTCCGCGAGGGTGTTGACGACGAGCGCGGCCGACCCGAGCACGAACAGGGCGGGAACGACGGGGTACCCCCATGCACGGTAGGGGCGCGGCACGTCGGGACGGCGCGCGCGCAGGAAGAAGATCGCCGCGCCGGTGGCCGCGTGAAAGGCGACCGAGGCGAAGGTGACGTACGTGTAGAGCTGTTCGTACGACCCCGACAGGATCAGAAGGATCGACCACACGCTCTGGGCCCACAGGCTGCGGGCGGGCGTCCGGTACTTCGGATGGATGGCGGCGAGCGACCGGAAGAACAGCCCGTCCTGGGCCATGGGGAGGTAGATCCGCGAGCTGTAGAGGATGGTCGCCGACAGGCACCCGAACGTCGAAACGACGATCGCGCCGGAGATGAGCCGTTCCCCCACGGGACCGAAAAGCGCCCGCGCGGCCGATTCGCCGACGCGCGAGGTCTGCGCGAGCGTCTCGATCGGCAAGGCTCGCAGGTAGATGTAGTTCACCAGCGCATAGACTCCGACCACCACGAGCACTCCCGTGATCATGCCCCGCGGGAGGCTTCGGGCCGGGTCCTTGAGCTCTCCCGCCGAGAAGGTCAGCCCGTACCACCCGTCGTACGTCCACAGCGCGCCGATCATGGCCACGCCGAGCGCCGCCGCGAGAGTGCCGGACGGCAGCGGGGCGGAGGGGGCCGGGCCGGCGGGGGCGGGGACGAGGAGTCCGAACGCGACGAACGCGGCGATCGCCCCCAGCTTCAGCACCGTCAGCACGTTTTGCAGGATCGCGCCCTGCTGGACCCCGAAGAAGTTGACCGCCGTAAGCGCGAGAATGGCGATCACGCCCGCGGCCTGGCCGCCGTTCGGAGCCCAGGAGTGCGAACCGATCGAGACGGAGAAGAATCTGTTCCCCGAGGAAAAGAACGGCACGAACGTCCCGAAGTACTCCCCGAATCCCGCGGCGATGGCCGCGATCCCGCCCGACATGATGACGAGAAACGCGCTCCACCCGAAGAGGAAGCCCGGGAGCGGCCCGTAGGATTCCTTGAGAAAGTGGTAGACGCCGCCCGCTCGCGGGAAGAGGGTCCCCAGCTCCGCGTACGTCTGGCAGCCGGCGAAGACCAGGGCCCCCGCGGCGACCCATACGAACAGGAGGAGTCCCGGGTGCGGCAGGGCGGCCGCCATCGTCCCGGTCGTCAAGAAGATGCCGCTCCCGACGATCGAGCCTATCGTGATCAGCGTGCCGTCCCACGTTCCGAGTTTCGGCTCAAGGCGCGGGGGGTCCGCCATGCGGCGCCGTCATTCCGCCAAGAAGCGGGTGATCAGGCGGTGGAAGTGGTGCGTGCCCGTTTCGCGGGCGGGGGAGTAGCGCCCGCGCGTATAGAGCCGCGAGCGGACGCCTTTCTGCACGCTCTCCACGACCGCTTCATCTTCGCGTTCGACGCGGTCGAGGTTGGAGCCCGCGCCGCGGTCGCGCCGCGAAGGGTCCCAGACGTAGGGAAGGAAGGTCACTTTCGTCCGGTCGGGCGCCAGCGGTCGGACCATGTTGACCGAGATGCCCCACGGGTAGACGTTGAACATCAGGTTGGGGAAGAGCCAGAAGTAGTAGGCGGCGATCCGCCGGCCGTGGTCCGGCGAAGACTTGGGAAGGGTGAAGATGTCCTCCGCGCCGGAGGCCGCGCCGACCTGCAGGCTGGAGTAGGGGAAAAGCTCGGTCCGGTAGCTCCCGTAGTCGATCGCCGCGGCCAGGCCCGCGTGGACATACGGGATGTGAAACCCCTCGAGATAGTTGTCGCAGTAGAGCGCCCAGTTGGCCTGGACCGCGTACTCGCGGACCCCCGCGGGATCGAGGACGGCGTCCCGCAGCGGCATCCAGGAGACGCGCTTGTCCATCTCGGCGACCAGCTCGTCGAACGCGAAGGCCGGCCGGAGGGAGGCGAAGAGGAACTTGCCCCAGCGGGCGAACGGGGGCCGGGCCAGGTGGTCCGCGTCGGAAGGGAACCCTTCG
>Ga0187892_10006832_pt1 | contig 16668 bp, 11 predicted proteins | sample MA1701073metaG_FD_139345 | JGI IMG/M metagenome (GOLD analysis project Ga0187892, IMG submission 139345) | Bio-ooze microbial communities from a basaltic lava cave in the Kipuka Kanohina Cave System on the Island of Hawaii, USA - MA170107-3 metaG ... | reverse complement strand
GGGGCGGCCGGGTTGCGGCCGCCCCCTCAAACTGCGCCGGAGCCGTCTAGCGCGCTACCGCATCGACCTCTTCGGCCGCCCGCTTGAGGATCTCGGCGATCTTCTTGCGGATCTCGTCTTCCCGCGCTTTCCAGCCGGTGCGATACACCGATTTGACGAGCCGGCCGAGGGCCTGATTGAGGTCGGCCATGCTGCCGCCCAGGGCCTGGTCCACGGCATCGCGCACGCGATCGAAGATGTCTTCCACGGTGTCCTTGTGCTCGTCCAGGAACTTGAGACCGGCGTCGGTGATCTCGTAGATCTTCTTCCCTTCGACGTCCTTGGCGCGCACCATTCCCTCGTCTTCCAGCCATTGCAGCGTGGGATACACGGTGCCCGGCGAGGGCGAGTAGCACCCGTGCATCTGGTCCTCGAGCTCCTTCATCACCTCGTAGCCGTGACGGGGCTTGTCCTTGAGCAGCTTCAGGATCACGTACTTCATGTCTCCCGATTCGAACCACTGCCGGCGGCGCCCGCCGCGGAACGGGCCGCGAAACGCGAACCCACGCGGCCCGAATCTGAACGCGACGCCATCCCAGCCGAATTGCTTCACCATGTTCGATCTCCCGGTGGAGTTTTACGATGCATCGTCACGATACTATGTCGCGATATATCTTGTCAATGAGGCGTAACCACCTCACCGCCAATCGATTAGCAGCAGCAGCATCGAAACAGCGTGCCGACAGTGGTGGCCGGCGCTCTGCACCTGGGCGGCATAAATTGTCGCACCTCTCACCCCCCCGCGCTCATGCCCAATCCACTGGTTCGCGTCCTCGTCGCCGTGTCCCTGGCTCAACCGCTCAGCGCGCAAGGGTTCGATTTCTACGCGCGCGGGCCGTATCGGCCCGAGGTGCCTCGCCCCGAGCAGATCACCGGATACCAGGCGGGCGAACAGCACACGATGTACGCCGTGATGCAGCGCTATCTCGACACGCTGCTCGCCTCGGCCCCGGATCGCGTGCGCGCCGAAACGTGGGGCGAAACGGTCGAGCACCGCCCCTATCGCGTGCTGATCATTTCCGATCCCACGAACCTCGCGCGACTGGAGCAGATTCGCACCGCCATCGACGCGCTCACCGATCCCCGCACGACGACTCCGGCCCGGGCCGACGCCATCGCGGCCCAGGAGCCGATCATCGCGCTGTTTCAGTATTCCGTGCACGGCAACGAGCCCGCCGGCTTCGAGGCGGCGATGCAGGTCGCCTATCAGATGCTCGCCGGCCTGGACTCCGTCACGCAGGCGATCCTCAAGCACGTGGTGTTCGTCCTCAACCCCTCCGCCAACCCGGACGGGCACGAGCGCTTCGCGGCGTGGTACAACTCGGTCGCCGTGGGCGCGGACGATCCCTGGGCCTTCGAGCAGAGCGAGCCGTGGAGCATCACCGGCCGCTACAACCACTTCCGCTTCGACATGAACCGCGACCTCGTGGCGCAGAGCCAGCCCGAGGCGCGCGTCATGATGGACGGCATCCTGCGGTGGAACCCGCAGGTGTTCGTGGACCACCACTCCACCACGCAGACGTACTTCTTCCCGCCGGTCGCTCCCGCCGTGAATCAGAATCTCCCGCCGCAGACGACGCGCTGGTTCGAAACGTTCGGTCGCGGCAACGCCGCGGCCTTCGACCGGTACGGGTGGCAGTACTACGTCCGCGGCGTGTTCGACTTCTTCTATGTGGGCTACTGGGACGAATGGACCACGTTCCAGGGAGCCACCGGCATGACCTACGAGACGGACGGCGGGCCGGAGTTCAACAAACGGCGCGACGACGGCACGATCAGCACCTTCCGCGACGGCATCGCGCATCACTTTATCGCCTCGCTCGCGACGCTCGAGACCTCGGCCGCGCACCGGCAGGAACGGTTGCGGGACTTCTACGCGTTCCGCCGCTCGGCCATGGAGGAAGCCGCGACCGACCGGATGAAGCGCATCGTGCTGGTGCCGGGGTCGGACCAGCGCCAGGCGGCCCACGTGGTCGGACTCCTCCTGCGCCACGGCATCGAGGTGTCCCGGCTGACCCACAGCGCCGCCGCGACGCTCGCCCATCCCTACATGGGAGGCGCGGCGGGGCGACGCAGCTTCCCGGCCGGCAGCTACGTCATCGACCTGCGCCAGCCGCAGCGGCGTCTGGCCAAAGCGCTCCTCGAGCCGAACGCCGTGCTGGAGCAACCGTTCGTGGAGGACCAGCTGAACCGGTTCCGCCGCAACCGCCGCCGCGGGGAAGACGCGGAACGGGAAGACTACGGCTTCTACGACGTGACGGCGTGGTCGCTCCCCTACACGTTCAATCTCGAGGCGTACTGGACCGAGGACGCGGCCAGCCTGCCCCTCGAGGCGGTCTCCGATACCGGACTGCCGGCGCCCCCCGCGCCGCCGCGCGCCACATCGGCCTATGTGTTCCGCAACGACAACCTCGGCGCCGCCCGCCTCGCCCTGGCGCTCGAGCGCGAGGGGTTCAACATCGCCGTGGCCGTCCAGCCGCTCCGCGCCGACCGGCGCGCCTACCCCCGCGGCAGCTTCGTGGTGCGCATCCAGCGCAATCCCGCCTCCCTGCACGAGCGGATCGCCGCGCTGGCCGCGCCGCTCGGCGTGCCCGTCACGGCCGTGCAGAGCGCATTCGCGGACACGGGCAACGTCGGCACCGGCTCCGACGCCGTCGTCAGTCTCGCCCCGGCCAGGGTGCTCGTCGCCGCCGGCGACGGCATCGCGGAAACGAGCTATGGCTGGCTGTGGCATTTCCTCACCCGGGATCTCGGCGTCCCGTTCACGCCCGTGTCGCTGCGCGGCATGGCCACCATGGACAACCTGAGCGACTACAACGTCATCATGCTGCCCGACGGCTCGGGGAATCGCATGCGGAGCCAGCTCGGCGAAGGGGGCGTCACCAGGCTGAAAGCCTGGGTGCAAAGCGGCGGCGTCCTGATCGGGATCGGCGGAGCCGCGGACTTCGCGGCGATCAAGGAGGTCGGCCTGTCGACGATCGCCGCGGTGGGAGCCGACAGCGGCAAGGCCGACAGCACGCTCGCGGCCGACGCCCCGCCGCTGCTCTCACCCACGGCCACCGCGCGCGACAAGCCGGAATGGCTTCCGGGCTCGATCTTCCGGGCTACCCTCGATCGCACCCATTGGCTCACGTTCGGCTACGAGCAGGACCAGCTCCCCGTCTTCCTCGACGGCTCGACGTTCTGGAAGCAGTCCAAAGGCGGCGCCAATCCCGTCGTGTTCACCGGCGACTCGCTCACGCTCTCGGGGTTCACCTGGCCCGACAACACCGAGCGGCTGCTCAAGGGCACCGCCTGGGCCGTGGTGGAAAACCACGGCAGCGGGCGGGTCGTGCTGTTTCTGGGAGACCCGCTGTTTCGCGCCTTCTGGCGCGGGACGGCGCGACTCGTGACCAACGCGATGTTGTTCGGGCCGAACCGGAGGTAAGACCGGGAGCGCGCAGTTCGAACCGCTCCCGCTCCCCGCTCCCTGCTCCCGGTTAGTTCAGAGCGCCGCGCTCGAGCGACGCAGCGCCCGCACCATCCTGCTCTGCTGCTCGTGCAGCCGGTCCATGCGGCTCCGCAGCAGGTCCTGCATGACGTCGATCTCGGGCTCGATGCGCCAGAAGCTCTGCTCGCCCCGTCCTCTCGGAGTCCGGGGGCGCGGCCAGCTGCGTTCGGCTTCCGGCACGGTCCAGCTGATGGTCTGGCGGCGCTGGTGGCGCATGATCTCGATCGACACCGTCTCACCCGCATCATACGAGCGGAGAATCCGCATCGCGTGCGCGGGCGAGGTCGGCTTCCGGCTCCCAATCGTGAGGATCACGTCGCCCCCTTTGAGGGGCAACGCGGAGTCACCCGACGAGCGGACGACCAGGATCCCGTCGCGGGTCCCGAAATACTCGCCCAAATCGGGGCTCATGGTGACCAGATCGAGGTCGCACCAGGCGTCCCCGAAACAGAACCCGAAGCCCTCCCCCATCAGAGCCATGGGGCGCTTCAGCTGTTCGAACTGGCCGATCATGGGCCCGTCGCCGCTCCAGACCGTATGCCGCTGCTCGTCGGTCACGATGTTGACCGTCTTCGTCTCGCTGCCGCGCCGGTACTCGACGCGGGCCGTGTCGCCGGGATCGAGCGCGCCCACCAGCTCGATCAGCTTGTGGCCGGGGCCGGACTCGTCCTCATTCCTGGCCACGCCGGCGAGCGAGGTGCCGTTGAAGCGGGTGATGATATCGCCCGCTTTGAGACCGGCCTTGTCCGCGGGCCCACCCGGGGTCACGCCGTCGATCTTCGCGCCCAGGCGATCGGTCTCGGCGTTGGCGACCGTGTTGACGAGTACGCCGATGCGCGCCCGGTTCCCGCTGAATGAGAACGAGAACGCGCGCTCTTCGGGCCGCGGCGCCCGCCGCGCCCGGGGCGTCTGCGCTTCGAGCAGCGGCACGATGACGGCCATCGCCAGCACGGCCAGCATTGCGTTGCGAATCATGGTTGTCTCTCTCCTCAAGGGGCCGTCAGAGGCCCACGTACCTGGCACGGGTGACGCGAACCTGCACGAGCTGCTCCATCAGCTGCACCCGCTGCCGCCACAAATCCACCAACTGGGCCTCGCGCGCCGCACGGGCGTCGAGGTCCGCCAGCCGCCCGTCCAGCTGGGCGATCTGGTCTTCCAGACGGGCCGTAAACTCCGCCTCCTGACCGCTCATGACCCGACTCTCTGCGTCAAATGCCCGCAGCGTCGACTCGAGCTGCGCCGACTGCCGCTTCGCCTGCGCGAGATCCTCGGCGCTGCCCGTGTTGCCGAGCGCCGGGCCGATCACCATCACGCCGACGAGCGCGGCCGCCGTGGCCAGGCCATAGCCCAGCCAGCGGCGACGCCGCTGCGCGCGCTCGGCGCGGATCGCGTCGCGAACGGCGCTCCAGCGGTCGCGCGGGGGCCGCAGCGGCGGCAGCGCCTTGAGCTGCGCCACCCGCTGATACAACCCGTCCAGCTCCGACCGGCACGCCGCGCAATCTTCCACATGCCGGCGCGCCCAGACGGATGCGTCTCCGTCGCGCAGCGCCAGCAGATCATCCATCGTGCAATGCATCATGTCACCTCCGGTTCGACCACCAGCAACCGCCGCAGTCGCGCGTGCGCCCGCGCCAGCTGGGACTTCGAAAAACTGACCGTCCGGCCCATCCGTTCCGCGATCTCCTCGTGCGTGAACCCCTCGACGTCGTGCAGCCACACCACCGCGCGCGACGTTTCGGAGAGCTCTGCGAAGGCCCGCTCCAGATCGACCCGGGCGCCCACACTCGCCGGCGGACCGCCCGCCGACTCGTCGTGCAGCTCGTCGGTCGCCCGCAGCTTCTCGTGACGCAGCCGCATCAGCGCTTTCGATGCCGCGATACGCCGCACCCATCCCCACAGGTGTCCCTCGCCGCGGTACGACTTGATGCTGCGAACCACCTCGAGGAACGTCTCCTGCAGCACGTCCTCGGCGTCCTCGGGCGTCCGGCACATGCGCCGGGCGAGGTTGTAGACCGGCGTCTCGAAGGCGCGGTACAGCGCCTCGAGGGCCTCGAGGTCTCCGGCCTTGGCGCGCGCTACCAGAATGTCGGGGACGGTCAGGGACAGCGTCATCGGTTGTAAACCTAGATGCGGTGCCCTAGGGGAGGGTCGCAGCGAAGCTGTCAGGGGACTACAGCCCACTCCCCACGGTTTAAGTCGTTGCCAACTTGGAGCTTGCCCATGCTCACCGTATCTTGCCCAGATGCCGAATCCCGAGATCAAGACCTGGCTCCACCACCACCAGGACGAATCCGACGCCGCCTTCCTGTACGGCGTGCTGGCGAGCGTGGAGCCGGATCCCAGGAAACAGGCGACCTACGCGCAGCTGGCCGAAGTCGAGCGGCGGCACACGGCGCTGTGGTCCAAGCTGCTGGCCGATCACGGACACCCCATACCGAGCACGGTCCCGCCGTCGCTGAATGCCCGCATCATGGCATGGCTCGGGAAGCGCCTCGGTCCCCGCTATCTCCTGCCGCTGTTGCTGCGGGAGGAGGGACGGGAGGTCAAAGGCTACATCGACCTGCACCGCGACTCGACCGGCGACGCGGCCCGTCAGGTGTCCCTGACGCTGGCCAAGGAATCGGCCGAGCACGCCGGGACCCTGGCCGGCCTGGCGGGGGAGAGCGCGGAGCCGTGGCACCAGACCGCCTCCGGCGGCTTCCTGCGCAACGTCGTGTACGGCTTCAACGATGGGCTCACCGCCAACTTCGGGCTGGTGGCGGGCGTGATCGGCGCCAGCGTGGCGCCGCACGTCGTCCTGATCTCCGGCGTGGCGGGCATGATCGCCGATGCCCTCTCGATGGGCTCCTCCGGATATCTGGCCGCCAAGAGCGAGCAGGAAGTCTACGCGCATGAAATCGCGATGGAGAGGGAAGAGATCCGCCTGATGCCCGACGTGGAAGCCGAAGAGCTCGCGCTGGTCTACGAGGCGAAGGGAATCGAGGGCGATCGGGCGCGCCAGCTGGCGGCGCAGCTGATGCGCGATCCGGAGCGGGCGCTGGAGGAGAGCGTTCGCGAAGAGCTGAAGATCGGCGCCGCGCGCAGCACGCCCTTGCAGGAAGGTTGGATCACGGGCGTCGCCACCGCCGTGGGGGCGGTCATCCCGGTGGCGCCGTTCTTCTTCCTGACGGGCCCTGCGGCGGCGTGGACCGCGTTCACCGTGGCGATGCTGTCCCACTTTGCCGTCGGCGCGGCGCGCAGCTTTTTCACCGGACGCGGCGTGCTCCGCAGCGGGTTCGACATGTTCATCGTGGGGCTGGGGGTCGCGGGCGTGGGCTACGTGGTCGGGGGGCTGGTCGCGAAAGTACTCTGATGAGTTGTCAGACGACCAGATTCACCAACCGATCCGGCACGAACACGACTTTCCGGATCGCGTTGCCATCGATGAACTTCTTCACGCCGTCGATGGCGAGGGCGAGGGCGACCACTTCCTGCTCGGAGGCGCCCCGCTCGAGCCGGAGCCGACCACGCAGTTTGCCGTTTACCTGGACCGCGATTTCCGTTTGCGTGCCGGCGGCGAGCCGCTCGTCGAACGACGGCCAGCGTTCGTTGAATATCGACTGCCCCTGGCCACCCAACACCACCCAGAGCTCTTCGGCGAGATGGGGCGCGTACGGGGCGAGCAGCAGCACGAGGCGCTGCATCAGTTCCTTGGTGGGCGCCCCTTTCTCCCGCACGAGGTTCACGAATTCCATCATCGCCGCGATCGCCGTGTTGTAGTTGAGGGACTGCGTGTCGGCGGTCACCTTGCGAACGGTCTGATGGATCTTCTGCACGACCTCCGGCGCCGCCTCGCGCTGCGGCGCCACGGCGGCCTCGTGGGCGAGGGCCCAGACCTTCTCGAGAAAGCGGCGAATCCCCGTGATGCCTTCGTCGCGAAAATCGCCGCCCTCCTGAAACGGCCCGAGAAACATCAGGTACATGCGGAACGTGTCGGCGCCCCATTGCTGGATGTAGGCATCCGGGACGACGACGTTGCCCCGCGATTTCGACATCTTGGCGCCGTCCTTCACGATCAGGCCGTGGGCGCGGAGCTTGGGGTACGGCTCCTCGAACGCGATGCGGCCCTGGTCCTTCAGCACCATCGAGATGAACCGCGCATACAGGAGATGGAGCACGGCGTGCTCGTTGCCGCCGATGTAGGTCGTGACCGGCAGCCAGGTGGCGGTGCGTCGCTCGTCGAACGCCCGGTCGGCGAACTCGGTGGACGGGTAGCGGAGGTGGTACCAGGACGAGTCGAGAAACGTGTCGGACACGTCGGTTTCCCGCCGACTCGGGGCTCCGCACTGCGGGCAGGGCACGTTGTACCACTCCCCGTGCCGCGCGAGCGGGCTCACGCCGGTGTCGTCGGGGCGAAAGTCCTCGATGAACGGCAATTCGACCGGCAAGTCCTGCTCCGGAACGCCGACCGGGCCGCACCGGTCACAGTAAATGATCGGAATCGGCGGCCCCCAGTAGCGCTGGCGCGAGATACACCAGTCATGCAACCGGTACTGCACCTTGGGTGTCGCGAGCTTCTGGCCGGCCAGCCAGTCCACGATGCGCCGGGCGCCCTCGCGACAGTCGAGACCGTCGAAGCGGCCAGAATTGACCAGCACGCCGTCCTCCGACTCGCTGGGAAGCGCCGCGCCCTCGACCCGCACGACCGCCACGATGGGCAGGCCGAACTGCGTCGCGAACTCGAAATCGCGCGTGTCGTGCGCCGGCACCGCCATGATCGCGCCGGTGCCGTAGTCCATGAGGACGTAGTCGGCGATCCAGATCGGGATGGCCTCGCCGGTCGCCGGATTGCGCGCATACGACCCGGTGAAGACTCCCGTCTTGGTCTTGCCGCCGACGCGGCGGGTCACCAGGTCCTTCCCCTGCACCTCGCGCACGTAGGCCCGGACCGCCGGCCGCTGCTCGGCGGCCGTCAGGGCCTCCACCGCCGGATGCTCGGGCGCCAGGACGAGATAGGTCGCGCCGAACACCGTGTCGGGCCGGGTGGTGAACACAGGGATGGCCCCTTCCGCCGGTGTCTGAAACACCAGCTCGGCGCCGTCACTTTTCCCGATCCAGTTCCGCTGCAGGGCGATGGTCGAGTCGGACCAGTCCAGCGAGTCCAGGTTGTCGAGCAACCGTTCGGCGTAGTCGGTGATGCGGAAGAACCACTGATCGAGAAACCGCTGCTCGACCGGCGTATCGCAGCGCTCGCAGCGACCGTTGATGACCTGCTCGTTGGCCAGCACCGTCTTGTCTTTCGGGCACCAGTTCACCGCCGCCCGCTTGCGGTACGCCAACCCGCCCGCGAACAGCTGGAGAAACAGCCACTGCGTCCACTGGTAGTAGCCGGGGTCGGTCGTCGCCAACTCGTGCCGCCAATCGAACATGCCGCCGAACCGACGCAGCTGGCGGCGAAACGTGGCGATGTTCTGCGGGATCAGCTTCGCCGGGTGCGTCCCGACCGACAGGGCGTAGTTCTCCGAGTGGATTCCGAACGCGTCGAATCCCATGGGCTCGAACACGTCGAACCCTTGCAGCCGTTGGAAGCGGCCGAAGATGTCCGCCCCGGTGAAGGCGAACATGTTCCCGACGTGGAGACCCTCCGCGGAGGGATAGGGGAACATCATCAGGTTGAAGAACGGCCGACCGGGCCGATCGAGATCGGGCTCGTTGGTGTGCCGCTCCGCCCACCGCTCCTGCCAGCGGGCTTCCACGGCTTGCGGGTCGTAGCTCGGGACCTGCGACATAAGTGACTGAAATTACACAGACTTGCTCCGCCGAGAAACCCGGAATACTTTGCGCCACCAGCCCATGGCAACGTCCCTGCGAGTCCTGCTCCAGCGATTCATGCTATCGGCCGCTGGGGTCGCAGTCGTCGTGCTGCTCGCGCTGGGGTGGTTCGCCGCCCGGGCTGCCCGGATAACGCTGGAACGGCTCTCCGACCAGCGCGGCACCGAGGTCGCGGCCCGCGCCGCCGACCTCGTCGCGACCTACATCGGCGAACGGCATCGCGAAGCCGACCGGCTGGCGCGCAACCCGTTCATCGTGCAGGCGGCGATCGATGCCGGGCGTGTGGTGACGGAGCGGCAGCTGGACCGCGTCCCGCCGCCAACCCTGGAAGACCGCTTCGGGACTACGCACCAGCTCGGCACCGACGCCGCGGTGCAACAGCTGGTGCGAAGCTATCCCCAGGGCTCGGATCTCACCGCGGTGGTGGTCACGGAGCGATACGGCCTCGCGGTCATCGGATCGAGTCGGCCGGACCTGTTCTGGCACGGCAACGACCCGTTGTGGCAGCGGGCCATCGAGGCGGGCGCTGCCGAAACGAGTCCCCGGGTCGATTCGACCACGGGTTCGGTCATCGTGCGCTACGCCGTGGCCATCCGGGCCACGCCGGCCGCCCGTCCGGCCGGGGTGCTCGAGGTCGTCTACCAGCTCGACCGGCTCGGCACGCTGCTCGCCAACGCCGCCCTCGGCGACGAGGCATACCTGCAGCTCGTAGATGAGCGCGGCAACCTGCTGTTCGGTCCCGACCAGGCCGAGCGGCGGGGGGTTCCGGGCGACCGGAGCGTGTTCGACCCCGATCGGCCGCAACGCCGCGTGGTCGCCACGGCCCGCGGCGCCGAGCTCATCGTCTCGATGCCGGCGGCGCGGGGGCAATTCCCGGCCAACCAAGGGAACTACTGGATTCTGTTCCATCAACCGACCAGCGCCGCGTACGCGGCCGCCCACGCGGTGCAGCGCTCCGTGTGGGTGGGCGCGGTCGTGCTGTTCGCGCTCACCATGGGGCTGATGTTGTGGGTCGGACGCTGGCTCAATCGCCAGGTCGCGGCTCCGGTGCGAGCGGCCGGCGGTATCGCGACGCGCGTGGCCAGCGGGGATCTGTCCGATGCGGAGTCGAGCGTCGTGGCGGAATCCGGTGAAGTCGGTGACCTGATGTCCGCGGTGCGGCGCATGGTCGCCGCGCTGCGCCGCCTGGTGGGCACGATCCACGGCGCGGCGGACGAATCGGCGGCCATGGCCGCGGAGATTTCCGCGGCGACGCAACAGATGAGCGCCTCGACCCAGGAGATGACGGCGACGACCCAGGATCTCACGAAGCGCACCGCGGAGCAGGCGCACCTCGTGCGCGCCTCGGCGGATGATGCCGGCCGGATCCTCCAGATCGCCAGCGTGCTCGCGGATGGGGCCGCCGACTCCGTGCGCCGCAGCGCGGATCTCACCGCGCTCGCCCGGCATCACAAGAGCGTGCTCGACCAGAGCGTCTCCCAGCTCGCCAAGCTCGCCGAGGACGTGGAGCGCGGAGCGAAGGAAGCCGAGGCGCTCGCGGCCTCCTCCGCCGAGATCCAGCGCTTCGTCGGGCAGGCGAAGGCCGTCGCCACGCAGACCAACATGCTCGCCCTGAATGCCGCGATCGAGGCGGCCCGCGCGGGACCGCAGGGCCGCGGCTTCGCCGTCGTGGCGGACGAGGTGCGCAAGCTCGCGTCGCTGGCCGCGGCCGCCGCCACGGAGACGGCCGATACCGTGCGCGGTGTGCTCACGAGCGTGGTGGCGACGCGGGACCGGCTCCAGCGGCTCGCCCAAACCGGCGCCGTCGCGCGTCAGGCGGCGCAGGATGCGGCCGAAGGGCTTGCCTCGGTGGCGGGCGAAGCGGAAGCGAACGACGCCTGGAGCCAGGAGATCGCGTCCTCGGCTACGGAGGTCCGGCGTCTGGTGGACGAGATCGCGGCGCGGTTGGCCTCCGTCTCCCAGGGTACCGATGGCCTGCTGGCCTCGGCGCAGGAGATCGCCGCCTCGAGCGAGCAGCAGGCCGCCAGCACGCAGGAGATCGCCTCGTCCGCCAATCAGCTGGCGGAGGCGGCGGACAAGCTCCAGGGCGCCGTCAAATCGTTCCGGTTGACGGTGGACGAAGGCGCCCGGCTGGCGCCCGCCACCGCGGGTAGCGATGTTGCGGGCTCCCCTACGGTCGCCGAGCGGAGTCCGTCATGAAGTCGCGTCGCGCCATCCATCTCGTCGCCCTCGCGACGCTCGCGGTCACTTCGTCGCTCGACGGCCAGCGACGCGGCGGCATCGAGTTCGGGGCCTTCGGCCAGTTCACCCGTTACGACCCGTCGCTGATCTTCGACGACGGCCCGGGCGTGGGGGGGCGGCTGGGGATGTTCCTGCCCCTGGGGCTCGGGCTCGAGGGCACGATCGCGTACGTGTCGACGACCGGCGCGTCGAACGTGTCGGTGCGCCAGCTCCCGATCCACACCCGGCTGGTCTACGCCGTGCCGGCCGGCACCCGGTACGCCGTACTGGTCGGCGCCGGGTGGGTGCACAACCTGTATCGCAAACCCACGAGCCAGTGGGAAGACGGGGCCAGCGGCCTGCTCGGGGCCCGTGCCGATCTGGGATCACGGGTCGATGCGCGCGTCGACGTGGTCGCCGACTTCTACCCGTCGCCGTTGAACGAATCCAGCGCGGTGAGCGACAACTGGACGTTCTCGCTCGCCGCGGGCGTCGGCGTGCGGCTGGGTGGGGGAGGGGGGGGGGGATCGGGCGTCAGAGACTCCGATCGCGACGGCGTAGCGGATTCGGTCGATCCCTGCCCGGGCACGCCGCGGGGCGAAGCCGTGGACTTTCGGGGCTGCCCGCTGCCCAAGGATGCCGACGCCGACGGCGTCGTGGACGCGAGCGACCGGTGCCCCGGAACTCCGACGGGCGACGCGGTGGACGCGAGCGGATGCACCCTGCCCCGCGACGCGGACGGGGACGGCGTGCCGGACGCCGCCGACCGGTGTCCCGACACCGCGAGCGGGCAACGGGTAGACGCGAACGGGTGTCCGCTCGATGCCGACGGCGACGGCGTGGCGGACGCGACCGATCGCTGCGCCGACACGCCGGCCGGTGAGCCGGTCGACGCGACCGGCTGTCCCCTGCCGAAAGACAGCGATCGGGACGGGGTCCTGGACAGCGCCGACCGCTGCCCCGGTACGCCGTCCGGTCAACGCGTGAGCGCCGCGGGCTGCCCGCTGCTGTTCATCGGCGTGCAGCGAACCCTGGTCCTCGAGGGCGTGAACTTCGAAACCGGCAGCGCGAACCTCACCGACCAGTCCCACAACACGCTCGATCGGGTCGCCGCCGCTCTGCTGGGGAATCCCGACGTGCGGGTCGAGGTCGCCGGATACACCGACAACCGCGGCAGCGCGGCCACGAACCTGCGGCTGTCGCAGGCCCGGGCGGACGCGGTGCGCGCCTATCTGGTCGGCAAGAGCGTGCCCGGCTACCAGCTCACCGCGCGCGGCTTCGGCGCCGCCAACCCGATCGCGTCCAACGCGACGGCCGTGGGCCGGTCCCGGAATCGTCGCGTGGAGCTGCACCGCATGAGGTAGTGCAGGGTCCATCTCCATTGTTGTGATTCGTATCACCCCGTTTCGGCCCACACGTCTCGCGTTCGTCCGGTAGGACTCCTCGCGGACCCTGCGGGGTATCCCGCGTGTTCGCCACTCTTTTTTGAAAGGAGGCCGCCATGCGCACTCGCATCGCGGCGGCAATCGCGATTCTGACGGCGCTCGCGTTCCGGACGCTGCCCGCGCAGAGCCCGGGCACCCTGGAGGTCGGCGGGTTCGGATCGTTCACGCGCTGGGATCGCTCGTTGGGACTCGATTACTCGGTCGGCGGCGGTGGGTGGCTCGGCGTGTTCGTGGCACCGGGCCTCGCGATCGAAGGCAGCGGCGGCTGGCTGCCCACGGCGGGGCCGTCCCTGCCCGACGGATCGCTGATCCCCCTGACCGCCCGTCTCGTGTACGCCCGGCCCGTGGCCGGGCCGCTCGCGATCCTGGTGGGCGGCGGGTACGTGCACAACGTGTACGGCAGGACCGGCAACGTGTCGGACGACGGCATCAGCGGCGTGCTCGGCTTGCGGCTGGGCGGTCCGGGGGTCGCCGTCCGTCTCGAGGCCGTGGAGGATTTCATTCCATCGCCGCGCAATCAGAGCGCGGCGGTGCCGAACAACTGGAACTTCACCGCGCGGGCCGGACTCATTGCTTACCTGGGACGCTCGAGCCCGAAGGACTCCGACGGCGACGGCATCGTGGACCGGCTCGACGCCTGCGCGGCGACGCCGCCCCGCGAAGCGGTGGACGATCGCGGCTGCGCGCTGCCCAAAGACTCGGACGCCGACGGCATTGTCGACCGGCTCGATCAGTGCGCCGCGACGCCGGCCCACGACCAAGTCGACTCGCGCGGCTGCTCGCTGCCCAAGGACGGTGACGGCGACCGCGTGGCGGACAATCTCGACCGCTGTCCCAACACGGCGCCCGGCGAACCGGTCGATGCCGCCGGATGCCCCAAAGACACGGACGGCGACGGGGTGCTCGATTCGGCCGACAAGTGCCCGGTCAGCGCGCCGGGTGAGCGGGTGGATGCCACCGGCTGCGCGCCGCCCAGGGACACCGATGCCGACGGCGTTGCGGACGGCGTGGACAAGTGCCCCGGCACGTTGAGCGGAGAACGCGTGGATGCGGTCGGCTGCCCGGCGCTGTTCACCGGCGCCTCGCGCACGCTGGTGCTCACGGGTGTCAGCTTCGAGACCGGTCGGTCGACCCTCACGGCGCAGGCGCGTGGGACCATCGATCGCGTGGCGCTGGCACTCAAGGCGAATCCCGGCCTGCGGGTCGAAGTGGCCGGCTACACGGACAGTCGCGGCTCGGCGTCGACCAACCTGCGGCTGTCCCAGGCGCGGGCCGACGCGGTGCGCGGGTACCTCATCGAGCGCGGCGTGCCGCCGGAGCAGGTGGTCGCCCGCGGATACGGTGCCGAAGATCCCGTGGACACCAACGCGACCGCGGTAGGCCGGTCGAGAAACCGGCGGGTAGAGCTGCATCGGATAAACTGAGAAAAGTTGTGGAGGTTTTCGCGGTTGGCGAGGTTGGTAGAGGTCAAACCTCGCCAACCTCCACAACCTCGGCAACATCGACAACCTCGTTCAGTTTCCGAAGTCCACTATTCTCACCTGAAGTATGTCCGGCAGCTGCTCGAGGTGCGTCCGCACGCCGTTGGCGACGGATTGATCGACGGCGATCGCGGCGAGGGCCTCGCCGCCCGAGGCGGTGCGGCCCTGGTGCCAGCTGGCCACGTTTACGCCCGCCTCCCCGAGAATCGTTCCCACGCGGCCGATCACGCCCGGCACGTCGCGGTTGCGGATGACGAGCACCCACCCGGCCGGTGTGATGTCGACACTGTAGTCGTCGATGCGGATCACGCGCCCGTGCGTGGTCCCCACGATCGTCCCGGCCACGCGCGAGCGGCCGTGGGCGGTTTCCACCGCCACCTCGAGCGAGGTTTCGAAGCCCGGCTCGGCGGCGCCGGTGCGCCGCGTGAGGCGGATGCCGCGCTCCTCGGCGAGCAGCGGCGCGTTGACCAGGCTCACCCCGGCTTCTCCCAGGCCCGCCAACAGGCCTTCCAGCGTCGCGATCAGCGCCGGTCGGGCGACCGCCTCATCCTTGCCGCCATAGGTGATCTCGACGCCGATCACCGGCGCATCGGTGAGGGCCAGGGCGAGCTTCCCGAGCCGGCGCGCCAGATCGAGCAGCGGGGCGGCTCGGCGCAGCACCTCGGCGCCGATTCCCGGAACGTTGACGGCGGTCGAGAGATCGCCGTCGACCAGCGCATTCCGCACCGCGACGCTGATCTCGTGGGAGACGCGGTCCTGAGCCTCCGCCGTCGACGCGGCCAGGTGCGGGGTGAGGATCACCCGGTCGAGCCGGCGCAGCGGCGAATCGGCGGCCAGCGGTTCCTGGGTGAACACGTCCATGGCCGCGCCGGCGATGCGCTTCTCGGTGATGGCGGCGCCCAGGGCGACCTCGTCCACCAGCTCGCCCCGCGCGGTGTTCACGAGAATCGCCGTCGGCTTCATGAGGGCCAGCCGCTGCTGGTTGATCAGGTGGCGCGTCTGGTCGTTGAGCGCGACGTGCAGGGTCACGACGTCGGCCGTGGCCAACAACTGATCCAGCGGCATCGTCTTCACCTGCAGCTCGGCGGCGCGCTCCGGCGCGAGATAGGGATCGTGCCCCACCACCATCATCCCGAACGCCCGGGCGATCGCCGCCACGTGGCCGCCGATGCGGCCCAGGCCCACGATGCCGAGCGTCTTGCCGCGCAGCTCGGTCCCTTCGTACTGCTTGCGATCCCATTCCCCGCGCCGCATCGAGTCCGCCGCCCAGGGGATGTGTCGCACCAGAGCGAGCAACAGTCCCATCGCGTGCTCGGCAGCGCTCACCGTGTTCGCGCCCGGGGCGTTCATCACCGCGATGCCGCGCCGCGTCGCCGCGTGGACGTCGATGGTATCGACCCCGATGCCGGCGCGCGCGATCACCCGCAGCTGCGGGGCCCGGTTCAGGAGATCCGACGTGACCCGCGTCTCGCTCCGGACGATCAGCGCGTGAGCCCGCTCGAGCGCGACTTCGAGCTCGCCACGGGGTTGGCCGGCGCAATTCACGACTTCAATGCCGGGCGTGCGCGCCAGCACCTCGAGCCCGCCGGGCGCCAGCTTGTCGGCGATCACGACCCGCAGCGTCGGAGGGGGGGGGGTCATCGCAGCGCGGCCTCGACCCGCGGCAGCAGCTCCTCCAGCGCGGGAACCGTGTGATCGCCCATGTGGCCGATGCGGATCGTCGTGTCCTTGAGGGATCCGTAGCCCGATCCGATCGTCCACCCCTGCGCCTTGAGCCCGGCGACCACGTCCTTGGCGCTCTTGCCGGCCGGCAGTTTGAGGCAACTCACCGTCCAGCTGCGACGCCCATCGCGCGGGACGAAGTCAATGCCGTGGCGCCCCGCCCAACGCTCCACCGTACTGCGCATCGCGTCATGGCGCTGCCAGCGCGCCTCGATGCCGCCGTCGGCGGCGATGCGGTCCAGCTGCCGGTCCAGCGCGAAGAACAGCGACAGCGCCGGGGTGTTGGTCGGCTGGAACTTGCCCATCGCTTTTTCGAAGCTGACGAGGTCGAAGTACAGCCCCCGGTCCGGCAACGTCCTGGCCCGGGCCAGCATCCGCTCCGAGGCGATGCCCAGCGCCAGACCCGGCGGCAGCGCCAACGCCTTCTGTGATCCCGTGAACGTGAAGTCGAAGCCCCAGC